>Ga0315286_10005523_pt1 | contig 12215 bp, 10 predicted proteins | sample YL17G10_0_MG_FD_205038 | JGI IMG/M metagenome (GOLD analysis project Ga0315286, IMG submission 205038) | Sediment microbial communities from Yellowstone Lake, YNP, Wyoming, USA - YL17G10_0 | ecosystem: Environmental > Aquatic > Freshwater > Lake > Sediment | place: USA: Wyoming | collected... | reverse complement strand
CGATCGAGGAGTACGACCTGGCGGCGCGCCTCGATCCGGCGCTCGCGCAGGCCCACGCCCGCATCGCGCTGGGCTACGCGCTGCTCCTGGAGCGCGACTGGGTCCAGCCGCTCTCGCCCGACTCCGCGCTGGCGCTCGGATTCCGTTCGGTCGATCGGGCCCTGGCGAGCGATTCCGCGAGCGCGGACGGCTGGATGGCCAGGGGGTACCTGCTGGCGATCCGCGATCCGCTGCAGTACACCGGTGCCCTGCTCGCCTTCGAGCGTGCGGTGACGCTCGACGCGCGGAACCCCGAGGTGCTGCACCAGTACGCCTCGAAGCTCTACGAGCTGGGGCAGTTCGAGCGGGCCGTCGTCATGGAGCGGCGCGCTCTCGACGCGGATCCCGCGCGTCCCGTCTCGCAGCTGCAGCTCGCTGAGGCGTTCGCGGGGCAGGGACGGCTCGACGAGGCCAAGCGGGCGGCAGACAGCGCGATCGCGATCGACCCGTCGTATCTGGACGGCTACCTGATCCGGTCCTTCCTGAACCTGGTGCGCGGCGAGAACGCCGCCGCTCGCGCGGACGCGGACGAGGCGCTGCGACTGTCGACCGGCGCCCGGCGGTCCGCGTGGGCATTGGAGGCCGCCGCGCTCAGCGTGGCCGGTGACTCGGGGGCGGCGAGCGTGGCACTCGCGCACGCGCTGGCCCCGGAGGAACAGGACAGGGCTTCGTGGCAGGACATCATCTGGAGCGCGGTCGCGCTCGAGAAGGCGGGGCGAACGGAGGAAGCGATGCGGCTGCTGGAGCGCCTGCCGCGCCGGGCGCTGACGTGGGCGGCTATCCGGTTGTCGTTCCCCGATCTGCGAACCAACCCGCGCTTCCGGCAGCTCCTCGAGGCCAATCGTCCCAGCGGGGCGCCGCGATGAGTGCCGGGGGCACGGGGGCACGGGCGTGCCGGCGTGCCGGCGTGCGGGCGTACTGGGGCACCGATGTCGTGCTCCGTGCGCTTCGCCTTGGCGTCCTTGGCGTCCTGGCGTCCGCCCGTCTGGCTACCGCGCAGCAATGCCCCGACGGCACGCCGCCGCCGTGCGGGCGGCCAGCGGCCCGCGCCGCCGCGCCGCCACCCAACAGCGTGGCCGTGCTTTATCTCGCCAACCTCTCCCGCGACACGGCCGACGCGTTCCTCGCCGAAGGCCTCACCGAGGAGATCATCATCCGGCTCGGCCAGGTGCCACGGCTCGAAGTGAAGTCGCTCTTCGAGGTGCAGCGGTTCCGCGGGCAGGCGGCGCAGGACCCGGCGGCCCTGGGACGGACCCTGCGTGCGGCCTACCTGGTGGTCGGGAGCGTGCAGCGCGCCGGGGACCGGGTGAGGCTGCGGTACGAGGTGATCCGCGCGGCCACCCGCGCTCGGGTGGCCGGCGACGTCATCGACCGCGCCAGCAGCGACCTGCTGACGGTCGAGTCCGACATCGCCGGGGCGGTGGCGACGGCCATCACCGGCCAGGTGTTGCCCGAGGAGCGCACGCGCCTGTCGCGGCGGGTGACGTCCGACCCGGTGGCGTACGAGCAGTACCTGCGCGGCCTCCAGGCCGCTCACAATTTCGGGGATGAGGCCGCGCTGCGCAGCGCCGTGGCCTTCTTCAACCGCGCCATCGAACGCGACTCCGGGTTCGCCGCGGCGTTCGCCGGCAAGGCAGTGGCCTGGAGCATGCTCGCCGACGGCTACGTGACCCCGCGCGAGGGGTACGGGCAGACGCGCGTGGCCGCCAACCAGGCGCTGGCACGCGACTCCTCGAACGCCCTGGGCTGGGCCATGCTGGCGAACGCGGCCATCGCGCTGGACCTGGACGCCCCCGAAGGCGCCCGGCTGGCACGCCGCGGCATCGCCCTGGACCCGCACGGCGGCTGGTCGCGCGTCTTCCTGTCCGGGGCGCTGTGGGCCGAGGGCAAGACCGATTCCGCCCTCAGCGAGGCGCGGCGCGCCTGGCAGGACGACTCGCTGTTCGTCATCATGAGCGTCAACTACCTCAGTATGCTGGTCGAGACCGGCCACCTCGACACCGCCGCGGCCATGATCCCGCGCATCCGGGCCATCCTCCCGGCCAGCGACGCCGACGCGCTCGAGGGCATGGTGCTGGGCGCGCGCGGCGACTGGCGCGGCGCCGTGCGCCTCCTGGGCTGGCGCTACTACGGCGGCGTATACGACGCGGGGATGTACGTGCGCGCGCTCCTCGCGCTGGGCGACACGGTGGCCGCGCGGGCCACGGTGGACTCCATGCTGGCGGCGCGCACGCCGGGCTACTACAACCCGGTGGCGCTGGCGCGGGCCTACACGGCGCTGGGCGACATCGACCGCGGCATCGAGTGGCTGGCGCGCGCGTTCGAGGAGCGAACGGCCGCGGTGGTCTGGGCGCGCCAGTACCCCGAGCTGGCACCGCTGCGCGCCGACCCGCGCTACGCCGCGCTCGACCGGCTGCTGCGGTACTGAGGAGGCGTACCGGGGCACCGGCGTACCGGCGCACCGCGATAGCCCCCTGCGCCGAGCGACGTCGGTACGCTGGCACGCTGGTCCTCCGGTACGCTTGTCCGCGTGTCGTCCGCGCCGTACGTTGGCGGCATGGCCGACCAGGCTAGTCGCCCGCCGGGGCGCCGCTCGTCCGGGGCCATCACGCCCCACCTCGCCGACGAACTCGAGGTCTACTTCAACGAGTACGTCCGCGGCTCGCCTGTCGGCTTCGTCTCGACCCCCAAGTGGCGGCCCCCCACCGACATCTACGAGACCGACGAACTCTTCGTGTTGGCGATGGACATCGCCGGCGTCGCGCCCGACGGCTTCACCGTCACCTTCGACGCGGGCATCCTCAGCGTCTCGGGCGAGCGCCGCGAGCAGGCCAGCGGCCGCCGCGAGTACCACGCGATGGAGGTGAAGGTCGGCCCCTTCGAGCGGCGATTCCGCTTCCCGAAGCGCGTGGACCCCGCGTCCCTCAAGGCCACCTACGAGCTGGGCTTCCTCGAAATCCGCCTGACCAAGGTCCCCGACCGACCGCAGCCCGTGCGCGTGGACGTGGAGGCGAAGTGACCGCCGTCCTCTCGCCGTCGGCGCCGGTGCGCCTCCCGGTCCTGCCGCTCGCCCAGGTCGTCGTCTTCCCGCACGTCGTCGTCCCGCTTCTCGCCAGTACGCCGCGCACCATCGAGGCGGTGGACCGCGCGGTGGAGTCCCACAAGAAGGTCCTGCTCGGCGTGGTGAAGCTCGCCGCCGGCTCCGATCAGCCGCCGGGCGTTCTCGACGGCGTGCCCGTCCAGATGCTGCACGAGGTCGGCACCCTCGGCGTCGTGGTGCGGCTCCTCAAGCTCGGTGACGGCAACCTGCGGATGCTGGTGCAGGGCGTCGCCCGCGTGAAGCTCACCGATCTCGCCGACGGTCCCGAGGGGATCACCGCCGCCTTCACGGCGATCGAGGAACTGGTCGCGGACCCGCTGCGCACCGAGGCGCTGCGGCGCCAGGTCACCGAGAAGATGCTCCGCGTCATCGAGCTCGCCCCGCAGCTCGCCGCAGAGATGCGCGAGGTCCTCGAGGGCATCACGGACCCGGGCAAGCTCGCCGACTTCTGCGCCGCCAACCTCTCCATCGACATCGGCGTCAAGGCGCAACTCCTCGGCCTCGGCGACGTGACGGCGCGGCTGGAGCGGCTCACCGGGCTGCTCGAGAAGGAGATCCAGGTCCTCGAGGTCGGCTCACAGATCTCCGAGAAGCTCAAGAGCCGGCTCGACGAGCACCAGCGCGAGTACGTGCTGCGCGAGCAGCTCAAGCTGATCCGCGAGGAGCTGGGCGACGCGGAGGACGGCGCCGACGAGGGCGACGGCCTGCGCAAGAAGCTGGAGGATGCCAAGCCGCCCGAGGAGGCGCTCAAGGCCGGCCGCCGCGAGCTGGCGCGCCTCGCGCGGATGTCGCCGCAGTCGGCGGAGTACCAGGTGGCGCAGACCTACGTGGAGCTGCTCGCGTCGCTCCCGTGGAGCGTCCGCTCCGACGACACCCTCGACGTCGCCCGCGCCCGCACCATCCTCGACCGCGACCACTACGACCTGGAGAAGGTGAAGGACCGCATCGTCGAGTACCTCGCCGTCCGCCAGCTGAACCCCACGGCGCGCGGCAGCATCCTCTGCTTCGTGGGGCCGCCGGGCGTCGGCAAGACGTCGCTGGGGCAGAGCATCGCGGAGGCGCTGGGACGGACGTTCGTGCGGATGGCGCTGGGGGGCGTGCGCGACGAGGCGGAGATCCGCGGCCACCGGCGCACCTACGTCGGCGCGCTGCCGGGCCGCATCATCCAGCTGCTGCAGAAGGCCGGCACCCGCAACCCCCTCTTGATGCTCGACGAGGTGGACAAGCTCGGCGCCGACTTCCGCGGCGATCCGACGTCGGCCCTCCTCGAGGTCCTCGATCCGGCGCAGAACCACACCTTCGTGGACCACTACGTCGAGGTCCCCTTCGACCTCACCGACGTCATGTTCATCACGACGGCGAACACCCTCGCCACGGTGCCGCCGCCCCTCATCGACCGGATGGAAGTGCTGGAGTTGCCGGGCTACACGCCGCGCGAGAAGCTCCAGATCGGCGTGCGCTTCCTGGTGCCGCGCCAGCTCAAGGAGACGGGGCTCGCGGGCCGCGGCCTCGTCTTCGGCGACCGCGCGCTGGAGTGCATCGTCGGATCGTACACGCGGGAGGCGGGGGTCCGGCAGCTGGAGCGCGAGATCCAGCACGTGCTGCGGCACGTGGCCGTCGAGGTGGTCACGGGCGGCAAGCCCCCCACGCGCATCACGCCGGCGGTGGTGCGGCGCTGCCTTGGCGCGGCGCGCATCCTCCCGGAGATGGCGGGCCGCATTCCGCAGGTCGGGGTCGCTACCGGCCTCGTCTGGACGCCGGTGGGCGGCGACATCGTGTTCATCGAGGCGCTGAAGCTCCCCGGCCACGGGGAGATCACGCTCACCGGCCAGCTCGGCGACGTGATGCGCGAGTCCGCGCAGGCGGCGTGGAGCTTCGTCCGGGCGCGGCACGACGACCTCGGCGTGTCGCACACGTCCTTCCAGGACAGCGACGTGCACCTCCACGTCCCCGCCGGCGCGGTCCCCAAGGACGGGCCGTCGGCCGGCGTGGCGATGGCCACCGCCCTTGCCTCGCTCCTCTCCGGGCGGGCGGTCCGCCACGACGTCGCCGCGACCGGGGAGATCACCTTGCGCGGCAACGTCTTGCCCGTCGGGGGCATCAAGGAGAAGCTTATTGCAGCGGCGCGCGCCGGGATCCGCCTGGTGATGGTGCCGGCCCGCAACGCCGCGGACGTGGACGAGATCCCCGAGGAGGTCCGGCGGGTGCTGGAGATCCGGTTGGTGAGCACGGTGGACGAGGTGCTGGAGGCCGCGCTGCTGCCGTCTGGCGGAGCGTCGTGAGCTCGCAGCTCGAGTTCGCGGACGACCTCCTCGCGCGGATCCGCGCCCGCGCCGGGCGGTACGACGAGCGGGCGTTCCTCTTCGTCCTCTCGGCGCTCGAGTACCAGCAGGCACGGCTGCCCTCGCGCCGCCACGTCTCCGGCGACGAGCTGAGCCGAGCGTGCCGCGACTACGCGCTGGAGGAGTACGGCCTGCTCGCGCGGACGGTCCTGGAGCACTGGGGCATCCGCAGCACGTCGGACTTCGGCGCCATCGTCTACGCGCTCATCGACGCCGGGCTCCTCGTCCGCGAGAAGGACGACCGGCAGGAGGATTTCGAGGGCGTGTACGCCTTCACCGACGCGTTCGAGCACGGGTATCAGTGGCGGGCGTGGCGGGAGGACGTGCCGCTGGAAGCGTAGTGGTCCCGGGGCCGGGAGGTGGACCGATGGGCGATCACGAATTGCCGGCGTGTCAGAAGTGCGCGAAGGGCCTGCTGATCCCGCTGTCGGATTACGGGCGTGACGGGGCACCCATCACGTACAAGGCGTGGGTCTGCACCAATCCGGAGTGCGGGTTCAACATCCGGATCGACAACGGCGAGATCTCCTTCGGCCGAGCGATCGGCCAGTCGTACAAGTAACGCCCCTGCGCACCCGGCTCCCCGCCGTCGCGGGCCTCTTCTACCCCGGCAGGCCCGCCGAGCTCCGCCGGACGGTCGCTGACCTGATCGGAGCGGTGGAGGACGTGCCCGCGCCCGCCGTCGGCGCGATCGCCCCCCACGCCGGCTACCTCTATTCCGGTCTCACCGCGGCGCACGTCTACGCCCGCGTCGTGGTCCCGGCCGCCGTCGTCGTCGTGGCGCCGAACCACACCGGCCTCGGGCACGCGCGCGCCGGCGGCAGCGTCTACGCGCAGGGGGTGCTGCGCACGCCGGTCGGCGACGTCGCGGTGCACGAGGAGCTGGCCGCCGCCCTCCTGGCGCAGTGCGACATCCTGGAGGATGATCCCCTGGCGCACGAGCGCGAGCACTCGGTCGAGGTGCAGCTGCCGTTCCTCCTCGCGCGCCGCCCGGACGTGCGGGTCGTGCCGATCGTCCTCGGCTGGACGGACTGGCCGCGCACGCGGCAGCTCGGGGAGGCGCTGGCGGCCGTGGCGCGCACCTGGCCGGAGCCCGTGCTCTTCGTCGCCAGCTCCGACATGAGTCACTACGAGGACGTGGACACCGCGGCGGCCAAGGACGGCCTCGCCCTCGCCCAGGTCGAGCGGATGGACCCGGAGCAGTTGCTCGCCGTGACGGCGCGGCACCAGGTCTCGATGTGCGGGCGCGTTCCCTCGGCGGCCGTGCTGCACGCCGCCCGCCTGCTGGGCGCCACGCGCGCCGACGTGGTGCACCGGAGCCACTCGGGGACGGTCACGGGGGACGACGACCGGGTCGTGAGCTACGCGGGGGTGATCGTCCGATGAGCGTGGTGCCTGTCCTCTCCGCCGACGAGGCGGCTCTGTGGGACCGGGTGGCCCGCGAGGACTACGCGATCCCCTCGCGCGTCCTGATGGAGTCGGCGGGCCGTGCCGTGGCCGCCGCCGCCGCCCGCGAGTACGCCGGGCGCCTCGCCTCGGGCCTCACCGTCGTGTGCGGGGAGGGGAACAACGGCGGCGACGGCTTCGTGGCCGCCCGCGCTCTCGCGGCGCTCGGGGTCCACGTGACCTGCGTCGTCGTCGACGGCGCGGCGACACCCGACAACGTCGCCAACCGGTCGCTGGCCCAGGTCGCGGGCTGCCGCATCATCGCCCTCGGCGAGGAGTGGGGACCGTGCGGCCTCGTGGTGGACGCGCTCCTCGGCACCGGCGCGAAGGGCGCCCCGCGCGGCGCCACGGCCGAGGCCGTCGAGAAGCTGATGCGCCGCGCCGTGCCGGTCGTCGCGGTGGACGGCCCCACGGGGCTCGACCTGTCGGACGGCACGGTCTCCGCGCCGTGCGTCCGCGCCGACCTCACCGTCACGTTCGGCGGGTTCCGCCGCGGGCACCTGCTGCAGCGCTCCGTGTGCGGTGACGTCGTGGCGATGGAGATCGGCTTCCCGCCTCCCGACCCGCGCTGGCCCTGCGTGGTGACGGACCGCTGGCTGGGCGAGGTGCTCCCGCCGTTCCGCGCGGAGATGCACAAGGGGGAGCGCGGGCGCGTGGTCGTGGTCGGCGGCGCCGAGGGGATGGCCGGCGCGGCGATCTTCGCCGCCAAGGCCGCCGCGCGCTCGGGCGCCGGGCTCGTCAAGATCTGCGCCTCGCCGGCCGCGGTGCAGGCGGCGCAGGCCCAGAGCCCCGACCTGATGTGCGTCCCCACCGCCTTGGGTCCCGACCTCGAGGCACCGCTCGCCGAGGCGCTCGCGTGGGCCGACGCCGTGGTGCTGGGGCCCGGGCTCGGCCGCGGCGCGGCGCGCGACGCCTTTGCCCGGGCCGTGCTGAAGGCGGTACAGGGGAGCGTGCTCCTCGACGCCGACGGCCTGTACGCGTTCCGCGGCGCCGCCGAGGAACTGCGCGCGCTGCTGGGGGGGCGCATCGCCTTGCTCACGCCGCACCAGGGCGAGTTCGGCGCGCTCTTCCCGGACCTCGTGCCCGGCCTGCGCCGCGACCCGTTCGCCGCGGCGGCCGAGGCGGCGGTGCGCGTGGGACAGGCGGTGCTGCTCAAGGGCGTGCCCACCATCATCGCCGCGCCGGGCGTGCCGCTGCTGGTCGCCGCGTCGGGGAATCCGGGGCTCGCCACGGGCGGCACCGGCGACGTCCTCGCCGGGATGGCTGCGAGCTGGCTCGCCCGCGGCGCCCCGGGGCAGACGGCCGGGGCGGCGGCGGCGCACGTGCACGGCCGCACCGCGGAAGACGTCGCCCAGCACCGTTCGGTGCGCTCGCTCCGCCCCGACGACCTCCTCAGCGTCGTCTCGCCGCTGTGGCGGTCGCTCCAGGAGGTCGCCCTCGCGTGCGACCCGCCACTGCTCGCGCGCCTCGTCGCCCCGTCCATCCGCTAGTGCGCCGGGCCGCGCTGGCCGTCGTCCTTGCCGCGCTCGCCGGCGCCGCGGGAACCGCCCAGGCGCAGGGCGCGCCGAGCCGGCTGTGGCTTCCCGAGGAGCGCCTCGTCCTCCCCGACCTCTCCAGCGTCACCGCCGTCGCCGTCACGCAGTCGTACGTGTTCGCCGCGACGCGCGAGGCGCTCGCCGTCTACGACCGGGCGTCCGCGGCCCTGCGCGAGGTGCTGGTCCGCTCCGACGGGTTCCCCGGCGCGCCGGTCGCGACGATGGTGGCGGACCCATCCGACGACACGGCCTGGATGGGCGGACCCGGGTTCTGGGCGGCGTACCATCCGTTCGGCCGGCGCTGGGACTCGGGGCCGCTGCCGGGCGCCGCCGACCTCGTCGCGCTCGACGCCGCCGACGCGGCCGGCGGGGCGTACTTCCACACGCAGGCCGGCTGGTATCTGGTCCGGAAGAATGCCCTCAGTGCGGAGCCGGTGCCCGCCGGGCCTCCGCCCGCGGGGCGGCGCATCGCGCCGGCGACGCCGCGCGAACTGTGGGGCGTCGCGCCCGGGCTCGACGCGGTGCGGCTCTCCCTCGAGCGCGACGCGATGCTGCGGATCACGCCCATCACGTCGGCCGCGCTCGCGCCGGTCCGCGGCGAGGCGTACGTCGGCACCGCCGGCAACGGCGTCTTCCGCGTGGACCTCGCCTCGTACCGCAGCGACCGGCTGCCCGCGGGGATGCTCGGCTCGGCGGTGGGCGCGATCGCCGCCGAGCAGGGCCGCGTCTGCGCGGCGGCGGACCTGCGGCGCGACCCCGCCGAGCGTGGCGTCACCTGCTTCGCGCCGGACCTGACGGACTTCACCTACCTGCGCGGCGGGCCGGCGGGGATCCCGGGGACGCAGGTGCGGCGGATGCTCCTCACCCGCGAGGCCGTCTGGCTGGCGACCAACGCCGGCGCGCTCCGCATCCCGCGCGGCGGTGCGGCGGCGCGGCAGTTCACCGAGCGCGACGGCCTGCAGTCGGGCGACGTGCGGGCCCTCGCGCGGGCGCCCTCGGGGATTTGGGTGGGGAGCGCGCTCGGCGTGGCCGTCGCGCCGGAAGGCGCCTCGCGCGACCCCGCGGAGCCTGTCGCCACCGTGGACGCCAGCGTGCTCGCCCTCGCCGTCACCGGCGACACCCTCTGGATCGGCTCGTCCCTCGGACTCCTTGCCCTCCTGCCCGCCGTGGCCGCGCCGGTCGCCGTGCAGCCGGACCTGCCGCCGCTCCGCGCCCCCGTGGTCGCGCTCGCGGTCAAGGGCGATACGATCCTCGCCGCGCTGCCGAACCGCCTCGCGCTGCGGGCGGGCGGCGTGTGGCGCATCGTGGACCCGCCGGGCGTGTCCATCGGCCGGTTCACGGCCCTGGCCCCGGACGCGCGCGGATTCTGGCTCGGCGGTGCGCAGGGACTCGCCTTCTACCAGCCCGCATCGAACGTCTGGCGCGCCCTCACGTCGACCGGCGACCTCCCGCTGCCGGTGCTCGACGTCGCGGCCGCGGGCGACTACGTCTGGGTGGCGACGCCCGGCGGCGTGGTGCGCTTCCTCCGGCGCGTGCTGGTCCCGTGACCGGCCCCCTCTCCACGCCGCTCGGCCCCGGCCGCGAGTTCGACCGCATCCGCGAGATGGCGGAGCGGTGGAGGTTCCTGGCCAAGGGCCTCGGCGACGACTGCGCGTTCCTCGAGGTGGGCGGCGAGACGCTGGCGATCTCGCTCGACCTTTCCGTCGAGGACGTGCACTTCCGCCGCGCCTGGCTCAGTCCCCGGGAGATCGGGTTCCGCGCTGCGGCGGCCGCCCTCTCGGACTTGGCCGCCGTGGGCGCGGAGCCGTCGGCGCTGCTGCTTGCGGTCGGTGCGCCGGAGCAGGAGCCGAAGGCGACGCTCCGCGACATCGCCGACGGCGTGGGGGAGGCGGTGCAGCACGCGGGCGCCGTCATCGTCGGCGGCGACCTCGCGCGCGCGCCGGTGCTCGTCGTGGACTGCTGCGTCCTCGGCCGCTGCGCGCGGCCGGTCCGGCGCAGCGGCGCTCGGCCGGGCGACGTGCTCGTCGTCACCGGCGCCCTCGGCGGGCCGGGAGCGGCCCTGGCGGCGTGGCAGGCGGGCCGCGAACCCGCCCCCGACGCGCGGCACCGCTTCGCGCGCCCCGAGCCGCGCTACGCCGGCGCCCGCTACCTCGCCGGCCTCGGCGCCCGGGCGATGATCGATCTTTCCGACGGGCTTGGCGGCGACCTGCGCCACCTGCTCGCGGCCTCGGAGGTCGGGGCGCGCCTCGACGTGGAGCGGATCCCCGTGCACGCGGCGGCGCACCGCGAGGCGTCCCTGGCGGGCGAGCCGCCGTGGTCGTTTGCGGTGCGCAGCGGAGAGGAGTATGAGCTGCTCGCGGCACTCCCGGCGGGCGTGACCGATGCGGTCCTGCGCGCTGCGCCGGTGCCCGTCGCCATCGTCGGGGTGGTGGAGGCGGAGCGCGGCGTGCGCGCCTTCTTCCACACGGTGCCCGTGGATCTGCCGGGCGGCTTCGACCACTTCGCGGGGCGCTGATGCGGCAGCTCGCCTACCTCATCGCGCTCGTCTTCGGCACCATCTGGCACGGGTCGCTCGCGACGATCGCCGGCTGGCTCGGCCGGCCGCGCACGCCCGGCAGCCTGCTCGACACCGTGGGAAGGGACTGGTCGCGGCTGTTGCTCGGCGCCTCCGGCGTGACGGTCACGGTGCGCGGGCTGGAGCACGTGCCGACCGAGGGGCCGGTCATCATCGCCTCGAACCACCAGTCCTTCTTCGACATGCTGGCGATCCTCGCCCACGTGCCGCTGCCGGTGAGGTTCGTGGCGAAGAAGGAGGTGTTCCGCATCCCGTTCTTCGGGTGGGCGGTCAAGGCGGCGGGGCACATCAAGATCGACCGCCAGAACCGCAGGCGGGCCTTTGCGTCGTACGAGCGCGCGGCCGAGGACATGGTGGCGATGCGGGCGCACCTGCTGATCTTCCCCGAGGGCACGCGCAGCCGGACCGGCCAGGTCCTGCCGTTCAAGAAGGGACCCGCGGTGGTCGCCATCGCGAGCGGCGTCGCCGTCGTGCCGTGCTACTGCGCGGGCACGTTCGGCATCCTTCCCGCTGGCTCCATCCTGGTCCGTCCGCGCCCTGTGCAGGTCCTGTTCGGGCCGCCGATTCCGTCCGCCGGGCTGACCTACGACGACCGCGAGGCGTTCACGGAGCGGATACGGGAGGCGGTCCTCGCCCTGCGGGCCGCCAGCGTGGATGCCCGGGTTTGACGCGCCGCCGTTCGCCAAATAGGTTCGGCGCATGAGCACCATCATCGACGTCCACGCGCGTGAGATCCTCGACAGCCGGGGCAACCCGACCGTCGAGGCCGAAGTCGCCCTCGCCTCCGGGGTGTCCGCGACCGCCGCGGTCCCGAGCGGCGCCTCCACCGGCGAACATGAAGCCGTCGAACTGCGCGACGGCGACCCCGCCCGCTACGGCGGCAAGGGTGTCCTCGACGCGGTCCGCAACGTCAACGAGACCATCGGTCCGCGACTCGAGGGGATGGAGGCGACCGACCAGATCAGCGTGGACGGCGAGATGCTCGACCTCGACGGCACGCCGAACAAGGGCCACCTCGGCGCGAACGCCATCCTCGCCGTGTCGATGGCGGTGGCGCGGGCCGCCGCGCTGGACGCCGGCGTCCCGCTCTACCGGTACCTCGGCGGGGCGATGGCGCACGTCCTCCCCGTGCCGATGATGAACGTCCTCAACGGCGGTGCGCACGCGTCGAACAACGT
>Ga0315286_10005521_pt1 | contig 12217 bp, 6 predicted proteins | sample YL17G10_0_MG_FD_205038 | JGI IMG/M metagenome (GOLD analysis project Ga0315286, IMG submission 205038) | Sediment microbial communities from Yellowstone Lake, YNP, Wyoming, USA - YL17G10_0 | ecosystem: Environmental > Aquatic > Freshwater > Lake > Sediment | place: USA: Wyoming | collected... | reverse complement strand
ACCATAGTCTTCTAAGGTGGTTTTAACCGTACCAGAGCCCTTAATGCCGAAGAAGTTATTCTTTCCCGACGTTGCAGTGCCATAAGCAGACTCCAGAGCCCATTGTGCTGCCACAACCTCAGGGAACTTGGCCCCAGCATCACGAGCAGCCTGTTTCATACCATCCCATGTGTTTGCGTAGGAGCCTTTTTGTGGTGTCTGTGGGGCGCTACGCCATGCCCGTACCCATTCCTGGGTATCAGCCATTCCATCGGCACCTAATAGGGCCTCCAAGGCCGCCAAGGCCTTAAATTGATGGGGCAGGCCCTTGAAGTTCTTGGCTACGTCGGTTAGTTTAATCATTTTTGCAAGAAGCGTTTGATCTTGTCGTCCACTTGGCGGAATGGCTTCAGGTAATTGGCTACCCAAAACACCATTCCAAGGACAGCAGTGGCGTCAAGCCATCTTACCGCTAGATCCCCAGCAGCGCCTTCAATTCCGCCACCGTGAGCCCAGATGCCGCCAACTTCTCAGCAGGCGTCAGGGGCACCGGGGGCACAGGGGCGGGACGTGACTGGATCTCAAGGATCTCCTCAGCGGTAAGGGGAATGGTGACTTGCTCACCAGTGATGACGTTGACTTCAATGCGGTCCATGGGTTAGCCCTCGTAAAGGATGTTGATCGACCCGGCGTCGAAGGTGTCGGTGCCGTTGACCGTGGTGATGCGAACGCGGTTTAGGGTGCCGGATGTAGTTTTTGTTCCATTTGTCACTGTTGTGTAGCCAACATCTTGTGCGCTTAATGTTCCACTCAACACCCAAAGGTTTGAACCCAAAAGCGTGCAGGTAAATATGCCTCGACGAAGGGCTGTTGCTGCTTCGCTATCAGTAAGGTCAAATCCCGAAGAAAAAGTTGCGGAGCCTGCAGATGCACTTGCAATAGCCGAGCTGCTTCCAAGATAGCCAGACGTTTCTACGGAACCGGATCCAAGTTGCACTCTAAGTTTAGACGCCCCATTCGTACTCACCCCGTTAAACATCACCGTAATCCGCTTAACATAACTCGGGATGCTAGTAAAATCAATGCTGGTCCCGCTGGTGCTAGCAACTGCTGTGCCGCTGGTGATGCCACCCCTGACTGAGGTGCCGGTGATTGTAGTGCCGGTCAGTGTGGTAATCGTTGCGCTGCCATCAGCCGCCAGCACGATGTTGTTGCTGCCAGAGCTGGGGTTCTTGAGGTTGGTGGTGGATAATGTGGACACTTAGATCACCTCCTGGGGGTAAGGAAAACGGGTGCGGATCTCAGCAACCTTGGCGTCGTAATCCGCTTGGATGGCTTCACCACGCTGGACCTTGAAAAACAGCGGGTCAGCTTCGGCGGTGTAGGCCGATGCGCGGGACTGGCGGGTCTCCATGCGTTGGGCCTCGGCCTCAACCTTGGCGCGGTCATAGGTGACGGGGGTGCCATCGATGTCGAAAGCGTCATCGCCAACGGTGCGGGTGACGGCTGGGTAGAGCTGGTGGATGGCAGAAGAGAAGTACATCATGCTGCTACCTCCATGAGGGTGATTGTTGAGGCTGAGGCGCTGCTTTGAACAGTTACTAGCGCGGCATTATTAATAGACTTAAATTGAGTTTTGTAAGTAACAGAAGCGGTGGTGGATGGACTGTCTAGGTAAGTACAGGAAGCCGTTCCAACGCTGTTGGGTGAAGATGAATTATTGTAACCTGCTTCTGCTTCAAATAAAATCAAGTCAGTAGAACCGCGCATCAATTTTATGCCCATGTAAGCGTTGCCTGTACTTTTACCGAGACCAGCTTGATGGACAGTTACAAGCACCTTGCTGGTAGCAGAAGTAGGTGTGATTGATGCGGTTAATCCTGTGTCTGCATAAGTAGATGTGCTATTGGATGCACTTGTGTTGTAAGTAACATTAACCACCTGCAAGATGTTCCCAGCCCGATTCAACCGATCAAGCGTGCCACCAGTGCTTGGTAGTGAAAAGGCCTGGTCACCCGCCACAGCAGGAGCGGAAAGCTCAGAGTACCCAGAGGTACTGCCGTTCAAACGAACTGGGCTCATGGTGTTACCTCCAGGGCAGCCTTGATTTCGTCAGGGTCAGCAGCGGCGCTGATGCCAGTGACTGTGCCGCTGCCGTTGATCGTGATTGGCATGAGTTACACCACCACCCAGGAGGAGCCGGACGGAATCGTGACCGTCACGCTTGAGTTTATCGTACACGGGCCTGCTGTCACGGCGTTTTTGCCAGCAGTGATGGAGTAACTGGCAGTTACGGTCTGCCCATTCTCATAAAACACGTCGTCAGTAGAGCCAGCGGCTCCCTTAGCTCCGCCGCCAATGGTTCCCCATGCCGTGCCGTAGCCCTCGAACTGGTTAAGGCTGCTGTTGTATCGGATCATGCCAGCCGCGCCTGTTGGCCGCTGACCAGTGGTGCCAGCAGCAACACGAATAGCGTCTGTGGCCGAAACGTCTAGGATTACGACAGGGGTCGGGGTGCCAATGCCTATAAGGCCACTTACATCCACAAACCATCGCCCAACCCCGTTGGTTGAGACGGCCACTTGGTCTGCACCAGGGCTGTAGATGCCGGTATTTGGGTCGCCGGCGCCGATCGCGATGGCCGGCAACGCTGCAGTGCCCTGTGTGACGACCAGGACGCCGGTCATGGTCCCACCAGCCTTGGGCAACTTCTCGTCGTCCAGCTCCTGCACCGCTGTCTGGACATTGGTGCTTGAAATGCTCCCGTAAGGGGTAAACCCGATGCTGCTAGCGGCCCCAGACACATAAGCCGCCACCCAGGCTGCCCCGGTGTACAGCTTCATCGCACCGGACGTGCTGTTGAAGTACAAGGCCCCAGCAACCAGCGCGTTGCCGTCGTTATCAAGGGTCGGGTCCGACGCCTTGGTGCCCAAGTACCGGTCATCAAAGCTGTCGTACGCCGCCAAGGTCTGGTCCCGAGCGGTTTCAGCTGCGGTCTGGGCGGTCTGGGCTGCGACCTTGCTGGTATTGGACGCAGCTGCCGACGTCGCTGATGCCTGGGCGTGGTACTTGGCGCTGAACTCACCGCCAGCAACAGCTGCCGACGTCTTGGTGGCCCAATCGTTCGCAAGCACCGCACTGGCGGCAGCAGCAGCAGCGTCAGCTGCAGCATTGGCAACACCGGTGTCGAACTGGCCCTTGGTCACTGCGTCGGTCGACGTCGTGGCGGTCCCGAGCCCCGTCACCTTGAACCCACCCATCGGCAAAGCGCCGGTCATGGCCTGGGTTCCGTCGCGCTTGAGCCTCAGGGCATCAGCGGCATCGGTGTACGCCTTGGTTGCTGCGTCCTGGGCGGACGTCGGGTCCGCGACGTTGGTGATGCGTTGGCCGCTGGCACTTGGCAAGCCAGTGGTTGGGTCAATGCTGACCGTTTGCTTCAAGCTGTCGTCCAGCTCCTGCTCCAGGTACAGGTGCTGCAAGTTGCTGGTGTCCAGGTCCGCTGCAACCAGGGTCGAGCCGTCCGCAAAATCCACGAGCGGGCTGGCAGCCGGCGTGATTCGCCTGACCTCAACCCGAACCCCAGCCCCAGGCGCTGTCGCCAGTTGCACGGTGGTGTTGTTGACGTAGGTGTACGCGGTGTCCACGAACGCCACGTAGACCTTGACGTGTTCCCGACGGATGTACGAGAACCCAATGGTGAACTGGGTGGTTGACCCGTTGCCCGTGTAGACGTTGTAGGAATAAGCCATCAGCGGTTACCGGGGGTGGGGGACCAGGGGCCGCCGGGCTGGGCGGGTTGCGGATTGTTGTCCATACCATACTGCCGAACGTAGTTGGCCTCCAGCTTGCGGCCTTCGGTTGCGGCTTCTTCGGCAGCGATGGATTGGCCCTTGGGGGTGGACACCTTGAACTGTTCCTTGGCAAGGTTCTTGAACACCTGGATCTCGGTCTGGATCGCAGCAGCCCTGAGGCTGACGTCACGAGGGTCTGGGGCCACCAGGGGCCATGACTGGTACTGGGCCGACTGAATGAGTTGGGTGACAGTCAGCTCGAAGTTACGGCCGTACTGGTCTTTGACCGTGGCGAAAGTCTCCACGTAGGACTCCAGCTCCGACGGGGTCAAGCGGGCATTGGACCCAAAGTCGGTGGCGCTGGGTCCCATGAAGCTGGTACCGGCACCGGAAAGCAGGGCCATCTCTTCGTGCACGGGACCCAAGCTTTTGCGCACCTGTCGATACGCCGACAACGGTGAGAACTGCATCGCTCCTTGAATCCAAGGCATGTCAGCTGGGACCATTTCGCCCCCAAGGATTCCTGGCGTCAGGATCGGTTGACCATTGATGAAGTCCCGACGGGCTGGCAGCTCTTCGGAGTACCCGGGCACCGCGTTGCGAATCTCCCCCAACGTCTCCTCCCAGAACCCCATGAGCCCTCCGGCGCTGCTGGGGTCCACGGTGCGAGCGACAGGGTCCACTTCCCGCCTAGCGGCCCGCAAGGAGCTGCTGTACGGCACCATGCTGGCTGCGATGCGTTGCAGGAACCGGGCCAAGGGATCGCGTTGGCCGGGGCCGACCAGGATCTTGCTGGGATTGAACGCAGCTTCGTAGATCTCGTTGATGCCTTGGAAATAGCCCTTGCTCAAGACGCCGCTGACCGTCATCCGAGCCAGAGTCATCACCAAGCTGCCCCCTAGTCGATTGCGTTGATCGTTCGACAAGCTGTTGGCAATGTCGTTGTAGTCACCGATGGCCCCAAAGAGCGTGGCAAACGGCTCCAGCGCCTGCATCGACGTAGCAGTCGACCACCTGCCAGCTGCCTCATCCCAATACTGCACCGAGTACGGCATCCGGCCCTCGATGTCACTCCACTTCCTCATGGCAACCGGATCTCCGACCGGGCCGCCACCGTTAAAGCGCAGATAGCCCATGGTCGTGCCTAGCGCCACCAGTGATATGGCCGCCGACCCAACGGCAACCTCGCCGATCGCTCGGTCCCGGGTGAACGCATCGGCGCTGTTGATGTCCCGCCAGAACGTGTCCACAAAGACGGCAGCTGGCGTAGCCCGCATCGCGGACTTGATGATGTTCGACGGCACCCGCTGGAACGGCTGGATGAACTTGAAGACGGGACCCACCAGCCTGGCTTCTGACAAAGCCGACAAGGTGGCGCCGGGCAAAGACCCAAGCCGACCAAACGGCACCCGTCCGTTCAACGCGTAATTGGCCAACCGGTGCTGGGCCTGACCTTCCTCCACGTACTTCTTGGCAAAGTCCTGCAGCTCGTTTGCTTTCAAGCCTTGGGACTGGCCAGCCTGGATGCCTTCAGCCAAGGTCCGTGGTTGCATTTCTGCCCACACGTCGTCGGTGAAGTTCACGGCGTTCATGAAGTTCTTGGCGTGCGGGCTTTCCATGGCGACGTCAGCCAAGTTCTTGCCGTTGATAACCGCATCCCGCATGGTGGCCTGGGTCCTGGTGTCGGCGTATTGCTGCGCAAACTTCCAGGCGTCTGGGCTGAACTCAGTCATGCCACGCTCAACTGCTTGTTCCATGCCGCGGGGCAGGTGGCGCACGTGTTCGTAGGCGTAGCCGGCAAGCGTGGAGTTGAACGTGTCAATGGTGATCGCCACGCGGCTGGCGCCTGTGCCAACGACTTGCCACAAGCCGTTGATGGCCTGACCGATGGGCTTGCGGGCCAGCTCTTCGCTCATGTCAACCGTGTTGAGTGTCCAGCCGGTCTTGGCGTCTGGCCCCCGCAACAGCTCGCCTTGGGCGTCCTTGGCGGCAATGCGGTCCATGAAGTCCAAGGTGTTGGAGTCCATGTTCATCAATGACCGGCCAGCTTTGAACGCATGGCCGGCGACGCGGAAGGCGTTGCTTAGGTTCATCCAGTACTGCTGGAACATCATCATCGAGTACATGGCTCGCTTGAGCTCGCCTTGGGCCACCGCACCCCCGACTTGAGTCAACGGCAACCGAACCAAGTTCAGCAAGCCGTTCTGAAGGTTGACGTTGGTCGTGATGCCACTGCTGATGAGGTTGTTCACCCGCAGCATCAGCAACGGCCCAGCCCCGCCTCCGCCCCCTTTGTCCCGCAGGGCCTCAAGATTGCCCCAGGTCTTGGTGCGGATCGTGGGGTCTGCCCCGGTATCAACCAGGGTTTGGGCAATGGCGTCGGCCTCAGCTTGGGCCTTGGGCGTGATCTCGCCACCGTTTTCAGCTGCTTCGCGCAGCTCGTCGCCAAAGGTTTCCGTGATCGGGCGAGTGCCTTCGTCTTCAATGCCACGCTTGATCGCTTCACCGACGTCGAGACCTTGGATCTCGGGCGGGGTTGCGACCGTTGGGATCGGCGCAGGTGCAGCGATCTCTGCTTCCCCTGCCTTTGTGGCTGGCGGGATCACGTAGTCCCTGGGCATCTGCATCTCGCGGCCCAGCTGGCCCCAAGGCCTGGTGACGGCCATGACAGCCTTGTGCATCTTGCGGGCACTTTCGGCTGCCGTGATTAGCCGGGCCAACCGTTCAGATTGGTTGACCCCTTCGGCGTTGGCAGAGTTCAGCCACATTGCGCCTTCCATCGAGGCTTCGACCTGCAGCTTGTCGGCAAAGGCCATGGCTCGATTCAAGTCACCAACCTGGTACTCGTTGAACCCACGGATCAGTGGCATCAAGCCGCCTTCAATCAATTCCTGGTCTCCGCCGTGACGGTTGAACCATTGCTGAACCATGACCCGCGTCTCGGCAACGTCCATGACAGGGATGCCGGATTGCGTTGGCCGATCAGGCAGCACCTTGGTCATGGCGTCGTAGCCAGACACCAGATCCTCCGTGGCCACGGCGTAGACGGTGTCACCGGACGGGCTCTGGACCTTCTGGAAGTTGTTGGCCATCAGGTCCTCCATGGTCACGTCACCGCTGAGCAGGGCTTCGCGATTGGCTTCCAGCTCCCGGGCAAACTTACGGACCCAGTCGTCGTTGTTGCCGGGGCCGGGGGGTGGATCGACGGGCCGTGGACCTTGGGGCTCGACAGGCCCCTCGCTGGCAAGGGTTGCCCGTTCTGACAACAGGCCCTCGCTCTTGGCAAACTCAACGTCGTACTTGAACCCAGGGGCCCCCATCTTTCTCAACATGTCCACCCGTTTCGCCCATTCCTTGGCGTCGTCCCATTCCATGTCCTGCCAGCTCTTGGCGTTGATCATGCCTGGGGTTTCTTTTAGCCTGCCGCTTGCGACTTCCTCAAAGATGCTGCGGATCGACGTCCAGCCACGGCCACGCATGGCGTTGTAAAGCTTCTCCATGCGATCAGACAGGTCGTCAACAAGCTTGATGCCAGCAAGGATTGTCTTGGCACCTGAGAGGATCACCCTGTCGCTCGCACCCATGGATTTAAGCAATGGGTTTTTGGGATCGACATCGGTAAAGAACTTGACGTCGTCTGCCGACAGGCCAAGAATCACGGCGCCAGGTGATGCACCGGCCTGATACGCCCGGTCAAGGTTCTCGTACGCTTGCGCTGTCGTCTCAATGGGCCGCGGCCTGGCGCCACCAGCGCGAGCACTTATGTTCCTTGCCGCAAAGAACAACTTGAGCTTGGCGAACGCCGTGTTTAGCACCCTCAGCTGCGCTGACGACATGTAGCGAAGTTGCGCCGCGTGGAAGGCTTCGTGTGATGCAACCTCAAGTTTTTCTTTGGTGTAGTCGACTGCTGATTGGCCAGCTTTGCTCAGCAGGCCCATCTCGTGGAACGCCATGGCTTCTTCGATGGCATCACCGATCGTGTTGTAGCTGTACCCACCACCAATGCGCCGGAGCTTCCCTTCGGTTCCGTGGGCTTTGCTGCCCGGCTTGAGCACGATGCCGTTCTCAAACGTGATGGCGATGTCGTCACCAGCGATGCGACGCACCGTGTCGATCATCAGCTTCTTCGTGGCTTCGATCAGGTCCGGGTCAGCCCGCAGCGCGTCCGGCAGCTCGTCCGGCATGATGCGACGTGCCACTTCGCTGGTCAGCTCGGCGGTGGGGGCGGCAGCGGCTGGTGGTTGCTCCAACGGCAACCGGGGCCCCTTCATCTCGTCCTCGATTGCGGCTTTGAGCCGAACCAGGTTCTCGGTCACCACCGCTTTCGCCGTGCGCTTGCCGCCGACTTGGCCGGCCATTTCGTTGAGCAGGTCCCTCACCGGCCCGGTGTACCCGGTGACCCGGTTAAACACATCGACCGCGACCTGAGCCTGGCCCTTGGCCGCCTGGGACCCGGCGACGTTCACCACGTTCCCGGCGGACTCAATGATCCCCTTGCGGCCCTCCTTGGCCAGCGACGTCAGGGCGATCTTTTCCTCCCGCAACGCCTTAAACGCCTCGGTCCGCACGTCGAGCATCGTGCCGAAGTTGCTGGTCGTGAACATCGACTCGAAGCCCGGCAACACCCCGCCGCCGGACGGGCCCGACGTCTGCGCAAACTTGGCTTCCTGCATGGCTTGCAGGATCTTCTCGGCCGACCACCCGCTCTTAACCGCAGCAGCAGCCACGTCCCGCACCACGGCGTCGTCGAGCTTCTCGCTGCCCAGGGCCACCGCCTTGTCGAGCGTCAACTTGCCGGTGACCCCTTGCTCAAAGACGTCCTGCGGCAAGCGGCTCAGGGCCACCCCGCGCTCTGCCACCCCCTTGGTCACATCAATGTTGCGACGCACCATCTCTTCAGCGTTGATGCCCATGTCGCGCATGAGCTTGGCTGCGTCCCAAGGGGTGCCTTGACCTTCAGCAATGTTCTCCATGGCGCCGATGGCCCGGGCTTGCTCAGCCGTGGGCGCGTCGATCTCCCAGGTCAAGATGCTCTTGGTGCCGGACCGGCGGGCCAAGTCGAGCCGGTTGTGACCGTTGACCACCAGCAGCTGGTTGGTCTGTGGGTCGCGCCAGACGCTGACGATCTTGCCGAACAACGGGTCGTACGACGCAGCGGACTTCAGTGACCCCGTGGTTCCGGTCTTGCCGATGCCAGCGGCCTTGAACTGCAGCCGTGTCGGATCCGTGGTGATGTCGGTCACCGGGGTCTCCCGGACCTGGGAGTAGCTAGGCATCACGTTGCCCCGATCCACTGGTGCCACGGGCCCCATTTCGTCAGGGACCGTGCTGGCGGCTTTAGCGATCGACGTGTCGACAGCGTCAATGGCGGTGCGGAGCTCGGCCTGGGCCTCGACGATGGTGGGGGCTGGGCCCCAAGGATCCCTTGGGAGTCCCATGGCCCCTTGGGTCTGGACTTCGGTCTTTTCCCACAACGGTTGCCGTGGCCGCAGGTCTTGGTACTGCTGAGCGATGTCAACGGCCCGGGCTGGGGGCTTGGGGGGCTTAGGCGGTTTAGGGGGTGCTGGCGGTGCAGCGGTGACGTCGACGGTCTGCGCAGCAGCTGGGGTCTCAGGTGCGGCTGCTGGGGGCGGGGTTCCACCAGTCGGGGGCTCAGGCGGACGGTTGGCCACACGGGCCTGGTGGGTGCGCACTGCGGCCCGAGCCAACTTGCCCAGGCCATAGATCACCGTTGCGGCCGCTGGCCCCAGAATCGTGAACCCTTCCACCGCGTTCTTCCAGCGAGCATCAGCCGCCGTGTCACCAGGCTTGCTCAGCACCAAGTTGTGCGCTGCGTCCCGCAAGGGATCCGGCAACGTGTTGATCCATTTGGTCGCACCGTCGGAAATGCGCCCAGACTCACCTGGGTCAAACGCCGCATAATCCACGATGGCGCCAGCCGGGGCCCCTTCAAGCACCAGCTTGGCGGCCCTTTTGCCGACCTTGCCGACAACCTGGGCGGCCGTGCCAATGGGCTTGGGGGCTAGGGCCGCGGCGACCCTGGTTTCTTGCGACGCCATCGCTGCTGTCCTGCTCACCGCACCAGTGACGCCAGCGACACCAGGTGCCCGCACAGCGGCAGCGCCCACACGTCCCAGGCCCTTGGTCGCCAGGAACCAGCCGACGCCGGCCTGGATTACGCCAGCGCCTAGGTCCTCAAGTCCGCCCTTGGTCTGGATCTTGGGCAAAGCAGGCACGATGCCCAGGATCGGTGCATCTGGGGCCCCGGGCATCCGTGGAGCCGTCCAGCCCTTGTCGGCGAACTCATCAGCTGGCAAGTTGCCCAACACGCTCTGGGCTATGTCCCTGGCCCCCTTGACCGCCATGCGGGTAGGAGGTGCTGCGTTGGCGCTGATGTCCTTGGCAAAGCCCTGCTGACCCACCGCTATCGCCTTGCCGACGTCGCCGGTGCGAAGCAGCTCCTGAAGCCCGCTGATCCCACCTTTGGTTGCGGCAACGCCAAGGTCACCCATGGGCCCACCCATGAACCGTGCCCCGGCTTCAGCCGTGCGCAACTGGGACGGGGTCTCTGCGGCCGTGGCTTGGGCCGGGTTCTTGGCTTTGGTCGGGTCGAACCCGGTCACGACGGCCTGTGTCTTGCCGTCTTTGTCGGTGGTGATTTTGTAAGGCATGAATCAATAGCGACGGCGTTCTGTTTCCCAAGTCTGCCTGAACCTTGCGAAGCCAGCACCACCTTGGCCCTTGTAGAAACCAGCACCGCCGGTCGCGTTTACAGGCAGCGCAGCCCACACGGCAGCCAGCTTGCGCACGTTCTCGATGGTGGGTGGTGCGGTGTTGATGTCGACGCCACGATTCAGGGCCAGCTGATACGCCCCGGTGTCTTGGTTGGCGGGGGTCATCGGTGGATTCTTGCCACCGTGCAGGCCGGTCCAAGTGTCTGGCATGAACTGGTACCGGCCTGCTGCAGAACTAGCGATCCCGCCCACTGGTCGTACCACCCGCATCGGATGGCCCTTGGTGTTGTCGAACGCCCCGCCGCCGTAATAGGTGTTGTAGCCAGCGCCCTCAAACCCACCAGCTGAGATGGCGGCCAACCAAGCCTTGGCGTTGGCGTTCAGCTTTGGGGTGCCGACGACAGGGGTGCCAAGGCGAACTGGGCCCATGGTCCCCATCGGCATCTCACCGGCCGCAGCCGGGGGCATCAAGACGTTCGCAGCGTTAGCGGCCAAGCCTTGCCAAAACGACCCAAGGTTCGACGCCAACTGGTTGCTGGGCTCAGCGGTGCCTGGGGCCGGTTGGTAGCTGACCTTCATCTGATCCCGCAACGGGATGTTCTGTTCGTACTCGGCTGGCATTGGGGTCTTTTCGCCGTAGTGGTTCCTCCATTGCCTGCGCCAGAACTCCGACGGCTTGGCTCCGTACCCGCTGCGCTTAATCATCAGCCGCATGGCGTCCGACATCTCGCCGCGCTCGATCCAGGCCTCAAAGTTTTTGTTGAACGCTCCTTCTGGCATGACGACGCCGTTGTCCACGCGCTGCCGCAGGGCGTTGTTGGCTTGCTGCTGCCCCCGGCCACCGGCGTTGCCGGGTGGTAAGCCGTTCTTCCAAGCTTCAGGGCTGTCGAACATGGGCGCCATGTTCCGGTTAGGGGGCGGGGGCGCTTGGGGCAGCAAAGCCTTGGTGAAGGTGCCCAGCTGGGCCCTGAACCCGGCGACACCAGAGCCATCGGCCAACGACTTGAGCCGCATCCTGTCGACGTCGCCGGTGAGCTCGGCCCTGCGTTGAATCAGGAACCGCGACTCTGCTTCCGTAATGACTCCGTCTCCATCCGACCCCTCCAGCTTGACGCGATCCGTCTCCTGCTTCATGGCGGCCTCAACGGCCTCTCGGGACGCACGGACCCAAGGCCGCAACTCATCCCCCTGGAGTGACCGATAATTGGCCTTGAGGCGATTGCCGGCCTCGGGCGTCATCTGGCCGGAACGGACCATGCCGTCGATCCGCTTGATCTCGGTGCCTGGGTCCTTGCTGTAATCGAACGTCACGGTGCGCTCGGCTTCCCGCTGGATCGGGGCAGTCAGCATGGCCTGGCTGGAGTTAAAGGCGCTGCTGATGACGCTTAAAGCTGCCTTGCGTTGCTGCGGTGGCAGCTGTTCCGCCATCCGGTAAGCCGTGGCCAGGCCCACGTCGCGCTCGGCTGGGGTCAGGTTCGCATCGCTGACCTTGGTGACTGCGACAATCGCGTAACCCTGGTCTTCACCGACCGATCCCGCAAACGCATCGACGGCCCCAGCCAATTCCGCGTATTTTTTCAGCAACTTCGACTGCAGGTCCAGCTGCATGGCGGCGCCGCCTTTGACCCCGTAGGCGTTGAGCAGCGACTCTTGCCCGTTAGGACCAATGCGGATACTGCCCAAGGCCTGCTGTGCGACATTGGCCAAGGCTTG
>Ga0315286_10005520_pt1 | contig 12218 bp, 5 predicted proteins | sample YL17G10_0_MG_FD_205038 | JGI IMG/M metagenome (GOLD analysis project Ga0315286, IMG submission 205038) | Sediment microbial communities from Yellowstone Lake, YNP, Wyoming, USA - YL17G10_0 | ecosystem: Environmental > Aquatic > Freshwater > Lake > Sediment | place: USA: Wyoming | collected... | reverse complement strand
CTTCTGACGCTGGCCGCGGGGACCCAGGTCTCGAAGCCTGAAATCATCGCCCATCGCGGCGCGTCGTTTGACGCCCCCGAAAACACCATCGCCGCGTTTCAACTCGCGTGGAAACAGGATGCCGACGGCATCGAAGGCGATTTCTACCTCACCAGCGACGGCCACGTCGTTTGCAGCCACGACCCCACCACCAAGCGTTGCGGCGACAGAACCCTGGAGATCGCGAAATCCACCTTCGACGACCTGCGGCAAATAGATGTCGGCGCCAAGAAGGGCGACGCCTGGAAAGACGCGCGAATCCCCACGATTGAAGAGGTGCTCGCGACCGTGCCGCAGGGCAAGAAGATCTACATCGAGGTGAAGGATATTAGAGTCGTTCCCGCCCTGAAGCAGGCGGTCGCGCGCTCCTCCCTCCGCCCCGAACAGATTGTCGTCATCTCCTTCGACCGCAAGGCCGTGGCCGCCACAAAGGAGACTTTGGGGAAGATGAAGGCGTACTGGCTGGTGAATCGTATACCAAGTGCGGAAGAAACTCTGGCCGCCCTGAAGGAAATCCGCGCCGACGGCATCAGTTGCAAAGCGAACGACGAAATCAATGCGGAACTCGTAAAGAAGGTCCATGACGCCGGCTTCGAGTTCCATGTCTGGACCGTCGACGACCCCGCCAAAGCAAAACGCCTCATGGCCTGCGGCATAAACTCCATCACCACCAATCGGCCGGGGTGGCTGAGGGAGCAGACGGCGGGGGAGGCGACGGCAAAGGCAACGGCGAATACTGAATAGCAGGACAGCGCAACTTTGTTGTTTGCGCGGCGGCTCGGAGTCTACCCGCCGCGCAACCCCCTCCCAGAAAGACCTTGCAATCGTGCAGTCGGAATGCATGATTGCAAGCACGTAGGAAATTGTGCCAAACGCCTAGAGCAGTTCACGTTCATTCGTAGCGTACCCACACGCCGCGAACCAGTTGGCCGCGTCGCTTTCGGTCACGGCCCGTAGCGCGGCGGCGATGGCCTTCCACAGGGCGTCCCAGGTACGGGCTTTGGCCTTGCGGAGAAACGCCCGCACCTTGGACCACATCTTCTCAATCGGATTCAGGTCCGGACTGTACGGCGGCAGGAACCATACGTCCGCCCCTGCCGCCCGGATCCGTTCCGCCACCGCCGGCATCTTGTGCGGCGCCAAGTTGTCCATCACCACAATGTCCCCCGGTCGCAGACTCGGCACCAAGACCTGCTCGACGTACGCCCCAAACACCTCCGCATCCGTCGATCCTTCGATGACCAAGGCCGCCGTGGACCCGCCCATCCGAACCGACGAGAGCATCGTCGTCGTGCACCAGTGCCCGTGGGGAGTGGCGTCTACCAGACGCGCGCCACCCGTCGCCCGGCCGTACAGCCGCGTGAGATTCGTCTTGGCCCCGCTCTCGTCCAGGAAGACCAGCCGGTCCGGATCGACCTCGGCCACCTGCTGACGCCACGCCTCGCGTGCGGCCTTCACGTCCGGTCGGTCTTGCTCGCTCGCCCGGAGCGACTTTTTTTTCGCCGGTACCCCAGACGCCCCAAGGCCCGGTGCACCGCCATGAGGCTGGCGGCTACCCTCGAACGCTCCAACAACTCCTGGAGGGTGGCGTCGGGCTGCGCCTCCACCAGGGCTTTGAGCTTGTCGAGGTTCTTCCCCTGGAACTTGGGTGGCTTCTGGCCGCCCCGCGGCTTGGCCGCGATGCTCCCTGTCTCCCGCCGACGTTGCAGCAGCCGGCGGATCCAGGCCGTGCTGACCCCGAAGAGTTGGGCAATCTCCTCCCGCGTGCCCACCTCCTCGTCGCAGGCCTGCACGGCCCGTTCCCGAAGGTCCATCGAGTAGGTTTTCATGCCTACTCTATCGGCAATCGCTACAAAAGAACGTGAACTGCTCTAGACCGCAGCCCAATCCCAATATGGTGCCGAAGAGTAGCAATCGCCAGGGGTCCTTAATGGCGCGCCCACACGCATGCCTTGAAGGAATGGCTGCCGTTGACAAATCCTCCCTATCCCCAAGAACACGAAGTCGTCATCCCACAACGCATTGCATCAATCTGGCATCCACATCAGCACCTCTCGGGATGGCAGCCGATCCGCAAACTCGCTTCTCGTTTCCCTCAGCAGGGGGCTGGGGCAGAGCCACTGGTATCTTCCCCGCGGCACCAGCAGGCCACTGGCATGATGCGCCGCAGGCAACGAGAATCGCTGCAAGCCCGATGCTGAGGCGGCGGCGCCTGCCCCCTTTGGCACACTAGAGCAGAACCATGACAGGCGGCTCACCTCTGTACAACGGAACTGGTGTTACATAGCCCCCGCCTCGATAGAGCATGTCCGGGGCGCCTCTGTACACCAAGTCTGGGGATACAAAGTCATAGATCACGTCCGGGGCCAAACCGTCCCCACACGCTTCAGGCGCCGCCCGCGATTGCCACCACGGAGGATAAAAGCCACCTCCCCAATCATCGTGCCAGGGCGGCCAGACCCTCTTCTTAGGCTGCAGCGGCTTGGCTTCTTTGTCGGGGGGCGGGGAACTACTCCTTATGGGATGGTCGGTGTAGGTGTAGTCTGAAAACCACTCCCGTATCTGCCACGTGAGCCGCCCGTCTGGGCCTACGCCCCATGTAATCTGTATCCACGGGAAGCCAGTGTCCTTCGGCGAGTAGCTGCTCCTCCAGGCGTCGCCCAACTTGCCCATCCGGCCCTCCTGGTTATAGAAGCCCCCGTTCATCTTCGCCTCAGCCAACGCAGCCTCACCGTGAGCATGACGGTACCTCTTTCTATCTCCAAGCAATTGTATCCAGATCTGCTCAACGAGTGCGTGGATTAGCATGGAGTCTCTTGATCCCGGGCCTTCATCCGGAGCGTTGGTAAGATCGCCAATGTCGACTTCGCCTGTATCCGATTTGTCCATAAACACGTTGGCGTCGTTCACCACCGCCGTAAGCGTGACGACTCCTGGCGTGGCAGCGATCCATTCCTGCAAGTCCGGCGGGGCGTGCCCTATGGCTTCCTCCGTCCAGTGTTGTAGTTCTGAAGCGTCTTCGCCATATCCGTCTGGAGATCCATCCCGGCAAATTACACTGACGAGCCCCGCAGGATCCAAGCAGCGGGTAGGTCGGGAGCCAACATATTCGTACAGACTCACTCCATCCCCGTACCCTGCCGGATCGCGCTCGATCCAACGCCCGAGCGTGGGGTGGAAGTTGCGATATCGGGCGGCGTTGAGAGGATCTCGCAGGGACTCGACTCGCATCAACTCCGGAAACGCTGACCGACACGAAATGGACATTCCCGCTCTCCCTTCGCTCTGAAATACATACTCCACGCGTTGCCTTCAAACTACGCCCCCCCTGGCCACGAGGTTCATCGTGTGCCAAGCCACAGACGCTCGTCAAGGGCAAGCCCGGCGTCCGGCTCGAACTGGCCGTCACGTTCGAGGCCGGGCGGAAGCACCTGCCAATCATCAGCCTCAAGCGCGTGGCCTGACAATCACCGCGTTGGCCTGTCATCCCAGGCCGCGGTCATCGCACGCGCCCTTGCCCACTTCGCGATGCCAAAGAGCCAATCTCAGCGTCCGAATGCACACTCTCGCGCCTCGCGTGGGGCGGGAATCCCTCGAAAACCACGCCCCCAACCCCGAGCCGCACCTAACGGATGGCGAACCCAATCTCGCTGGCCTACTACACCGGCCCCGGCTCCGCGGGGCGCGCGCAGGCGAGCCCGATATTTCAACACCTGATCCCATTGTTGCTTAAGCAGCGCCCCCCATCTTCCCGCGCACCCATCACAGGTGCGACTATAGGTGTCCCCAGAACCCAAGCGAGAATGTCCAATGATACCATTGATAGCAGAGCGATAGTTCTGTTGGCACCGTGAACCAGCCGAACCACAGCAACAGCATGATGTAAAACCGCCAACGATAACGCCCCCATGAGCGAGTACGTTCACGAATGCGCATCATGATGGCATAGGCTGTGCACATACCCACGCCAAAGGATGCCAACATGACAATAGCGACGCCGAGCAACCAAACAGGCGAACCGATACCCCACTTCGTCGAAGCCTGCAGAACTGCACAACCCGGCACATAAGGTGCCAACGCCATCCCGAATGGGTTCATAATGCCGCTAAAGCCATTGGCGTCGAGGTAGTGCCAAACAAAAGCGTCGACGCTGAAGCACCAAAACAGATGCATCAAGGCAAACGCGAAGGAGAGGAAAACGACCCACTTGCAGCTGCTGGTTCGAAACCCCTCGTTATGAATTACCTGGGTCATATCGTCCCTAGACTCTTGGTTACTGGCGCAGAAGCTTATCGCGGAGGCGCTTAATGGCTTGTTGCACCTCCTCTCTGCTCACGTCTTCGGCGTTGGTTCCTCTTTCTGGCCCAAACTCCAGCGCGAACCATTTCGTCGCCTGCACCACCACTTCGCCAGTTTCGTCCAAGTGCCCGATTTCGAGTCTGATCCAAAGGACCCGGCTCTCTACGTATGCCTCGGCATATTTCCTCATGTTATTGGGCTTGCTCATCTGGTTTGCAATCTTCTTGCCGGGGTAGAGCCCAGTGCCCTGGACCGACGGGAACCATCTGACAAACCATACAATTGCATGGCCACTTTTGAGGATCTCGTCCATTTTGTCGGGGTCGATGTTATCTGTGGTTGTTACCACGAGCGCTGGTTTGCCGTCGATCGGAAAGGTCACTGTTCTCCATGGCTGTATGCGGCCGTACCAGAAGACCATGGGTATCGCAACTGCTCGCATACGCGGCAGGAAAGGCAGCAACCTGATCTCAGTTCCCATCCCCTCTATCCAGGGCAAGAGCATCTCGAAGGTGTTTGGGCCAGTCCGTTTGATCCACCAGGGGTTGATGTGCCCCGGCTCCGGCGCCGTCTCGCCGCAGAGGCCCGACGGGTCGGTCCGGCCGGCGGGGTTGCCCGAAACGTACCCGTAGAGGTTCGCCCCGTCGAGATACCCCGCCGGGTCGCGCTCGATCCAGCGGCCCAGGGTCGGGTGATACGTGCGGTTCCGGACCGCGTACAGCCCCGTCTCGCCGTCGAAGCGGTAGCCGGCGAAGAGGACGTCGTTGGCCACGTCGGAGAGGCCGTCGGCATCCACGTCCCACTCGAACACGGTGCTGCCGTTCACGTCCGGGTCGGTTCCGTTCGCGCCGTTGAGGACCGTCGCCTTGCCGTAGGCGTCGTACATGTACCGCTCCACCACGTCGCCCGTGGCGGCGTCGACAAGCGCCGTGACGTTCCAGTTCGCGTCGGTGGTGTAGTACAGCGTATTGTCGCCTTCCTGGGACCCGCCGTCAAGGTCACCGTCGGTGTTTCCGTCGTGGAACCGGACGACGGGCGAATCGACGTACCGTACGTCCCAGATGAACTGGTCGAGGGGGTACTCCACGCCGCCGCGGCGGGTCTCCAGGACCTGCCAGCCTTCGTTATAGTAATAATCGTCGGTCGTCTCACCGACGGTCCTCTGGATGCGGCGGCCAAGGCCGTCGTATTCGTAGGCGGCCACCGGGGTGTCCTCTTCGTCGATCTGGCCTTGGCTCTCCCCGTCGTCCTTGTAGACCTTGACGAGGCGGTTCCAGCCGTCGTAGACGAACAATAGCGCCTCGTCGGCATTGGCCTCATCGCCCGGCCGCGGGGCATAAATCATGTTGCCTGCGTCGTCGTACGCCGGGTCGATCCAATCCTCGCCGATGGTGGCGTCGATTTCGCCGATCTGGTTGGCCTCATCGTGCGTGCGGCTCTGGTCGAGGGTTGTGGTTTCGCCGTCGGACTCGACGTAGCCGGCCCAGTTGCCCAGGGCATCCAGGCCCCAGTCCTGGTGTGTGCTCGTGGCGCGCTCCATGCCGGTCAGGCGATCCAGGCCGTCATAGGCGTAGGACTCGCTGTAAGCGGTATGGAGCGGATTGGAGCGCGTGAGGCGGTTCGAGTTGCCGTCATACGTGTACCCGTAGGAATCGACGGGGTCATCGTCGACGGTCCAGGTCTGATCGACGACGCGGCCGAAGCGGTCCCATGCATCATAGGTGCCCTCGGATCCGTAACTCAGGGTCAGGCCGCCATAGACGGCCGGATGGTCAACCTGGACGATTGTCGCCGCGCCGAGATAAGTGTACTCGACATAGGTGGTTTCGTCTTCCTCGTCGGCGATGCGGCTGAGCCGGCTCAGGATGTCGTCGAGCCCATCGGCGCCGTCGTAATGGTATGTGACCACGCCGCCGTTGGGGTAGGTGACGCTTGTGAGGCGGACGTACTTGGCTTCATCGCCCTCCCCGGCGCCGTCGTCGTAGGCGTAATCGACCTCGGGGGTGTTCTGGCCGACGGCTCCGTCATGGGCCTCTCGGCTTGAGGCCACATTGCCCCAGGAATCGTACGTGTAGGCGACCTGGTTAACGGCGGTGCCGCCGGTGGCGGCATCGTAACTCGTGACGGTGGAGACGCGCGAGAGGTCGTCGTAGGCCCACTCGATGCGGAGGACGGCGTCATCGACGCTGCCGTCCTCGGGAAGGGCGGTGACGGCGTCGGACTGGAGACGCCCGGCCGTATCGTAGGTGTACGTGTGCTCGACGCCGCGCTGGTCGGTGACGGTCAGCGGGCGTCCGAGGCGGTCGTAGGTGGTCTTGACCTCGTCGGCGCCCAGCTTCTTCACCTCGATGGTGCCGGTGGCCGGAGTGGCGGGGGAGCCGCTGACGGTGTAGGTGAACGTATAGTCGTCTTCCCTGGTGATCGTGAACCACCCGTTGTACTCGGCCTGGTCGGCGCCCGTGATCCGGACCTGATCGTCCGTGTTGTAGCCGTGGTTTGTGGTGGTGGTAACCCAAGCCGTGGTGCCCGTGCGGGTCAGGCTGGACACGTCCAGGTACGGCCCGTCTGTGTCGCCGGAGTCGGGGTAGATGACGTTGGTTACCCAGGAGCGGTCGATCTCGGACTCGTACAGGTAGCGGGTTTCCTGGTCTTGGATGCCGTTGTTTTCGCCCAGGGGGTTTCGAGCCCGAAGGACAGAGAGGCGACCGGCCGAGTCGTAATCGTACTCGGTCGTCTGGTCGGTGCCGATGTCGTCCTCATCGACGCCGTCGACGTAGTTGGCGATGGTGGCGGTGGTGCGGCCGAGGAGGTCGTACTGCGTCTCTGTGATATGGGCCTTGTTGTCGGTGACGCGATAGAGGAGGCCCGCGTCATTGTACTGGTACTTGGCGACGATGTAGTCGTTGGAGGTGTTGGGCTCGCGGGGGCTGCTGGTGGACACATCGGCCTCGTCCGGGATGCCGTCGCTGTCGCTGTCTTTCAGGCTGCCGTTGGAGTTGAAGATGTATCGGTTATCGCCGCTGTCGTGGCCGAAGTTGATGACATGGGTCACACGGTCGCCCTTGTCGTACCACGTTACGGAAGCGGTGGCGTAAGCCATGTCGGCGGTGAGATCGGCGGTGCTGGTGGTGTCGGTTTCCAGCCGCTGGAAGAAGAGGCTCGCAACCGGCCGGCTCCCGGCGTCGTAGATGGTCTTGATCTGCTCGATGACGGTGTCGCCGGACACGTCTTGAGCCGCGGTGTAGCCGGATTCGTCGGTGTCAAAGGACGTGTAGGTCGCGATCTCGCGGCCGGCACCGTCGTACTTGACTTTCGAGAAGAGGCCGTTCGGGTCGGCCATCTTCACGACCATGCCGCGCGGGTTGTACCAGACGTTGGAGGTCAGGTGGTCGCCGATGGTGCCGGCCTCCTCGCCGTCCGGGACGACCTCGTAGACAAGCGTTTGATAGACGCGGCCAAGTTCGTCGTAGGCGCGTTCGGTCTTGCCCCGGAGTTCGCCGGAGTCGATGACGAAATAGTCGTCGGCGTCGGCGCCGAGGGTCAATGTGCCGCTGCCCGTCTTGCCCAGGCCGAAGTTGTTGTTGTCCGGAGTCGAACCGCCCAGGATGCCGTCGAAGTCCTGGCTGTACTGCAGGTTGAGCGTAAGGGCTCCCATCGTGGAGACCCCGTTGATGACCCGGCTGGCATGGGTGCACGCTGTCAGGCTGGCCAACTCCTGGCTGTAGCCATTCAGTTTCAGAATGCCATCAGTATGACTGGTATCATCCCCAAGCAGCACGTGCATCCCAGTAGGCAGAGCATATTCGCCCCCGAGTGCGAGCGTGCCGTCCTTGATCCACGTTATGAGGGTATAACTATTGGCGCCGGACAAGGTCTGCGTCCCGTCGCCCGACTTGATAAGCTCGGTGGCCCCGCTCAAGACGCCGCCGAAATTGAAAGAGCATGAGTCGGCGACATTGAGCGTGAGGTAGGCGTTCCCCCCGCCGCCTTCGTTGACCACCTCGTTGCCCGATCCGGTGCCCGGGGTTTCCAGACCAGCTAACTCCTGGCTGAGGCCTTTCAGGTTCAGGACGCCCGAGGCCGTGCCGCTACCCAGTGTCAGCACCGTGCCGGTCGGCAGCGCATTGACGCAGCCCAACTCGATCCTGCCATTCTGGATTGCCGTCGCGCCGGCATACGTGTTGATGCCCGAGAGGTTCAACGTGCCGGCGCCGTCCTTGGTGAGGCCGAAATTGTTCTCATTCGTGTCGGTCCCTCCCAGGATTCCGCCGAAGGTGTCCGAGCCGGCGACATCGAGCGTGAGGGTCGCGCCGGTCGCGCTCCCGTTGACGACCCGATTGCCGCTGCCATTGCCTGACGTTTCCAGGCCGCTCAGTTCCTGACTAACGCCATTCAGCCTCAGAACGCCGCTCTTGCCGCCGGCGCTACCGAGAACGACCTTGACATCTATCGGTAGGGGATTAGCGGACGCCGACTGGAGTTGCAGACCGCCTTCGCTGATGGTCACGGTGTTCGCGGAGGAGTAACTCGTGCTCATCGTGCCCGACAAGACGAGTTTCCCGTCGCCGGACTTCGTAAGTCCCAGTCCGCTGGTCCATGTCAGGTTGCCCGAGAGCAAGGCCGAGTCCGACGAGGAACCGGTGTTGTCCGTGACGGAGACCGTCCGGGTGGACGTCCCCATGTTGATGGGGTTCTTGAACTCCACCTGGTTGTCCGACGCCGCGCTTCCAAACATTAACACATGCCCGTCAGGCACGAAGTTGCTGCTCCCCCAGGTCACCTGGCTCGGGGGGGTGGCGCCGCCGAGGTTGACCGTCAACGGGCCCCCGTAGGCGCTGAAACCGCCATCGCCTGTCCACCGGACCTGGCCGGCGCCCGTTCCGAGGCTGCGGGAGAACGTGCAGCTGCCTTCCCACACGCCGCCGTCGAAGACGAGGTTGCTGTTGTTCGGCAACCCGGTCCCAAGGGCCGCACGCAGCACGCCCCCGGAGATCGTCGTGGCGCCGGTGTGGCTGTTGCTCCCGGTGAGACTCAGTGTGCCGGTGCCCGCCTTGACTATGCTCAGACTGGAACTGCCCGAACCATCGGCCAGGACGCCGGCGAAGGTGGAGTCGCTGCTGACGTTGACTGTGAGCGTGGCCGGGGTGGAACAACCGTTGATGACCTGATTGCAGGAGCCACCACCGCCGCACGTGGCCAGCCCCGCCACCTGCTGACTGTGGCCGTTCAGTTTGAAAACACCGTAACTGCACGAATCCCCCAGCGTCACCGTGGTGCTGGTCACCAGGCCGCTGCTGCCCGCGCCAAGCGCCAGCGTGCCGGCCTGAATCCAGGTGGCGCCCGTGTACGTGATCGTGCCCGTGAGGGTCAGCGTGTAAGAGCCCTTCTTGGCGAGTGCCAGAGGGCCGGTACCACCATCGGCCAGGATGCCGCCGTCGAGGGTGGCGTCGCCGCTGCCAGTGTTGACCGTCAGCGTGGCCCCGGTGGAGGACCCGTTGATGACCTGATTGCCGGAGGCAGACCCACTCGTCCCCAGCCCCGCCACCTCCTGATTGTGCCCGTCCAGTTTCAGGGCGCCGGCGGTGGAGGACTCACCCAGCGTCACTGTGGTGCCGGTCGGCAGGCGGTTGTTGCCACAAGAAAGAGCGAGGGTACCGGCCTCAATCTTGGTGCTGCCCGTATAGGTACTCGCGCCCGAAAGGGTCAACGTATGGTCGCCCTTCTTGATGAGGCTCAGACTGCTACTGCACGAGCCATCGGCCAGGACGCCGGCGAACTCGCAGTCGCCCTTTGTCTCGGTGTTGACCGTCAGCGTGGCCGGGCTGGAACAACCGTTGATGACCTGATTGCCGGAGTAGGAGTTGGCCCTGGTCAGCCCCGCCACCTCCTGATTGTGGCCGTTCAGCTTGAGGGTGCCGGCGGTGTAGGAATCCCCCAGCGTCACGGGGGTGCCGGTCGGCAGGCGGTTGTCGCCTCCGTCCAGTTTCAGCGTGCCGGCCTTGATCGTGGTCGTGCCCGTGTAGGTGCTGGCGCCCGAGAGCGTCAACGTATAGGATCCCTTCTTGGTGATGCTCAAAGCGCCGTCGCCCCCGTTGGCCAGGACTCCGGAGAAGCAGGAGTCGCCGCTACTGGTGTTGACAGTCAGCGTGGCCCCGGTGGTGGAGGACCCGTTGCTGATCTGGTTGTTGGCGCTGGAGCCGCTCGTCGCCAGCCCCGCCACCTCCTGACTGTGGCCGTTCAGCTTGAGGATGCCCGTGGTGCCGGCGCAGGAATCCCCGAGCGTGACCGTGGTGCCGGTCGGCAGGCGGTTGTCAAGTGAGCCAAGCACCAGCGTGCCGTTCTTTATCGTGGTGGTGCCTGTGTAGGTGTTGGCGCCCGAGACAGTCAGGTCGCCGGCGCCCTTCTTCGTGAGTCCGCAACTGCCCGCGATAACGGAACTGATTGTGGCCATGGTATTGGCGCTGGTCACCTCGACGTTTCCGCAGGAGAGGGTAAGGGTGTTGCTTTGGATGGTGTACCCATCGGTCTTGAACGTCACGCCCTGCGCTGTGATGCTCACGGACAGCGTTACCGTGCCCGTCCCCCAGAACACGGCCTCGTAGCCGCCACAACTGGGCCAGGCGATGTCCTGGTCGGGACTCGCAGGGTCGTACCAGACTTTGGCGTTCGAGTCTGTTGTCCAACTGCCGTTCCCACCCAGGCCGTCTCCGTCGTCAGTGTGGTTACCCGAAGCCGTGCCGTCGGGGTCCCAATAAAGTGCCGAAAGCAGCAGGCGCGGCTCCAGCAACTCCAGGCCGTTCCAGGACGGCCGCGCGGGCCGATCCCTCACGATGCCGCGGGCGAAGAAAGCCCCCGAGATGACACAGGAGAAGCGGTGACGCAGCGAGTCGGACATGGCGGGCCCCCTTTACTACGGTGGAGGGAAGAGACACGCCCAGGACGCCGGCCGGTGGGGGACACCGAGCCCGGGCAGTCTTTTCCGCATCCCAGCGCCAACACATTTGATGAATGGGTCAACGCCCTGTCAAGAGAAAAACCGGACGTTTTTTGATAATTGAGAGGCTTCGCGTCCTGGCGGCTCAAGATGCAGGTAACGTCAGTACTGGCAATGACTTATGAGACACGTGCAGCCGGGTAAGGTCGGTTGGGCGCCAGGTGCCGTGCGCCGGCCCGTCGGAGCACAGGCGCAGGCTGGACCGCGACGCCGCGGGCCCACCACTCTTCGGGAAGCGCGCAGGTGCCCTCTGTTTCCGCGGAGCGGTCACCGAACGCCAAGGCTTCCGGCACAACACCGATGCTCTGCGACTCGCTCGGGCTGTCCGGGGGCCGCTGCGCAGAACGCTGAAAGCCGCGCAGTCGCACCAATCTGCCTTCGGCCTCCCCTCTCAGCCCTGGAGTGAGGCTGACTCAATCCCCTTCAAACCTCTCCAGAGTTTGCATAACAGCAATCGTGTGGTCCCTGTTCCCGAGACAACCGGATTTTGCCTTGACTTCCGGTGATTCTGATTCATACTCCATTCTTGAATGCTGTGCCCTGCGCGGCCGGGGTGCCGGGCCAGGGCAGGAACGCTGAACCGGTGCGTCAGCAGACAGGGGGAGACCTGCTGAGTGGGTTTTCTTCCCGCTCTCGTTTCCATTGGTGCGCCGGCATGTCCTGATGAATGGGGGGAGGCAAGACATGCGAAGTCTCGCGAGCGGCTTTACGACGGGCCTGTTGGCTTTGTGCCTGGTGTCCTCCGGCCCGGCGGCCCCGTTGCTGGCCGCCGGCGCGCCTCATATCGGGTGGAGCCGGCAGTTCGGCACGGCCGACGCTGATGAGGCTACGGCGGTGGCCGTCGACGGCTCGCACAATGTCTTCGTCGGGGGAAACACCGGCGGCG
>Ga0315286_10005519_pt1 | contig 12218 bp, 9 predicted proteins | sample YL17G10_0_MG_FD_205038 | JGI IMG/M metagenome (GOLD analysis project Ga0315286, IMG submission 205038) | Sediment microbial communities from Yellowstone Lake, YNP, Wyoming, USA - YL17G10_0 | ecosystem: Environmental > Aquatic > Freshwater > Lake > Sediment | place: USA: Wyoming | collected... | reverse complement strand
TCATATGACTGGGCCGCCCGCCAATTGCTCTCAGCACTCCTGCTCGGATTGCCGGCTTTTGTGTACCATTCGACGGACTTGTCATAAGCCTCAGCGACTATGGCGAGATCATTCAAGTCTGAAGAGAACTCGTACAGCTGAATCGCCCATTCACCCATATTGTGGCGAGCCTCTCCCAGGCTAGCCCAGAGATTCGGATTTTCTTCCTGAATCACTAACAGGTGCCTCTCGCTCAGTGTCGAAGCCTCCTTCTTCCTCACGACTGCCTCTCTGAGCTTCGTTATCCTGTTCTTTCCTTTCACCATGATGGCTGCGAGCTCGAAAGTCGCGTCCGCCAGATAGGATAGGTCTATCCCATGCAGGTAGTAGAGATTCGGATGGAGGCTTACATCGGAGTCTGCCGCCTCCCCCAGGTACTTCGAGGCCTTTGTCAGGTACATCCTTTTCCTCTCGAGACTTTGTTGCTTCCTACCCATCTCCGTGAGCAGAACCCCGAATATGAATTTGGCAGCCGCCTCAACGTCCGGATACTTGGATTCCGAGGCCATCTTCGTTTGCACGATGTTGTGTTCGTACGCTTTCTCCATTAGGTCTCTTTTCTTGTTCGGGTCTGCCTCAATGTACCAAAGTTGGTTGTAGTACCCTGCCTCAGGCACCTGAACCCAAATCTGGTCGATGTCAGTGCTCACAAATCCCAGGATTTGAAAAAGCTCTTTGGAGCGTCTGGCGGATTCCAGAGCCCTTGTCACGAGACTCTGCCTTTCCGAGACGTCCTCCTCGGATGCATGCATCTTCATGCACGTGGCTGCAAATCTATTCATGACGAAACCCATCAGCCAATTGTCACCAGTCCTCTTCGCTAGAATCATTGCATCGTCGGAGATCTTTCGGCTCTCATCGGGTAAGCATGCACTCGGCAACCCCTGGAGGATCGAAGAAAATGGGATATTGAAAAGCATCTCATCCCCGGAGAGCTCTCGACCCTTGAGCCAGTAGTTCCATGCTTTGCGATCTAGCTCATCCTTCTTGCCGAAGTCTGCAAAGTCTTTTTCTATGGCCGAAAGTACTGCGCCCGCCTTCGTATACGCCTGCGCAAGATCTGAAGGGCAGTCCTTTCCGGACAGAAACTCAATCGTCTTTTCGCTGAAGCCCATGAGCTGTCTGAGGTGCTCCTCCCTCTCGGCAGCAGTGTCATCGTAGTTGTATAACACCGCGGCTGCAATCCCGAGCAGGTTGAAGGTGCTACCGAACTCCTCCCTGGCGTTCTGCATTTCGAGTTCGCTCAAAGCCTCCATTGCCCTGGACCAAGCCTCTTTCAAGAGCTCCTTCTTGCGACCGGCATTACCAGTCACCCAATAGCTGATCAACGAGAGCATCGCGTCGCAGCGACGTTGTCTGCAGTCGGACAGACTCCCCCCTGCTCTTCCGTGCGCTAGCCTTGCCGCCTTGTACTCGCCGGCCGCTCTCTCCATTCTCAGCAGGAATTCATCGTGCGTATTCGCCGTGAACGCCCATCGGTAGAGCGAACGCCCGCACGATTCGTGAAGCGTACCCATCTGAGCTTTGTCGCTCTCTGGGCATGTTGCCAGGGCCTTCGAATAGGCCTCGAATGCATCTTTCCACTCGTGTTTGAGCTCCATGCTATTTGCCTCTGTCAGCAGGGAATCGGAGCTCTCATGGACGCTAGACATCGCCACCCGACCGCGAGTCTATCGTCGGGCGTCCTCATAAAACTTCAGGCGCGCATGGTAATGGCTATCTCCTCACACTCTCATTCTTCTCAGAACCGTGTTCGCCTTTCATCACCTAGGGGCTTTTCTGACCATGAGCCGTGGGCGTCCTACCATACGCAAACCTGGAGATCTGGCCCAGAAACAATCGGTGCAGGGGGCCTCTTTTGGCATGCCATCAATCAGAGGGTTTTTGCACCGAGATAGAAACCTTTCGCGTCCACTTTTTCGTCCACGAGAGGAGATCGAGTCCTCGAGCTGCACTTCGGGGGATAGCCACTATACCTCGTAGCGCCGGCTTGTAGGATATCATTATGAGAGATTAGTTGCATTCGCCATTGATGGAGGGGATCCTCATCAAGATTGAGCTATATCACGCCTCGAAGTTCGGGAACGGAGCGAAGGTCGCCGAGGAGTTGCGGCGGGTCATGGAGACCAAGGGCCACCAGGTGAACGTGCATCATATCGACAAGTCGAAGCCTAAGGAGATGCCCCTCGCCGACCTATACGTCTTTGGGTCTCCTACGCGATTCGGTGGGCCACTAGGGAGCATGCGCCGTTTCATCAAGAAGGTCTCACTGCCGTCGGGAACAAAGTATGCCATATTCGCGACCCACGGTGACGCGGTGCCTGACAAGAAGACCGGGCGGATGCCGACGGAGGAAGAACTTGATCGATGGAGGAAGACCATACCCATCCTGGATGAGATCTTGAGGGAGAAGGGGCTGGTGAAAGTTGCCGACAAGATTTTCTTAATCTCAGCGGAGACGATGAAGGGGCCGCTGAAGGAAGGCTGGCAGGGAAAGGTAGAGGAATTCGCCTCCGCCATCCTGAGCTCACCCTGAGGGCGATACCTAGCTCGATTAGGCACTTTGGCGTTTCACTCGAGGATCTACTAGATGAAGAAATCAAGATTAGCCGTCGCGAATCCGCATGAGGGAAAAATCGCCGAGCTTGCAAAGAAGACCGATCACAAGACGCTGGCAACATGGGCTCTCGATTGCGCGGAGCGTGTATTGCCTTTCTTTGAGGGCAAACATCCAAAAGATGGCCGTCCCAGAGTGGCAATTGAAACAGGACGAGCTTGGGTCAAGACGGGCGTGTTCAGGATGGCGGTCATACGCAAAGCTGCGCTTGATTCTCACTCCGCGGCCCGTGAGGTGAAGGACGATGAAGTAGTCCGCTCAGCTGCCCGTGCTGCAGGACAAGCGGTGGCATCGGCGCACGTCCCTACACATGCTCTCGCCGCAGCAGTCTACGCAGCCACTGCTATTCGCGACGCTACCCAGCCAGACAGTGCTGACGCTGCTTCCACCAAAGAACGAGAATGGCAATATCAACATTTGATGAAGCTTGGAAAAATGAAGGCAAGGGTATCGAAAAGGATGGGGTAGAGGAAGAGTCAGATCTTTAGAGGCGGGTCCAAGCGATAGTCGAGCAGACAGCTGAGCAAGCGGAGATCATTCTGAGATGAATCCTCGCTTGCCCGTTCCGCTAGTCCTGAGTACTAACTCGGTTTCGAAGAGTCCATCCGGCCCATAGTCTCTCGAGCGAATGCCCGAGCCTTCTCCACGCGAGCTGCGTCTGGCTGTCCGTTACTGTTGTCCCTCCTTGCTTGTGAGCGCAGCTTCTTGTTTGGAGCTATCTTCATCACGAATTTCACGCCTTTGGCAAGCTCTCCCTGGCAGTCGAAGACCCCCTGGAGATCCGCTCCGGCAGCGGCCTTCTTGAACTTCGCGAGCGTCTCCGGGAGTTCCGGTTCTTCCTCCGGTGCAGCATGCGTTATGAAGAGTGCTACCTTGCGTCCATCGGTGCAATGCTTCTCCAGGAACTCCCTGCTCTTCTTGTCCGGCCCGTACCCGTGGACTGGAAACCCGAGGAAGGAAATATCGTACGACCCCATATCCCGGACCTCGTCGACCTTCATGATGTCCTTGTCGCATCTGATCTCGTCGCAGATAGCCTCAGCAATCTTCTTCGTGTTCCCCGTCGAGGACAAATAGGCAACCAGTGCTTTCATTGAATCCCCCGTACAGGATTGCAGTTGCTTTTGAAGAACCTTTCGGGTCGGGCGACGCCGATCGATATATACATCAAGCAGGGGAGGGTCGGATCTTCAGGGAAAGCAATCCGCAACCCACAGTCAAGCCGAGAACGGTTCCCCACACCATATGAGGGAGAGCCGAGAATGCTATAACGGTCAGAATAGGTTCGCCGAGCCATATGGCCAACGGGATGCAACCGACCGGTATGGTTATGGCTCCGGCGGCGATGCCCAATGCAAGGCCCTTCCTTCTGCTTTCAATTCGAAGGCCATGTATACTCAGGACCGCCAATGCAAAAACGAATCCTCCCGTGAGACCAACGACATTATGAAGGGCAATTCCGATTACTGCCCCGTCTCCGAGTTTCTCTCCGACCATCGTGAAGAAAGTGTCCCACGACTCTCCCACCATCAGAAATGTTGCGACCATCACAATATCCATCAGGATGGTTCCTACGACCCCACCCACGAGACCGAATTCGATTCCCCTCAGGAAGTCTTTGTCAAGCATCCTTTCAGGAGGATAATCCCCTCCTTTCAATATAACCGTTAGTGGAGGCCAACACAGCCTCTCTCAACCGCTCAAGTGCTCCTCATGATGAGGTTCGTCGTCTTCACTCCCAAGTCGCCTTCTACGAGAATCAGATGCAGTCCCGAACCCGCATCGTCACGAAGGCATCTTCTTGTGGATGACCTCGTTGATCCATTGCACTAGCTTCTTGTAGGCCTCCTCACCTTTCGGCGTGAGGCGCAGACGTTCGTGCCCGTCATTCGAGGTTTCCACCGCGATGAGCCCACGGTCGGCCATCCAGGAAGCGTATCTTCTGAAGACGTCGTAGTTGACGTTCGAGGCCGTTTGGAGGCGGGTCTTCAGCATCGGTTGGTCTTCTCTCCACAGTCGTTCAAGAATTCGGGCGACTATGTACAGGTCGGGCCGGTCCAAGAGCTCGGGAGTCGCCATGGGTCACTCTCCTACGAGGAGCCTCTCCATCTCTGATCTCAGAGCTTCGTATCTCTCATTCCACCCAGAGAGCGTCTTCTCCAGCTCCTGATCCAATCGCCTCTTCCAGATCCGGTTCGAGAACACTGCACACAGAACCAGCACAACGCAGATTGTGATGGCCATGGATCCGATAGGTAGTTGCCCCTCAACCAACCACACAAGTCCCATGGAGCCAGCCTCGAAGGCACCGTACGAGAGGAAGAATATGAGTATCCAGAAGAAAGGCTTCCTGAACCCTCCTGCTCGTCTTCTGGCCTTCAACCATTTCGGCATCTCTTTGAACGAAATGGCTATCAATTCGAACGAGCTGGGGTCGCTGTCTGAGGGGTTCTGGCCCGCGACCTCGCGCGAGAGCGCAGCGTCAAGCTTAGCCGCCCATGCCTTGAACTCAGAGATATGGGGCTTAGATTTTGCCGCGAGCAAGAACCAAGAGATAGCAGAGAAGGCCACTCCAGACAGAACCCCGACCGCAAACGCGATGAGGCCACGGTCCTCAGAATCTATCTGGGTGAAAGCCAGGATACCTAGGATGACTGACAGGACCATTCCAATGACTGTCATGACGATGACAGAGTCATGGTAGTTCGACCTTGCAGATTCGTAGGCTTCAGAAGACAGCCTCCGCCCTTCCGACAGGCTTTCGACTATCATCATCCGCGTATCAGCCTTGATCTCTTGCTCTTGGGGTACGGGGAGCTGTGAGAGCCTTGGCAGGACCCTCGTGCTCGCGAAAGCAGAAGTCCTGTAGAGCATGAACAGAGAGAGAGCAAGCGCGAGCGGCAGGCCAAGACCGGTAAACGTAAGGATTATCATGATGCTGAATCCAGACGGTGTTGCGCTCGACTTGTACAGAACCCAAGTGCCGTCCGATACCTGCCTAGTCGTGATATGAACGGCAGATGTGGACGACATCTGCACGGTCAGACGCTTGCCCTCCTCGGTGACTCTGTACCCCGAGACTCGAAGACGATATGCGAGGTTCGCCAGGAGCGGTGCCGGCGCGGCCTGGTCCTTCGTCAGTTTGAATCGGAGCTGGAAGGAGATGATGATCGTGACGAACAGTCCTATGAAGAATCCAATTATCTCCCCTGCTGAGACTAATGGAAAGTCTGCGGGCATTCCAGCAGCAAATCCAAGCATGATCACCCATGGAAGTAGGGAGAGCACCGTGATGGCCTTCAACGCCTTCCTTCGCACGGGCCAGCGGGCCATCACAAGGGGGTCAGTCATATCCAGATGCGCCTTCTTATCCGCCTGTCTGCCCAGCCAGTAGCCCGCGGCAGAAGCCGTCACCAATATGGCTGCGGTCGGAAGCATGCTCATGTACGCCCTTCCGTCCACATCGAGGTAGACACTTGCAGTCCCCCCTCCGTCGTTCACCAGCACTAGGTACTCGTCCCAGATGAGCCCCACCATGGAAGAGGATCCGCTGCCTCCGAATCCAATGCTTCCGTACATGGTGTACTGATATGGCTTCCCAGCCACAAATCGATAGAAGTTGATCCTGTCCAGTTCCATCTCGTAGACATCTGAACCCGAGATTCCGGAGATCGAGTATTCGATCATGCCGAATCCATAGAAGCCGAAATGAATAGAACGATACGACCCAGGCTGGATAGTGATGGTCTGTCGGTCCACGTGCACCGATAGAACGGTCATTGACAGAACTGGTACTCCCAGCAACAGCGCCACGACCACGATTGCTATCAGCACGCGGTTAGTCCTCTCAGGCCAGCCGTTCAAGAGGTCGGAGGCGCCTTTCAATCGTGTCCGAGTCCGTCCTTCCATCGACCCACCTAGTATGAACCAAGGTGTGCAGCGAGATAAGGCTTCCTCCACGAGGATACTCTTGCTGATTTGAAAATCGCAATCTCGGAGTCAATCTCGCAGAGACAAAAGGGTAGCTTGAACATGACATTGGTGCCGTGGTCAGGCAGGTGCCGGATTCCCTATCAGTCGAGAGGAGATCATGGTTCACATCCTGTTGCTGATGATGAGAAGGTCTCTGTGAGAAGGATGCTTACTATCTGATCAGACCTCGATTGCGGAGACGCTGGTGCTCCCAGGTCTTGAAGTCAGCCGGAGGGGGGACGATCTCGTTGTCAGTCTTCCTCACGAGCATTGCCGCTCCATTGGGGCATCCGGTGATACACAACCCGCATCCTATGCACTTCTCCCGGTCTACAACTGAAGTCTCGTTGTTCTCTGAGATGGCATGCACCTGACACCTATCTATGCAGGTCCCGCACCCGACGCATTCCTGAGCCTTGATATCGGCATAGTAGTTGGCATAGGCAACTGATTTCTCAATGCCCCAATCAGTGATTCCTCTCAGCAAGCCACAGCAACAGCCACAACAGTTGCAGACGTAGCCTACTCCTTTCATGACGTTGCTCACTGTGTGGACGAGACCCAATTCCTCAGCTTCATCGAGAAACGCCAATGCCTCTTCTTTTGAGACAGAACCCTGGCCTGAGGGGCTCTCAGCTGCGGAGAAGGAGAGGCATGTTCTGAGCGGAAAGCAGCACTCGTGGCCCATATGCTTCTGTTGAACCCTGCAAACGCAATCGCGCAGACTGAAGGATTTCGAGCCTATGAGAAGTGCTTTGACGTCGTCGTAGGGGAGGATCCATTCCGATTTGGTGGCATTGTATGCAGGGACGACGCGGTGTATGGCTGGCTGAGGCCTCATGATCCCAGCAGCTCCCCCATTTGCCAGATACTCTTCTACCAGATGGGCCAGCTCATGGTCGACATCACTAGCTTCGTATATCCCAACGATGAATGGCGCCAACCTGAAGAGATGCTTGCCTTCTTCCTCGCAGTCCCATAGCATGCCCTTCTCCACCATCTTCGTCAACAATGCCTCGGCTTGCCCAGCCTGGAGTTCGAGTCGCTTGGATATTGCCTCACAGCCCTCCATCGAACCGCCTAGCTGACTAGCTACAGAAGCCTCTTCAGGTGAGAATATCTTCTTCAGGAGTCTTATCTCAACATTGGAAGATGTTCTGGGAAAACCATTCGCTAGCCTGTCCAATGCCTCCGCAAGACGTTCATAGACGTGATCGTTCAGCCCCGTCACCATTGCCGGAGTCTTGAGCGACTTGCCCTGTATTAAATTGCTGCTTGAACCCGTCCTTCAATCAGATCGTCTTGCCTCCCATGATCGATGCTCGCGCCACCAAAAGTAATTATTCTCGGAGGCAGATACATATTCGTTACACTGATGGGGACCCTGAGGGATGCAGGAGTTGTGTGATTCGTCATGAGGCGAGTGCTGACGGTGCAAGCCAGTCTGGTTGTGGGCATGCTGATGGTGATGAACGCGAGCGCCTTCCCCCCGGTCACATGGCATGACGGGGATGAGGCAGCTGTTTTCGGGCACACCTTCGGCGAGGAATACTGGACGAACAGTTCGATCGAGGTGCAGAACCCCGCTGGAGACAACCTGACCTACTCAGCATCTTATGTCAATTACGAAAGCGTCCAGGCGTTCCTGCTCTGTCTGAACATGGTGCAGAACGCGAACGGCACGGGAACGGTGCCGTTCCAACTATTCGGGATGCACTACAAGACTCCTGAGGGCCGGGAGGTCTTCATAGGGGCGGAGCTCGCCTTCCTGATGGTATTCAACGACAGCTACAACGGGACAGGCCCTGGAGCGAACGGCCTGCCGGACCCGGGGCACGAGGACGTCCTGTACGTGGTGCCCTTCGGGGTCGGGGCTGCCCTCGGCGGAGCGTACCTCCCGACGGTCAACGTGCACCCTGTCCAGAAGCTCGGCGTTGGGCACTATAAGTTCGGAATCCAGTACCTCAACCTGTACGCGTTCGTTTCCCCGAACTTCCTTGCGAGCATGGTATTTCGGACCGGCTGGATAGCCAAGTTCAGCGAGCTGACCGTCGACTACGAGGTCACCATGGACAATGAAACGGGAGTGGTCAGGGCCGAGACCTGGTACACTCTCGGGCAGGTGACCGAGTTATGGGCGATCATCCTCGGGCTGCCAATCCCGGTCAATCCGCGGGACATACCCGATACTATGGGGATAAGCGTGGTCCACTTCGTGACAGTGTTCACGTCGAAGTACCAGGGCGCGTCAGCCAACTCGACCGGCAACACGATCGACCCCGACATCACCGCCCCACTCGACCAGGACATCGTGCTCAAGGTCGGCAACGACGGCGAGAGGGCGATGCAGATCGGCACCCGCGGGACATTCGATCTAGTCAACGAGAGCTCGGGCATGACCGTGAGGGCCGACCAGCCAGCCATGAACGCCATCGTCGGGGCGCACGCGGTCGATCTGCTGTTGGTCGCATGGCAGCTGGGCTTCGGAGCGGGCGCGATGAGCACGTTCGCATACGCCATGAGCGACTACGTGCAGAGCAAGTACTCGGGACCCCTGGACCTCGCTCAGAGGAGCCTCGTGCCGGCCAACGCGGACGGATTCAACGCCTATCCACTCTGGTACGCTGTGTCGTTCCCGCAGTGGGACGGGTACAGAGTAGTGCACGACCCTGTGTATACGGCCTACACTGACATGAATCTCGGAGCTGAGGCGCAGCCGCCGAACCTGGGCGGGCTCGTGGTGCTCCTGCTGATACTCGTGGTCGTCATCGCGGTCATCGCCCTGCTGGTCACAAGGAAGAAGGGCAAGTAGCCATCGGTGCCCCGAACCTCCCGCCTACGAGCGGCTCGAACTCAAGCGATATCGTGAGACAGGCGACTACGGCTGGTCGCTGTCTTGATGACTGAGAGCGTAATCTACGGTCTGAACATCGCGGAGCCGGCGCTGTCAAAGGACATCCAGACGATTCTCATCGGATAGAAAAGACAAGAAAGGATGAAAACGGAAGAGGTTTGGGTCGGGTTTGGCTCTCAAGCCTTGAGCAGTCCGAACTTGTAGTTGGTCGGTCCATGGTCGGGCGATATGATGATGTATATGTCCTTGTATCCCGCGTAACCCGCTAGGCTGTGCAGGACCGTCTCGGTATCATCCGCCAGGCTCAGGGTCTCCATCTTGTACGGCAGCGAGATCTCGTCGTTGGTGTACGCTGGAGCATAGATGGTGACCGAGAAGTCGACCTCCACTGGCGGCTGCATCGACGCGAAGGACCGGATGTCATCACCGTTGTCGACGACCTGTCCGTTGACGGCGATGTTGTCCACGAACCAACCCTGCTCTGTGGTGCCCCAATCGGTCATGTACCGGAACGAGAGCATCACTTCGCTGCCGACATATGCGGACAGGTCGAACTTCATGTTCCCGGAGCCGAATCCTGTGAACCCAGGCAGGTTCGCCGCGATATCAGGGTGTCCCTCAAGAACAATATCAGACCTGGTGTAGTCGTTCGCCAATGAAGTCCAGGTCAACCCGCCATCAGTCGACACCTGCACGAAGCCGAAGTCCCACTGTTCTTCGATCGCATAGGAGGTGTCGAACGACAGGATCGCCTCGGTCATGCCACTCAAGTCGACTGTTCCTACAACCGAGACATCTCTGAGGTCGCTGGCGCCCGAGTACCAGGCCATGCCTGAGAAGCCTGAGACAGCAGGGCCCGCCGTGAGCTTCCAGCCAGGATCGAAGTAGTCGCTGCCGTCGAACTTGAAGTTGAGCTTGGATAGCTGTCCAGCTCTGAGTCCGCTGATCTTCAGGTAGTCGGTACCATAAGGTCCCAGCAGGTAGGTCCCAGTGTTGTATCCGTCCTGGGTCCAGGTGTACTGGAAGGCATAGGACTGAGTAACGAAGCCCATTCCAGGTTTGATCTTCAGGGTCGTGAGCTTGCCCGCCCTGGGATCGTTCAGGTTGATCGAATCGTAGTTGTACCATCCGCCACCGAAGTCATCGGAGTGGATCAGGTTGGCCATCTTCCACGCATCGAATACCCTCTCGAAGTCCCAGTCAGGATAGCCAGTAGCCGCTAGAGTTGATGTCACTCCCGCTTCACCGTTGTCAGGGTTGGCAGCCAAAGCGGCGATAAAGTCCGCTCCTCCGAAGTGGTCATTGAGGTAGATGGCGAACATCGCGGCAGCGCCGTAGTCAGCGATGATGTTGATGCCGCCCTGGTCACCCCACTCGGTCAGCGAGTTGTCAGGGGTGTACAGGAACTGCTCAATGTATCCCCATGGCTCTCCGTAGCCGCAGAGCATCTCAGCGTACATCGAACATCCCTCGTTGATGAAGGATACTTCGTCCGCGTCGAGGTCGTCGTGCAGCAGGTGCTGGTACTCGTGAGCGACCGTGGATTCGTACACGTACGGTCTGGCCACGTCGGCTCCGAGCCTGTTCGTCCAGTCATAGCTGTCGAGGTGGATGACATTGCGATCATAGTAGTACTCATTCGATGGCGAGTAGTAGCCGACCACGTAGCTCGGATACGTCGAGTCGTAGTAGCTATCATCGACCATGTTGAATACCATGATCATGAGCCTTCCGGCAGCATCGTCGAACGTGGGATATCCCATGTCCCCAATGGTAGCATTCGAGCCATCGTGGAATGCCGGCGTGCCGAAGTATTCTGACTCAACTGGATAGATGACGGTCTCGTATTCATTGATGAGGTAGTCGACCTGCCAGTCATAGATCGTGATCTTGCTCGGGATGTCATTCCGAGGGTCTCCCGCCGGGAAGCTCAGGTCCGTCGCGATCCATACCTCCACCAGGCTGCCCTCGCCCCTCTTCTCGAAATCAATGAAGCTTTCTACGCCGTATCCATTCACATAATACGACACTATGTCGCCGAGTTCACGCACATCGGACAGTCCGTATCGAAGGGAAGCACCCGAGGCCGCCGCTGCGACCTCCGCCTTGTCGGGCTGTATCTCCCTGATCTCAGGTCCGATATCTTTCTTCACTACGTCAGCTATAGTCGAGACCGCCGCTGCGTTGGGCACTCCCAGAGCAGTGAAGGCGCCTACGACCATCAGCATGACTAAGGCAAGACATGCTATCTTTGTTGCTTTCAGTTTATTCCCCCCTATAGTAGGACCCATGTAGGGCCCTAGGCTAACGGAATATGCTTCGCTGTTAATTAACGGTTGTGATGAGTCAGTATGCTGTTTTGAGGTGCGATTTCACTAGGCGGACGCCTGCATGCCGAGAGAGACCATGCGGACTTCCTACCGTGCCTCCCCACCGCAGGACGTTTGCCCGTTGCGAAGACGGATCGAGCCCGAACAGACGTCTCCATAGTCTGAGGAAGAATGACGTGCAGGGCGCCGGATTTGAACTTTCGACGCTGACCAAATTCCATTTTCGCGATTCCAGTATCGAGCAAAACTCCTTCCCACCGATCTTCTTGAGCAGGAAGACCGCCTCGGACACCAATCATCGTGTGGGGCCTACCGGTATGCTGCTCTCTTCTTTGGAGAAGGCCATGCGTAGACGGTGTCATCCGACCTCTAGTCAAGGGGTGAGAAAAGAATAAGCGGGAAAGGG
>Ga0315286_10005516_pt1 | contig 12221 bp, 10 predicted proteins | sample YL17G10_0_MG_FD_205038 | JGI IMG/M metagenome (GOLD analysis project Ga0315286, IMG submission 205038) | Sediment microbial communities from Yellowstone Lake, YNP, Wyoming, USA - YL17G10_0 | ecosystem: Environmental > Aquatic > Freshwater > Lake > Sediment | place: USA: Wyoming | collected... | reverse complement strand
GCGGCCATCGCTTCGGGAACGATCTGCTGACCGGGTGCCTGGCACTTTTCTTCGGCCGGACCTTCACCGACATCCTCTCCGGCTACCGCGTGTTCTCGCGGCGCTACGTGAAGTCCTTTCCGGCCCTGTCCGCCGGTTTCGAAACCGAAACCGAATTGTCGGTGCATGCTCTCGAGCTGCGCATGCCCATCGCCGAGGTCACCACGGCCTACAAGGCCCGGCCCGCGGGCTCGGCGAGCAAGCTGCGCACCTACCGCGACGGGTTCCGGATCCTGATGATGATCCTTACCCTGTTCAAGGAGGAGCGGCCGCTCGCCTTCTTCTCCATCATCGCGGGGGTGCTCGCCCTGATCTCCCTGATCCTGGTCTACCCCGTTTTCGTCACCTACATCGAGACCGGACTGGTGCCGCGCTTCCCCACGGCGATCCTGTCCACGGGGCTCATAATCCTGGCCAGCCTGAGCCTGACCTGCGGCTTCGTGTTGGACACCGTCACCCACGGCCGGCGGGAGATGAAACGCCTGTTTTATCTCTCGATCCCGCCGATCGGCGGGTGAAAGCCGGGGGGTTCAAAAAAGGCGGCTGGCGTGCGCGAGAAAGTCCTCCAGGCCGGCGCCTTGGGCGACCCCATGCTGAGCCTCGGGATAGTGAACCTCCCGACCAACTTCAGCTTTTCGGAAGAGGACTTCATAGCAGAGGCAATTTGACTGCCAAAATCAAAATTGTCAGACGGTAGGCGCCTCCTAATCTCTATAAAATCTCTCAACCTTTTCACCTTGTATCACCGTTGCGATAGGATCTATCTCAAGAGGTCTTCCGGAATATTCCCGAGGGACAGATATAGTGAAAGTGGCCCCTTTTCCATACTCACTGGCCACTTGGATGTCACCACCCATATCGCGCAAAACTTTTCGGGATGCGGACAATCCCAGTCCGTCTCCCAGATTATTAGTCGTAAAAAAGGGTTTAAAAATACTGGGCAGGTGTTCCGGTTTAATTCCTGGACCTTCATCAGCTATTATGACCTGGCAATGGTCTCCCCCGCGGATTGAGCGAATATGAATCGATTTTTCCCTAGAAGAAACTTCTAGTGCATTTTCGATAATTTGATCTAACACCCAGCCGATGCTTTTGAAGTTTACCCGGGATGGACACCCTTTTTCGTCAAGATCTGTCTTAAATAGAACCCCGTTTTTGTCGGCAGCAGCACGATGATATTTGAGTCTTTCTTGAATTATGGCATTCAAATCATGAGAAAATAGCTCCAAGGGACCGACCGTTTTGAATGAAGACAGGATGTCGACCATCTGCTCCAGGCGCACCAGTTCTTTTTCAAAATCCTGGTTCAATTCCGTGCATTCTGGCCTTGCGGTCTGGCTCGCTATGGATTTCAGCGCTTCGAGCAAGTCCTTCATCTCATAGCCGATCGCAGTGGCGGCGCGGCCCAAGGCGGCTGACTTCTCGACGATAAACATCCTCTCCTGCTGGCGCTTGATGCGCTCTACCAGAAAGCCGACCATGAGGGCCACCAAGTTGAACACCACGATCTGAAAAACAACCGGCCACAGATTGCTCTGGGTTTCACTGTGAACAAACACATGGGGCGCATAGATAAGGCTGATGGCCAGAGAGGTGGTGAGTCCGTACTTTAACCCGAACCATAAACTGGATAACAGAATCGGAATAAAATAGAACTCCCGATGAGAGATGTGCGCCCTGAGCACTCCATGGACACTGCTGTAATGCAGAATGGTAACTATCAAAACCAACAGGACAATCAGTCCAATTTGTGCGTTTTTTTTTATGGTATTCATCGAATTGATCCTATTTGCTGAATTTGCTGGCATCGGTCGCTGCCGTCGTCCGATTTAGCGCCACATCCGCCACATCTCAGACAAGGCCTGAAGCGATACGAATACGAAAATTGCTCCGAACAGCCCTCCTCCAGGAATGTGGAGCCAAAAAAAATGCAGGGGAAACATAAATTTTAAGCCAAACACTCGCAATGTCCAACACAACTCCTGCAAATGGCAAAATAATTATCCAGGTGCGAATTCGGCTACTCAGGTCCAGAAACAGCGCAACTGCTCCCATGAAAATGAAAATCATGTTCATGCCGACGAGAAGAATATGAAGCCCGCCTCCGGCCGTCCTTGAGGAAATGCCGCTTCTTTTGAAAAATGGCCAATGCGGCGGCTATGTCGAGCAATAGAATGTTATTGATCGCCTTTCTTCATGCTTTCCATGGTGTTATTCATTGCATTCATTCTTTCGTGCATTTTGGCGGTTGTTGCCGGGTCCATAGTCCCCTTGTTCATCTGCTCCGCCATATCGTTCATCTGGCCAGACATATCCCGCATGGCCTTTGACATTTCTTGCATCCTGGTTGCAAAAAATCCAAACATCATTACGAGAATCCAAAATAGTCTTTTCATGAATTCCTCCGATCCATCAGTAAGCAACCGATTTTCGTGCCTGGCAAATTTTTCTCGAATACGGTTTCGCTTTTTTTAAAATCACCATCGCAGCATTTCCTGTCAATAGCGGCCGAGACATCAGCGTGGCATGCATTGAACCATTACACAAACCCCTTAACTTATTGCTTGGGCTTATCATTGGTAATTTGAAAATTCACTGGTTGCTCAATAACATGTTTGGCATATTCGTTGCTTGCAAAGGCTTTAGAGAAGATACCCAAAAGTGAAGAGATACCAAATGATTCGGCCTAAAACACTTCAGTTGCGTTTCACGCTTTTCATGATTTTGCCCGTAGTGTTCCTGTTAACCATAATGGGCGTTGCCGGTTTTGTTTATGCCCGAGACCTACTGTTATCCGAATGGCGCGAGGCTTCGATTCTAAAGCTTCAGAGAGCGGCCCACCATGTGGATATGCGCTTAGGTCGCATCAAGGATTTGATTTCGCTGTTTCATGCAACTTCCGGTGCACAATACTCCGAGTCATTTCATGCTTGGGCAATCGACCATCTCTCCAAGCAGGAGGGAGTAGTCCGAGTCACTGTGAATTGGAATACCAAGGAAAATAGCGACTCGGGAGCCAGTTCCACAAATCGACACACACATCGCCCTAACGGGGAATCGGATCGAATCGACAGCGAGCAACAATTTCAGGAACATCGTTTTAACAGTGAGCGAATTCGAGAAATCACTTTGCCTCGCTACGATTCTAGCGGCGAGCGCGGTACTGTTACCCTCATTTCAGCCATCAATGATGAAAACGGCCAAATCATCGGGCAACTTGAAACAGTCGTCAATTTTGATTTTATCATTCAAGATGTTGTGGGTTCGGGCTGGTGGCTAAACAGCAAGGCATTTTTAGTTGACTCCACCGGCCAAATCCTTATTGGCACAGTGCCGGGAAGGTTTGGAAAACTTTCCGATGGCCAAGACAGACTTGAATATGAAACCTTCACTGCGATGAATGCCGAGCCTTACGGGACTCTACTCGGTAAAGGATATCCGCCAGCGGAAGTCAGCGGCTTTTACCGGCTTCAAGAAGCGCCCTGGAGTCTTGTGATGATTGCCCCGGGAAACGAAATCCTTTCTCCCATTGTTCGTTTCCAGTTGCTTTATTTTAGCTTGGGCGCTTTTTTCATTGCCGTGATCGCCCTGTTGATTCGGATTGTTACAGTACAAACGACATCCGCGATTAAGCGGGTATCCGCTGCGGCACTCAAACTCTCCCAAGGTGATTTTGGCGAAATGCTTCAGGTATCAAGCCAAGATGAAGTCGGCGAATTGACCCGCAGTTTCAACACGATGCTAATTCAACTCAAGGAGCGCATGCAGATGAAACAGGCTATGAATCTTGCCGCGGAAATCCAACAAAATCTATTACCTCAAATCATACCGAAAGCACCCGGTTTCGATATTGCCGCTCGAAGCATATATTCCGATGAAACCGGAGGCGACTTTTATGATTTTCTCGATATCGGCGACCGGCCAGGAGGAACCCACCTCGGTGTCGTTGTCGGCGATGGGTCGGGGCATGGCGTATCCGCAGCGCTGCTCATGGCATCAGTTAGAGCCTATTTAAGGTGTCGCGTGACGAAACCCGGAAACCTTTCGGAAACCATCTCCGATGTAAACCGCCTCGTTTTTCATGACACTCAGGAAACTGGGCACTTCATGACTCTCTTCGTCGCAGAGATTGCTCCATCTGATCGAACGCTTCGATGGGTTCGCGCTGGCCTTGATCCAGCCTTTTGTTACAGTCCGGAAACTCAAAAAGTTGAAGAACTCATTGGAGAGGGAATGGCTCTTGGTGTCGACGAACATTACACTTTTCGAGAAAACATTATCAGCAAGTTATCAGCAGGCCAAGTCATCCTTATTGGTACGGACGGTATCCGGGAGACTCGAAATCCCGCTGGCAAAATGTTCGGGTCAGAAAGGCTTGCCGCTCTCCTACATAAACATGCATCGTTGCCTTCGGAACAAATTGCAGGTCTCGTTTTAAAGGATGTCATTACGTTCCGGGGCAGTGCAATACAGGAAGACGATTTGACGCTGGTGGTTTTAAAAGTTTGCAGTTGATAAGATCCACAATGTATGTTTCTTGAACCGCACCGAAAAAGATTTGACCTGCAACAGATATTCGATGATGATTCAAGAAGGAGTTATCCCATATTCCTTTAACTTGAGTTGAAGCGTGCGGCGGCTGATACCCAATATCTCCGCCGCATGTGTACGGTTCCACCCGGCGTCATCTAACGTCCTTAAAATCATCTCCTTTTCAACTTCCCTCAAAGTTCTTCCTGGAATTACGTCACTGGAACTGGTGCTGGCCATCAAATCTTTCGGAATAAAATCCTCCGGAAGTTCCTTCGGTGTGATAATTTCCCCTCTGACCAGGATCACCCCACGCTCGATGAGATTTTCAAGCTCGCGCACATTTCCGGGCCAATCGTGTCGAATCAAGATGTCCATGGCACGGGGAGAAAATCCCTTGATCAATCTACGGTTCTTATCGGCATAGCGTTTCAGGAAAAACTCCGCCAGAAGGGGGATGTCTTCCCGGCGGGCTCGGAGGGGCGGTGATTCCACCGTAACCACCTTGAGACGATAATAAAGATCCTCTCTGAACCGCCCTGACCGGATTTCCTCCTCGAGATTTTTGTTTGTGGCCGCGATGATACGAACATCCACTCGTATGGTCTGTGTGCCACCCACAGGCTCGAACTCCCGCTCTTGAAGCACGCGGAGAATCTTAGCTTGCGTGGTCTGCGACATCTCAGAAATTTCATCCAGGAAGATTGAAGACCGGTGTGCCAGCTGAAACCGGCCTTGCCTGCGGTTCAACGCCCCCGTAAACGCCCCTTTTTCATGGCCAAACAATTCGCTTTCAAGCAGTGTTTCCGGCAGTGCAGCGCAATTCACTTTAATGAGCGGCTGATCTTTGCGAGGGCTGTTCTGGTGAACGGCATTGGCAATGAGCTCCTTACCGGTCCCGCTTTCTCCGATGATTAAAACGGTCGCCTCGGAGGGTGACACCAACGCTACGGTTTCCAGCAGCTTGACCATGGCGTTGCTGCGGCCAATGATGCCGGAAAAATTAAAGCTGTCGCTTAGTATTTGTTTTAGATTAATATTTTCTTCTTCGAGTTTTTGATGGTGAAGGGCCTTGGTGACCAGGATTTTTAACTCATCAATATCCAGTGGTTTGGTCAGGTAATCATAGGCGCCAGATTTTAATGCTTCAACTGCAGTGGATACCGAAGCATAGGCCGTCATAACGATGACCGCAATCCCAGGATTTATTAGTTTGATTTCCTTGAGGGCTTCAATGCCGCTCATTTTGCTCATGCGGATGTCCATAAGGATCAAATCGTAAAATCGTTTTCTGACGCAATTGACGGCCTCTTTTCCGTCGCCAGCTTCTTCAATCGCATAGCCTTCGGCCTCGAGCACCGCCCGGATCATTTGGCGGTGTGCCGGTTCATCATCGACTATCAATATTTTCGCCTGCATGCAGCTTCCTCCGCTTGGGCAAAACAGCTTTAGAAATAGAATGGGCAAAAAAATGCGTCATATCTCAATGGTTGTCCGCACCGGAATCGCTATCGTGAATCGGCAACCGTGTTCCAAACCCTGCGGTGGGCTTGCCAGTTGAACGGTTCCCTCATGATTTTCAGCGATGGAGCGAACAATCGCTAAGCCAAGCCCCGTGCCGGCTTCACGGGTAGTGTAAAACGGTTCAAATACTCTCTGCTGCAAACTTATAGGAATACCGGGACCGTCATCCTCAACCCAAACAAAGAGTTGGTTCCCGGGTTCAAGTTCGGTCCCAACCACCACATGGCTTCCTGGTTCGACTGTTTGAATGGCATTGAGTAGCAGGTTGAGTAGGGCTTGAGTGATCAACGATTCATCTACTGGAACAGGTTTCATGTTGGGTTGGATGAAAATGTCAAGAACCAGATTTCGAGACTTGGCTTCTGATCTAACCAGATCAGCGGCCCGTCTTACAAGTCCACCCACATCCGCCAACTGAAGCTCCGGCTTCTTTGGACGTGCCATCGAAAGCAGATCGGTCACCACCCGGTTGATACGATCGATTTCGGCGACCATGGTCTGTGCGTACTCTTGCTCCCGTGGATGGTCTTTCAGAGTGTGCTTAAAAAACTGTGCAAACCCTCTGATTGAGCTCAGGGGGTTTCGAATCTCATGGGCGAGTCCAGCGGCGAGCTCCCCAACGGCAGCGAGCTTTTCCGATCGTCGAACTTTTTCCTCCAGTCGCTTAATTTCGCTTAAATCTCGAATGATGATCAATGCTCCCCTACAAATGCGGTCGTCATCAATTATCGGGGTTAAGGTTAACGAGATGGGGATGACGCGGTCAGAATTTCTTCGGTGTAAAAGTTCTTTTTCAAGAACGGTATCGCAACCTGTTGGTGTTCGATTGAGACTGAACCCTTGAAAATCGATTATCTGATCAATCCCCTTTTTTAGTATAGCCCCTTCATCCAGATCAAGAATCTCTAACACTTTAGGATTGTATGCGACCACCTTGCCCGTTAGGTCGATGCTCAGAAGACCGATCGGCATATTTGTAAAGACTATCCTGGAGTAGTCCTGGGTTTGTTTTAAAGTACGATTCACCACATAATAATTTTGGGTTACCACGATAAAAAACAAAGCTCCGGAGCCAGTGATAACGAGGATGGCAGCCATGATCATGGCGTGGTGAAAATCTAATCGCCTAATTTCATCAAAGTTTCGCATGATTAAGCCCAAAACAATGATGTCGTCGTCAAGCGTGTGCGATCGCTTAAGTTCACGTCGACTGGCAATTTCAAGTGGAGTCGTCAATGGCGAAAAGCGCTTGCTTAGCTCATAGACTGAGGTGCCGTCTTCAAGTTTTAGAATTCGGCTGATGACCTGATTTCGGTCGGCCGGAACCTGGTTGACTTCTACACTTACGGTCTCCATGTAGCGGCCATAATGATGAAGGAGTTTTCCATTACCGTCCATCATATACAAATAGGCGACGCTATCGTCTTTGGCCGTCTCGCGAATGAGTTGCCCTACCGAATCTTCCTCCCAAATCGACATCATCATCCCGGTACGGGCTCCGGCCTCCAAGGCTCGCAGAAGAGAGAGCCCCTGGCTGTGCAAAAAAAGCATGGCGGACTTCTCTTCGCGATCCAGATTGCGATAGGTTGATATACTGATAAGAACCAACAGAATCAGCACCACGGCAATAATGGTCAGTGCGGGTAGATACAGCTTTTTCGTTCGCAGAAATTTCATGGCATTTATTTTCTTAACTCACGTCCATAGCTACCCGGAAACTTGTATCCGGAAAAGATTTCGAAGGGTCCATTTGCAGGACAAAACTGTTTTCGAGCATGCTTGAAGCCGGGTGTCCAAATATACCAAATTCATTTTCATTTATTTTGCCCCACTCGGCAACATGATCGATACCTCTAAGGCCATTCTGATCCTGTTCATAGTTGATAACAGGGATAGGTTGTTTCAGCACCGCACTATTGTCTTTGCTGGTGATCTTCACAGAAACCCATTCCTGCGCTAAAGGCAGCCTCAAATTATAATATTTTGCGTATGCTTCAGCGCCCATTCCGGTAACAACTAAAACTGCGCAGGCTGAATGCATCGGATCTTTGATTGTGAAACGCCCGTCTTCAAATGTGATGGGTTTATAATTTCGGATTCTTTCACTGATTTTCAGCACCAAGAGCTCGTCAAGATAAACATCGCTATCCACCACCTTAACTCTGTTCATGTTTTCGTTTAAGAATGCGACATATTGTTGGTTTGTAATGGGGGTTTCAGATAAATAAAAGGGATTTACCGAAATAGTGGCTTGGCCGAGAAGATTCTTATCAACTAATTCTAACTCAGTGGGGGGAATAAAGTGAAGTATGGATTTATCTTTTGCCCGAATAGTTTGTATCGAATCACTTGACTGAGGAATGTACTTTACGCTCCCCAATTTCTCCAACTTCTGTTGTTCTTGGATTTGCATTACGGGCGGTTGAATTGCAGGTTGAAAACCCTTTTGAAGCTGGCCCACCAGTAAACCCGCCATTAATGTAAATGTTAGCACAATCGACCATATCAGTTTTTTTTTCGAAAAAAATGCCTGTCTTGCAGAAGCAGGGGACAAATTTGCGCCTTCGCAATAGGTCAATTGTAATAGCTTTTCTTTGAACTCGTGTACTGAATTAAATCTCTGAGTTGGATTCACAGCTGTTGCTGTCATAATCACGCTGTTCAAAGCCTTGAGATACCCAGTTTCAGGGTTTGAAAGTTTTGCTTGCAGGAAAGGTTTGGCTTTCTCTGAGATTTTTCCCTCAACGACTTCAAATAGGATCTTGCCGATGGAATAGATATCCGCGGTCTCGCGGGCCATGCTGAAATTATAGAACTGTTCCGGGGCCATGTAGGTCAACGTGCCGAATATATCCGCAACTGACCCCGTCACGGAGGGCAGGTTGAAGCCCATGGATAACCCAAAATCTGCCAACTTCGGTACATCTTCTTTCATTAGAAAATTTTCGGGCTTTATATCGCGGTGAATAATGCCGCACTCATGTACTTTCTGCAGACCATCCAGTATCGGAATCAAGTACTTGTCGATCCAACTTTTTATCTCCTCTTCATGTTCAAACCCGCTCACATCCATGGTGTTGCGCAGCGTCCGGCCGGAAACCAACTCCATCACCAGATAATCGATATCATAACGATGATTGTCGATCTCAACGCTTTCCCGACTGAAACCAAATATCCTGATGACATTGGGGTGATCGATTTTGGCTGCGATTTTTGCTTCCGATTCAAAACGCTTTAAAACACCATCAAGCTCGGACACCTCCATTGTCTGAGAAAATTCAGGGGATATCACTTTGATAGCCACCTGCAGATCAAGCCGGGTGTCAAAGGCCAAATATACCGAGCCCATTCCACCCTTTCCGATCAGTTTGATGATCTGGTAATTTTTACCGAGAGTCGTCCCCGGTGCTAAACAGAATTTTTGGTCCGTTGTAATCATCTTTTCATGATTCATTTCTCATTCGGCTCAGGTGAGGACAAATGAATTGAAATAGTGGTGACATTATCCCTACCGCCATTGCGCAAAGCCGCATTCAACAGTTGTTCTGCGGATTGTTGCGGATCTATTTCGTTCTTTAGCGTCCTTGCAATTTCTTTGAATGAAACCATGTCGTGGAGCCCATCCGAGGACAGCAGGAAGCGATCCCCTATCGCAGCATCCACGATACGGATTTCGACCTCCTCCAGTGGCTCCTGCGTGCCTACCGCTCGTGTGAGCACACTGCGAAGAGGGTGATTGATTGCAGCTTCAGGCGTCAACTCGCCTTCATCAATCATTTCCTGAACGAAGCTATGATCGGTGGTAAGCTGCGTCAGGTGATCTCCGCGCAGGCGATATATGCGGCTATCGCCTACATGGGCTGTGATTACGGAATTTCCGCTAATCAATAAGGCTGATAACGTAGTTCCCATGTCCGTACAATCGGGATGTGTGATGGCATGTTGCCTGAGCCGGGAATCGACTGAAAAAATGAGTTCCTCAAGCCGTTGTGCGTACTGCTTGGATTCAAAGTCGGCTGTACAATCATCAAAAATTGTCGTCAATCCTTGGCAGGCCATTTTACTGGCCAGATCCCCGCATGCATGTCCTCCCATCCCATCGGCTATCACAAATAAAACTCCTCTCCTATCGGAGGGAGGTTTGGATGCTCCAAAATCGACTATAGCATATGAGTCCTCGTTTCGAAAACGTCTGAGCCCAATGTGTGACACGGCAAAATATCGGATAGCAGCAAGCAACGTCATGGATCGTTCCGTTCATCGCTTGAAGTTGCGATAGACCACAGCATGTTAAGCAACGACCATGCCGCAATACGTGACTCGGACAACAGCGATCGAAGCGGAGGATGCAGGTTATAGGCTTTCGGCCGAATGCTGTAATAGCTCCTTTGCCCGCGAGCTGTGTATATACAGCTCGGGATTCGAAACCGTCAAAAAGCGACAACGGCATTGTTGTTGCAGTGCTCTAACAGCAGATTTACCACCCATGGAGGAAGAAGTAGGATGAAACCGATTTCGAAACACCTTGTCGTGCGTGTCTTTTTGGCGATGTCATTGGCGGTATTGACCGGGTGTATGTTGATGATGCCGGCCATGATGGCCCCCGGTATGTTGAAGACCTCGCACTCAGAAAAGCAAGAACAAGAGCAAATGATCAAAGAGGCGGTTTCGGAACTGGCCCTCAACCGGGGCAGCTACAACTTGATCGAGCTCGGACGCATTGAAACAGACGGGCGCGCATTCCCAGAGGCAAAATTTAGAGAAGTTATCGTGAATCAGATAGCTGCTTCCGGGCAGCTGGTTCTCACCGAACCCAGCCAGGAACAAGCAGCCGCCGCAGGTTTAACGGATGAAGATCAGCAAGTGCGCGCGATTCTGGATGCTGAATTGCTGCGGCTTGAATCCCGAGACAGACTTGAGCTCAAACTGAAAGATGCCCGGTCTGGTCGAATCGTGTGGGAAAAACGGTTTTACTCCCTGCAACCTTCTTCAGCCTCGTCACATGACCATTAATGAAAAGTTAATAATCGCCCATAAGGTGCTTGATGCCTGCCAGATACCAAGTATGCTTTTGATCTTTGATTTGCCGGCACCATTTCACCTCAGAGACAGACAGCATTCGTGCAAACCATGTTTCCTCTTTGCAGTTGGCTCCACAACTTAATTCCTGGATTCGAATGCACAGATTCATGCCCGTCTTCAGGGGCCTATCGGCCTTCAAACACAAGCCTTCCCGGCTTAAGTCAATGGCGACAGCAGACTGCCCGGGGCTATTTCCCGTGCCAAAAAGGGAAAACTCGACTGGCCAACTTGCAGTGAATCGCCGCTCCTGTCTTCTTTCGGCACCGGGTTCGATTGGGTGGCGGTCAGTTTTCATCGGATAGCTCCTTTCGTGCCGCGCGAAAAGGCCCCAAGAATGGTCACGGCTGTAACGACTCTCGATGAAAGTATTTATTATGATTTTTGACTGTTACGAATAATTCTTGCCGCTTTGTGTTTAACCTCTGATGTTTTCAAAGCATGGATGTTGGTCCGGATTGATCCTCTTTTTTTGGATACACAAAAGTTGCCTCGTAAACGATTCCATCCACAGGCAGCCACGATTTTAGTTTGAACGCTGACAAATTCTTAAAGAAATCGTTCTGTGCATCAATGTGATTCGTATAGGTAGGATTAAAAGTGTGATAACGGCTACTGGAAAAGGTACGACGTCCGTCTATCGCATTGCTGAAATAAAGCTCCCTTTCAGGCTCTCCATCCACAATCAAAACCGCCCTTGCTCTCGCGGCTTTGAAGGTTCGATAGGGTTTTTCATTCGCGTCAAAGAAACGAATTGCAATCTCGCCTTGACTGGGGTTGTACTCCATCGCCGCGTGGAAATGGCGCTCTCCAAGCGACACCGCATAGGGGACCACGTGCGAATGAGGATCAGTTGACGGTATTATTGGAATTGTGGAGCATCCTGCCAGAGAAAGGGTGGAAGCAACGGCTATGGCGATACCGTAAATTATCTTTTTCATGATAGCCTCCTGGAAAAAAACAAGAAGGAAAAACCTGCACGCTATCGTTGCCAGAGTGCAGATCGCTTGATCTTGATCAACGCAACTTGTGTGCCAATCAATATGTTC
>Ga0315286_10005515_pt1 | contig 12222 bp, 8 predicted proteins | sample YL17G10_0_MG_FD_205038 | JGI IMG/M metagenome (GOLD analysis project Ga0315286, IMG submission 205038) | Sediment microbial communities from Yellowstone Lake, YNP, Wyoming, USA - YL17G10_0 | ecosystem: Environmental > Aquatic > Freshwater > Lake > Sediment | place: USA: Wyoming | collected... | reverse complement strand
GGACGGGGAGAATGCCTTCTTCCCCTTCTGGTCCCCCGACGGCCGCTTCGTCGCCTTCTTCACCGGAGACGGAAAGCTGAAGCGCGTCGACGCCTCCGGCGGCAGCCTCCTGACGATTTGCGACGCCGAGCGGGGGGTGGGCGGGACCTGGAACCGGGACGGAACGATCGTGTTCGCGCCCGCGCCGACATCTGGGCTCTTTCGCGTGCCGGCCGGCGGAGGCCAGCCCGTCGCGGTGACGAAGCTCGACGCCTCCCGCCACGAGACGGCGCATCGCTATCCCCACTTCCTCCCGGACGGTCGGCGCTTCCTCTACATGGCCTGCAATCTTTCCGCCCCGCCGAACGACCCGGCCAACGCCGTCCGCGTCGGCTCGCTAGACGGAAAAGAGGACCGGTCTCTCGTCCCCTTCGCCTCCAACGCCGCCTTCGCGTCCGGTCATCTTCTATACGCCCGCGAGGGAACGCTGCTCGCCCAGCGCCTCGGCAAGAGCCTCGAGCCGGTCGGCGAGCCCATCCCCCTCGCCCAGCGCACGTATTTCGCAAACTGGGCGAACTTCACGAACTTCTCGGTCTCAGACAGCGGGCTGCTGCTTTACGCGCCGATCTTCGCTACGCCATCGCAGCTTCTCTGGCTCGACCGCGGCGGCAAGCAGATCGGCTCCGTGGGAGAGCCCGCCGTCTTTTTGAACCCGCGCCTCTCTCCCGACGGCCGGCGCCTCGCCGTCGACGTGTTCGATCCGGCCAAGAACGCGACCGATCTCTGGCTCTACGGCGCGAACGGGAGCGGAGCGGCCAAGTTCGTCTTCGGACCGGGCAACCACGGCGCTCCCGTCTGGTCGCCCGACGGCAGGCGACTTGCTTTTTCTTCGGATCGCAAGGCCAAGGGCGCCCGACCGGACATCTGGGTCAAGCCGGTCGATGGCGGAATGGAAGAGATCCTCCTCGAGAACTCCGACAGCAATACCCCGGACGACTGGTCCCGGGACGGCCGCCTTCTATCCGTCACGACGATTCCGGCGCAGGGCAGGAGGATCTACCAGATCTGGGTCCTCGACCTCGGGAGCAAGAAAAAAGTGATCGAGGTCGCCGGTGCCGGTAACACCGGCGCGGCAGACAGCCGCTTTTCGCCCGACGGGCGCTTTCTAGCGTTCGACTCGGACGACTCGGGCAGGTCCGAGGTCTACGTCCAAGCCTACCCCGGCCCGGGCGGAAAGTGGCAGATCTCCGCGGCCGGCGGCGCGATTCCCCGCTGGAGAGGCGACGGCAAAGAGCTTTTCTACCTCTCGCTCGACAACAAAATCATGGCCGTGCCCCTGGAGACGACCCCGGCATTTCACGCGGGCGCGCCGGTTCCCCTCTTCGCCGTGCACCCGGGCGGCGGCGCCGTATACGACGTTGCGTCGGACGGGAAGCGGTTCCTCGTCAATAGCCTCCCGGCCGACCAGGGCTCTCCGCCCCTCTCCCTGCTCGTCAACTGGACGGCGATGCTGAAGCCGCAAGGGTAGCTGAGAGCCGATCACCCTGACTCCTCGTCACCGCGGCGAGAGGTCGACGGGGGGACGGGAGGCCTCGGCGCGGCGGCGGACAGCGGCCTCCACGAGGCGCTCCCAGTCCTCCGCGCCGAGCCGGCAGGACCCCACGCTCTTGCCCCCTTCGGTCGCCGCGTGGAAATCGGAGCCTGCCGACCGGAGGAGACGGTAGCGCGCGGCGAGACGCGAGAACTCCCCCGTCGCGGCGCCGTTGTGGTCGCTGTGAACGACCTCCAGGCCGTCGAGTCCCGCCTCGACCCCTTGCGCGACGACTTTCTCGGGATCGGCGTACCAGACCGGGTGCGCGACGACGGAAAGGCCTCCCGCCTTCCGGATCGCGGCGATCGCTTCCGCGAGGGACCACTTCGGCTTCGGTACGTAGCCGGGCTTTCCTCGCGCGAGGAATTTCTGGAACGCCTCGTCGAGGTCCCGCACGAAGCCGGCGGCGATCAGGGCACGCGCCACGTGCGGCCGGCCGAAGGCTCCGTCCCCCACCACGCGACGGATCTCCGCGATATCGAGAGGCATACCGAGGCCCGCCAGCTTCTCGACCATCTCCTCGCCCCGGAGGTCGCGGTCCCGCCGCATCTGCCGAAGTCGGGCGTCGAAGCCGGGCTCGCCCGGGTCGACGAAGAGGCCGAGGACGTGGACGTCCTCGCCGTCACACCGCGCGGAGAGCTCCGTCGCCGGGACCGGAATCAGGCCGGTGCCCGCCGCCGCGCTCTCGAACGCGGGGAGCCCGTGAACGGCGTCATGGTCCGAGAGGGCCAGCGCCGCGAGGTCGGCGCGCACAGCGCGGCCGACGAGCGCGGCGGGCGTCTCGACGCCGTCCGAGAAGACCGAATGGCAGTGAAGGTCGGCGCCGCGGAACGGTCCCACCCGACTATCCTAACCGCCGTGGACCGGGACGCCGTCTCCGCCGCCCTCGAGAGGATGGCCGAGCTTCTCGCGCTGAAAGGGGAGAACCCGTTCAAGGTGCGCGCGTTCGAGAAGGCCGCCGAAACGGTCGCGGGCCTTCCCGACCTGGCGGCGCTCGTCCGCGACGGAAAACTCCTCTCCGTGAAGGGAATCGGCACCTCGCTCGCAGCGGAGATCACGGCACTCGTCGAGACCGGCTCCTCGCCGGCCCTCGCCTCGCTCGAAAAGGAAGTCCCCGCCACGCTTCCCGACCTCCTCCGGATCCCCGGGCTCGGAAAGAAGAAGGCGTCCGCACTCTGGAAAGAGCTCGGCGTCACGTCGCTCGGCGAGCTCGGGTACGCGATCCGCGAGAACCGCCTCCTCACCCTGTCGGGTTTCGGCGCGAAATCGCAGGAGAAGATCGCCGAAGGGCTCCGCTTCGTCCGGTCGACGGAAGGGCGCTGGAGGCTGCCGGATGCCGAGGCCCGGGCGAAGGAGATCCGCGACCTCCTCCGCGGGGCCGCCGCCAGGGCGGCCGGCGTGACGCGGGTGGAGATCGCGGGAGATCTGCGGCGAGGATGCGAGATCGTCTCTTCCGTCGTCCTCGTCGTCGCCTGCGAGAAGCCGGAGAAGCTCCCGCCGATCCCCGAAGAACCCGGCGCCCCGCCCGTGACCGTCGACGCAGGACCGAAAGAGGATTTTGGAAACCGTCTTCTCCGGTCGACCGGGTCGAGCGCACACCTCGCGGCGCTCGAGGTGCGCGACACGGACGGCGTGCTCCGTTCCCCCTCATCCGAAGAATCGGCGCTCTACGAACGTCTCCACCTGGACCTCGTCCCCCCTGAGCTGCGGGAAGGGCGCGGCGAGATCGACCTCGCGGCCCGCGGCTCGCTCCCGTCCCTTCTCTCCGCTTCCGACCTGAAGGGCCTTTTTCATCTCCACACGACGTACTCCGACGGAAAGGCGACGCTCGAAGAGACGTTCCGGCGCGCCGTCGAGCTCGGCTACGCCTACGTCGGGATCACCGACCACTCCCCGGCGGCCGCCTACGCCCGGGGCCTTCCGCCCGACCGGGTCCGGGAGCAGTGGGCGGAGATCGAGGCCCTCCAGCCGAAGTTCCCGCGTCTGGCGATACTCAAGGGAACCGAGGCGGACATCCTTCCCGACGGCTCGATCGACTACGGCGACGATTTCCTCTCCGCCTTCGACTTCGTCATCGCCTCCGTCCATTCGGCCTTCCATCTGTCCCGGGCCGAACAGACGGCGCGTCTCGTCCGCGCCGTGAGGAACCCCCGCGTCACGATGCTGGGCCACGCGACCGGGCGTCTCCTCTTGGCGCGTGAGGGGTTCGACGTGGACCTCAGCGAGGTCCTCGCGGCCGCCGGCGAGACGGGCTGCGGCGTCGAGCTGAACGCCTCGCCGTACCGGCTCGACCTCGACTGGCGCTGGGGAGAGACGGCGCGGCGGCACGGCGTCTTCACCTCCATCAACCCGGACGCCCACGACCTCGAGGGGCTCCTCGACGTGACCTGGGGCCTCCTCGCGGCCCGGAAGGCGGGCTTCGGCGCGCCCGACGTCCTCAACGCCCTCCCCCCGGACGAGGTCTCCGCGAAACTCGCGCGCCTCAGGGCCCGGGCCTGAGACGTCGGGAACGCGATGCCACGCTCCCCTGTCGCGATCCGTGCCGCTCTCCTCGCGGCGCTTCTCCTCGCCGCGTCCTGCTCGATCCACCAGCGGACGCGGGACGCCGCGCGCACGGTGGAGGCGCCCCTCGACCGCTCGGTCTGCGTCCTCTTCTTCGACGGCCTCTCGGCGCGCGCCTTCCGGCGCCTGCTGGCCGCGGGGGCCCTCCCCAACCTCAAGCGCGAGATCGTCGACCGCGGCCTCTCCTTCGATACCGCCGTCACCTCCGTGCCGAGCGAGACCTACCCGAACATGGGCGCGCTCCTGACGGGCCTCTATCCCGGACACCACGGCATCCCGGCCAACATCTGGCTCGACCGCCGCCTCCACCTCGCCGAGTCGCACACCAACATCTTCCGGATTCTCTCGGCGTCCGACTTCCTCGCGCCGGACGCCCGGACGCTCTACGAGCGCCTCCCGGCCGACAGCGTGGCGGTGACCTCGCCGATCGCGCGAGGCGCGTCCGTGGACGCCAAGAACGTCGTCGCCCTGACGGCGTCCTACGCGCGGTGGGACTGGGAGTTCCTCGACCGCAAGACGCTGGACGACGTGGGCGATGCCTACATGGGGGCGCTCGACGCCGGACGTCTCCCCTCCCTCGCCTGGGCTCACCTGCTCGGACCGGACGAGATCGCCCACGCCGACGGCCCGGAGAGCCCCGAGTTCCGGGCGGCGCTGGAGAACATCGACCGGGCCTTCGGCCGCCTCGTTCGCCGGCTGAAGCGGCGCGGCGCGTTCGAGAAGATCCTCTTCGTCCTCCTCGGGGACCATGGAAACCAGTCGTACGCGAAGGCGGTCGACGCCGAGGAGCTCGTCCACCGCGCCCTCTTCGCGCACCCGACCGAGGCCGACTGCGAGAAGGGGCACTGCGTCCTCGTGCCGGCCCGGGGAAAGCGGGCCGCGGAGTACGACGTGGGCGACGCCCAGATCGCCGTCGGCGCCTACCGCGGCGTGATGATCTGGCTCCCGGCCTCGCGTCTTCCGGCGGACGTCCCGCAGGCCTTCACCGCCTCGCGGAAGAAGCCCCAGCAGAAGAAGGCGGCGAAGGCCGTCACGGCGCCCGCCCCCCCCGTCCCCCGGCCCCCTCTCTCGGAGTTCGCCTCGACCCTCTCCCGGGCGCCGGAAGTCGCCCTCGTCGTGACCCGCGGCGCCGAGTCCGGTCAAGTCGTCGTCTACGGTCCCCGGGGCGTCGCCGAAATCGTCCGCGAGGAGCGCGACGGCGAGGAGCCGCTCTACGCCTACCGCCTCCGGAAGGGGGAGGACCCCTTCGGCTACGCGCGCGAGCCGCATCTACGCTCGTTCGTCGCGGGAGGCTCGTTCACGGCGACGGAGTGGCTCGAAGCCACGGCGCGGACCGAGTACCCCGATCTCGTCGTGCAGCTGCCGGAGTTCTTCGACTCGCCGCGGGCGCCCGACGTCTTCCTCTCGCCGGCGGACGGCTACGGCTTCCGGTCGGGGAAGGCGGCCGGCCATGGCGCCCTCTCGCGGAGCGAGATGGTCGTCCCGCTCGTCTTCGCCGGACCGGGCGTGACCCCGGGGCGCCGGCCGGTCGCGCGAACCGTCGACCTCGCGCCGACGCTCCTCCGCTGGCTCGGCGTCCCGTTCGACGCCGAGGCGATGGACGGCGACGACCTGGCCATCGCCTCCCCACCGGGCGGGCGCTGACTCAGGAGCGCCGACGGTCCGGGACGCGCCGGATCCGGACGGTGTTGGTCGCTCCCTCGGCGCGCGCGGCGCCCGAGACCTCGACGACCGTGGCGCCCGAGAGGGCCGGAAGGTGCGAGAGGAACCGGTCTCCCGCCCGCAGCATCGCCTCGACCGAACGCGCCCGGGGGATCCGGAAGGAGACGACGTCGGCGAGGAGCGACATCTTCCGGCGGACGCGGTCGTCGGCGGAGAAGGCCACGATCGGGACCCTCAGGCCGAGCTTCGAAACGAGCCGCGCGGTCCGCCCCGACTCCGTGTAGACGACGATCGCGTCCGCCTCCGCGGCCCGTGCCGCCGCGGCCGCCGCCTCCGCGACGGCCGCCGCCACGTCGGCGGCGCGGCCGGCGGAGGCGCGGGGCGATGCTTCGTCCCCACGTTCTGCCGTCCGCGCGATCTCTGCCATCGTCCGGACCGCTTCGACCGGGAACTTTCCCACCGCCGTCTCTCCCGACAACATGACCGCGTCCGCACCGCCGTGGACGGCCCCCGCCACGTCGGAGACCTCGGCCCGCGTCGGGACGGGGCTCTCGATCATCGACTCGAGCATCTGGGTGGCGACGATCACCGGGATGGCGGAGGCTTCGCCCGCGGCGAGGATCTTCGCCTGCGCCGCGGGAACGGCGGCGAGGCCGATCTCGACGCCGAGGTCGCCCCGGGCCGCCATGAGGGCGTCCGAGACGCCGGCGATCGCGGCCAGCGCGGCCAGCGCCTCCGGCCGCTCGATCTTCGAGACGATCCAGGGCCGCCGCCCCTCCGGAACCCGGGAGAGGGCGCGCCGGAGCTCCGCGACGTGCGCCGCCGTCCGGACGAAGGAGAGGCCGACGAAGTCGATCCCGGCGCCGAGTCCCTCCCGGAGATCGCGGCGGTCCTTCGGCGTCAGGGCCGGCGCGGACAGCGCCGAGTCGGGGAAGTTGACGCCCGCCCCGGTCCGGAGCACGCCGCCGACGAGCACTTTCGTCCGGAGCGATCCGGCGCGTCTCCGTTCGACCCGGAGCCGGACCTTGCCGTCGTCGATCCGGACCTCGGCCCCCGGGGAGAGGTCTGCGAGAAGGGCTCCGTACGTGACGTGGACGCGGACGGCGGCGTCGCCCGGACGCCCCGCGGCGGCGCGCGGTGCGAGCTCGACCGTCTCACCGGGCGCCACGCGGAGCGGCCCGCCCGCCACGACGCCGAGGCGGATCTTCGGGCCGCCGAGATCCAGCAGGATGCCGACGGGACGGCCGAGCCGGCGCTCGGCCCGCCGGACGAGGGCGACGCGCCGCCGGACGTCTCCGGGACCGCAGTGGGCGCCGTTCAGCCGGACCACGTCGACTCCCGCTCGCAGGAGCTTCCCGAGCGCGCCGGGGCGCTCGGCCGCCGGCCCGATCGTCGCCACGATCTTCGTCGCTCGCCACCCGGCTCGTCGCCGCCCGGCCGGGCCGTTCCGCTTCGCTTCGTCCATCCGCGCCCCCTCCGATTCCGTATGATGGCCCAAATGGACACGCGCCTCGCCCCGCACGCCCTCGACGCCGTCAGCGAGCACGAAAACGACCCGCGCGTCGGGCTGATCGCCGCGCACCTGCGCGAGATCATCAGGATCCTCGGCCTTCGGCCGGACCTCGACCCGAACCTTCTCGACACCGATCGGCGCGTGGCGAAGATGTACCTCGACATTTTCTCCGGGCTCGACGAGGGAACGCGGCCAAAGCTGACGACCTTCCCCAATGACGAGCACTACACGGCGATGGTCATGGAGAAGGAGATCCCCTTCTACTCCATGTGCTCGCACCACTTCGTCCCCTTCTACGGGCACGGGCACATCGCCTACATCCCCAACGAGCGGATCGTGGGCCTGTCGAAGCTTCCCCGCCTCCTCGAGTTCTACGCGAAGCGGCCGCAGATCCAGGAGCGGCTGACGGAGCAGGTGGCGACGGTCCTCGACGAGGAGCTGAGGCCGCAGGGCGTCATGGTCGTCATCGAGGCCCGGCATCTCTGCGTCGAGATGCGGGGCGTGAAGAAGCCGGGCGCCGTCACCGTCACCTCCTCGATCCGCGGGATCTTCATGGAGAAGCCCGTCCGGGAGGAGTTCCTGGATCTTCTTCGCCGGCGGGGCTGAGGAAAGTCCGCCGCGGGGAGGAGGCGCTTCTCCTCCGGTTCCTCCTGACGACGGCCGCGGCCGCGGGGTTTCCCGAGGCGCTGCACGGGATTCTCCGCGACGTCTGCCGGGCCACGGGCTGGACGCTCGGGCAGGCGTGGGTGCCGGAGGAGGGCGAGAAGCAGCTCCGCCTCGCGGCGACCTTCCATCCCGCGGAGAAGCGGTTCGCCGACTTCTGAGCCGCCAGCGCGGTGTTCCCGCCGGTGCCGCTCCCGGGCCTCCTGACGAGCGGCTTCCCCGGCGCGTGCGGCGGCCTCTACATCCTCGACTCCGCCCGCCGGACGCTGGAGAGCGTCGTCGCCTGGGAGAGCCTCAGTGAGCCGTCCTTCCACGTGGACGACTGCCGGGCGCTTCGTCTGTCGCGCACCCACGTCGTCCGGCTCCCGGCGGGCGGGCCGCTCTGCCCGCACGTCCGCGGCGCGCCCGTGGGGAAGGCCCTCTGCTTCCCTCTCCTGGCCCACGGCGAGGCGCACGGCCTCCTCCATCTGGCGGGCACCGACGCCGACGAACGCTTCGCCCTGAACGTGGCGAGCCAGATCGCGCTCGCGCTGGCCAACGTGAAGCTCCGCGAGTCGCTGCAGATGCAGGCGGTCCGGGACCCGCTCACGGGCCTCTACAACCGCCACTACCTCGAACAGGCGCTCGAGCGGGAGCTTCGCCGGGCCGTGCGCGAGAAGTCGCCCGTCGGGATCCTCATGGCCGACATCGACTTCTTCAAGCGGATCAACGACACGGCGGGGCACGCGGCCGGGGACGAGGTCCTCCGCGAGTCGGTCCGCGAGCTGACTCCGTCCTACGAAGGGAGGCCCTCGGCCCGCTGTCCCTCTCGCTCGGCGTAGCCGCCTTCCCGGAGGACGGCGACACCGCGGAAGCGCTCCTTTCGGCCGCGGACGCGGCCCTCTACCGCGCCAAGGCCGCGGGCCGCAACCGCGTCGTGGCCGGCCGCCCGCCCGCCGGCTGAAGCCGTCCACCCGCCACCCGCCCGGCGCCGTTCAACTTCCTCCATCGGAAGCACTTGGGGCGTGATTGATATGAATCATGGACGGACGGCTCCCGTGAAGCGCAGCTTAGTTGCAGGAGCGCCTTGCGAAAGGATTGTCCGCTCACGAGGAGGGCTCAGATGCGCAGGATCCTGACCACCGTCATCACCGTCTCCGTCCTCGCGGCCGCGCTCGTCGCCACCGCGCAGCAGGCCCCCCAGGTTTCGCCGAAGCTGAAGGAAGTCGTCGAACGGATGAAGGCTTATGCCTCGGCGAACCCGAAGTTCGTGAACCGGACGCCTCAGGGGGCGTTCTACTTCAAGTGGATCCAGACGCCGCCGCCCGAGTATCAGAAGGCCTTCTTCCAGCTTGGCGAGCTGAACATCGGGAAGAAGTTTCTTTCCCTCAAGCTCGTCCGTCAGACGTCGGCCGGCGTCGAGCTTCTCGTCCTCAACGACAACGACATGAACGGGAACATCAGGGAGGCCTACAAGGCGACGGGGCGGACCCTGGCCGACGCCGACAGAGCGATCACCACCTCGTCCGACAAGCTCAAGGTTCCCGTGACGCCGGAGATGATGGCCGCCTGGTCCGCGATGCTCGACGAGCTGAAGTGGGAGCTGAAGGCGAACTGACGAGCCGCGGCTAGCGGGCCCAGCTCGAAGGCGCTCCGGCCTTCCGGGCCTCGTCGCCGAGCTCCGCGAGACGCCGGTTCGCGGAGCCGACGCGCCCCCGGGCCCTCTCCTCCCGGTCTTTCAGACGCTGAAGCTCCGCTCCCCGTTCGACGCCGGGGGGCGGCGTCGCCTTCTCGAAGCGGATTCTCTCGTCCGACGCGAGCTTCAGCTCCGCTTCCGCGTCGGCCAGATCTTCCTTGAGGGGGGCCGCCTTCCCTCGCCACCACGACTCGCCACGGCCGTTCCGGTCCACGGAGCCGGAGGTCGGCTCGCCCCCGCCGACGGCTCCGGGTGCGGCGGCGACAGGGCTCTTTGCCGCGGCGGGCGTCCCCTGCAGCGTCCGCTCGACCTTCTTGCGCCCCCCCTTCAGCTTCATCTTGTCCCCGAGCGGCGCCTGCGGACCGGCCGACTTGTAACGTGTGCCAATGTCCGTCTCGGACGGCGGCGTGCCCCCGTGGCCGCCGGAATTCGCAGAGGCCGTCTTCCGGTCGTCCACGCTGGCGACCGGGATCGAGACGAGCTGTCCAGACGGCCAGAGCTTCCCCACCCAGGCGGTGCCCTTGAGGGCCGGCGCCTTCTCGAAGCGGACGACCGAACCGTCCTTCTGGACGACGGCGTAGCCCGCCGGCGTCGGCGTGGGCGTCGGCGTCCGCGCGGTGAGGAGAGCGGCGAGGAGAATGACGAACGACACGCCGCGATTATGGGCCGGGGCCCGGGGCTTGTGGCCATTCCGTACAAGCGGCGGCCCCCGCCGCGCGTCCCGTACAATCGGAGGGCGCCGCGGACGAGACAGAGTCTCACCCCACCTCCGCGGCGGGAAGAGGAACGACGGGCATGTCGAGCGTCATGACCCAGACGACCCGGGAAGCCGGCGTCGGCGGCGGGATCGTCGTGAACGATTTCTCCCTCCAGGTGGCGACGGCGAACGGCTCCGGATCGCAGACCGCCAACAACGTTCTGATGCGCTCCATCTTCCGGATGGGCGTTCCCGTCTCCGGAAAGAACCTCTTCCCGTCGAACATCCAGGGGCTGCCGACGTGGTTCACGATCCGCGCGAACCGGGACGGCTACGTCGCGCGCAAGCGCGAGCTCGACGTCCTCGTCCTGATGAACCCGGAGACGGCCGACGAGGACGTCCGCGCCGCACGGAGCGGGGCGCATGTCATCTGCGAGAAGAAGCTCGGCGTCGAGACGAGGCGAAGCGACCTCCGGTTCTACCCCGTGCCCTTCTCCGAGCTCGTCGTGAAGGTGACGGCCGGCTCGGACCAGGCGAAGCTCCGGAAGCTGATCGTCAACATGATCTACGTCGGCGTCGTGGCGGAGCTGATGGGGATCGAGCCGGTCGAGATCGAGGCGGCGATCCGGAAACAGCTCCGGGGGAAACAGAAGGCGATCGACCTGAACCTCTCCGCGATGCGGCTCGGCTTCGACTACGCGGCGGCGAACTTCCCGGAGAAAATCCCCTTTCGCGTCGACCGGATGGACGCGACGTGCGGCAAGATCATCGTGGAGGGAAACGCCGCCGCGGCGCTCGGCTCCCTCTTCGCCGGCGCGACCGTCTGCTGCTGGTATCCGATCACCCCCTCGTCCTCGCTCTGCGAGGCGTTCATCGACTTCTCCGCCGGTCATCGCATCGACCCGGCGACCGGGAAGAAGACGGTCGCCATCATCCAGGCCGAGGATGAGATCGCGTCGATCGGCATGGTCCTCGGCGCCGGTTGGGCGGGCGCGCGGGCGTTCACGGCGACCTCGGGCCCGGGCATCTCTCTCATGTCCGAGTTTCTCGGCCTCGGCTACTACGTCGAGGTGCCGGCCGTCGTCTGGGATATTCAGCGCGTCGGCCCCTCGACGGGCCTTCCGACCCGGACCATGCAGGCGGACCTCCTCCTCGCCTACTACAACTCGCACGGCGACACGAAACACCCGGTCCTCTTCCCCGCGACCCCGGAGGAGTGCTTCGAGATGGCGATGGACGCCTTCGACCTCGCCGAGCAGCTCCAGACGCCCGTCTTCGTCCTGTCGGATCTCGATCTCGGGATGAACAACTGGATGTCGGATCCTTTCCCGTACCCGACGCGCGAATGGAAGAGGGGAAAGGTCCTGGACGAGGTCTCCCTCCGTTCGCTGAAGGACGCCTGGGGTCGTTACAAGGACGTCGACGGCGACGGGATCCCGTACCGGACGCTGCCGGGTACGCCGAGCCCGCTCGGGGCCTATCTCGCCCGCGGCTCGGGGCACGACGCGATGGCGCAGTACTCCGAGAGGCCGCACGACTACGTCGCAAACGTCGACCGGCTGGCCCGGAAGTTCGAGACGGCCCGGGGGATGGTGCCGAAGCCGGAGATCGACGACCGCTTCGGCGTCGCCGACGGCCTTGTCGCCTTCGGAACCTCGCACCACGGGACGGCGGAGGCGCGCGACCGGCTCGTCCGCGAGGCGGGCGTGAAGCTCGACTACCTTCGCCTCCGCGCCCTCCCTCCGGGTCCCGAGGTGCGCGACTGGCTCGTGGGGCACGAGCGGATCTACGTCGTCGAGCAGAACCGCGACGGCCAGCTCCGGGCGATCCTCCGGGACGAGTACCCGGACCTCGCGAGCCGCTTCATCTCGGTCCTCCAG
>Ga0315286_10005514_pt1 | contig 12224 bp, 13 predicted proteins | sample YL17G10_0_MG_FD_205038 | JGI IMG/M metagenome (GOLD analysis project Ga0315286, IMG submission 205038) | Sediment microbial communities from Yellowstone Lake, YNP, Wyoming, USA - YL17G10_0 | ecosystem: Environmental > Aquatic > Freshwater > Lake > Sediment | place: USA: Wyoming | collected... | reverse complement strand
GCAAACGCTTGCGTCTTCCGTAAGCCTTTCCGAAGGGAGGCGCTTCCTTCGACCACTGTCAGTCTGTTACCAATCGACCGTTTTGGAATGGTCGAAATCCCGAGCGAACTATGCCGTTCGGTGTTGAAATTGGTCCCGTCTAAGGAACTGAGGGCGTACCACAGCCTGGCAGCCGATTACTGGCTGAACGTCAATGACTACGGTGAGAGATTGTTCCACCTGGTTCATGCGGGTCGATTAAAGGAGTCCGAGATCTTGATCACGAACAAGGAGGTGTTGGTCCTTTCATCGATGGACCAGGGACTCCTTGATGCCCTACTTCTCATAAATTCGCCATCTGAACATTATCGTGGCAAAGTAAAGAAGGTGCAGGCCGAGGCCTGCCTGATGATGTGTGACCTGGACAACTGCTATCGGGTCTGTTCGGAAATGGAATCCTCCACCGATGCCTCGGAACGGATGGTCGGCCTCATGATAAGAGGCAAAGGGCTGCGCAAGATGGATCACCTTCGGGAATCGCTCGATGCCCTTCTGAAGGCCAAGGCAATCGGGTTGAAGCTGGACTCGGCCACGCTCGAATGCGAGATCGCTCACACCCTCATGTTAATGGGATTGAACAGCGAGTCGATTGGCGTATTGGAGAAGCTCGCGAAACAACGGTCGGCCGATCCAGAGCTCATCGAGCGCATCTACTATCTGCTAGGTAGGAATTATCTCCAGATCAAGAACGGCAACGAGGCGTTGCACTATCTGAGCAAGAGCCTGGCGATCACGAAGGAGAAGGACCGCAAGCCCTGGTACCAGGGCATGGCTGAAGCTTATGGTTTGATAGGAAATCCCGAGAAGCTCAGGGAATACGACATGAAGGCCAACCCCCCCAAAAGCTGGGGAGTAGCCTAAGGCGTAAAGAAAGAGTAACGAATTATCTTCGCTAGAGATCAGAATATCGGGCTTTGCCGCAGGAGGTCCATGTCCGTCTGGTAAAGCTCCCTGATGTCCTTAAGATTCCAGTGCAGCATGGCCAATCGCTCGAAACCCTGCCCCCAGGCGAGCACCGGGTGCTTGATGCCGAACGGAGCGGTCACTTCCGGCCTGAAGACGCCGGCGCCCCCGAGCTCCAGCCATTTCCCGTTCCAAAGTACCTCAACTTCCAGCGATGGCTCGGTGTAGGGGAAGTAGCCGGGACGGACCCGGATGTCATCGAAGCCCATGCGGCCGTAGAACTCACGCAGGACGCCGACCAGCATATCGAAGCTCGCGTCCTCCTCCATAAGGATACCCTCGATCTGCGCGAACTCCGGCAGATGGGTGGCGTCGATGGCCTCTTTCCTAAAGACTCGACTGAGGGAGAACACCTTTACCGGTGGCTCCTTGTGCTGTGCCAGATAGCGGAGGGTGTTCACCGTGGTGTGAGTTCTCAATAGGGCGCGCTCCGCTTCCTGCCGGCTCCACTGATAGCGCCAGCCGAGCGAGCCCGAGTCCCCGCCGTCCTCGTGCACCTGCTTGACCTTCTTGAGTATCTCGATGTCCTGGTCCAGGCAGATCTTCGAAGGGTTCTTGAGATAGAAGGTGTCCTGCATCTCCCGGGCCGGATGGTCCTGCGGGGTGAACAGGGCGTCCATGTTCCAGAAGGAAGGCTGGACGTACTCGTCGTCTATCTCCGTGAAGCCCATCTGTACGAAGATGCGCCGCACCTCGTCCGCCATCCTTGTGAGGAGATGCTTCTTGGCGGCATAGCTCACCGGCGCGAACGTGTTGACGTCGTACTTGCGGAAATTGGCCGTTCTCCATTTGCCGGACTGGATGAGCTCAGGCGTGAGCTGCGCCACCTCCTCGTTCAGCTCGAAGCCGAGCGCCAAGGCCTCCTTGCCCAGGTCGGTCAGGTGCAGCCTCCTGCGCACCAGCTGTTTCTCGACTATCATGTTTTGTCGCGATTTGAGAAGCGGTATGGACGAGCGCAATGCTTCCGGGATCTCGCTCTCCAGCAGGTCCTTGGTGGAAAGCAGGTCGAGCAGGAACTCGTCGTTCATGTTGGAGCAAAGGTACGACTGACCGGTATCGGTCATGGTGACCGTTGGGCCTTCCGGTCCTTTCTCGATGGTGGCCAAGGCCTTGCGCTTCAGCCAGCCGATGGCCAGACCGGCGGTCTCCTTCCCCAGCGCCTCCTCCAGCTCAGCAAGTGTAAGCCTGCCCCCGGCCTGAGAGAGCTCGGTCAACGCCTGACGTTCCGGAAGTCCTTCGAAGAGCGCTTCCCGGTCGTTGATCGCGTACTGCTTGAACGCCTGCTCCTCGATCGTGATCAGACCCTTGGACTGCAGCCAGGAGGAGGCGTTCATTACCTCTACCAACTGCTCGAAGTCGCCCTTTTCGAAAAGCTGTTCCGGCGTGGCGCTCCCTGAAAGGTCCTGGAGCGAGAGCAAAACCTTCTTCTCTTGGTGGCTCAGGCCCTCGAGGATGCGCGCCGCGTTCATGTGGAAAGGGGAGTCGCTACATTCTATTTGTGATTTGCGTTATGCTGGTGTCATCCTGCAAGGATCGAAAAGGCTGAAAGGATCATGCCAGATCGGATTCGACCTTTCAATCGACCTTGAACATGAAATCGTCCAGCTTAGACTTCGCTTCCTCGCGCTTGCGCTGGTGCTCCTCCAGGAAATTGATCAATCGGTCGGAGAGCAGCTTCTTGCACTCCCCGCAAAGGATCTCGCCCTTCCGGCAGCGGTCCGCCAGGCCGTCGACCTTCGCGTCGTCCGTCTCGAACAGATAGAATTGATACTTGAAGACGGCGCACACCTCTGGCTTGCCGCCGGTCTTGCGCTGCTCCTCGGCCGAGACCGCCCCCCCGGTGAATGCATTGCCGATCTTCTTCTTGAGCTGCTTCGGCGAGTCGGTAGTGAAGATCGTAGTTTCCGGAACGGAAGAGGACATCTTGTCGTTGCCCGAGAGGCCGGGGAACATCTTGCTGTGGATGAGGGCTGGCTTGAAGTAGCCCAGCGATTCCGCCACGTCCCTGGTCACCCGGAAATGCGGGTCCTGGTCGATCCCGCAGGGTATCAGCACTGGCACGTTGCGCTTCTCCAGCTCGCTCGGCAGGAAGGCCGGTGCGGACTGGATGCTGGTGAAGAAGATGCTCCCGATGTTGGTGGAGTTGTCGAACCCGAAGACCGCCTTGGTGGTCGAGAAAGTCACCTTCTTGGCGACCTTGAGCGCCAGCGGATAGAGCGTCTTGATGCACTTCGTGTCCACGATGATCTTGGTGAGCTTGGGGTCGAAGCCGAGCGCGATCACGTCCAACGCGTTGTCGTAGGTGTTGCGCAGCGTGTCCTCCTGGCTCAGGTCCTCCTTGAACAGGAACTTCTCATCGTCTGTCATCTGGAAGTAGAGCGGGGCGTGGAAGGTGTCCTGCAGGTATTTGGTGAAGATCCAGGGCATCAGGTGACCCAGGTGAGTATGGCCAGACGGCCCCCGCCCAGTGTACAAGGCGAACTGCTGCCCCTTGTCGTAGAGGTTCAACAGCCATTCCATGTCCCGGTGCGAGTAGACGATCCCCCGACGGAGCATCGGGTGCAAAGGACCATAGCCGGCAAGTCTGGAAAGCAGCTTGTCGTCGATCCGCTTGGTCCCGAATTTTTCGATGAGCAGGTCGTAATCGATCTCCCCGGTTACCTCCCAGGGGGTGACAGTGAAGTTTCCGCCTTCCATGACCTTACCGATTGCGCGCTAAGCGCTTGAGCGCTAATGAACCTTTTGACATCTGCCAGCAAAGTCGATGATTTTGACCCAAGAGATATTGGCTCGACCTCAGGCCCTCGACTTACTTCTGGCGCCTCATCCAGACGACGAAAATGCCGCCGATGGTCAATAGGACCACGAGCGCCGAAGCGAGGATGACTTCATCGCCGATGCCGTCATCAGGAGTTTGGATCGTACCGCTCAGCATTGCGGATAGAGGTCCTTGGCCCTGGCCGTTCTCGGCCACTATCCAGTAGTGAAATGTCAGACCGCCGACGACTGCCTCGTCCTGGTACGTCGTCGACGCGGTGGAGTTAAGCAGGACCGGATCGAAGGGCGTGAGACTTCGATATATCAGGTAGCGGAAAATGGGCGAAGCGCCCTCGGGAGGAGACTGCCAGCTCAATTTGATTGCACTTGCTTCTTCAATCAGGCCCATGCCGACTATCGTTCCAGGTGAACCAGGCTCGATCCCGTCCACTTCCGCGTTCGATTCGTTCGACCTCGGTCCTTCGGCGAAGTTGACCGCGCTCACCTTGTAATAGTACGTTCCGGAGACCAGGCTAGCATCGATGTAGTACCGCTGCCCGTTGTTCAATATGACTAGGGGGAAAGTCGGATTGGCACCTTGGACGTTCGTACGATACACCTTGTAGGCGACGACGCTACTCTCGCCCTGATTCGCTGGCAAGGACCACGACAGCGAAACGAAGCCCATTCCCGAATTCACCGTCAGCGCGGTCGGGGCGTCCGGTGGCCTCGGGCCATCCACCAAAGTGGCATTGATCTCGGATGAGGCGGGACCATCGCCTCGCGCGTTGCTCGCCCTTACCGTGTAATAATACTTGGTGCCAGCGGTTACATTAGAATCGAGGTACCTCGCCGTCGATGCATTCCCCAATGGCATCGGGCCATATGCACCAGGGGCGAGGCTCCGGAACACTTTGAAGGAAAGGATGGGCGAGCCACCGTCGAACGGCGTCGCCCAGCTGATCCCTATACCGCTCGCCCCTGCGGTGGCGTTCACGCTCTCTGGCGCATCTGGAGCAATCTGTATGGTGAAATTGACCAGGTCGAAAGCATGGTTTCCGGCGCGGTCGAAGACGTAGAGCGTGACATTATGCTGTCCGCCTTGCAGCAACTGCGCCTCGAAACCGCTCAGGCCATCGACGTTCAGCCAATTACCAGAGTCGAGGCGGAGGAAGGTATGGTTCACGCCAGACCCCAGGTCGTCTGCTTCCCAGGCCACCTGGATTTTAAGATCGGTGAATACCTGCCCGGCCGTCGGGGTCAATATCTGTACCGAAGGAGGAACATCGTCCACAAGTTCTGCTGCAAAGCTCTCCATCGTCTCCTGCGCTGATGGATGCTGAGGAATCCCGCCGATGAAAGAAGATGCCAATAGGGTGGCCATGACCAAAAGTATCATAATCTTGGAAAGGGACGGATATCCCATCTTGCCTGAACGGACCCTTGGATGCGTGGCAGCTCGAATCAATCCGATGCCCTCATTCCCTTAATGGACAGAGGCCATCAAATCCGTTGTCGGTAATAAGGATATACACCAGATTATTTGACGCCGTTAAGCTGGATTCCAGGCTTGCTTTTTTATAATACTCCGTATTTACATCGTTCAAATGGACCTGGTCGTCTTCCTGCTCAGCTTCGTCGTCATCCTGGTCGGATGTGAGTTCTTCACCAACGGCGTTGAATGGGTGGGGAAGCGCTTCCGATTGTCCGAAGGGGCGGTCGGCAGCATCCTGGCCGCAGTCGGTACTGCCATGCCGGAGACCCTGATCCCCCTGATCGCAATAATATTCATCGGAGGGGACGCCGGACAAGAGATCGGGACCGGAGCGATATTGGGCGCACCGTTCATGCTGGCGACGCTCGCGTTGTTCGTTTGCGGGCTGAGCGTCCTCATATTCGCCAAACGCAGGCAGACCAAGACCTTGCACATCAACGGCAAGCTCATCCGGCGCGATCTACGCGTCTTCCTCATCGCCTATTCTTTGGCCGTAGTCGCCGCCTTCGTGCCTTTGGAGTTCCGCTGGGTGAAATGGATCGTCGGTGCTTCGCTCATACCGTTGTATGGATACTACATGTGGCTCACCATCCAGCGCAAGGACGGGGTGTGCGAGGACGGCGACCTGAAATGCCTCTACTTCCACCGCGTGGTGAACCGGATCAGCGGAAACAAACCAGAGAAAACCGAAATGATCGCGGACGAGGTCAGCGAGGCGTTCCGTAAGGCTGTGTATACGGCCGAACCGCCGACCTATCTGATAATCGCCCAGGTGCTGATGGGTCTACTAGCGATAATCGTCGGCGCCAATATGTTCGTTCAACAGATCGAGTCGATCGCGGATGCGGTCGGACTGAACCCTCTGATACTGGCGCTCATCATCGCGCCGATTGCGACCGAGTTGCCGGAGAAGTTCAACAGCTTCCTCTGGATCAGGGACCGCAAGGATACCTACGCCATCGGCAACATCACTGGAGCGATGGTCTTCCAAAGCTGTTTCCCGGTGACGATCGGCGTCCTGCTCACCGATTGGCACATAGATGTCTCCAACACCGATCAATTCCTGCAGGCGGTCTCTATCGGTGTGGCATTGCTCTCGGCAAGCGTGCTCTACTGGCGCAGCAGCCATCGGGAGCTGCACATGTCTGGATTGATGCTCGGTGGAGCGCTCTACGTTCTATTCTTAATGCTAGTGCTCTTCGTCGCGTGATTCGTGGTCAGTTCTCGATCTCGAACTGGCATCACTGGTCTTTTTAACCTGCTCGGCGTCTGTTCAGCAATGACCGACCCGCTTCGCCCCGATCATCAGGATGCGGACCGCCTGGAGAGGTCGAGAAGGGTCGGCTGGATCGATATGGACGCGGTCGTTGGCGCAAGATGCCTGGTCATCGGAGCTGGAGCCTTGGGAAACGAGGTGGTCAAGGACCTGATCCTTTCCGGGGTGAGCAGGATCACTATCGTGGACATGGACGACGTGGTGATCTCGAACTTGAACCGTTGCGTGTTCTTCCGGACCGAGGACGCTCTGGCGGGGGGGCACAAGGCGCAGGTGATCGCGCATCGAGCCAAGGACCTCAACGAGGCAGTGGAGATCGAATCGATAGTGGGGAGAGTGCAGGACCTGCCAACGGAGCGGTTCAAGGAGCACGACGTGGTCTTCGGCTGCCTGGATAACGTGGCGGCCAGGTTGCACGCCAACTCGCACTCCTATTTCCATGGCGTTCCCTACATCGATGGCGCGACCATGGGCACCACCGGAAAGGTGCAGGTGGTAAGGCCTCCGTTGACACCTTGCTTGCAGTGCGCCATGAACCGCACCCATTACAAGCTGATGGAGAAAAGGTTCAGCTGCACCGGGAACGACGTGACCTTCTTCGAACCGAAGATGGCGGCCGAGATCACCACCACGAGCGTGGTGGCTGCGGTACAGGTGCGCGAGTGCTTGAAGATACTGAGCGGAAAGGAGGACGAATGCATCAAGAGCGTCTGGTATTACGACGGGTTGGCGAATCGATCAGAGGTCCTTGAGATGGATTTGGACCCCGATTGCAGCGTTCACTCACGATAGCTCCGGATCGGCCAGATGCAATAAGGTAATTATCAGTAAGCTAACTGTGATGAGTGTCCTTTTTCATCCCCACGCTCCTCGCCCTAATGGTGAAATAGAATGTCGGTGCGAGTTAGAGTGAGGAATGCTGAGACCGGCAGCACCGTCGATATGGAGCTGGAAGAGGAGAACACCGTCCAGGAGATCATAGAAGGCGCTGCTGGCTATTGGGAGAAGGATGCGGGTGCGTACGTGATCCGGAAGGGCAAGAAGCTCCTTCGAGGTCAACAGACGGTGCTCGAAGCCAGTATTACCCATTCAGATGATTTGGAGCTGATACCCGACCCGGAAGGCGGCTGAGGATGCCGTTGCCTCGGGAGATACTCGAGACCAGACTGAAGAACGAATTGGCCATTTGCCAGCGGTGCTTGCGCCATCCCATACAGGTCGGCGAGGAAGCTTTCACGGAATATCCCATCACGATCGAGATCAATCTGCTCCAGATCCCTGGGTATGAGCTGGCGGACGGAGAGATCAGACGTCGCTATCATCACCGTTTCAAGCTGGAGATTAGCGAGGAATACCCCTTCGTGAAACCCTATGTCGTATGGCGAACTGCGATATTCCATCCGAACATAATGATGCCGGAGGACGGTGGCTTCCTCTGCAATAAGCTGCTGGACGATTGGAACTTCAATTCTACGTTGCTCATGTTCATCAAAGGGATCGAATACTTGCTGTTGAACCCCAATCCTTCTAGCCCGTTCGGCACGGAGACCTGCACTGCTGCTGCCCAGCATTTCAACACGGTTAAGAAGCCTCAGCCACCGATGGTCACCGCCCCGCTTCCAAAGGTGGTGCGTTCGCATTGAACGGCCGCCCTACGATCATCGGCGGGAAACAGCCCATCATCGAGGAACGGCCCCCTCCGCCAAAGGAGCGCACGACGGCACATAAATGGCTCATCGACCAAGGCCAACAAAAGTGCTTGGAACGAGAACCTTCCTGCAAGCCCCTCTACATCTCCAAGACCGCCGAGGAGAAGATGCGGAACCATGCCACCAGCAACATCTCCAAGAAACTGGAGGTGATGGGACTCATGCTCGGCCAGGTATTCGTGAATGAAGGCATCGAGTACACTGTGGTCCGGGATGTCGCCACCACCGATCTGGACGCGAGCTCCACCCGGGTGCGATTCCGCCGGGATGGATTCGAGAAGCTCTTCGCCTCGATGGATGACATCGGTTTCGACCACATCGTAACTGGATGGTACCATTCTCATCCAGGTCATGGGATCTTCATGTCGCCCACGGATGTGGACACTCAGAAGAGCATGTTCAGCTCCTCATTCCATCGAGCGGTGGTGATCGATCCGATCAACAAGGCGATTGGTGCGTACCGTTTGAAACGCATCGACGTCGAATCGGTGCCGTTCGTGATCTACTGGGAGGAATATCAGAATCCTTACTTCGGAACATCGGTTAGGAGGCGGACGCTATCCGATTGAGTGGCAGATTGCACTTCGAAGAAGACCGTCACACCCAGATGGCATGCCTCTTGTACATCGATTGAGCAGTCTGGCCAAGCTTCTGCATCAACGACGGCACGAGGGAGTCCAAGAAGATGAAGGTCGTGTCCTCGAAAATAGTGCCCATCGGCGCCACGTCCGCCTTCTTCTCATTGCGATGCGGGGCGATCTCCACCGTGATGGAAGAGGCCCGGGCGAGCTTCGAATGGTGCGAGCTGGTAATGGAGACGACAGTCGCGCCGAGCCGGCCGATGATGTTCGCCGTCTGCAACGCGGACCAGGTCTCACCGGTATTGGAGATGATTAAAACCAGGTCTTCCTTCTCCACGATTGGAGTGGTGGTATCCCCGATGAAATGGACGTCCAACCCCATCTGGACCAGACGAACGGAAAACGCCTTGCCGACCAAGCCAGACCTCCCCACACCATAGATGAAGATGATCCGAGCCTTGATGAGCGCGTCCACCACCGCATCAGCCGCTGCTGGATCGATCCGATCGAGCGTGTCCTTGACCTCAGCGAGGATGTATGCGGCTGATTCCTTCATCTACCGGTCCCTCTTGATCATCATCCTATCTCTTCGAGCTGTTTGCAGGCTTCTTCTGCTTAGCGCTCTTTACTGCCTTGACTGGTTTTGATGGCTTCTTCGCCTTCGGCTTGGCTTGCGGCGCAGGCCTCGCTTTCGGTTTCGCCTTCGGCAGCTTCTTCTTCTCGACCTTAGGCGTCACGACCTTCGCCTTAACCTCTTTGACCTTCTCGACCTTGGGCTTCACAGCTTTCGGTTTCACAACCTTAGGTTTCACGACCATGGGTTTCTCAACCTTGGGCACCACTGCTTTGGGCTTGGAGGCTTTGGCTTTCTGGGTCCGCCTCACCACCTCTTCCTCTTCGTCCAATTCCTCATCGTCTTCTTCGCCCTCGCCCTTCTTCGGCTTGGTGCCCTTCATGACCTTCTTCGTGAGTATACGCTCGTAGATGACCTTCATGTACATCGCGTCGTGCTCGAGCAACGGCGAGGAAGAGATGATGGTGATGGTCGGGTTGAGCTCCACGAGCATCTCTGCCAATGGCTCGAAGCGCAGGTCGCCCTTCTTGATCGGGGTGACGCGCTTCTCGTTGCCTGATTCGTGCTCCACGCCAGAGAAATGGGTGTAATAGGCACCGTCAACGTATCTCTTGGTTCGTTCCAACAGATCGGCGAAGTCCGCCGACGATCGGAGCAGTCCGTTCTCGCGAGCATGATAGTGAGCGAAGTTTATGACCGGCACCGGACCATCGACTGCGTCACACAATTCCAGTATCTCGTCGAGCGAGCCCCAGACCTCCTGTCTGCCGGAGGTCTCTATGCCCAAACGGACCGGGATCTTGTTCTCCTGCCACCACTCCATCAATTCCTGGATGTTGTTGGTGATGCGTTCGGTGGCGGCCTTCTTGGATAGGTTGCCATATAATCCAATGTGAGTGGTCACCATCTTCCCTTCCATCTGGCCGGTCATCATTCCCGACCAATGGATGGAATCGATGCTCTTCTTGGTGAGCTCGTTGTTGGAGGTGAGGTCCATGTAGTAAGGCGTGTGCATGGACAGCTCCACGTCCAACTCCTTCCCCATCTTTCCCAGGACTGCGAGCTCTTGCCAGTTCTGCACCAATCCAGAAGATAGAGTGATAAGCGTGTCCTCTTCCTTGATCGTCTCCTTCAGATCAGTGATCCGAACGTCCTTCTTCCCCTTTTTGCGGACGATCTCCACGATGAGGTCGCTCTGCAGGTTCAGGGGGGCTTGGCCGATCTCCTCTTCGTCTGGATAACGTTCGATGACGTTGACCCGGACCATTTGGACCTCCATGGCGTTGAGGCCAAGATTATGAACGTCCTCGATCCCATCTTTGAGCGTGCGACCTTTACAAGAAAGTGGAATACCAGCTGGACCGAAGCGAATCATCTAGTCACCCAAGGTAATCTTCAGTAATCAGGCCTCGTATATAATGCATTATCGATTGGCTTCGAAAGGGACGATTCATCTTCGATTCTTTTAAGGACTCAAAATTAAAGTGCCAGCATATTTAACTCAGACTGCCTGGAAACCCTGCGTTTTTAGGAAAGGTTTATTAAAGACCTTTCTATTAGAGCCTGATACCCAATGTCGGGAGAGTCAGAACTATGACAGGAACAAAGAAGTCGGACCCGAACCTGGTACTCCTCATCGATGTGCTGAAGAAGGAGTCCCGGGAGAAAGGGGCTGAGATCTGGCGAGACATTGCTCGGCGGCTCGAGAAGCCCAGCCGTAACTGGGCTGAGGTTAACTTGAGCAGGCTGGAGCGCTACGCTAACGAAGGCGACGTCATCGTCGTCCCGGGGAAGGTCCTCGGTGCTGGAGCGATCAACAAGAAGTTGACCGTGGCAGCGTTCAAATTCTCCGCCTCTGCGATAAAGAAGATCGAGGAAGCCGGCGGACGCCAGCTTACCCTTCCCCAGCTGATGAAGGAGACCCCTTCCGGCCGGGATGTTAGGATCATGGGGTGAAGTAAATGGTAACGGTAATAGATGCGGACGGAAACGTGATCGGTAGGTTATGCACTTCCGTCGCCAAGAAGATCCTGAGCGGTGAAGAGGTCGTCATTGTCAACGCCGAGAAGGCGATTGTGACCGGTTCCAAGGACGCGATATTCGCAGGATACAAGCAGAAGAAGGACCGCGGCAAGGTCATCCATGGACCATTCTATCCAAGGAGGGCGGACCTTATCCTCAAGCGGTGCGTCAGGGGAATGCTTCCCTGGGACCACACCCGAGGACGGGACGCCTACCGCAGGGTGAAGGTCTATGTCGGTGTGCCAAAGGAGTTCGAGGCCGCGGAGAAAGTGAAGCTCATGGGTCCGACCAAGCTCAGCCGCGAGCGCTATGTCACGTTGAGCCAAGTGTCGACCTATCTCGGTTCGAAGGTGAGGTGATATTCATGCCTGAGATCGCAAACACATCCGGCAAGCGCAAGACGGCGGTCGCACGTGCCACCGTGAGAGGGGGCACAGGACTGGTCCGAATCAACTCCAAGCCTCTAGGCATCTGGACGCCAGAGCTGGCCAAGCTAAAGATGATGGAGCCGTTGCAGCTGGCGCCCGAGCGCGCTGCGAAGGTCGACATCGACATCAGCGTGAGCGGTGGTGGCGTCATGGGCCAAGCGGAGGCCGCAAGGACGGCAATCGCCAACGGATTGGTCGAATTCTTCCACGATGAGGAATTGGAGCGCATGTTCAAGACCACCGATCGAAGTCTAATGGTCTCTGACCCAAGACGCAAGCTGGCCAAGAAGCCCCTCGGTCGTGGTGCCAGAAAGAAGCGCCAGAAGTCCTACAGGTGAGCTAAATGATCATCCCAGTAAGATGTTACACTTGCGGAAAAG
>Ga0315286_10005513_pt1 | contig 12224 bp, 8 predicted proteins | sample YL17G10_0_MG_FD_205038 | JGI IMG/M metagenome (GOLD analysis project Ga0315286, IMG submission 205038) | Sediment microbial communities from Yellowstone Lake, YNP, Wyoming, USA - YL17G10_0 | ecosystem: Environmental > Aquatic > Freshwater > Lake > Sediment | place: USA: Wyoming | collected... | reverse complement strand
GCAGCCGCGTGATTTGAAGTATTGGGAATACCTCCACGACGTGCTCGCGCAGGAAGTGCCCGAAGAGCGCGACCGCTTTTTCTACGGCATGATGATTCCCATCGGCGTGGTGCCGAGCCAGCCGTTCGCCCCCACCGTGAGCCAGAAAAAGATTCTTACTGACGCGGCCGTTTTCGGGGATCTGCTCGGACGATTGACCGCTTATTCCAAGCGGGTGGAAGGCACGGAAGTCTGGCCGGGCAAGCATTGGGAATACGCCCTCATGGTCGAACTGGACCAGACCTACAACGGTTATGGCCAGATTGATGAGCGCGGGTCGTGGTTCTATGAAGCGATCGGCAACACGGTCGGCATGCAGGGTCGCACGCTCGGCTTTGGCCAGCTCTATCTGGAGGCGCAAAAAGACAACACCGGGGCCTGGATCGACGGCGGCAAGAGCTACCATCTGCGCGTCCCGCCGAACCCGCCGGTTGAGTTGTTCTGGTCGTTCACGATCTACGACAACCTGACGCGCGGCCCGCTCATCACGCCGCAAGGCGCGGCGGATATTTCCTCCCGCACGAAGGGCCTCGAAGTGAACGCCGACGGTTCCGTGGATCTCTATTTCGGTCCGCAGAAGCCGAAAGGGGCCAACGGCAACTACGTGATGACCATGCCGAAAAAGGGCTGGTTCACCTATTTCCGTTTCTATGGGCCGAAGGAAGCCTACTTCGACAAGTCGTGGCAACTGCCAGACATGGATGAAGTGAAATGATTCAACCGGTCGCGCCCGCCGTCGCAAGGCGTCGGGCGCGGCAACCACTGAAAGAAAACAAATATGAAAATGAAATCTCCCCAACTCATCGCCGCCGCGCTCGTTTGCGCGGTGACGGCCACAACCGCGCCGGCGCAATCGCAGTTCGATAAACTGGCCAATGCGCCGTTCAAGGAAAACCGGCCCACGAAGGAAACCGCGCAGACGCTCCGCGACGAACTGCTCTTCCAGCGGGCGACGCAGACTTATCTCTGGGCGTTGCCGCTCATCAACACGCTCGGCATGCAGGTCGGCTCGGAAAAAGTTTTCGGCAAAGGCTACAACGTGCTGCCGATCTTCAAAAACCGGCTCGATGCCAAGACGCTGATCACCACGCCGAACTCCGATGTGATCTACGCGCTCAGCTACGTTGACCTGGGCAAGGATGGTGCGCTGGTGTTCGAAGCGCCGCCGGGATTGCAGGGCATCCTGCTCGATTTCTGGCAGCGCCCCATCCCGGTGGATGGCGGCAAGTTCTTCGGTGACGTGGGCTTGCCCGGGCCGGATGCCGGCAAGGGCGGCAAGATGCTCATCCTCCCGCCCGGCTACAAGGGCGAGGTGCCGGAAGGTTATTACGTTTACCGGTCAGGCACGTTCAACGTGTTCGTCTTCCTGCGCACGTTCTATCAGGACCCGAAGAATCTGACGCCCGCCGTGGCGCTGATGGAACAGACGAAGATTTATCCGCTGAACGGCCAGGCCACCGCCAAGGCAATGGTCTATCCCAATGCCTCGGGCGTTCCGGCCAACGAACTGCCGGCCAGCGATGGCAGCGCGTTCGACCAGCTCAAGGCGCTCGTGGACAGCGAAGGGGCCAATCTCGCTGACTCCGATGGGTTCGGCATGTTGGCCTCCATCGGCATCATCAAGGGCAAGCCGTTCAATCCCGATGCGAAGACCAAGGCCATTCTGGATCGGGCCGCCAAGACCGCCTACAAGATGAGCCGCGTCATCGGCTTTTCCGACAAGACGAGCGGTCTCGACCTGCACGTCTATTCCGACCGCACCTGCTGGCTCAATCCGTTCGCGGACGGCACGCCCTCGAATCCCGGTGGCGTGAAGAACATGGCCTGGGAGAATGTCGCCGGAGCGTATCCGTATCTGGATCTCGATGCCCGCATCTGGATGTTCACCGACTACTACTCGCTCAGTCCCGGCATGGTGTCCCAAGCACCGGGCAAGGGAGCCAAATACATGATCGCTTTTGACGACGTCAAGGGCGAGCCCCTGTCGGGTGGCAGCAACTATCGAATTAACCTACCGGCCAACATCCCCGCCGCCAACTTCTGGTCCGTGACGCTCTACGAGGCGGAGAATGCTTCCGGCCTGTCCAACGGCCGGCCGTATCCCTCGCTCGGTTCGCGCGACAAGCCAGCGCAGAACGCCGACGGCAGCACCGACATTTACCTCGGCCCGAAAGCGCCCAAGGGCAAAGAAGCCAACTGGAATGCCACCGTGCCCGGCAAAGGATATTTCGTCATCCTCCGGCTCTACGGCCCGACCGAAGCCGCCATTGATAAGAGCTGGAAGCCCGGCGAAGTCGAGAAGGTGAAATGATTCGCTGGTGAAACACGCGGGCGGTTGAAAAAGAACTGAAATACTGAAATACTGAAATACTGAGATATGACATTGCCCTCGAACCGGCAGTCCCAACTTCAGCCTTCAGCCTTTAGCTTTCAGCCTTTTCCCTCAGCGGCCCGCGACTTCGCCAGCGAAAAAAACAAACAACAACCGTGAAAACTAGCTACAAACAAAACCGCCCCGCCGCGACCCTGATCGGCGGTCTGGCGGCGGGTTTGCTGTGCGCCCCCAACGCTCAGGCGCAGTCGGAGGAATCTGAGCCGGCACCGGCGCTCGGCGAATTTGAAGCCGCGCCGCTGCCGCCGCCGGACCAGCCGTTTTTCATTCCCGACGTGCCGCAGTCGCTGGTTGACCAGACGCAAATCAAGGAACGCTGGATCACGCTCAAGGTGGGGTTGGTGGTGCTCGCGGATTACACGGCGTTCAACCAGGACAGCGACAGCATCGGGCAGGTGGGCCACCAGAAGGACCAGTGGGAGGCACGCGCGGCGCGGCTGATGTTTCGCGGCACGATCGGAAAAGACTACAAGATCAGCTACCTCGTTGCAGCGGAATACAAGGGCTTCGAGACCGAGCCGGAGGATTTGTGGAATCAGACCGATCTTTCCTTCACGTTTCCACTCGGCGGCCCGGCGACGAAGCTCACGGTGGGCAAGACCAAGGAGACCTTCGATTACGAAATGGTCGGCGACGCCGCCAACCTGCCGCACCAGGAGCGCGTGCTGACGCCCTTCTTCGTCTCGCGCAACGTCGGCGCGAAGCTGAGCCACGTCTTCGGTGCCGATCAGCGCATGACCCTTTCCGGCGGCGTCTTCAATGACTGGTGGGTGAACGGCGATTCACTCACCGACAGCGGCACGGATGTCTCCGCGCGCTTCACGGGACTCGCCTGGGACCAGCCGGACGGCAAACGCTTTCTGCACCTCGGCGTCTCCGGCCGCTACGCCGGCGCGGACAACAACACGCTACGCTACAAAGGCCGGCCCGAATCCAACGTCGCTGACAATTACGTGGACACCGGCAACCTGCCCGGCGACCACGCGTGGCATCTCGGCTTGGAGGCATTGTGGAACGAAGGGCCTTTTTCAGTGCTGGCCGAGTACAATCGTGCGTGGGTAGATTCACCGGCGACGGGGAATCCGGAATTCTCCGGCTATTACCTCACGGGCAGTTGGATTATCACCGGCGAGACGCGGCCCTACGACCGGACGGTTGGCTATGCCCGCCGGGTTATGCCCAAGGGCCGCTGGGGCGCGCCCGAACTCGTGGCGCGGTTCTCCCATGAAGACCTCGACGACGGCGCGGCCCAGGGCGGCAAGTTCAACAAGACCTATCTCGGCATCAACTGGTGGGCCACGCGGCGCTGGAAACTCGGCTTCGGCTGGGGCCACACCTGGTTGGACCGTTTCGGGAGGACCGGCGTGACGGACAGTTTTCTAACGCGGCTGCAATGGATTTATTGAGCATGAAGTCGCCACTGCCCACTAGTCATTCGCCACCGGCCACTCACCCCTTACCCCTATGAGCAAGTCATGGAAAGAAAAGCGATCAGCTCGCGGGAATCTATTACCAGGCCGCGCTCCAGCAGCGGTTCGAGGTGGTCTTTGAGCGGATGAAATGAACCCCAAGCCACAAGCCGCTGGCCCCTGGCCACCGACCACTGATTGCCGACCACTGATCACCGATCAGTGGCCCCTGGCCACCTGCCGCCAGCTCTTGCTCGTCCTCATGGTGCTGTTCACCGCGTCCGCCGGCGCACAATCCGCCCGGACAAATGTCGTTCCGGGAAAGCAGGCGTCGCCGGCGAGCAGCAAGCTGCCCGGCTACGCCGGCTCGGGAAGCTGCCGGGAGTGCCACGAAAAGTTCTACACGCTCTGGTCCACCTCCTTCCACGGTCTGGCCATGCAACCGTACACGGCCGAGCTGGCGAGAACCAAACTAACCCCGCAGACCAATGAGGTCGTCGCGGGCCAGTATCGTTTCCGTGCCGACCTCCAGAAGAGCGAGGTCACTGAGCGTACTTCCACCAACGAGACGCGGTATCCGATCGTGCAGGCGATGGGCGGCAAGAACGTGTTCTATTTTCTGACCCCGCTGGAGCGCGGCTGGCTGCAGGTGCTGCCGGTGGCCTACGATGTGCGCCGCCAGGAATGGTTCGACACCACCGCCAGCGCGATGCGGCATTTCGGCGACCGCCGTGACGAGGCGCTGTACTGGAAGGAACGGCAGTTGACCTTCAACACGTCGTGCTTCAGTTGCCACGTCAGCCAGCTTTCGAAGAACTACGACCTCCAGTCCGACAGCTATCACACCACCTGGGCCGAGCCGGGCATCAATTGCGAGACCTGCCATGGCCCCTCGGCGGAACACGCGCCGTTGTTCCGCGGGCTGCCGGCCAACCAGCCCGCGCCGGCGGACCTCAAGCTGATTGTTACGAGAACCCTCAGCATCGAGCAGCGCAACGCGACATGCGCCCCCTGCCACGCGAAGATGTCGCCAGTGACGGTGAACTTCGCGCCGGGCGAACGTTACTTCGATCACTTCGATCTCGTGGCCTTCGAGAACGCCGATTTCTATCCCGACGGCCGTGACCTCGGTGAGAATTACACTTACACCCAGTGGCGGCTGAGTCCGTGCGCCAAGTCCGGCAAGCTGGACTGCATCCATTGCCACACCTCGAGCGGGCGTTACCGCTTCAAAGACGCGCCCAAAGCCAACGACGCCTGCCTGCCGTGCCACGAGGAGCGCGTGAACAACGCTCCCGCCCACACGCGCCACGAAGCCGGCACGCCCGGCAACCAATGCGTCTCCTGCCACATACCGATGACGGAATTTGCCCGGATGCGCCGCAGCGATCACTCGATGCGCCCGCCGACCCCGGCGACCACGCTGGCCTATCAATCCCCGAACGCGTGCAGCCTCTGTCACACGAACCAGGACGCCGCGTGGGCTGACAAGTTCGTGCGTGAGTGGCGCACCCGCGACTACCAGAAACCGGTGCTCGAACGGGCGGCCCTGGTTGCCGCGGCACGCAAGGGCGACTGGACGAAGCTGCCGGACATTCTCGCTTACCTCTCGCGTCCGGACCGGGAGGAAATCCAGACCGTTTCGCTGGTTCGGCTGCTGGCCAACTGCCCCGCGGACGATAAGTGGCCGGTGCTGCGGAAGTTGACGGATGATTCCTCGCCGCTGGTGCGGGCGGGCGTTGCGGAGGCGCTGGGCGAGCGGGTGGACCCGACGAACCTCGCCGCGCTGGCCAAGGCGATCGGCGACGACTTCCGTCTCGTGCGGGTGCGCGCCGCCGCCGCGCTGGCTGGCATTCCCGAGGAAAGGCTGCCCGAGGAAGCGCGCCGCCGGGTGCGGGACGCGATGGCGGAGTTGATGGATTCGATGAAGTCGCGCCCCGACGACATGGCGTCGCACTACAACCTCGGCAATTTCCACATGGCGCGGGGCCAGATGCCGGAAGCGGTGGCGGCGTTCGAGACCGCAACGCGATTGCAGCCCGAGGCCCTGCCGCCGTATGTGAACGCCGCACTCGCCTACAATGCGCTGGGCCAAAACGATGAGGCCGAAGCCAGCCTCCGCCGCGCGCTCCGCCTGGATCCCACCAACGCCCCCGCCCAATTGAACCTCGGCATGTTGCTGGCCGAAATGGGCAAAATGTCCGAGGCCGAGCAAGCCTTCCGCGCCGCGTTCAAGGCCAGCCCGCAATCCGCCCAGGCCGCCTACAACCTCGGCGTATTGTTGGCGGAAGAGCACTCCGAGGAGGCGCTCGATTGGTGCCGCCGGGCCGCCGCATTGGGACGGGACAATCCGCAATACGGTTACACCTACGCGTTCTACCTCCACCGCGCGGGCCGGCTCGACCAGGCGCTGCAGGCGATTCGCTCCGTCCGCGAGCGCCATCCGGCGCACGAGGACAGCGCGAAGTTTGAGCAGGCACTGCTACGGGAACAGAAGTCGGCGAAGCAGAAGCAGCCTTCCAAGAACTGAGAGCACAAAACCATGAATCCGTTTATGAAACACAAACTCCTATTCACCCTCACCCTCGCCGCCACGCTGCTGCCGTCGGCCCTGCGCGCCGGGGAAAATGACAAGTGGACCTTCGACGTCACGCTCTACGGACTCGCGGCCGGCATGTCCGGTGATGTCGGCGTCGGGCCCATCAACGCCGACGTGGACGTCGGGTTCGACAAGATCTGGGACAACCTGGAGTTGGGCGCCATGGGCAAGTTGCGCGTCGGCTACGACCGGTGGGCGTTGAACGCGGATGTGATCTACATGGGCCTGGGCGCATCCAAGAACGGCGTGAGCGCGGACCTGGATCAGTGGGTCGTCGAGCCGAGCTTGAGCTACCGCTTCTGCAAGGAATTCGAGCTGCTGGCGGGCGCCCGCTACAACAACCTCAGCGGCGAGATTCGCGGCCCCTTCGGCCGCAATCCCACCGGCACCCAGGACTGGTGGGACCCGATCGTGGGCGTGAACCTCAGCCTGCCGTTCGCGAAGAAGTTCAGCTTCAACGTGCGGGGCGACGTCGGCGGCTTTGGTGTTGGCTCGGACCTGACGTGGCAGGCGTTTCCGTACTTGGGCTGGCAGTTCAAGAAATGGGGATCGCTCCAGGCCGGCTACCGCTGGGTTTCCACGGATTACGAAACCGGCAGCGGCTTGAACCGGTTCAAATACGACATTCTGACCAGCGGGCCGCAGGTCGGGTTCACGCTGCATTTCTAGAGTGAAACCTTCCACATGGATGCCCACGGCTTCCATTCCTGAAGCAAACAGCAAGACAACCAATGTAAATGCGCCCTGAGCGCCGGACATGAAAACCGTTATGAAAACAAACCCGAGGTCCCACTGTTGGCCGGCCGTGCTCGGCGTGGCCCTATGGTGCAGCGCCCACGCGCAGCAGAATTCACCCTCACCCGCGCCGCCGCCTTCGGCCCCGCCCAAGTACAGCGCAGCCGACCTGGAAAAGCTGGCCGCCCCCATTGCGCTGCATCCCGACCCGTTGATCGCCATCATCCTGCCCGCGTCGGTCTATCCGCTGGAGATTGTGCAGGCGGCGCGCTTCGTGCAGGACACCAACAATGTTCCCAAGGTGGACGATCAATCGTGGGACGAGAACGTGAAGGCCCTGGCGAAGTTCCCGGCCATGATCCAGCAGATGAACGATGACCTCACCTGGACGATGGATTTGGGCCAGGCGTTCCTCGACCAGCAAAAAGAGTTGATGGACACCATCCAATCGCTCCGGGCCAAAGCGCAGGCTCTCGGCACACTCAAAACGACCCCGCAGCAAATCGTCGTGGTCACCAACACGGTGATTGAAAAGACGGTCGAGCAGCAGGTCGTCTTTGTAACCAACACCGTCGTCCAGATCCAACCGTCCAACCCCCAGGTCGTCTATGTCCCGACCTACCCGCCGTCCATGTATTATTACTACCCTCCGCCCGTCTATGTCGGACCTCCGCCGATCGTCACGTTTGCGGCGGGCATCGCCGTGGGCGCGATCATCGCGAACGATTGCGACTGGCACGGCGGCGGGATTTATGTGGGCCACCACGGCGTGGCCGTGTGGGGCGGCGGCGGCTACCACGGTGACGTGGACATTGACATCAACCGCAACGTCAACATCAACAACACCACCATTAACAATGTCAACCGGCCTACGACCACGGCGCAGAAATGGCAGCCTGACCAAAGCCGCATGAGCACGTCGGGCGCCTCGGGATCGAGGTCCAGCACGCAGTCGGCACAGTCCCGGGGCTGGAGTTCGGGCACGGCACAAGCCGCGCCTGCAAACAGAGGAACGACAGCCAACGCACGACCGTCACCCAGCACCGGCGCCGTGAGCGCGCGGCCATCGCCCTCGGCCAGCCGACCCAGTCCATCGCCGAGCCAATCCTACAATCGACCGTCGCCGAGCACGTCGCGATCCAGCGCCTTTGGCGGAGTCAGCAGCGGCGCCAGCACGCGACAACTCAGCAGCCGTGGCTCCTCCAGCCGTGGGGGTGGGGGCGGAGGCCGTTCCTTCGGCGGACGCAGGCGATAACCTTCAACCACTGGCTGCACCCGACCATTTTTATGAAACAAATTATTCCAAACTCGCTTTTCAGCGCCCGCCGCGCGCTGGGCTTCGCCCTGGCGTTACTGGCGATCGTGCCGGTCAACGCTGCCGAAACCGGAAAGACCTTCGCCACTCCCGAAGCCGCCGTCGCCGCGCTCGCCAGCGCGGTGCAGACGACGAACCGGGCCGAGCTGCACGCCATCTTCGGCCCGGCGGCGGAGGAACTCGTGAACCCCGATGCCGTGCAAGCCGCAAACGAATTTACCACCTTCGCCGCGGCGCTCGGTGAAACGAACCGCCTCGTGCGCGAGTCGGAGACGCGCCGGGTGCTCGAACTGGGGAGCGACCACTGGCCGTTTCCCGTGCCCATCGTGCAGAGGGAGGGCGGCTGGATGTTTGACACCGCTGCGGGCACGGAGGAGGTGCTCAATCGCCGCATCGGCGGCAACGAACTCGAAACGCTCAAAGTCGTGCGCACCTACGTCCAGGCGCAGCGCGAATATGCCAGCCGCGACCGCGACGGCGACGAAGTTCTCGAATACGCGCAGAACTTTCTCAGCACGCCAGGCAACCGGGGCGGCCTCTACTGGTCGCCGGAACCGGACGGTGATCTCAGTCCGCTGGGTCCGCTCATGGCGGCGGCGCAGGCTGAGGGTTACCGGAAGAGCACTGGCGAGAAGTCCGGGCCGAAGCCCTTCCACGGCTACTTGTTCAAGCTGCTCACGCGTCAGGGCAAGCACGCGCCCGGCGGCAAGCATGCCTACGTGATCAACGGAAACATGATCGCCGGCTTTGCCCTGGTGGCTTGGCCGGCTGAATACGGCGAAACCGGCATCATGACCTTCGTCGTCAACCAGCAGGGTCGTGTCTATCAGAAGAACCTCGGGCCGAACACCGCGAAGACCGCCGCCGCGATGAAAGCATACGACCCGGACAAAACGTGGGGCGTGTCGCCGGACTGATCACGAAGCTGCGGCGTATTTCTCTAAGCCGGTTTCCCTCTTGCGATCGACGATTGAAGCGACCCAAAAGCCGATTCGAAGTATGAAAGGACTCCTGTCCCTGGCCCTGGCCCTGACACTGGCCAACGCGAGAAGGCGGGTCAGTTTGAAAGGCCCTGGCCTCGGCCGGTCTACGGAATCCTGTTTCCGACCAGACTGCCTGCGTTCGTCGGCCCCTACGGCACTCATGGTCGCCTTCAGCCTCTTGCTCGCGCTGCTTGGCATGGGCTGTCGCCTTGTTCAGCGTGCCACCGAAGTTCCCGGACAGGCCGTCCACGCCGTCACCCCGGGCATGAAGGAGAAAGACAGAGTGGACCCCGTGGAAGTGCAGCAGAAACTGTTGCAGTTCGCGGATGAATTCTCCACCCGCATGATCATCGGCGTCGAGCAACTCCGGCGCGGGACGAAGGCGCTTGACCCGGCCGAAGTTCTCCAATGGAAAATCGCGCTCGTCACCGAGACCTGTGCTATTGCCTCCGGGCCAAACGCTGTCGCCAACCTGCTCGACATGACCGTCTTCGTCACCGTGACGCGGGCGGCGCTGGAGGAACATTGGCAACCGAAAGTGTTTGGCGATTCCGCGGGGCCCATGCTGGAAAGTTGTCGGAACGCCGAGACAAACATCTGGCAGATCGCCGCCACCGTTCTCAAACCGGAGCAGCAGACGGAACTGCGCCATGCCATCGAAGTGTGGCGACGGCAAAATCCGCTCCCGGAGGACGTGCTGGCCGCGCGCGCGCTGGGTTTTGGCATGCAAGTGGCGCAGGCGAACCAGACCGACACCGTCAAACCGGGAAGCGTCTTCAACCTGCTGATGATTGACCCGCTCTCCGGCCTGGACCCGGCCACGCGCGAGATTGCCCAGACGCGGCTGTTTGCCGAGCGCGCGCTCTACGTGATGCAGAAGATGCCGATGTTGCTGCGGTGGCAGACCGAACTTCTGAGTCTCAACGCGGTGGAGCTGCCCGCCGTACGGCAGTTGGTCACGAACTCCACGCAAATTGCGTCGTCAGTGGAACGGTTCGCCGCCGTCGCCGAAAAGCTGCCCGGGCAGGTCAGCACCGAGCGCGAGGAAATCCTGAAGGCGCTCCAGTCCCAAGAACAAAATCTGACGCCGTTGGTCAACGAGGTGCGCCAGACGCTTGCGGCGGGATCGCAGATGTCCACCTCGCTGAACACGACGCTCACAACCTTTGACGCGTTGATGAAACGCTTTGGCGTCGGCGAAGCGAACAATGCCGCGCCACCGGGCACCAACGCCGAGCCATTCCGCATCCAGGACTATGGGCAGACGGCGGCGCAACTGGAAGCGACAGCGCGACAGTTGACCGAGTTGCTCCACACGTTCGACCAAATGCTCGGCTCGACCAACCTCGCGAATCTTACGGCGCAAGTCGCCCCGGCGGTTCAGCAGGCGCAAGCCGGCGGGAAGGAAATCGTGGACTACGCCTTCTGGAAAGGCATTCTGCTGGTGGTGATCGTGCTGTTGGCGGCCTTGATTTACCGCGTTTTTGTCGCACGCCTCACGCCCACCAGCCGCTCCAAACCAGACTCGCCATGACCAAACCTATCCATCCCATCCGGCTCTGCGCTATAACTTGGCTTAGTCTCGCGGTCGCCGCGCTGTTCACCGGCTGCGCGCATCTCGGCCCCAAGACCGTTGCCGTGGACCGTTTCGACTACAGCACGGCCATCGCCGATTCGTGGAAACAGCAGACGCTCCTCAACATCGTCAAGCTGCGCTACATGGACTTGCCAGTGTTCGTGGACGTGGCGTCCATCGTCGCTGGGTACTCCATGCAAAGGGGTGTCAGCATCAACGGCACCCTCTCCTCTGAAAACGCGATCCAGGGCAACTACGTGGCGGCGGGCGGGCAGGCCATCTACACCGACCGGCCCACTATCACCTACGTGCCGCTGACCGGGGAAAAGTTCCTGCGCGGACTCATCACGCCGATCGATCCGAAGCACATTTTCTTCATGCTTCAGGCCGGTTATCCGGCGGATTTCATCCTGGGCCTGACTGTGGAGGGGCTGAACGGCGTGCGCAACCGTTCGACTGCGGGCGGTGTGGCGCGGGAGGCGGACCCGGAGTTCGCGCGCGTCTTGCAGTTGCTTCGCGAGATCCAGACCGCGGGCGCGGTCGGGATGCGCGTCGAGGAGGACAGGGCCAAAGGCTCGACCGCCGTGCTGTTCTTCCGGCGCGACGACGTGCCCACCGACATTGTGGAAAAGACGGCGGAAATCCGGCGGTTGCTCAAGCTGCCGGCGGATCAGCAGAAACTCGTGCTCACCTATTCGCCGATGCGCGGGGCGGAGCATGAACTGGCCGTGAACAGCCGTTCCATGCTGCAAATCATGGGCGCCTTCGCGAGCTACCTGGACGTGCCGGAGGCACACCTGAAGGAACACCGCGCGATACCCGCATTCGAAAACACCGCCCCGGGGAGCCGGCGGGACGGAGTGCGGATTCACAGCGGCAAGGAGAAGCCGGCGGACGCGTTCGCCGCCGTGCGTTACCGCGGGCACTGGTTTTGGATTGATGATGGCGACTGGCAGACGAAGCGCGCGCTCACGGCCGTCATGTTCTTCTTCACGCTGGCGGAAACCGGGGGCAACGAGAAGCTGCCGCTGATCACCATCCCCGCGCAGTAGTGAAACTCAGGCAGAAGAATCATGAACACGAACTTAGGCGATGCTTTCGGTGGAGCGGTCCTCAGCGTAGCGCAGGTTGGAAACCTGCGCTACGTAACGGCGGGGGTCTTGACGTTGATGTTGA
>Ga0315286_10005512_pt1 | contig 12224 bp, 6 predicted proteins | sample YL17G10_0_MG_FD_205038 | JGI IMG/M metagenome (GOLD analysis project Ga0315286, IMG submission 205038) | Sediment microbial communities from Yellowstone Lake, YNP, Wyoming, USA - YL17G10_0 | ecosystem: Environmental > Aquatic > Freshwater > Lake > Sediment | place: USA: Wyoming | collected... | reverse complement strand
GGGCGCCAACGCCGGCCTGCTCGGCATGCTACTGCTGGGAGCGATCCTGGCCCTCGCCCTTCCCAGGCTTAACCTCCGCTGGGGCCTGGCTGCCACGCTGGGGCTGGGGTCCGCATATGCGCTTAGCGGCTGGAATCTGTTCGACAGGGGTTGGGTGCTGCCGATCCTCAATCCGCTTCTTCTCATCGCTCTGCTGTTCGTGGTAAGCCTAGCTTACCGGATCACATCCGAGTCCATCTCTCGACGAGAGGTGCGGGAGTTGTTCGGACGTTACATCTCCCCTCAGCTCGCAGCCGAGCTCATCGAGCGCGCCGACCGAGGAGACCTGCGTCTAGGCGGTGAGAACCGCCTGGTAACGGTCCTGTTCGCCGATCTGCGCGGCTTCACTTCTCTCTCCGAGCAGCGGTCGCCTTCTCAGGTGACGGAATTCATGAACCGCTGCTTTGGCATCATCATAGGAGGGGTGGTAGCGCACGGTGGTCTCGTCAACAAGTTTGGCGGCGATGCCGTAATGGCGCTGTGGAATGCGCCCCATGATTACCCTGATCACGCGTTGCAGGCGTGCCGCGCGGCATTGGCCGCAGCCAGGGAGCTAGAGCACCTTGAGGAGACGGACCCGCTGCTGGCAGCATGCGGTTTCGGCTTCGGCGTCAATACCGGCGAAGCGCTGGTGGGCAACGTGGGGTCCTTGGGACGCCTCGAATACACGGCCATTGGGGACTGCGTGAACCTGGCGGCGCGCATCTGTGGGACCGCCCCCGCCGGTGAGGTCTGGGTGGGGCCCCAGACTCACGAGCTGATTGAAGGGCATTTGACTAGCCGGCCGCTGGGGGACTTCCGGCTAAAGGGGAAGGCAGGGACAGTGTCGCTGTTCCACATCACCGAGCCGCAAGACTAACCGCCGCTGAGTTCTAGGGGCCGCTTGCAGCGTCACCCTCGCGGTCTGTACTACCCCCGGTGCTTTCCTCGGACCGCGGCCAGCCTAAGGCCGACCGCTATGACAACGCCGGTCAGGCCGCACAGAGCGCTCCACCAGGCTAGGGCCGCGACCGCGCCCCCGTTGGAGCCACCGGAGCCGACCGGCGGCGCCGCGATGCCGGCTAGGCCTTCCTTGGGGCCGGTCTCCGCATGAGCTGTTGCCCAGCAGATGGCAGTCCCATCGGCCCCTATTCCCTCAGGACCCACTACGGCAGAGCTTCCCCCTCTCGCATTCGGCGCGTAGAGGTGTGCCGAGAGCTCCTCGCCTTCTAGGGGAGCCGCTGACATGAGCGAACTTATTCCCGCGACGCAAATGCGGCCGTCGACGATGGCGCCCAGGGGTACAGATACCCCATCCGTATAAGTCAACTCCTGGGCGGTGAGCGCCAAGTCGCTGCAGTCACCGAGCTGACCGCCCACCTGGAACGTCACGTCGGCGATAGCGACTGTGCCTGTGGCTCCTGCGGACGTCCGGAAGCCGCCGACGCGAACCGTATCTGGGTTGACATCGTCCCGCTCGAAGCTCAAGCCGCATAGCTTCATATCCAAGATCCCACCGGGGTCCAGTGCACATTCCACAGGGTCGAGGACCGCCGGGTCGTAGCTGATATCGATCGTGAAGGCGCCGAGTCCCGGGCTCGGCAGGTCGAGGATCTCCAAGCGAACTGCTGTGCTCTCGCCCGGCAGGGCTGACGTTGAGCCAATCCGGACTGTGGCGCCGAGACCGGGGGTCGCAGTAGCGGTCGGCGTGCTCGTTGGTGTCGGCGTGAAGATACTCGTAGCGGTAGGCGCCTGCGTCGGGGTCGCCATCAGCGTGCTCGTTGGTGTCGGCGTAGAGGTGCTGGTAGCGGTAGGCGCCTGCGTCGGGGTCGCCGTCAGCGTGCTCGTTGGTGTCGGCGTGAAGATACTCGTAGCGGTAGGCGCCTGCGTCGGGGTCGCCGTCAGCGTGCTCGTCGCTGTCGGCGTGGGCACGAAGGTGGCTGTGGGCACAGGTGTGCTGGTGCGGGTGGGCGTTGCTGTGGCCACAGGTGGCGTGGTCGCTGTCCTCGTGGCCGCCGGCGTAGATGTCCTGGCGTGAGCAGGTTCAGGTGTGGACGTGGGCACCGTGATCTGCGTCGGTACGGCCGGCGGAGAGGCGTATGTGGGAGCGACTGTGGGCGGCGCCGCCGTGGGCAGGCGAGCAGCCGGGGAGGTGGGACTCGGCTGCAGCGCTACGCCCAGCACTTCCCGCACGGGTGTAGGTGATAGGCCTGCGCCTGGCGACGCCTGCGAAGTGGGTTCCGTCGACTGCCTGGGGAGGGGAGCAGGCGATGGAGCGACCACTGCCGGCGGAGGCGCCAGGGGAAGGCGGTCGAGCAGGCTGTCCCTTAGTACCATCGCCGTCCTCGGGTCCGCTTGGGTAAGACGCGGCTCCCCGATGGCGCAATTCACTATCCGGCCTCCCTCGGCCGCCACGTCGATCGACACAAGCCAGCGTTCACCCTCGTTGACGTCGCCCTGGACTAGACGCTGGCAGACCACTTGCTCGTTGCTGTGCGCTGCTATGTTGAGGTGATAGGAACCGGAAGCTGTCCCGAACAAGAAGGCCTGGTAAGTGCCCCGGACCACGCGCCGGAAGAGCACGGTCTCGGGTTCTTCAGCAGACGCGGGAGCGTTCGTCCCTGGCTCCTGGTTGATGGGGTATCCGGGAGGAACGAGACCGGCGGCAGTCGACAGCGGGGTCACCACCAGCAGGTTGGCGGCTGATCCCAACTCGAACGTCAGCGTGCCCAGGGCTGGAGGCGCGGGAGAGGGATCCTCCGGCGGCTTCCCGGGAACTACGCGAATGCGCATGCCCTCGTCCAACACCTTCTCAACGCCCAGCGCGATCACCGCCACCTGCCCCTCGACCGTCTCCACAGTGGTGCTGCCATCAGCCTCCACTTGCACCTGGAACAACGTACCGCGCACGGCCACCGTGGCGGTGGGAGTGTCGACCTCGTAGCGAGAGCGAGGGTCGACGAAATCGACCACGCGGTGCCAGGTTATGCCCATCGACTGGCCGATTTGAGTGAAGAATCCACCTTTCTCCTCGCCCTGCACCTTCTGCATCGTCACCTCTGTCTGCGGTTCCATCTCCACTGTACTGCCTTCAAAGAAGGTGATGACGGCGCGAGCTTCGGACGCGGTTCGGACGGTGTCACCTACCTCGAGGGCTTCCCCGTCGACGGCCGGCCGAAAATCCTTCGCGCCCTCGTCTCGGACCTCAGCGGTGCCGGAGATCACGGACAGGGTGGTGAAAGAGGCCTCGGCGGGGGAAGGCCCAAGCAGTACGAACCTGACCAGCAACGCCGCAGCCAATGCAATGACACCGGCGACACCCACCGCCGAAACCAGCCTCCGTCTACGAAGCATCGCATACTCCCTTGTCAGGGATTTCCCGTTTCAACACAGGAACAATCGTCCCAGAACCCGAAGCAGAACCCTCCGGAAACCCTCAACACTGACCTCGTGGGGACGTCTTGGGAGGGATTCAGGCGCAAGCTTGGAATTCGAACCGCCCTTGCCGCACTGTAAGATAGCAGGGGGTGCTCGCCAGGCTCCACTTGCACCGGGTCCCACTGGTGTCAGCTAGCTGGGGCCCGGCCTTTTCTCGCGTTCCGCTATTCTATTGGATGATTCCCCTAGCCCTGGCCCTCCTGGATCAGAAAAGGAGCCACCACCGGGCGGCTAACGGTGTCGAATTACTCTGGCAGAGAGGCTGACAAAGAGACATATCTCCCCCTGTCACCAGCGGATTTGTAGTCGTCATTCGATAGCGGGGAGGTCTACAGGCAGCCCGCCCTGCCTGGAGATCGGAGCGAAAGCAATGCTTTCTGCGCAGCCCGCTGGCAGGCAACCCATCGCTAGTTTACAGGATATTCACTATTTGTCAAGAGGCAAAGCAGGTGCAAGTCTGTCCCTCTCGCTATGCTCCACGAAAAGTACAGTTGACAACCGCTTCGATAGCGTTATACTTGCGGCGTCGACACTATCCCCGCTGATTTCACCCCCGCCAACAGGGAGGTTGCGCGATGACTCTCACGTTCTCCCGGATGTTCAGACTACTGGCCATCTTCCTTCTCGCCCTCGCGTTCTCCGTCCCCTCATCGAGGCCTCTCCCCGCACGGGCGGCCACCATCACCGTGGACACGCTCACGGATGAGACCGACGGAAGTTGCAGCGACGGCGATTGTAGCCTGCGGGATGCCATGCTTCTCGCTGAATCGAAGCTCGGGCCGGACACAATCGACTTCGGGGTGGCCGGCACCATAACGCTGGCCCGAGCGAACGGAACGCTGCCGCAGCTGCAGCATGGCTCTACGGTCATTGATGGCACGACGGCGCCGGGCTACGCGGGAACACCTGTTGTTGCGATTGACGGCTCCAACTTGAACGGACTCCCCGATATCCAGTTCGGTATCGCCGTCTATAGTGACGGGAACTCGATCCTGGGCCTCTTCCTCCACTCCTTTGAGGACGGCTGCATCGAGATGGAACAGGCTTCAGCAAATACCGTCGAGCACAACACAACGTCCTCTCCGACTGTGCCAACGGAGTGATGGTGGCGGGAGCGTGCGCAGGAAACGACATTAGCTACAACTACATCGGCACCGACCAGACGGGGATGTCCGACTGGGGGAATCGCTATGCCGGGCTCTACTTCAGCAGTCCGCCCGCGCAGCCGGGACCGACCGGCACCCAAATCACGGACAACGTCATCAGCGGGAATGATGGCTCAGGCATCGTGCTGTGGGGAGACGGAACCAGCGGGAACGTGATAACGGGGAACAAAATTGGCGTGGCGGCCGACGGCGTGACACCCGTGGGAAATGGGGCGGCCGGGATATGGATTGCCAGCGGCTCTTTCGACAACCGCATCGGCGGCAGCCTGCCGGGTGACGGGAACATCATCGCCAACAACGCCACCGACGCTGGCATTGCCATCTTCGACGCCGCCTCCGATGGCAACAGGATCTCCCACAACTCCATCTACGATAACTACTACCTCGGCATCGATCTCGGTCATGACGGGGTCACCTGCAACTCCCCGTCTGAAGATGGGCCGAATAATTTCTTTCCCTGCCCGGTCATCAACACGGCCACCACGTCCCTGGTCTCCGGCATTACTTGCCCCAATTGCATAGTCGAAGTGTTCATCGCCGACCCCGATCCCTCCGGCTATGGTGAGGGCAGGACCTTCCTCGGCGACACCGAGACCCCCGATGGCAACTTCGCCGTGCCCGTCACCGGCGTCGACGCTTGCGACCGGATAACTGCCACGGCTATCGGGCAAAACGAGGACTACGGGAACACCTCCGAGTTCGCGCTCAACGTGCAGGTGCCGTGCGCCCTTGGTGACGTTAACGGCGACGGCCAGGTCAGCATGGTCGATGCTATGCGCATCGCCCAATACGTCGCGGGACTCATCGGAGCCGACGCCTTGAACCTGACCGCGGCGGATGTGAATTGCAGCGGCGCGCCGACGATGGTGGACGCGATGCTGGTGGCGCAGAAGGTGGCCGGGCTAATCGGCGAGTTCCCCGCCTGCGGCCCGTAGCGAAATACACTGGTTGAGCGCCGGCTGGGGTGGGCCGATGACGCCTCGACCCTACAGGGGCAAAAAAGGTCACGCTTTGACGGCGACGATTTGGAGCGAGTTGCGCGGGATCGGCTCTAACTTCGCGCGTTGTGGGGACGCACACTAAGGGAAGATGGTGTGGAAGCGAAGAATCGAGCTGAACCTGCAGCTGCTCTGCCACACATCGGCGCCCTCCGACTTCGAAGCATGCGAGAACTACGTTCATTCCAAAGCGGCGTAGTCAACAATGCAAACAAACTGCAGCTGGGGAGCGTAACGGAAGTAGCACCCTATTCCGTAGTAGGGGCCGATTGGCGCTCCATAAAGACAGTCAGCGGCGATGTCGCGGCGGTGCAGCTCTGTGAGACCTGAGAAGATTCGGCATGCGTTGGCGCCGTTCATCCCCCAGTAGTAGTTCTCTGCCGGCCAGTACAAGTTCTGCCCGTATACCAGGCCAACATCAGCGAGTCTTTGGATCTCATTGCGGCCGTCTGGAGTGATGTGGTTGGGGTAGCGGTCGTCCCCAATCCAGCCCGCCTCGACCAGTTGCTGGGCAGCCGCCTTGGCCGCCTGATCGAGGCGTGAATCGCGCACGAGGGGAGAAAGGTTGAGCGTAGCGCGATAGTAGTTCTCGAGCTCCATTTCGCTTTGCTCCAGCTGAGTGTTGAACCCCGCCGTTTCCCCAGATGGCGCTCCGCTGATCTCCGAGCACGCGTAGCCCGCCGGGAACTGAATTGGCGGGAACGGCGGGACCCCCGGGCACGATGCCGGGAGTGCAGTTGGGAGAGGCACCGGCGTCGGTGGAGGTGCCGGCGGTGGTGGTGGTGTGGGCGCGGGCTCAGTGGGCACGACGGAAGGTTGGGGAATGGGCGTTGCCGTCTGCGTCGGCGTGGGTGTACCGGCTGGGCTTGGCTCTATGACGATATCGGCCACTTGATGAACAGGACTGCCTTCGCCCTCTGCAAGCAGCAAGCCTCCGGTTAGCCCGCCGACAACAGCCATAAGTAAGGCGCCACCTATAGCGACCTTCCATCCAGCCGTTGCTTCGAGCATTCGTCCCGCGGACTGTGACCAGAGGGACTTGACGACACCAGCTTTGGCAGCGGCGCCGGCCGCCATTGGCGAGGCCTGCATCGCCGCCTCTGCCACTCGCTGCTTGAGGAGCAAAGGCAAAGGTAGCGGCACGAGAGACCGTAGCACGGCTTCGGCCGAAACGAGGCGGCGACGTTGCTCCTGGCAGGTAGCGCACTCTGCGGTATGCCGGGAAACGAGCTTGCGCACGGAGACCGATAGCTCCTGCATGCGGTAGTCCGTGACTATTCTGTCGAGCTCAGCACAGTAGCGGCGCCCACGCTTGAACATGATGAGGCTGTCGACGGCCTCCTCAAACGCGTCCTTCAACCGGCTCAGCATCGTGTAGGCATTGCCTTTGCTTACGCCGAGGACGGAGGCGATTTCGGCGCTGTCGAGCCCCTGGCGAACGTGAAGGTCCAGTAGTGAGTACTGCTTTGGGTCGAGGGCTGCCGCCGCCTGCCAGACGAGGCTCGCAGTCTCCTTGGCGCCTATCGCCTCCTCCGGGTCGATGAACCTGTCCCCGTCCACGACATGAAAGGCGTCTATGCCTTCCGCTTGGCGCTCCTCTTCGTCCTGGAGCAGAGGGACCGTGCGTTTGCGTCGCTCGAGGCGGGTAATCGCCAAATTGCGCGCGATCGTGAAGAGCCAGGTGGAGAAAAGCGCGCCGCCGGCCTTCTCTGCGGATAGAGACTTCATCGCGCGGACAAACGTTTCCTGCATGAGGTCCGCCGCCTCTTCCGGATCTCGGGTCATGCGAAGGAGGAAGTCATACACGCGGCCCGAATGGCGCTCGTACAGCTCGCCGAAGGCCTCCCGACTGCCGCCGGCTGCAAAGTGCTCCAGTTCGCTGTCCGTGAGAGAGTGGATATCCTGCTCCATCGGGCTACCCTGCCTGCATCTTGCCAGGGAATGCCTGTCCCACTAGGCGGAGATTCGCGCCATGCTGATCGTGTGCACGGTTGCGGAGTCCACAGCCTCTCCGATCCTGCGGGAGCTATCGCCGTAGCGTAATCTCTGGCGGGGGGAATATGGTGCCAACAGTACGTTTCAGCGACCTCCTTGTCAAGAGTTCGAAAGGTTCTAAGGCGGGCATCCCGGCGCATCACCCTCGAACACTGCCACATGATAGGTTCGCCCGCCTGCGCCTGATGCTGCGCCGGTACCCATTCGGGTGAAATGGCAGGTCGTTATAGTGGCGTAATGGGACGGGCTGTTTTCCCACAAGTTGACGCTTGCAGCCGCAGTCTGAGCGGGCGCGTAGGTATTCCAGGCGATGATCTCGCCTGCCCAAGCCATCTGGATTCCTTTCCTTTGGAGCAGACAGCGGTGGTCGCAGCCGTCTGGGGGTTGATGACCGAAGTATCCCTTCGCTGCCATGTCCTCCGCCCGCATCCGCGCCACGGACGAGAGGACCGGGTCGACTGACAGTGGCTGAACTTGCTGCTCCGTACGCAGATGGTTGATGCCACCGGCCAATTGCAGCTCCATCACCTCTTGCGGCGTGCAGCCCAGCATGCCGAGCGCGAGGACGCCACAGAATACCGCGGCGCATTTCCAGCCCGACAGTCGTCTTGAGGCGGCTCGAGTGACGGCGGTCAGTCTACGATTCAAGGCAATCCCTCCCACTTCTTGCTGCGTGCATCGTCAACCGTGTCCGTCCACCCGTTACACGAGGAAGGCCGCGGTTTCTTACAGAAACCTGCCTTGCTTCTGCTGTTGCCTCACGTCGCGAGGAAAAGCGGCGATCCGCTCGTGCCGCGGAATCTATTGCCGCGGGAGTAGTCTGGTAGCTGATTGCAGGGCTTGCAGCGCCTATTGGGACTACCTGGCGGAGAACCGTGTCCGCGCCCTCAGGCGACTGCGCGAGCGCATCGCTCTGGAGCTGCGCGCGTCCTTCGACCTCCATCATCGACACCGGACCGAAGCGCAACGCATTCTACTGATGCGTGCAGTTGACAACGCGATAACGATGGTATAGTTTACAAACCGGTGGCCCACCCTCTCGAATTCCGCTGAGTAACGCCCGCCAGCAAAGGGGCCGGGGATTTGTCAGGTGCCGACTACCCCCAGCCGGGTGAACGGCGCCGCGCCATCGCGGCCCCTGCTCTAAGCCCTGGAGCGCATCGTACCCAGATTCTGGATACGCAATCCGGCTAGACGTTGTCGCAGCAGTAGCTCACGGAGGCTTACGATGCACGCTCGAAACGCAATGCGATTCCTGATAGTCGGGACGATTGTAACGCTGGCAGCGGGAATGGTGGCGCTTAGAGCGGGCCATCCCAGCGCCTTCGGGGAGGCCACGGCGGGAATAGTAGGTAGGGACGGCAACCTAGAGGTGCCGGCCGCGTCGCCGGTAACGGCCAACCTCGCGCCGGCGGCCGCGCCGGACCCTCCTGCAACGCCGCTCGCCCCGTCCCCTCCCACCCCACCACGCGCGCTGCCTCCGACGCTGCAGCAATTGCCGAAGACTGCGGACCCCAAGCTGGCCGACCCGCTGGCGACGCTGCGTGACGTCGCAGCTGGAGCGATAGCGAGGGGAGCGCCGAGCGGCCTCGACCTGCCGAGCCTGCTGCCCGACAACCTGAAAGGGCTCGTCAAGGCCAAGATGATGCGCCTCAACGCGAAGGGCGAGGTCCAGGTGTACGTGCGCGTTGCCGGCGCCGACGTTGCGGTACTCCAGGCACTGGCGATGGCGGGCGTTAGCGTAGAGCGGCTGTCCGACGACTCCACGATCGTCCAGGCCTGGCTGCCCGCCACCGCGCTCGACGCCGTTGCCGCTTTGGACACGGTCACGTCGGTGAGGCTGCCCGACTACGGCTTCGTGCAAGCCGGTCCAGTGATGACCGAAGGCGACAATATCATCAGGGCCGACCTCGTGCGGTCGACCTTTGGCGTCACCGGCGCCGGCGTGCGCGTCGGTGTCATCTCCGACGGCGTCGGCGGGATGGCCTCTGCGCAGGCGACGGGTGACCTGCCGCCGTCAGTCGATACCTCGACCTGCAACGTCGTCCCGGGAGACCCGGCCGCGACGGGCGCGGAAGGCACGGCCATGTTGGAGATCGTGCATGACATTGCCCCCGGCGCGGAGCTGTGGTTTGGCCACTTCGGCATGGGAACCGATCTTGACTTCAATGCGGCCGTGGATTGCCTCGCCGCTCACACGGATGTCGTCATCGACGACATGAACTGGTTCAACGTCGGTCCCTATGATGGAACGAGTTCCATATCAAGCAACACCTCGACGGAACTCAATCGTACGTCGAACACCATTCGCCTCTATTCCACGTCTGTGGGCAACAATGCCATTGGTCACTACCAGGGACAGTTTGTGGACTACGGGGGCAGCTGGGCGGGCTGGCACAAGTTCCAGGCTAGCAGCGACACGACGGACGCTTTCGGGGATGTAATGAGCCCACTCAACTCACTCTGGTTGGACGCAGACGGGGAGGTGATTGTCTTCCTCCAATGGAGCGACCCCTTCGGAGCCTCCTCCAATGACTATGACGTCTACCTTCGAAGCCAGAACGCCGCCGACTGGGTCAGCGGGAGCACAGAGACTCAGGACGGCGATGACGACCCCATTGAGGCTTTCCTATATCACAACGACACCGGGGCAGGAGACTGGTTGGGCATCGGCATCAACAAATACGCTGGCAGCGCTCGCACGCTCGATTTGTTCGTTATCCCTCTCTCGGGGGGCGCGTTGCTGCCGAATAACGCGGTCATAAACTTCAACACCGTATCAAGCAGCGTCCCCAACCAGTCCGATGCCGGCGGAGGCGTAATCTCCGTAGGGGCCATCGACGCCGCCGATTCGGGGCACGACACGATTGAGATATTCAGCAGCCAGGGCCCGACCAACGACAACCGGAAGAAGCCGGACATTACGGGGATTGACGGAGTATCGATCACAGGCGCAGGAGGCTTTGTCACGCATTTCCATGGCACGTCTGCGGCTGTGCCACACGTGGCAGGTGTTGCTGCGCTGCTGCTGCAGTGCCGCCCGGACCTGAAGGCGGGAGATCCGGGCGACAATCCCCCGGCGGACCGGACGGCGCTGCGAAACTACATGCTGAACACCGCGGACGACCTCGGGGCGGTAGGCACGGACAACGTCTACGGCAGCGGGCGCATCGACGCCTACGCCGCTGCCTTCGCTGCCGGCTGTGCCGCGACGCCTACGCCCACGCGCACGCCCACGCCGACAGCGACACCGACTCGCACCGCCACACCTACTCGCACTCCTACGCCGACGGCTACTCCCATTCCCGCGTGTACGGCTGTGCTCAGCGTTGAGTCGGGCAGAGTGCTGGAAGGCCAGGACGTTACAGTCCGGCTGCAGGTGGACGGGATCTGCACCCCGGGGCTTGGCGATATCAGCGTCTTTGTGGTTTACAATTCAACGGTTGTCCAACCCGATGGTTGTTCTTCGAACCCTGAGGGTACGTTGGATAACGCCGAATGCGACACGAGCGGCTTGGGCGCAGTCCACTTCACCGGAACCCGAACCTCCCCCGGAGCGACGGGCAGCATTCCTCTCGCCGACATTACGTTTCGGGCAGTGGGTAGCGCCGGCCTGAATACGGTGCTGGAGGCGCAGGAAGATACTGGGGTGTTCAAGGACACAGACGGCGTGGACATTCCGGCGGTCGGCTTCGACGGCAGGGTTCACATCAGGATGCAGGGAGATGCCAGTGAAGACGGGAATGTCAGCATGGTCGATGCAATGCTCATCGCCCAGTGCGTCGCCGGACTCGTCGACTGCAACAGCATCGATCAGGTCGGGGGCGATGTGAACTGCGCCGGCGGGCTCGGCATGGTGGACGCGATGCTGATTGCGCAGAAGGTAGCGGGATTGATCACCAATTTCCCCTGCTACATGGTGACTCCCACGCCTACGCCGACATAGGGCTGTCACTTCACCGGGGGTTCGGGAAATTGGTAGCCGGGACTTTCCAGTCTCGGCTACGCGTTCTGAAGCGATTCGAAAGCGGCGGGCAGGCGCTAGAGGCGTGGGGACGCCCGCCGCTTCCAGACCACGGCGCCCGCGCCCGCGACGACGGCCGCTGCTACAGCCACGCCGATCCCAATCAGCCAGCCGCTGCTGCCTCCGCCGGAGCCGCTCTCGCCCGCCTGGGTGTTGCCGGCGCCCTTTGCGGTCGCGGCGCCGGGCGTAGCCTTTGCGGCAGCTCCGCCCTCCTCGCTTCCCCGCTTCGTCGATGACGCGGCCGCCGGAGATGGGGCCGGCGTCTGGCCTGCTTCGCCGGGCGCGACGGTGCCCGCAGGCTGGCCCAGATTGGACGCTAGCGTGGTCTTCGGTGTAGAGCCGGGCGTCGACTCCGACGCGGCGTCGCCGATGCAGATCGACCCATTCTCGACTCGCGGCGAGGTCAAGGGCGCCGTGCTCGGGTCTGTCAGCTCGACGATGCTGATGGTGAGGTCGGAGCATACCCCCTTGTCGCCGGACAGGCGGAACGTGACGTCGGCCAGGGTCGTATCGCCCACCAGCCCGTCGGTCATGTGATAGCCGCCGACGCGCACGCTGCCGGGCTTGTAGCCGGTGTTGCAGACG
>Ga0315286_10005510_pt1 | contig 12229 bp, 13 predicted proteins | sample YL17G10_0_MG_FD_205038 | JGI IMG/M metagenome (GOLD analysis project Ga0315286, IMG submission 205038) | Sediment microbial communities from Yellowstone Lake, YNP, Wyoming, USA - YL17G10_0 | ecosystem: Environmental > Aquatic > Freshwater > Lake > Sediment | place: USA: Wyoming | collected... | reverse complement strand
TATAAAACCAGCTTGGTGGCAGACCCCGACCGGCGGGGGGTCGTCCGCTGGGATAATTACCCCACAGGAAAGATCGATCCAGAGAGCTTCGACCAGGCTCCCGACCCTCAAGCACGATTTGCCCAGCCCGAAACCCCGTTGAATGACGTCAGGCTGATGAATACACTGGAGAAGGATTTTCTCGAATGGGCGTACCGCAGCACCCAGGTTTCGCTGCGTGCAAATGAGAGCCTCAAGCTGTATGCCGGACCTGAGACCACAGAGGCTGATTTTCATAGCCAGTGCACCAAAGCGGCTTCGCAGGCCTGCGAGGCTGAGATCAAGAAAGCCTCGGCGACTTATGACACCAAATTACGGGCACTAAATGACAAATTGGAACGCGAGCAGCGTGAATTGAAGCAGGACCAGGCGGAGCTCTCCAGCCGAAAGATGGAAGAGCTTGGCACCGGGCTTGAGACAGTGGCAGGCTTTCTGGGGTTTGGGCGCAAACACTCCATTTCATCTTCAATCACCAAGCGGCGTATGGCGAAACAGGCTAAAGGGAATGTGGATGAATCAGTGGATGCGATCAAAGATTTCCAGGAACAGATTGCAGCCATCGAAGCTGAAAAAGGGACTGCCGTACAGGCAGTGATGGATAAATGGGCGCAGGTTGCCAACCAGGTCAGCGAGATCCCCATCGCAGCCCAGAAGAAAGACGTCCTGTTGGATTTCTTCGGGGTGGCGTGGATGCCTTATCACCTGGTGAAGATTGGTGAACAGCTCGACGAGCTGCCAGGTTTCACCGCCAAGTAGCTAATTCATGGATAGCCAGCGCTATCAGGTCAGGAACAGTCAGGGAAATCTGGTCAGCATCATTCTCAGGCGTGATAAACGGCTGAAGAAAACCTCGCATTGGGAGCGAATGCCTGATGGTTCCTTATTGCTGCGCATACCCTACCGACTACCAAAACGGAGAATTGGTGCTTTACTGGAACAGGTGGCTACGCAGCTGGACAAATCCATCAAGCTTCACAACAATAGGAATGATGCCGTCCTGCAACAACGGGCTGAGCTGATCAATCAGAAACATTTTAATGGCAAGATACAATGGAATGCCATCCGTTGGGTGAGTAACATGCAATCGCGTTTGGGCAGCTGCACCCGTGGAGGCCCGACGGATGGTCAAATTCGCATCAGCGACAAGATCAAGGACTGGCCGATTTGGGTGGTGGATTACGTGATTGCGCATGAAATGCTGCACCGCAAACACCCCAATCATTCTGACCTATTTTGGAGTGAGTTGAAAGCCGCCTACCCACTCGCGGAGCAAGCACGTGGCTTTATTCTTGGAGCGGGCTTTGCTGCCGGGCGGACGTTTGAGGATGATTAATCAATAGCGTTTAATCCTGCTTTGGACATGACTGCGATTAGCAAAGGATCTAATGGCATACAACTTGCAACTAATTGATAACCATGGAACATAATCCTTCCCCTCCTGCTGATTATATGAATGTCGTGGGTCTGCTAAACCGGCGAGAGATCGAAGCCCGGGTGCTGGTCCCTTTGCTCGAGAAATTAAGCACTGAGTTGGATCGGGAAAAAGTTTGGGAGATCATGCGCGAGGTGATCCAAGAAATTGCCCGCCAGCAGGGAACCCAGCTTGCCAGCAGTGTGGAAGCCAATGATTTGGATCATTTTGCCGTGGCGCAGGAGACCTGGAAGAAAGACAATGCCATCCAGACCGAAGTCCTCGAACAGACCCGCAAGAAATTCTCATTCAATGTATTTCGCTGCCGCTATGCCGAGATGTACCAGCACCTGGGTATCCCAGAGCTGGGGAAAATGCTGTCGTGTGATCGTGATTTTGCGTTCATTGAAGGCTATAACCCAAATATTCGGCTTTGCCGCACCCAGACGATCATGGAAGGGGCAGAACTGTGTGACTTTCGCTTTGAGGTGCAGCCTTCCAAAAAACCGCACGGGTGAATTGCTTGACGCAGGTTTCGGATTATGCTAGTATCACTTATTGATTGGCATCGTATTGATCAGGTAAAAAGTGCAAATCAGCGCTGCTGATTGAATGAAGGAGACAGAATTATCATGAACCGGATAAGTTATGCTCGTGTGTTTATCATCCTTGTGCTGGTCGGGCTATTTGCGTTTGGACTGACCTCCTGCAAGCTACCTGCCTCCAAAGGTCCACAATCAAACAGCGATGGATTTCCAGTGCCTGGGGGAAGCGATCAAACCCCAGGTGGGATAGACGTCTCCACGTTTGCCACTCAGACCGCACAGGCAAATCCTCCTGTGGTAGTGGCTTCGTCTGTGCCATCAGAAAACCCTCCCGCAAGCCAGGTTCCCGAAGCGACCAGTGTGCCCGGAGCTCCTGAACCAACGGCCGCGCCGATCGTCTACGTCACTGCCACGCCAGGTGGTCCGCCATCATCTTACACCCTGGCATCGGGTGAATTTCCCTTCTGCATCGCCCGCCGCTTCAATGTAAGCATTGCCGAGCTGCTCAGCCTCAATGGTCTCACAATCAATTCTGCAACCTCTCCTGGACAGGTGTTACAAATCCCACAGGCGGGAAACCCATTCGACGGCGCCCGAGCTTTGCATGACCATCCCACCACTTATAAAATTCAAGCCGGTGATACGCTTAATAGCATTGCCTGTTACTTTGGAGACGTCTCACCCGATATGATCGCACTACAAAATGACCTGCATACCACTGATCTGCCCGCTGGTGAGGTTTTGATCATCCCGTAAATTTTAGCCGAACGATGACGAAGGTTTAAACGCCCAATCTTGTTTAAACCTTCGTATATTTTAAGGAGCATTATGCCTATCGAAACCATTAATCAGGAAACCGTTTACCGCGGTCGTGCATTCAATGTACGCCGGGACGAAGTGCGGTTTCCGAACCAACACACCATACACCTGGACATCATCGAACACGTGGGTGCAGTGACCATCCTGCCGATCGATTCAAATGGGCGGATCCTGTTCGTACGCCAGTACCGGCATGCGACCGGGAAAGAATTACTTGAGCTACCTGCTGGCACGCTCGATGCTGGGGAGCTGCCGGATGATTGTGCTTTACGTGAGATCCGGGAAGAAACAGGATTTGCAGCGGGAAGTCTGATCAAGCTGGGTGAATTTTTCCTCGCACCGGGCTATTCCACCGAGTATATGGTCGTTTATCTGGCGAATGAGCTGCACCCCGACCCGCTACCGGGAGACGAAGATGAATTTATTTCCCTTGAAGCCGTCCCGATTATGGAAGCCTATACCATGGCGTTCAATGGAACTCTGCAAGATGGCAAAACGCTGGCAGCTTTGCTACTCGCCCAGCCATATATTTATAGCCCAACATAGATATTTGTACAATAACTAACCAACGCGAGCCGAGATGGTCTCGCGTTTGATTATTTAATAACCAATTATTCAGCACCGCCGGGTGAGGTTGGAGCTTTCTTGTTTACTATCAACGTCTCAAGGAAACCACGATTTAATAACATAACAGGGGATTCAAACTTTAAATCGGGGTAGAGGGGAGCGGTTAGGACAGCATCATAGACAATAATAAAATAGCTGGTACCCTCGGTAATCAATGCCGAGAATTCGAAACGTCCAGACCATTCAATCGTACCAGAGATGTCATAGGTGCGGGTGGAAATTTGGACTGAGTAAGGGATTAGCCGCTGATACCCACTTTTTAGGACCCCCTGTAAACCCATGTAATCTCGTTTGCGCAAGGATACTGCAGCAATTTCGGAGCGGACCATATACATTTGTGAAGCATAATTCATCACGCTGGATGGTTTATGAATCGGGGCAATGCTGGCATCATTAACCTCTATAAAGGAGGTGGTCATATCGGATAACATGCCCACCAATCCGCTTTGGATTACTTTGATTTGGCCAAAGATATAATGGCTGCAAGTGAGGATTTCAGCGGGGATGAGGCGGTTAGCAATCGGCGAGACCATTATTCCTCCGGAATTGGATTTAACTTTGGGGTTGGGGGCGGTTTAGGTTTTTGGGCAGATTCCTACGGCGAATCTTAGGTTTACGACCTGTAGTGGGGCTGAGCAGCATATTCAGCCAGCTGACAGCATGGGTGTCATACTCGCGTTTGCCACATACATCACAGACCCAGGACGGGAAATTTGGGACCGTGATCAATTCATCATTCAACCAGGTAAAATAGGTCAAATATTCAAGCCGAAAGACCCCAGTATGGCACTCGGGGCAAATATGGGGATAGTCCGACCCTTCGTCAGGCATGGGCTGTTCATTTGGCTTTTTCGCTTCATCACTCATTTTTTACGGCCTCAGCTTCTTGGACGATCTTCACCCCAGCGCTTGCACCCAGGCGATTCGCACCGGCTTTAATCATGGCAACAGCATCAGCATAGGTGCGGATACCTCCCGCAGCCTTTAAACCCATCTCAGAACCAATCACACAACGCATCAAGGTCACGTCTTCTATAGTTGCACCTCCGGTGCCAAATCCAGTGGAGGTTTTGACAAAATCAGCCCCAGCTGCCTGGCTGATCAGGCAGGCGATGATTTTCTCGCGACGCGTAAGCAGGCACATCTCCAGGATGACTTTAACCAAGGCACCCTGGTTGTGGGCAGTGGCTGTGACGGACTGAATCTCATTCATCACCAACCCATACGCTTCTGATTTCAGCGCGCCGATATTGATGACCATGTCGATCTCGGCAGCTCCAGCGTTGATGCATGCCAGAGTCTCGTAAACCTTGAACTCAGGTAAGACTGCGCCAAGTGGGAAACCAATCACCGTGCAGATATTCTCCTTCGCATTGCGTAGCAACCCACATGCCAACGGGACGTAGACTGGGTTGATACAGACAGTCGCAAAGTGATGCTCCATGGCTTCCTGGCATAGGAGGCGGATTTGGGCTGCGGTTGCGTCTGCCTTTAGCAGGGTATGGTCAATCCAACCAGCGATCTCTTTGCCCGCTGGAATGTTTAGCTGGGCTGGCGCGGGAGGTAATTGCTGCTCGTAATCATTGGCTAGTAAGATAAGCTGGGATAATTCCATCGGTGCGGATTCCTTTTAATGGGCAGCATTGGCTAATGGAACGTGTTCAAGTAACCCCCAGGCAGTGGGTGGCCAATATATCAGAACGGCTTTCCCAATGATATTGGCCATGGGAAGGGTGCCCCAACCACGCGAATCATCAGAATTATTGCGATTATCCCCTAATACAAACAACTGATCTGCTGGAACCCGCCAGGTGCCGTCGGGATTAGTGGTTACCTTAATATAACTCTCGTCCAAACGCTGTCCATTAACATATACAGCATTATTCTTTACTTCAACTTCATCACCTGGTAGTCCAATCACGCGCTTAACCCATTCTTCACTGGGTTTAGGTGGTGGGTGAAAGATAATAATATCTCCGCGTTGCGGGCTTCCAAAGCGGTAACTTAAGCGGTTGACCATTACATATTCACCCGACAAGAGCGTCGGTTGCATGCTCTCGCCATCCACTCGGATGCGGGCAGAGACCACATTGATGGTGACAAATAAAATGAGTGACAGTATTAATGTCTCCAGAACATCCTTTAGAAAACGCAGAAAACCAGCGCTTTCTTTAGGTTGGGATAATTCCGGATTAATTTCTGGTTGATTAGTATCCAAATTTCCTCCAAGCCTCAGGGATTATAAGACCGGTCTTACCTGTGAGCAAGGGAATGCGGATTAATGGATGGTGAACAATCACCCGGGTTTTCATATGACCTGCTTATTTTCTGCGTGGTCGTAATACGATGCGGATAGGCGTCCCCAAAAAAGGGTGTTCCTGGCGGATACAGTTTTCCAAATAGCGGATGTACGTGAAATGAGCTAATTTGGGGTCATTTACATGCAACAAAAAGACGGGTGGGTCATTCCTCACCTGGGTACCATAATAAATTTTTAGCTCGGTGCCAGCGTGGGAGGGTGAGGCATGGCGGTCTTGAGCCTGGTGCAAGATGCGGTTAATTTTTGAGGTAGGCAGGCGGGTGAGGCGTTCTTCCTGAACCCTCAATGCCATGGGTAAGACCTGATCCACCCTGCTTCCGGTCTTGGCAGATATGAATAAAACCGGGACATAATCCATAAAGTTCAATTCCTGCCGGATGTGTTGGGTGTAGTCGGCCATCGTGTAAGTATCTTTTTCGATTGCATCCCACTTGTTCACCAATACCACAGCACTTTTCCAGGCATCCAAGATAAAGCCGGCAATGTGGGCATCCTGAGCAGTCAATCCGGCGGTTGCATCCAGAACAAGCAGGACGACATCTGACCTTTCAATCGCTTGCAAAGCGCGCAACACGCTATATTGTTCCACGCCCGGAGTAATATGCCCGCGCCGCCGGATACCCGCCGTATCAATCAGCATCATCGGCACATCTCCGTAGATGAGCGATGTATCAATCGCGTCGCGGGTGGTGCCAGGGATCGGGCTGACAATGGCGCGTTCCTCCCCCAGGAGCTGGTTGAGTAAACTGGATTTTCCGGCATTGGGTTTGCCGACGATGGCAATCTTGACCGAATCATCCTCAGCTTCTTCGCCTTCTTTTTTAAACGTCTCCACCAGCGCATCCAGCATGTCACCGGTGCCGGTACCATGCAGGGCAGAAATCGGATAGGGATCACCCAGACCGAGCTCATAAAATTCCATGGCAGCCAACCGGCGGGCTGCATTTTCACATTTATTTACCACAAGCAACACCGGCGGTTTCGCTTGACCATCTTCATCGCGCTGATGTTTACGCAGGATCTGCGCCACCTCATAATCTGCCGCGGTCACACCGCTCTCGGCGTCGGTAAGGAATAAAACAGCATCGGAATCATGGATGGCAATCTCAGCCTGAGTGCGTATCTGCTCAATGAAATCTACCGAGCCAATAGAAAGCGGCTGCTGACCGCGGCCTAAACCGCTTTGATAGGGGTCAATCCCGCCAGTATCAACAATATCGAACGCTCTGCCATTCCATTCGGCTTCCATCACCAAACGATCGCGGGTGGTACCGGGGACATCATCTACTACCGCCAGACGCTCGCCAGCCAGACGGTTAAAAAGTGTACTCTTCCCAACATTGGGTCGCCCGACCAGGGCAACGACAGGTTTTGTCATTAAATATCCTTATGGAACAGGGGTGGAGGTTTGGTTTGGTACAATCGTACCATTGGGAGTGCCAGTTTGGGTGGGTGTGGGGGTGATGGTGATCGTGATGCTTACCGTGCCAGGCAAGATGGATACCATTTGCACCCTATCTGGCAGGATATTTATTTGCGGAATGAATTGAAAAGTTCCCACGTCATAACCGGTTAAATCTACCACGGCACGCACATCTGCGGGTGCAAGTGTATTCAGAACTGGAACCGGCCCTGAAAGAATAACATCAACAACGGCAGGGCTCGAGATAGCCGTCAGGCCTGGAGCAAGACCAATTACCTCAACCGGTAGAGAAATAGCCAGGCTGGACTCGATCGTGGCAATACTGACCTGGACCAACACTTTTGAATCACCAACCACAGAAATCCCCGACGGAAGGCTCAGGTCCACCAGGGTTTCAAAATCATCCTCTTTACTGGTTAAATCAATCGGTTGGGTCTCCACATAGCCCGGTAAGTTATTCACCAGCTCAGGATCAGAGGAGAAAACGACTACACCAACGGGTGTGACGAAAATATTAGTCACACGATAGCCAGTGCCCACCTGCCCGGTTGAGACGGCACGTACAATCACATAGCGGTAGCCTCCCAAAAGGGTAATGGGCTGGGTGACCGCGACTGCTTCGGGTGAGACGGTCAGTCCGTTGACAACCTGACCATCTGCATCGATCAACTGTGGGATTACCTCACGGACGAGAGTTTGATTGGCATTGGAAATATCCAGAGTCACGCGTACTTGCTTGACCTTTGATATGACAGACTCAGGCCCTGTCACCGTCACCTCTTTTGGATCCAGCTGCGTAGTTTGGGTCTGATAACCTACGGGTGGGTTACCCGTCACAATCAGATTAACTGGAAAGACCTGGGTGGCAATTGAATCAAGGTTGATAGTGATTTGGGTAGGGTCCTGACTTATCAGGCGGACAAGGTGAGGGGTAATTTGTACCTGGACCGGGACGTTATGTTCACCAGCCCCAAGGTTGGATAAATCCACCTTAGCGGTCACAGATTGCTGGTCATTATTCAGCAAATTCCACACCGAGGCGGGAGCGCGCAGGTTCAGCGAGACGTTACGCGTCACATCACCCATGATCTGCAAGTTGGGGTCTTGCCCAATAATCTCGATGGGAACTTGCCGGGCAAGGGCGTGTTCTTCATTCGGATCAGAAGCGATGACGGCTGACACCCAAACAATGACCGCAAGGATGAAGGCGGTCAATAAAGTACCCAAATTCTTCGCCAACCAGCGCAGGATTTTCACTTAATTGACCTCCCCGCCGGGCTTTTTCCCGCTGGGATAAATATTTTTGAACCAATCGGTAAGACTCTTGCGCTGAGCATCGGGGCTAAAAAATGCCCTCAAGATATTTTCCAGGCGTTCGGTATCCAGTCGGCGGATCATGCGCCCATTATGGACGACTGAAATTGTCCCGCTCTCTTCGGAGACCACAACCACAACGGCATCACTGACTTCCGAAATGCCAAGAGCAGCGCGATGGCGCAAGCCCAGCTGCCTATCTGGAGTGTGGGCCAGTACACCACTGGCAGACAGGGGCATCACACAGGCTGCAGCCACCATGCGTGAACCTTCCAGGATGGCGGCACCATCATGCAGGGGTGTGTTGGGATAAAAGATCTGCAAAATGAGCTCCGGTGTTACCTGTGCATCCACGGTTACGCCGGTACGGACGTATTCCTCCAGGTTATCCAGGCGCTGTAATACGATCAGTGCACCATGCCGGCGGTCGGAAAGGCGAATTGCAGCATTAACCACTGCAGAAATTGACTTTTGCGTACCGGGCGAGGCTTTGCCATTGGCGAAGATAGATCCAGCCCTGCCAAGACGCTCCAGTGCCCGGCGAATCTCAGGAGCGAAAATTACAGGGATTGCCAACACAAGGGCGGGCAGGGTGGTGCGTACCAACCATGAAAATGCAGGTAGCACTTCAGCGCTGCTTAACAAACTGCCCAGGACGACCAGCACGAGCACCCCGCGCAGCAACACCACTGCCTGCGTGTCACGCAACATGATGAGAAGACCAAAAAAGATCAGCGTGACAATTGCCAGGTCAAGGACACTCAACCAGTTGATGCGTTCAAATATAAAACCCAGGCTTTCAATCAGGTAACGAAGAAGGTTTTCCACTAGGACCTTGACCCATCACATATTCTGCTTGACAACTTTCCAACAGCTCAACGATGGTTGCTTTATTACCATCATAGATATAGCGAGCTAAACAGGGCGCAACACCCGATCTTTCCGCAGCTGCTTGAAAAACATGGCTTCCCCTTTTCCCATGGTATCTTGAGCAGCCTCCTGCCAGGCGCGCACGCCCAATGATTCAATTGTGCACATTTCATACCCAAGTGAAGTCCAGACGTCTTCCTGCGAGGTCAACTCTGGGGGTAAGAACAACAGGGCGATCTCACATTGCAGGTCGCGGGAGGTCGTCTCAATCTCGGTCAATAACGCCTGCATCGCGGCAGACAATAGCTGGCCTGGATCGATGTAGACATCATCGGTGCGTTCAACCAAATTTTCTACCTGCCAACCCACCACCCCGACGGGTGTGCCATCCAATTTAAGGAATAAGTAGGCTTTCTCACCAAACGCAGCCATGATATCTTCGTCGGTGGGTTTTGCACGTCCATCACTAAGCCGGCTGATGAGAGCAGCAATTTCTGCAGCATGGCGGGGGCGAGCCTTTTCCACCAGCATGACGCCTTTTGGAACTGTGATCGGCTTGTAGATGCCTGAATCGAAGGTGGGAAACAGCTCTTTCCAGGCTTTAGTTACCTGCTGCCAGGTCTCATCAAAGGCGCCATCATTTTGGATGACGGTGTTGGCAACTTTGACTTTCTCGCTTTGGGGGAGCTGGGCATTAACCCGCTGATGAGCCACGGCCACGCTGAGGCCCCTTTTTTTGGTGAGGCGTGATATCTGAACCTGCTTTTGGGCATAAGTGACCCAAACCGTATCACACGCCTGGCGTAGTGGCCCTTCCAGCAGCTTGATGGCTTCAATGACGATCACTTTCTGAGAGGAACGCCTGACGAGCAGATCAATCGCCTGGCGTACCAACGGGTGAATGATGGCTTCAAGCTGGATGAGTGCATCGGGGTCTGCGAAGACCACGCGGGCAAGCTTACCACGGTCAATCTGTCCGTCGGGTGCCAGGATCCACTTACCGAAAGTGTCTAGCACGGGTTTGTAGCCGGGTGCGTCCCTGGCAATGGCGCGATGACCGAGAGCATCGGCATCAATGCCATATGCCCCCAGGTGCTCCAGCATTTTCCGCACCACACTTTTACCTGTGGCGATATTACCCGTCAAACCAATGACGAATTTGCCTGGCCAGGCGCTCATCCTTCCTCCTGCAGTATGCCTTCATTTTAGTCGCGCTAATGCAGAATGTCAAAGGCATATTGCAAAAATGTTAGGAGAGGATCTTGCCGGGCAGATATCAAGGAAAGGCAGGCAAGAAAAAGTTGTCGCAAGGAGATCAAGGCGTGCGCCGGTCACCCATGAAGAAGAGGGCGACAGTGCCGGGTCCGGTGTGGGCACCAATCACCATTCCGACGCTGGTGATCAGGGTGGGACCTTGCAGATTTAGAAATTTCCCCTCGATTAAATCCGCCACGCGGCGTGCATCATCATAGCAGGCTGAATGAGAGATAAAACATTTTCCCGAGTAAGCGATACCGCCCGCGGCATGCTCTTCCATACGATGAACGAGCGCCTCAATGACGTGCCTTTTACTCCGAATCTTCTCGCGGGGGATGAGTTTCCCTTCATCGTTCATATTCATAAGAGGACATATATGAAGTAAAGTGCCCACAAACGCTGACGTGGCGGATAAACGACCACCGCGCCTGTAATGGGAAAGGTCGGTGGAGAAGAACCAGTAATGCACGTTCAGTTTGTTTTCCTCAACCCAGGTGTGAACCTGTTCAAGCGATGCTCCCTGATCGCGCAAGTCTGCTGCCATAACGGTGAGCAAACCATAACCTGACGAGGCACCCAATGAATCTACAACCAGGATTTTCCGGTCAGGGTATCTGGGTAAAAGTTCGTCCCGAGCGAGCAGGGCAGAACTATATGAACCAGACAACCCAGAGGAGAGGGAAATGTGCAGGATATCTTTGTCTTCCTTCAGATAGGACTCAAAAAAAGCAAGATACTGCCCCACACTCACCTGCGATGTAGTCGGCATCGCTCCTGCGGCGATCCGCCGATAAAATTCTTCATAGGACATACTCTGTCCCAAGTCATCCGGATATTCATTCCCATCCATCGTGAAATGAAAACTCACAAAAGGAATATGCCTTTTCTGGAGATGATCATAAGGCAGGTCAGCAGTTGAACAACAGGAAAGAATATAGTCAGGCATTTTTAATTCGCTCATCATAGATTTTTCAATTTTTCCCTCAGACAATCAACTATCTGGCAAGCCGCTAGTTCATTCATAACCCTGAAAAAACATGACACAAACAGGATCTCTTTACCTGGTGCAAGCTCTTTTCGTGAGGGAAGCCTCGATGTAAGTCCCAATGATTCAAGCTGCAATTATATCGTTGTTTGCCTAATGCAATCATTTCACCTGCTGGCATCCAGCCCAGAAGTAAAGGATGGATCTTGGCCACAAACAGGGTACGGCACAGAAAGCCACCAGTGTTGGTGATCAGTATTGCCACCATCAAGTGGACTGTTTGCATTAAAATATGTGAGTACATTGATCGATCTAAAGGATTTACCAAATCCAGCCTACCAGCCCGACTGGCTGCCGAGAATTTCGAGCGCCTACACCACCGAGAATCCAGAAAGGTCCCCGACATGGAAACCAAGTTGCGCCAGGGGAACCCCTACCTCACCACAGCAATTTATTACCTAAGTTTCATCTGCCTGGGTGCGGCTACAGCTGTGCTTGGCCCTACCTTGCAGGGCCTGGCAGCAAATACTGGTTCCACACTTGCCCAAATCAGCTCGTTGTTTCTGGTAAGTTCTTTTGGATATCTGCTTGGAGCGTTGGTTGCAGGGAGAGCCTATGA
>Ga0315286_10005509_pt1 | contig 12230 bp, 10 predicted proteins | sample YL17G10_0_MG_FD_205038 | JGI IMG/M metagenome (GOLD analysis project Ga0315286, IMG submission 205038) | Sediment microbial communities from Yellowstone Lake, YNP, Wyoming, USA - YL17G10_0 | ecosystem: Environmental > Aquatic > Freshwater > Lake > Sediment | place: USA: Wyoming | collected... | reverse complement strand
CCTCCTCGGGGTAACCTTTATTACTTTTCTCCTCATTAAATCCATCCCCGGAGATCCGACGATGAGTTTGGTGGGGGAACGAGCCAGCCCTGAGGCGATCGAGGTTATTCGAAAAGAGCTGGGGGTTGAAAAACCTTTTATCTATCAATATGTTGGTTATATCCGACTTCTTTGCAAGGGAGAAATGGGACGTTCCTTTTACACCAACCGGGAGGTGGTCAAAGATATTAAAGAAAAATTACCCCATACCCTTTACTTAGCTGTTGCCGCCATAATCTTTGCGTCCCTTATGGGTATTGTGTTCGGTGTGATTATGGCAGTTACGCGAGGAAGTTTTTGGGATCGTTTCTTTTCTTTTTTTGCCATTGCGGGAGTTTCTTTACCGGTTTTTTGGATCGGGTTAATTTTGATGCTCATCTTTTCATTGACTTTTCGGCTTCTCCCACCTTCGGGGATGGGGGGAGGAAATCTCATTTTTCTGATCTTACCTGCCAGCACTCTGGGTCTTAACTCAGCAGCCTACATTTCCCGAATCACCCGATCAAGTCTTCTGGAAGTGCTTGCTCAACCCTTCGTTGCAACCGCACGGTCAAAAGGATTATCCGAAGGGGTAGTAATTTTTAAGCATTGCCTCAAAAATGCGATGATCCCCATTATCACTCTGATCGGGATTGATTTTGGAAGCTATCTCAATGGCGCGGTCCTTACGGAGACTATTTTTGGCTGGGATGGAATTGGCCTTTATGCTTTGGAGGGAATTATCAAAAGGGATTATCCGGTTGTGATGGGTTCGGTTCTCGTCGGCGCAGTGGTCTTTATTTTGGTAAATATGGTGGTTGATTTTTCTTACGCTTTCTTTAACCCTCAAATCAGGGTGAACGGCTTGGGATCAAAGGAAAAATAAAGTGCGAAAAGCATTATTGCCTTATCTAAAAAAAAACAAACTTGCCTTTATCGCCCTTGCGGTTGTCTTGTTCATGAGCCTCGGGGCTATCGTTGGACCGATGGTGTATCCGGTAAGTTCCACCTCCATTGACCTTGGAAGCATCAAGCTTTCGCCAAGCTTAAAACACCCCTGCGGCACTGACAGCAAGGGGAGAGATATCCTCAGTCGAATTTTATGGGGTGGGCGCATCTCCCTTTCTATCAGTTTAAGCGCAGCTCTCGGATCAATCATAATAGGCCTTTTTTTTGGACTTATTTCCGGCTATTGTGGAGGGAGGCTTGATACCTTCATAACCATGATCATTGATCTCACCCTTGCGTTTCCCAGTCTTCTTTTGGCGATTGGCATAACCGTAGTCTTTCCCCCGGGCCTCTATACGGTAATCATTGCGTTAGCCCTGGTGGGCTGGGCCTCATTTGCCCGGCTGATTCGAGGATTAACCATAGCACAAAAAGAATCGTTGTTCGTGGAAGCTTCTCGTTCAATTGGGTGTTCAACTCAACGGATAATCGTGCGGCACATCCTCCCCAACGCCCTTTCCCCTATCTTAGTAGCTTTCTCCTTAAAAATAGGGAGCTTTATCTTGGCTGAATCTGCTTTGAGTTTTTTAGGCTTAGGAGTTCAACCCCCAACCCCCACCTGGGGTTCTATGATTAGCCTTAACCGGATTTATATTAATTCTGCGCCCGGGATGATCATTTTTCCTGGGCTTGCTATTGCAATTACTACCTTTGCTTTTAATATCCTCGGTGATTCTTTAAGGGATTATCTTGATCCCCATCTTAATTTTTAATTTTACCCTTCTCTTTGCAAAATAAAATCTTGGTTAATCACGTCCTAAAACTATCGAGTCTTCTTGTAAATGCGATGAATTTCATGTTTAATATATAGAGGAAAAACTAATTTTAGAGAAGGAAACCATTGGGCTAAAAACTTTACTTCGCTTCCCGGCAAAGATTCAGCCAAAAACACAGTGGCTATTTGTAACTATTAATAAAATAAGAAAAAGTATTTTTCTTATTGGGTCTATAAAATATTCTTGACTTTTCACTTTAATTAAAATAGATTTTTGAAATTTAACAATCTCTTCAATAATTGCGAGGGAGGTGAAAATGAATGCCCGGAATCACAGTAAATGACAACGAGCCATTTGAAATTGCCTTAAGACGTTTCAAAAAACAATGTGAAAAAGCTGGGATTATTTCGGAAGTAAGAAAACGTCAATATTATGAAAAACCGAGCATAAGAAAAAAGAAAAAATCTTTGGCAGCCAAAAAACGAGCGCATAGGTTTGGTCGAAAATTATTTAATAATACTTATTGAAAAAATCATTTCTTTTCCGATTGTTCCATGATTTCCCTTTGACTAACAGAGTTATTCTTTTACCCTAACCCTCTTTTCCCGTGGGGGGATAAGGACTTTGGCCTCTTTTTTCCCAAAAGAAAAATTGGCAGAAATTAGAAGTCGCGCTAATATTGTTGATATCATCTCCGAATACGTAACCTTTAAAAAAGCAGGTAAAAACTACCTGGCTCTTTGCCCCTTTCATTCCGAAAAAACCCCCTCCTTTCATGTAAATGAGGAAAAACAGATTTTTTATTGTTTCGGATGCCAAAAGGGAGGTGATGTCATTACGTTTTTGAGAGAGATCAATAACCTCTCCTTTGTTGAAGCGGTTAGTCAATTAGCAAATAGATATGGGCTCTCACTCCCTCCCCCTTCTTCCTATAGGAAAGAAAAAGCAACCGACCAAGAAACTTTTCTGGAAATAAACGAAAAAGCTATGCACTTTTTCCATCACGTCTTAATGCAAAGACCTGAAGGAGAAGTAGGGAGAAAATATCTTAAGAAACGGGGGATTGATCAAAAAATATGGGAAACATTTAAGCTTGGTTATGCCCTCGAGACCTGGGATAGCTTGGCAACCTTTCTTAATAAGGGCAACATCCCTTTACAATTGGCGAAACAATTGGGATTGATCGCCCCCAGGGAAAAAGGGGGATTCTTTGACTGTTTCCGCGGAAGAATTATTTTTCCCATTTTCAATTTAAACGGAAGGACCATTGGATTTGGAGGTCGAGCAATAGCGGGCGGGACCCCTAAATATCTCAACTCTTCTGATTCAATGATTTATAAAAAAAGCTCAAGCCTGTTCGGGCTCCCCATAACCAGAAATTCTATTGCTAAGGAAGACCAGGTTTTAATTGTAGAAGGATATTTTGATCTCTTAAGCCTCTTTCAGGCAGGAATTTGCCCCGTCGTTTCTCCTTTGGGCACTGCCCTTACCGGGGTACATATTCAAACCTTAAAACGTTTCACCTCTCGTTTTTATGTTGTTTTTGATGCGGATGAAGCAGGAGATAAAGCAGCGCTGAGAAGTTTGGAGATGTTTTTAAACGAAGGGCTCTCTCCCCGGGTGGTAATTCTCCCCTCTGGCTCTGACCCCGATGAATTTATCCAGCAAAAGGGTGTGGAAAATTTTCGGAAAAAAATGGAAATCGCTCCTTTGCTGATCGAATATTTCATTGAGAGAGCCATTGAGAAAAAAAACCTTTCCCTCCCCGAGGGAAAGGTTGAAGTCGTTAAAGAGGTAATGCCCATTATCGGTCACATAAGAGAGCCAATTGTTCAAGATGAGTATATTCGAAAACTTTCCGAAAGATTAGGGGTGAGAGAAGATCGGATCCGTAGTTTAGGACTATCGCCTGCGCCTCATCGCGCCAAGGAACTATCTTCACCAATAGATGAGACCCGGCGGGAAGAGTTTCTCCTTACCCTCATGCTTCAAAAACCAGAATTAATCCTATCAGTGGATGCTGTCGAAGTAGTGGATGATCTTGATAGTCATCTTTTACAAGAAATAGCTAAAACGGTTATCGCCCTGTATCAAAAAGAGGGGGAAGTAGAAATCACCACGTTAATTGACCAATTAGGAGACGAAAAAGGGAAGCTCGCCACTCGCTTAAGCCTTAAAGAAGAAAACTTTGCCAATATTACCGAAAGCTTAAAGGACTGCATCTTACAAATCAAGAGAAACAAATTTAAAAAGATGAAGGCTCAGTTAACCTTAAAAATTAAGAAAGCCCAAGACAGTCGGGATGAGGCTAAGATTCGCGACCTTAATGAGCAAAAAGTTAAACTCATCCTTCAGGAAAAAAACTTACCTAATACTATAGGCGCTCTTTTGAACTTGTAATTTCAAAGTACGGGGGAGTTTGATGGCAAAAAAACCAAAAGTTGATCGAGTAAAACAATTAATTAGTATGAGTAAAGAGAAAGGCTTTGTCACCTATGATGAAGTAAATACTGTTTTACCTGCAGACATCCTTCCACCCGATCAGATTGATGATTTAATGGGCATGTTTGGTGAGATTGATGTTGAAATCGTTGATAACCTCCATAAGGTAATGCTTTCAGACAAAGATGTCATCAAACCTTCCGAAGAAGAACCGATTGAAGAGAGCGAAGCCGATGAAAAGGTTTTAACCGCAAATGTTGCCGGAGTAGCAGCTGATCCAGTTAGATTGTACCTGAAAGAGATGGGGGCTCATTCCCTCTTGACCCGCGAAGAGGAGGTAAAAATTTCCAAACGGATCGAAAAGGCAAACCAAGAGACTTTTGATGTAATTCTTAATACCCCTCTCACCTTAAAAAAGCTCTATAGCCTCGAAGAAAAACTTATCAACAAGAAGATCACGATTCAGGAAATTATTAGTGACGATGAAGAAGTCCCGGTTCAGGATAAGGAATTTCAAACTCAAAGGTTTTTAGACTTAGTTGGGAAAATCCGGGCAATCGAAAAACAGATACGGCAGTTACCATCTCAGTTAGTTAGAGCGGGAAAAGATGAAGATAAAGTAAAAGCAATCAAAGACAAACTCATTCGAAAGAAGCATTTAGCCCTAAATTATTCTCGAGAGGCCCTCCTTAATCCTCGCCAGGTTGAGCGGATTGGTGATAAGTTAAAATCATTTTTTTGCCAGCTCGCGGCTACTGAAAAGGAATGGAAAAAATATTTAGAGTCAACCAAGATAGCGAAAAAAGAGCTCGAGAAAATATTGGCGGAAATAAAAAAATATCCTAAAAGAAAAACCCGTATTTTTGCTAAAGCAGGTTTCAACTTAGAACAGGCCGAAGAATTGGAGCGGATGTATAATAATTTTACCAAGAAATATAAACGCATTGAACAAGAATCTGAACTTTCCGCCAGTGAGCTTCGAAAAACCTACAGAACCTTAGTGCGCGCGGAAACCAAGACCAAATCAGCCAAGGAAGAACTGGTAAGGGCAAATTTACGATTAGTGGTAAGCCTTGCTAAAAAATATACCAACCGTGGCCTCCAGTTTTTAGATCTTATTCAAGAAGGAAATATCGGATTAATTAAGGCGGTTGATAAATTTGAATATCAACGGGGTTATAAGTTTAGCACCTATGCGACCTGGTGGATCCGGCAAGCCATCACCCGCGCAATCGCCGATCAAGCGCGAACCATCAGAATCCCCGTCCATATGATTGAAACAATCAATAAACTGATTCGAACCTCCCGGCTCTTGGTTCAGGAAATCGGACGTGAACCCACCCCTGAAGAAATTGCGGAAAAGATGGAACTTCCCCTTGACAAAGTGAGAAAGGTTCTTAAAATCGCCAAAGAACCAATTTCTTTGGAGACACCGATTGGAGAAGAAGAAGATAGCCACTTAGGAGATTTTATTGAAGATAAAAGTTTCCTCTCTCCGGCGGAGTCGGTGGTAAACACCAATCTCTCTGATATCATTCGAAGGGTGTTAGCTACGTTAACCCCCCGAGAGGAAAAGGTTTTAAGAATGCGTTTTGGAATCGGAGAAAGAGCGGACCATACCTTAGAAGAAGTTGGACAGGATTTTGATGTGACCCGAGAAAGAATCAGGCAAATAGAAGTAAAGGCCTTAAGAAAGCTGAGGCATCCTACTCGCAGTAAAAATTTAAAAAGTTTCATTGAGAAATAAGGTGGATGAGGGCCCATAGCTCAGCTGGAAGAGCTACCGGCTCATAACCGGTCGGTCCCTGGTTCGAACCCAGGTGGGCCCATAACCAGCGCCATTGTGCTGATTATTAAACAAAGTTTATCGGCAACAAACAGGCAGGTGAGTGATGCACATGTGGATGAGACTGCTAAAAGGTGAACCATTAGCGTATTACCAAATTATTGGTAAAAGACTGGGCGAAAAATGCACTCCTGAGGGGTGCATTTTTATTTGCGCTCTATGATAAGATTGATGAAGCCGTAAAAAGTCAAAAATCAGACGGCACAGTAAAAAGCTTCAGATGCAAGGCGCGCTGCAGATGGACTTTTTACGAAGCCGTCAAGATTAACCCCCTTTGAAGGACACAGACCTTGCAAGATCAACTGGAACTTATAAAACAACTTCAAGCGATTGATAGCGCTCTTAAGAATCTCGAAAAAGCTAAGCTCGACTTTCCCAAAAGGATAAATCAGTTGGAAAAAGAGTTTGAAAAAAAGAAGCAATCACTCGAAAAGGGAAAAACTTCTTTCGATGAGGCTCAAAAAGAAAGACGTAAAAAAGAACAGGACCTGAGCCGGGAACTCGAACGACTGCAAAAATCCCAGGATAAACTTGCGTTGGTAAAAACCAACAAGGAATATCAGGCAGCCCTGAAAGAAATCGATGACATTAAACAGCACAATAGCGATATTGAGACCGAGATTCTCCTTTTCATGGAAAAAACCGATACCCTGGCAAAAAAGGTAAAACAGGAAGAGGGTGAATACCAGAAATGGTTTCAGGAATTCGAAAAGACAAAAGAGACCCTAAACGCGGAGTTGGAAAAATCAAACCAAGAACTCCAAAACCAACAAGCGCTCCGCAATACAATCCTTGAAAATATTGAGCCTGATCTGATCAAAAAGTTTGAGATGATCAAAGAGCGAAGGCAGGGTCTCGCAGTCACCTCGATTCAAGACGGGCTTTGTACCGGCTGTAATATCAATATTCCTCCGCAAAAAATTTTAGAGATCCGCAAAAGCAATCATGCTATAATGCAATGTCCATTTTGTAACCGGATCGTTTATTTTGAAGAAAGCACGTCTGCGAATAATTCGTAAGCAGCATTGCTAAAGCAGACAAAATGGTCGCTGGTCCCAATTTTTCGGGACGGGAGGAAAGTCCGAGCTCCACAGGACAGGGCGCTGGGTAACACCCAGTCCCGGTGACGGGAAGGAAAGTGCCACAGAAAATAGACCGCCTCCTGACCGGGTTTTCCCCGGTCAACACGCGAGGCAAGGGTGAAACGGTGAGGTAAGAGCTCACCAGGCCTGATGGTGACATCAGGTGCTTGGTAAACCCCGCCCGGAGCAAGACCAAATAAGGGAGCATTAGTAGGGTGGTCCGCCCGTAGCTTCCGGGTAGGTCGCTTGAAGGAGCGGGTAACCGCTTCTCTAGAGGAATGACCATTGCCCTGAAGGAAACTTCAGGGAACAGAACTCGGCTTATTGTCTGCTTTAGCATTTTAATTTTTTATCCAGCAGTCTGTTGCAAAACTATTATTTTGTCACCCTGAACTTGATTCAGGGTCTCATGACCTGCCTGCCGCAAGCAGGGATGCCCTGAAGAGATGCCGAAACGAGTTCGGCATGACACTTTGCATATTTTATGAGTTTTTCGACAAACTGATAGATAGGTGAGCGTAAGACAATACTAAGCACGTAGTGCAATAGAGGAATCAACCCATGTTAGATCTAAAATTTATCCGGGAAAACCTTGAGGTTGTAAAAAACAAACTTTCTCAGCGGAACCTCGAAATCGACCTTGATCGCATTATCGAAATCGATCAAAGACGGCGGGAGATTATCCAGGAGGTTGAAACTCTACGCAATGAACGAAACATGGTCTCGGAAATAATTGCCGCAGCAAAAAAAGAAAAAAAAGATGCTTCCATTGAGATTTCCAGGATGAAGGAGGTTTCGCAGAAAATTAAAGAACTTGATACCAGGCGCGAGGAGATTGAAGCAACCCTCCGGGATTTACTTCTTCGGATCCCCAATATTCCTGATGAAACAGTAAAGGAAGGGAAAGACCCATCCGATAATGTGGAAATCAAGCGATGGGGTGAGTCTCCCCAGTTTGACTTTGAGCCCAAGCCCCATTGGGAAATCGGAGAAAAGCTCGGGATTCTCGATTTTGAGCGGGGAGCAAAAATTACCGGAGCCCGCTTCACCTTACTCAAAGGCGCGGGGGCGTTAATGGAACGCGCACTTATCAACTTTATGCTCGACCTTCACACCCGCGAGCACACGTATCAGGAAGTTTTTCCCCCTATTCTGGTTAACCGTACCTCCATGACCGGCACCGGACAGCTTCCCAAGTTTGAAGAAGACCTTTTCCGGTTGGTAGATCCGGATTATTTTCTGATCCCGACCGCTGAAGTCCCGGTCACCAATATTCATCAGGAAGAAATTATCGAAGGAGACAAGCTTCCTCTCTACTACACTGCCTATACTCCCTGTTTTCGGAAAGAAGCCGGAGCCTACGGCAAAGATACCCGCGGAATTATCCGCCAGCATCAATTCAATAAGGTGGAGCTGGTAAAATTCACCACCCCCGAAACCTCCTACCAGGAGCTTGAAGCGCTTCTTAACAATGCCGAAGAGGTGCTCAAAAGATTAAAACTTCACTACCGGGTGGTAAGCCTCTGCACCGGTGATTTGGGTTTTTCTGCCGCAAAAACCTATGATATCGAAGTCTGGCTTCCCAGCCAGAAGGATTACAAAGAGATCTCTTCCTGCAGCAACTTTACCGATTTTCAAGCCCGGCGGGCAAATATCCGCTATCGATCCGAACCAAAAGCCAAACCTCAGTTTGTCCACACCTTAAATGGATCAGGGTTGGCTATCGGCCGCACATCAGTTGCCATCATTGAAAACTATCAGCAAAAAGACGGAAGCGTACTCGTTCCTGAAGTTCTAAGGCCCTATATGGGTGGGATGACAAAGATAGGTAGATGATATCCTTTGATTGTTTTACTTAAAAAGCACCGCTTCTGCGACTTTTTCAGAATCATAATTGTGAAAAGCATCGTCGGTAGTCCCTTCGTAAAAGGGTCAGGAAGTTGAGAGCTTTATCTGTTGGGTGCAACTATCCTGCTCGTGGGTGTATCTCTAAGGTATTACGGTGCATTATGATTCAACCAATTTTTAGAATCTTCAAAATAATAAAGGATATCGTGTGGGCCTCTTATAAAAGGCGCACCTGGAATCACCTTGTCATTCATCTACGTAAGTTTACCGGAATTTCTCCTTCGCTATTACTCTCCACAATCTGTGGACATGTTAAAGGAAAGTTGTGTTGCCCACCGGAGTTGACCATACTCCTCGTCCACAATTACGAATATGAACCGATAATGGTAAAAAGCCTCCGTTACACGGGAATTGAAAATTTCACGGTCCTAAAACCTCAAACTAGCGGACCTTGGCGCCATTCAACGAAACTTGTGACCATACGCAATTATCTCAACAGTGTCTCCTGCAAAACAGAATATATCTTATTTTGCGACAGTAATGATGCTGTTCTAAGAGATGATCCCGGAAAAGCAATCAGATATTTGGAAGAAGAAAACTGTGACTTGCTGTTTTCACGCACCAAATTTAAGGGAGGATACGAATGTATCCCGCACATTAAAACCTGGGCAGATCAGCTTGCGAAACAACATGATTCTTCAGGTTGGTATATTAATTCCGGAGTTTATATTGTTCGCACTCATTTTTACCGTCAGGTGTTGGAAGCAGCGATGACCTATATAACTGAGGATGATCTTCCTGGGAAAGTATACGGAAAACTTCGACGAGATGGTGGCTTAGGTGAGCGGCTTCCTGAGTTTCCTAAAGGTTGCGGATCTGATCAAGTGATCTTTCGTTATCTCCATTCTCAATTTTATCCCCAAATAAAAATTGACTACCAAGGACGATTGGCTCTACGATAGGTAAAATTCTTTCCGGTCTTCATCATCCCAAATGTCTTATGCCCGGATTATTGCTTGGTAAAGAGCTCTACAAACTTCGGGTATTGACCTCCTGAACGCGGAGAAACACACCCCTTTCTACTACCAGACAAGTTCCTTTGAAACCAATGTCTCTCAACTTTTTATTCAACCCTTTAAGAGCGATTTGTTGCGCTTTAAATCACATTATACAAATTATAATTTTCAAACACTGCCTGGATTTGTTCGTCTCCTTTCTCATCTTTATTTATTTTAGTTAACCTTGTTGCTTTCATCCCCCTCATGCGTATTAGTTTTTTAGAAAAAGGGAATACTTTTTTGTATTGCGTGCCTTTAAGCAAGGACATGGCTTTTAGCCACGCATCATCATGGTGGGGTGATAATCGCATAAAATTTTCTTCATTAAACACTTCTTCAGATAATGAAAGAGGAGGATACAGCACTCCACCCGCACCCGTTGAAAAAAGGAGCAATGAAGGCCCTTGAATGCCCGGAGCCAGAAAGTTCCATTCCTTATATTTTTTTAATTTCCCATCAGGGTCCTTTATCATCAGATGCGCCCGGTGACAGTGGATATACTGAGGTTCTTTCTGATAAGCCTCATACAACTGATTGAGCCAGTCTCTCCGATAATAAATATCGTCATCCGCAGTCACAATAATGCTCTGCGGATTTTCTTTGAGGGTGTAAATAATTTTTTTATAAGAACGGATGTCTTGACAAGTTTTTATCTGGAGTCCCCGTTTCTTAAGGCGGTCGAGCTTTTTAGGAATTTTGTCTTCGGGGAAAGATACCCAAAGCATCAGAGAATCAGGTTTACATGACTGCCTCAATAATGATTCAATACATAAATGGACCTTATACAGTCGCTCGGGGATGGTGGTAAGGCTCACAATGAGCGGTGGATTTCTTTTAGTCTGGGTAAGCCCTGTCCTTTTGCTAAAAAGAGCACTTAAGCGATAATAGGTTTCGATGCCTATATAAGAGACTTCCCGGCACCAGCGGTACATTTTTTTCTTCTCCAGCTTTTTAAAATGTTTTGGTTTCGTGTTTTGATTAACTGCTGGAGCGTTGCCGATAAATTTACTGACTGGCCAAAAGATTTCCTCGCTCTTGACAAACGACTCAAGGTGAAGGTGGGTCAGCTGTGCTTGCGATTGGTGCGCGCGAAGCGCTTTGAGCTTCATCATTGCCTGTTCTCCCGTAAGTCGAACCCTTTTCGGCGGTGGCCACGGTAATCCCTCGAGAAGCCATTGTCCATCAACCAAGGCCGGCGGCTCAAATGGCTTCTGAGGAGTAGCGTCCAAAGGCACCGGCCATGCTCTGGGAGACCCCGCGTGAATCACATAGGTATAGAGTTCGCCGTGATACCCGGAAGTCTTAACAGCATCTCGCACAAACCAGAATGTCGCCTGATGGTCTGGATGTGTGTCTACCTCGTTGGTTACATAGATTTGATCTGGTTTAACGCGTTGAATGATTTCAGTAACATCAGCCAATGCAGACGCTTTCCGATAGGGGGCAGGTTTACCATACGTTAAGAAATGGTAGTCGGGCTGATGCAGGCCGTAGGTCTCGGTCTTCTCCGTCGTGTTCTGTTTATAGGGAATTTCGTCTTCATTTTGGTAGACCTGATTCAGGCCACCATCGGGATATCCCAGAAAAGTGACGTTGGTCGGTTGCAGCCCGAGCACCGCCATAGCTGCCAACTCTTCGGCTTGGCGAAAACGTCCCAATTCAAGCATGTCTGACGAGTTAACCGATGGACGTGATTTTCTGAATAGTCGTGCGGCCGCTCGCTGATAACCATCCCCGTTGGAAAAAACCACTATCTGGACACGCTTGCCTTCGGTTAAAGCCTGCATGATGATCCCTGAGCAGGCGAGTGTCTCATCATCGGGGTGTGGGGCAAAGATGAGAATCTCGGCAGCGTCTATCAATGTGGCGTTCTGAATCGGCGTTGGCTTCGGCGGTCTCACCATACGAAGGAATCCTTACCAGACAAAAACCAAGGTGCACAGCCCGAGGAAAAAGAAAAGCAACCAAGTGCGTTTTTGCAATGAACCATTTGAAGTTCTCCTGCGGGGAAAGGCTTCAACTCATTATCAGAGATCTTTCCCAACTTTGTGTGGACGGCCTGCCTCTTGAGTATGGGTCAAGCTGCCCAACGTGCCGGTCAGCGGCGGTGGTTAGCTCGGTCCGTTAGACTGGACTTTCTCATATGGATGCAGTCCGGAGAGTTTCCATAGCCAGAGGCACAAGCCGCCTAATATCACTACCGCAAGCGCAC
>Ga0315286_10005507_pt1 | contig 12233 bp, 13 predicted proteins | sample YL17G10_0_MG_FD_205038 | JGI IMG/M metagenome (GOLD analysis project Ga0315286, IMG submission 205038) | Sediment microbial communities from Yellowstone Lake, YNP, Wyoming, USA - YL17G10_0 | ecosystem: Environmental > Aquatic > Freshwater > Lake > Sediment | place: USA: Wyoming | collected... | reverse complement strand
CGAAGCCGTGGTTCTGGGAGGTGATTTCCACGCGGCCGGTTTCCAGATCTTTCACCGGTTGGTTGGCGCCGCGATGGCCAAACTTGAGCTTGAAGGTCTTCCCGCCGAACGCCTGCCCGAGAATCTGGTGGCCGAGACAGATGCCGAAGATCGGCAGGCCTTTCTTGAGGAGATCGCTCACCGCCCGCACGGCATAACCCAGCGCCGCCGGATCGCCCGGACCGTTCGAGAGGAACACGCCGGCCGGCCCGTAGCGCAGGGCTTCCTCCGCCGGCGTCGAGGCCGGAACCACTTGGACCCGGAAACCGCGCTGGCGCAGGCGGCGCAAGATGTTGTACTTCATCCCGAAGTCGTAGGCCACGATCGGGATGTCCGCCGGTGGCAGCGGGTCGCGCACGTGGCGGGGGTCGGCTTCCTGGGAACCTCGCACGAGGTTGAAGTTGGCGCTCTGCTCGTCCCGCTCATCCCAGCGGAACGGCTTCGGGTGCGTGACCTCCCTGACGTAGTCCACGCCCACCAACCCGGGCCAGGCCTGGGCGCGGGCGACCGCTTCCTCCACCGAGAGGCCTTCGGTCGAGATCAGGCCGTTGAGTGCGCCGCGCACGCGCAACTTCCGGGTCAGGGCGCGGGTATCCACGCCCTGGATGCCCGGGATGCCATTCCGAGAGAGGTAATCGGCCAGCGGTTCCTCCGCCCGCCAGTTGCTCACCACCGGGGACAGCTCGCGAATCACAAAGCCCGCCACGTGGGGTTGCCAGGACTCCACGTCCTGGGTGTTGACGCCGCAGTTCCCGATATGGGGATACGTCATCGTGACGATCTGGGCCTTGTAGGACGGGTCGGTGAGGATTTCCTGATAGCCCGTCATCGAGGTGTTGAAGCACACCTCTCCGCAGGCGGTGGCGCGGGCGCCGAACGCCTGCCCGTGATACACCGTGCCGTCAACCAGAGCCAGGATCGCTTTCATGTGAGCGGCCGAAACGAGCCGCGCGCGATGCTAGGGAAGCCGACGGACGGGTCAAGCGTGAAGCCGCCCTGAAAGCCGGCCGCCGGCTGAACACCACCTGCGGAATCGGCCGGCGCCAAGACGCCAAACGGGAGGAATCCGCGCTCAGTCCTTGAACCGCTTCTCCAACCGACTCATGAAGGACTTGAGCCCCCGGCCGTCGTAACTCACGCTCCGCCCCACCTCCTTGCCCGCGCCGTCAAGCAGCACCAGCGTGGGAAGGCCCTCGAGATTGAACCGATCGGCCAGTTTCTGGTTCGCTTCGCGTTGTGGCTTGGGCAGGTTGTTGGGCTTCGGGAAATCCGCCTTCACGAGCACGAGGTTCTTCTGCGCGTAAGCCGCGAACTCCGGCGCCCGAAAGACGTCGCGGTCCAGCATCTTGCACGGCGGACACCAATTGGAGCCGGTGAAATCGATCAGAACGAGTTTCTTCTCGGCTTTTGCGGTGGCCTGGGCTTTCGCCAGGTCCGTCTGCCAAACCAACTCCGCCGCGCCCGCCTGAACCAGCGCGATCCCGAGAGTCAAAAGGAAGGTCAATCGTGTCAACATCACCGCGAAGAAACACCAGGATCGACCCCCTGTCAATCCGCGTCGGCGCCACCCCGCGAGCCGCCGGGCTTGGAGCCTCCGGATCAGATCTGGAAGACGATCCGACCGGCCACGATCGTCGCCACGACCTGGCCTTTGAGCCGCCAGCCGTAAAAGGGGCTGTTGAACGCCTTGCTCGCCGATTGCGTCCGGTCGAACACCCATTCGCGGTCCGGGTCGAACACGGTGACGTCGCCGTCCGCGCCCACGCTCAAGGTCCCTTTGTCGAGCCTCAACAGCCGGGCCGGTGCGACCGTGAACTTGGCGATGAGATCGGAGAGGTTGAGCCGCTTCGTGTGGTACAACTGCATCAGCGAGAGCGCCAGTTCGGTCTCCAGACCCGTGATGCCAAAGGGCGCGTAGTCGAACTCCACTTCCTTCTCGAAATCGCAGTGCGGGGCGTGGTCGCTGACCAGGAGGTCAATCGTGCCGTCGGCCAGCCCCTCGAGCAGCGCCTCGCGGTCCTCGGCCGAGCGTAGCGGCGGGTTCATTTTGACGTTGGTGTCATAGGAGGGCCACCCGGGCGGCTTCGCGTTCCCCGACCCGCAAACAAACACCGCTTTACCGTCCTGTGCCCAGAATTTGTCGCTCCCCGCCACCGCGGCGTCCGTCAACACGAAGTGATGCGGGCAGACCTCGGCCGACACGGGCAGGCCGCGCTGTTTCGCCTCGCGGATCAGGCGCACGCTGCCCGCGGAACTGAGATGCTGGCAATGCACCTGGGCACCCGTCAGCTCCGCCAACCGGAGGTCCCGCGCCACGATCATTTCCTCGCCCGCGGCCGGCCAGCCCCGCAACCCAAGCATCGTGCTCCAGTAGCCTTCGTGCATGACGCCGTCGGTCACCAGCGAGTAATCCTGGCAATGATCCAGGATAGGCAGGTCGAACATCCGGGCGTACTCGAGCGCCCATCGCATGAGTTCGTTGTTCTGCACGCAATGGCCGTCATCCGTGATCGCGACCACGCCCGCCTGCTTGAGCGAGCCAATCGGCGCCAGCTCCTCGCCGGCGAGGTTCCGGCTGATCGCGCCGGAGACGAAGACGTTCACCTTGCCTTCCCGGTGCGCCTTTTCGCGGATGAGGGCCACGGCGCTGGCGTTGTCCACGGGCGGAGCCGTGTTCGGCATGCAGACCACCGAGGTGAATCCGCCGCGCGCGGCCGCAGCGGTGCCGGTGGCGATGGTTTCCTTGCCGGATTGACCGGGCTCGCGCAGGTGCACGTGCGCGTCGATCAGGCCGGGAACGACCACGAGGCCTTTCGCATCGAACCGCTGCGCGGAGGCCGGGGCCTGCGCCGCGGCCTCGGCGCCCACGGCGGCGATCTTCCCTCCGGTGATCAGGACATCGGTGACGGCGTCAAGGCGATGGGCGGGATCGAGGACACGACCGCCGGTGAGGAGGAGCGAGTTCATGCCGGGGCGAAGATATACGGCTGAATTGACAACGCAAGCACGGGGCTTAGGATGCGCTCCGCGGTGCGGGTGTAGCTCAATGGTAGAGCTCCAGCCTTCCAAGCTGGCCACGTGGGTTCGATTCCCATCACCCGCTCCACTCCAAAAACCAATAAAATCAAGGGTTACTAGCACTTTCCACGGCTCTACCTCCTAGCCTCCAGTGCCCAAAAGGGGCAGAAAAGGGGAATGATTCAACTTGACTGTCGCCCCGTATGGTCCAACGTTGCCCGGCGTAGGGCGGAGGCAGGGAAAGGCTTCCCCTTTCCTTCCCCTATCGGAAGACGAAGGTATGGCACTGGAGATGAAGGAGAGTTCCCGCTGGTGGTACGCGCGTGTCTCGGTGAACGGGAAGCTGCGGCGGTTCCCGCTTATGGAAAAGCGGGGCGGGATGGAACAGCGGATTGAGATCAAGGGCCGACGTCCGGAAAGTCTGATGCACCCGGAGACGGGCGACGCCACCTTCCTGGAATCGTTTCATCGCGCACGGGCCGCGCACGACCGGCTTTACGAGGAACACCTGTCACGGCGGTACGTCGAGGAGCAAGCACAGCGGATCATCGAGGCGAAGACAGGCACCCGGCTTGACTTCGTGAAGGTGGCGGCGGTCCCGGATGCCTGGGCTACGATCCCGCGCAAGCGGAAGCCGTCTCAACAGTACTCCGAAACGGCGAAGGGCAAGCTTCAGCGTTTCGCGGACTTCATGCGCCGGCATTACCCCGAGGCGGAGGACCTGGCATCGGTTCGGCCTGACCACGCCCGGGCCTTCATGGATCGGGAGCTTGAGCGCGGTATCTCTGCTCGAACGTGGAACATCGCCTTGAAGCTGCTCAAGACGGTCTTTCGCAGACTGGAACCGAACGCGGACGCATACCGGGCTTTCCTGAAGGACGCCGCCTTCAAGGAGGAAGACACGGTCCACCGCGAGCCGTTCAAGGAGGAGGAAATCAAGGCAGTGCTGGAAGCGGCAAGGCAGGATGAACTCATGCGCCCGCTGCTCGTGACGGCCGTGTGTACGGCCATGCGGCGCGGGGATTGCGCGTTGCTGAAGTGGTCGAGCGTGGACCTTGACGCAGGCTTCATCGAGGTTCGCACGAGCAAGACGGGCGAGACGGCGGAGATCCCCATTCTGCCGGCCTTGCGGGAGGAACTGAGCCGGGCAAAGAGGACCAAGAGCCCGTATGTCTGGCCGGAAGCCGCGGCACTCTACCAGGCGGACCCGCACAGCCTTGACCGACGCTTGCGGCCGATACTGGCCCGAGCAGGATTTGTGGACGGGGCCGAAGTGAACGCAACGGAAGCGGACCAGGACGAGAAGCCGAAGCCGGTCTTGCCAGTGCTGTCGTTGGACAAGCTGCGGCGGCGGGGATTGGAAGCGGTTGCCGGTGCCGACATGATCGAAGCAAAGCGGGAGCGCATGAAGGCGGTCTTCACCGCCTACCTGGACGGGAAGGGCCTGCCGACCATCGCCCGCGAGCTGGGTGTGTCCAAGAGCACAGTGAGCCTTCACTTGAACGATGTGGAAGGCATGATCGGCGCGGCGGTTCTCCGCCGTCCGATTCCGCCGCCGGCCCCCGGCGTGACACGCGGCCCGCTCCGCGCCGAGAACGGGGACGAGCAACGGTTGAAGCGCGGCAGTCTCCGGGGCTGGCATTCCTTCCGCGTGGCCTTCGTGACGCGGGCGCTGGCGGGCGGGATGTCGGAAGAATTGGTCCGGCGCGTGACCGGGCACACAGCGGTTGAAGTAGTGCGCCGGCACTACTTCAAGCCGGGCCGAGAGGAGTTCCGCAGGGAGTTTGAGAAGGCGATGCCCGCGCTGCTCATGAGCGGAGCAAAGTCACGGGATGAACAGTTGCGCGAGATCATCGAAGGGGTGACACCGAGAACCTGGAAGCGGGACAAGGCGCGACTGCTGGAGCTGCTCAAGAAGGGGAGTTGACGATGGTAACTCATAGGCTACTATATGCCCCAGCGGATTGAGGAATACCTGGAAGGTGGGCGGTCCCCTTTCGGGGAATGGTTCGCGGACCTGAACCCGGTGACGGCTGCGCGGGTTGACCGCTATATCCGGCGGCTTGAAGCCGGGAACTTCGGAGCGGCGAGGTCGCTGCGGGCTGGTGCGTTCGAGCTGCGCTTGGATTTCGGGCCGGGTTACCGGGTTTACTACGGGTTGGACGGGAAGACGCTCGTGATTCTCCTGGGTGGTGGGGACAAACGGCGGCAGAGCGCCGACATCGCGGCCGCCGTGGCGCGGTGGGAACGATACAAGAAAGCGAAGGTGTGACATGGCATTGACGAAGGAATACCGGGAAACGGTCCTGGCCCGGATCAAACGCGAGCCGAAGTTTGCGCGGGCGCTGTACGCGGAAGCGATGAACGCCCTATTGGACGGCGAAACGGAGGAAGGGCTTTCCATGCTCCGCGACCTAGTGCACGCGGAGATTTCGTTCAAGGAACTGGCGCGGCAGACCGGCTTCGGTGAGAAGGCGCTTCACCGGATGCTGTCCCGGCGCGGGAACCCCACGGCCCGGAGCCTGGCGGCGATTGTGCGGGCGATCCGGGAGGACCTGGGCTTTGTCCCCCGCGTAACTGTGGCGACCGCATGAACAACCAAGACAAGAGCGAATCGGCAAGGAGCGAAGCCCCGAAGGAATCTCCGCCGGGAACCGAGCGCCAACGAATCTCGCGCCTGGAGAACCTTCATCGGCAGATGAAGAACCCGCAGAGTCCACGACTGCGCGCGTTGGTTCGCGCCTTGGAGGAACGGAAAGCGAGTGGAAAACCCACGCCATGAGACCAAGAGCACAGCAGCGCCGGACCGTGAGCCTGAGATTGCCCAAGGAAATGAGGGCATGGCTTCAGCAGATTGCCGACACGAGGCGGGAGTCAGTCAGCGCCCTGATAGAGAGGTTGATTGTGGATGATCTCAACCGTCGCGCACACTCATAACCCAAACAAGCCAGAGACCACAGATGAAAGCGACCCTGCACGGCCACACATTCGACACAGAGGATGCCAAGGACATCTGCAACGACGACAGCCCTGATGGTGGGGACTGGCTCTACCAGACCAAGGACGGGCGCTTCTTCTTGGTGGAAATGACTACGTACCTTGACGGGCGGAAGCTGAAGCCCTGGGAAGATGTGAACGATGTCGCCCCTGAGCTTCAGTCTTTGGAGGCGATGGGAGATCGTTTGGCGCGGGTGGAGCTATGCCAGCAGATCATTCCGCTTTCGTCCCGCGAGGCAATGCGGTGGTGCATCAAGACCCAAATCCCGGAGTGCTTCCGGGGCTATCTGCTGGACTGCATTTGAGGGTTGAAACCTGGGGATTGGCTCCGCCGGGGCGGAAGGCGCGAAGTATGAGCATTGTGACGATTGAGCAGGAACGCGGAGAGCCGGCACAACGGCTGGATTTCATCGCGTGGAAGGCTGACCGGCGAGCCTTCTACGCGAGACCGCACAACGGCAAGCCGCGTGTGGTCACGCTGACACCCGCCATGCCAGACGAGGCTGTTTTCGTTGACGAGCTTGGGCGGGCGACGGACACGCCTTTCCCGGAGTGCTCCCCCGAGAGGATCGTGCCTTGCCGTCTTCTGCCGCCCCCGTGCCGAGAGACGGCACAGGAATGGGAAACCGTCCTGCCGGAAAAATGGGAAGCCGTCTATGCGAAGACGCACGGCCAAGTGCTTTACCTAACACCCGAGGATTACAAACCATTGCAGGAGCGCCTTGATAGATGGCTCGAAAAGAGGGTGAAACAGAGCGAACGCGACTACGCCGATCGGTCAGCGCAGATCAAGGCAATCCAGACCCGAATTGTCGAGGAAGGCGATGAGGAGCGCAGGCTCAAGCTTGAGAAGGAACTGGGAGAAGCAGAACAGCAGCGGTCGTTGATTGTCTCAGGGGAGCAGGAACCATTTGACTACGCCGGTGAGAAGTTCGCTGGGGAGCTGAAGATCACGCTGGACATGGTGAAGCGCGGATGCGGCGAACTTCCCGGCCAACTACCGGGGCGGGAGTGCATCCGGGATGACTACCTCGTGGGGTGGTGGACGAGGCATGAGAGGTTTGACTTGGCCGAGATGGACCGCCAGCGGGCGAAGTTTCGGAAGTGGGTTGAGGCTCGCGCCGCCTTTCCGGCGAACATCCAGAGCGGGACGATGAAGGACTTGCGGCGCGGCCTTGTGCCGCCCTTTTTCTCCAGGCACCGTGACCCACGTTTCCTGACCTTGTGCGCGGGTGTGTGCTTCCGGGTGGAGTTTGCACACGGAAGCGCCGCCTATCTGACCGGCTGTGAAGTCCGCGAGGAACCCCGCGCGGACGAATGGAAAGAACTGAAGCGCGAGCATGAGATTGAAACGGCACACGCGCGCCGAGTCAGAAAGGGCAGAAGGCGGGGCGGCAAACGCTCGTGCAAGGTATCGAAAGACCCGCAAGCGAAGAAGGCAATCGGCGACGAAGTGCGCCGGTTTTATGCGGCCATGAAGGGGGCGAGATCTAAGAAGAAGGCCGGTGAAACAGGGGCGCGCTTTGCGGAGAGACGGTTCAAAGTCAAGATCAGCTACAGAACAGCGTTGACCTATGCCGAACAGACCGGAGGCGTAGAAGCTGGCAAACACTAAGAACCGATTTCCATCTTTCTGAAGGGCCGGAGATCCAGCGTTTCCGGCCCTTTCTGTTTGCCCTCGTGGAAAACGCAAGCTTTGTCTCCGCCGCAACATGGGGGCGCTGTGGCATGGTGCGCCACAGTTAGAGAAGAAAACTCATTCACGGAGCGACAGCCATGCGAATGAACCTGAAGCTTGCGATTGTGGCGAGGGGGATCAAGCACCAGACCCTTGCGGATGAGGCGAACACACACCTTGCCTCTGAGGAACGGGTTTCCGAGCTTGATATCACCAAGCTGGTCACCAGCCGGAAGGACCCAACCCCTAGCCAAGCCGCAGCCCTGGCTCTCGTCCTGGGCAAGAGCGTCCGGCGCCTGTTTCCACTCGTGAGGCCATGAACAAAGCGGACCTCATCACTTGGTTGGCCGTGCTTCCAGCCGACTCCCCCGACTTGGCCCGCGTGGAGGCGATCCGGCGCGGAACCGATGCGGAGCGTGGTTCGCCGCTGCTGTCCTTGGCAGAGCTGACCCCGGCTGTGGGATTCAAGCACTATGCGAGCCTTTCGCGCCTGGGGGTAAAGGCCGTGGCCGAGCCGTTCGGCGGACGGCCGCGTTACCGGCTGGAGCGCGTGCTGACCTACTTGGCGAGCCCGGAGTGCGAGCGCGTCCGCGCAAAGCTCCGCAAGGACCGCAAGGAGCGGGACCAGGCGCGGAAAGTGAGGGCAAGATGATCTGGCGTTTGTGGCGACTTCTCAGGTTGGCAGCCCACTGCACGCGCAGGGGGGCTACGCGGCTGATTTGGCTCGTGCTGGAGCGCGAGGCTGCCGCGCTGCGGCGGTGGGAAAATTGGAGGGCTGGCCGGTGAGGGCACGTTTCGGGAAGATTCCCGCCGAACTGCGCGACCGTCCGCAGTGGGTTTGCTGGCGGATGGAAACACGGGACGGCAAAACGACCAAGATTCCCTTCGATGCCAAGACCGGGAAGCCCGCGAGCAGCACGGACCCGGCGACGTGGCGCTGTTTCTGTGACGCCGTTACCGCACACGAGCGGGGCGGTTTCTCAGGGGTCGGCTTCGTGTTCTCCAAAGATGACCCCTTCGTGGGGATCGACCTTGACCACGTCCGCAATCCGCAGACGGGCGCCTTCGAGCTGTGGGCGCGTGACGTGGTGAAGCGACTGGACTCATACGCCGAACTTTCGCAGAGCGGCACCGGGGCGCATGTGATCTTCAAAGGGAGAGTGCCCGGCCAACGGCGGCGGCGGAGCATGGGGAACAACGGACAGGGCGTGGAGGTGTACGACGCCGGGCGTTACTTCTGCATGACCGGCCTGCAACTGGCCGGGACGCCCCCGACCATCGAAGACCGGCAGGCGGTCTTGAACGAAATCCACAAAGAGCTATTCGGCGCCGAGAAGGCGGAAGCCCCTCTCACTGCCACAGCACCGCTGGCCCCGTTGTCTCACACCGATCTTGACCTGATCGAGAAGGCCACCGTGGCGAAGAACGGCGGGGCCTTTTCCGAACTCTGGCGCGGGGACTGGCAAGGGGCAGGCTACGCTTCGCAGTCCGACGCGGACGCGGCCTTGCTGGGGATGCTCCGGTTTTGGACCGGCGGGGACAAGGCGCGGGCCTTCGCGCTATTCTCGCAATCAGGTCTAACCCGGGAGAAGTGGGCGCGCGAAGACTACCGGGAACGGACCTGGGCAGCGGTAGCGGCCGGCGAAACCTACTCTCCGCCTCAGCCCGTGACCTTGAGCGGCGGAGTGAGGCCAAAGGCCACGGCGGGGCCGGTCGAGGTCGAGCCGCCCGCCGCGTACGCCCCTTTCCCGGTTGACGCTGTACCAGAGCCGGGCCGGGCGCTTGTAATTCACGGCGCGGAGTCAATCGGTTGCGACCCGGCCCTTGTCGCACTTCCACTGCTGGCCGCAACAGCGGGCGCAATCGGCAACGCCCGGCGGATCATGCTGAAGCGCGGCTGGTCCGAGCCCGCCGTTCTCTGGGCTGTAAGCGTGGCGATGAGTGGGGACAAGAAGTCACCGGCGTTTGAACTTGGGGTTAACGGGCTGATGCAGCTTGAGGAGCGGGCCTTTGCGGGATTCCGGGCCGCCGTGGAGGAATACAAGCGAAGCGTTCAAAGCTGGAAGGACGCCGGGGCGCAAGGAGCGAAGCCGGAGGCGCCTACCGCCAGTCGGTTCATTGTGCGGGACGTGACGGTTCCGAGCTTGGCGCTGGTTCTGTCGGATAGCCCGCGCGGTATCCTGCTGGCGCGGGACGAACTGTCCGCCTGGGTAGGCGGCTTTGATCGGTTCACCGGCGGAAAGGGTGAGGAGGCTGCACACTGGCTTGAGATGCACCGGGCCGGCAAGGTCACGGTGGACCGCAAGACCGGAGACACGAAAACGGTCCACGTCCCCCGCGCTGCCGTCTCTGTCACGGGCACGATTCAGCCCGCCACGCTGGAGCGTGTCCTTGAGCGTCGCTACTTCGAGAACGGCCTTGCGGCGCGGATGCTGTTGGCTTGGCCGCCGCGCCAATTGCGCCAGTGGAATGAGGCGGAAGTTGACGAAGCGCTACTGATTCCCGTCCGCCGTGTGTTTGAACGGCTGGCTGGCCTGCCAATGGGCGCGGACGGGTTCGGCAATCCGACTCCGATTGACCTGCCCATGACCCCGGAAGGCAAGGCCCGCTGGATTGAGTTCTACAACGACCACGCCAAGGAGGCACGTAGCCTTGAAGATGATCGACTGGCAGCGGCCTGGTCGAAGCTGGAGGGGGCAACAGCCCGGTTCGCGCTGGTGATTCACTGCATCCGGGCCGCCGCCCAAGACGCCACGTTGCAGGATGCCGCCGCCGTGGACGTGGAAAGCATCGAGGCGGGAATCCGCCTTGTGACCTGGTTCAAGAACGAGACGCGCCGGATCTATGGGCGGTTGGCGGAGTCCGAAGACACGCGGGACGCCCGTAGGGCCGTTGAGTGTGTCCGGGGCAAGGGTGGGGGCGCGACGGTCCGAGACCTGGTCAAAAGCGGTCTGTGCCACGGGGACGCGGAGCGGATCACCGAAGTCCTGGACAAGCTGGCGGAAGCCGGATTCGGGACCTGGCGGGACGTGAACCCGACCGAACGGGGTGGGCGGCGAACCCGGTCCTTTGAGTTATCCGGCGAAACCACTAAAACCGGCGAAACCGGCGAAACCCTCAAAACAGTCGTTCCGGGACCTTGTACCCTACTTCCAAAACCCCCAAAACCGGCGAAACCCCCGGAACCGGGGGAGGTTTCGCCGGTAACGCCGGTTTCGCCGGAGGGGTTTGACCCCTCAAAGGAGGTTTCGCCGGTTTTGGGGGTTTCGCCGAAGGGGTCACAAGCCGGAATCGAGGAGGGTACGCTGTGACGACCGCCCCGGATGTCCTGGCTGAAGCTGCCCGCCGTGGGGTGGTCCTGTCCGTCGAGGGCGACCGACTGACCTGGCGTGCACCCGCCGGAGCCGTAACTCCTGACCTGATGGAGTCCATGCGAACGCACAAGACGGCGATCCTGGCCGCACTGCGGGAGCCGGACGTTATCGCCCGGCAACGATGGGGGCGTCCCCCGGATGTCGAGATTCCCCTCAGTCTCCTGAAGCCCATCCTGTCGGACCGGGACACCGAGCTTGTGACCGAGCACACAGCCCGGCAGCCGGCCGAGGTGGTTCGCTGGGTCTGCCAGCAGGCGAATCGGTACGACGTATCCGCCTCTCACTGGCAACCGCCCGCCGTCCGGGAACTGGCCGCCATGCTGGATTGCCTCCTGTGGCAGTGGGAACAGGTCTTGACCCCGCCGGCCCGTGCGAGCCGCTACGACCGCGTTCAGGAGGCGGTCCGAAAAGTCCGGGACTTGGAGGAAGCCGCGCGGTACTTCACCGAACACCAGCCCGCCCCGGCGGGAGAGAAGGAGCGACCATCACCATGAAACCTCTGCTTGCGATAGACCCCGGCGCGGCTGGGGGCCTGGTCTGGGTGGACCAAGACGGGGTTACCCACGCCGAACCGATGCCACAAGGCATGACTGCACAGGCGGACCGACTCCGGGCACTGGCGGCTGAACTGCCCGGACTTGTGGCCATCCTGGAGAAGACTGGCGGCTACATGCCGGGCAACAGTGGCCCCGCCGCGGTGACCTTCGCCCGGCACTGCGGCCACCTGGAAGCGATTCTTTACTCCCTGGGCATCGCCGCCGACCAGGTTGCCCCCGGAGTGTGGCAGCGGGCCTTGGGCGAACTGCCGAAGGACAAAAGGGTCCGCAAGCGGGCGATCCGTGAACTTATGGCCCGGCGATTCCCGGCGCTGAGCGTGACCCTGAAGACGGCAGACGCCCTGGGGATTCTGACCTGGGCAATGGAGAAGCGCGGGAACGACCAAGCATGAACAGTTTCCCGGTCCGTCGTGTGGCGGGATTCCGGGGGAGAGAAAAGGGCGAGAGCGAGAAACCACCAACACGAAAGGAAAAGCATCATGTCCCTGACAGCGAAAGAGAAAAGCGGAGCGGAGATCGAACCAATACCGGCGGGCGTCTATGTGGCCGTCTGCTACGGCCTGATTGACC
>Ga0315286_10005506_pt1 | contig 12233 bp, 8 predicted proteins | sample YL17G10_0_MG_FD_205038 | JGI IMG/M metagenome (GOLD analysis project Ga0315286, IMG submission 205038) | Sediment microbial communities from Yellowstone Lake, YNP, Wyoming, USA - YL17G10_0 | ecosystem: Environmental > Aquatic > Freshwater > Lake > Sediment | place: USA: Wyoming | collected... | reverse complement strand
GACGAGCCTTCGGCTCGCCACTTGCCCGTGGCCTGAAACCACGGGCAAGTACTGCGGCCTTCAGCACCCCGGGCAAGCCCGGGGCTTCGGCCGCTGTGAAGAGCTCGCGCAAGGGACTTGTGAAGCGGGACGCTAGGAGCGGTCGGCCAGCCGGAGCGCGGCGATCATGCTCCGGGGATCGGCCGGACTTTTCCCCGCGATATCGAAGGCGGTGCCGTGGTCCGGCGACGTGCGAAGAAACGGCATCCCCAGCGTGACGTTGACCCCGGTCTCGAACGCGGCGAGCTTGAACGGGATCAGCCCCTGGTCGTGATAAAGGGCGACGACGACCTTCTCCGGCCGTCCCAAGGCGGACCGGAACACGACGTCGGGAGGGAAGGGGCCTGAGACCGGTATCCCGGATTCGCGGGCTTCGCAAATCGCGGGCTCGATCTCCTCGCTTTCCTCGCGGCCCAGAATCCCGGCCTCTCCGGCATGAGGGTTCAGGCCCGCGACCAGGAACTCGTGCGGCCCCGGCGATACGGCTGCCACGCCGTCCCGTAGATTCCCAAAAAATCGGAGCAAGGCGGTTTTAGTAACGCCGGCCAACGCTTGGCGGAGCGGAATGTGGTGGCTGAAGAGGGCGACGGTCAACGTGTCCGACCAGAAAGTCATGATCGCGCCCGGATAGAAGCTCGCCAGATACTCGGTATGCCCCCGCCAGGGGAGACCGGCCAGCTCCCAGGATTTCTTGGAAATGGGCGCTGTGACGATCGCCCCGATCTCTTTTGCCCGGGCGGAGGCGACGGCATCTGCAAACCAGCGGAACGAAGCCGCGCCATTATCCTTATCAGGAATCCCGCGGCGACCGGGTCGTCCGCGACAACCGGGTTGCCCGCAGCGACCGGAATGGCCGAGCAGACCGGAGGGAGGCTCCGGACCGGATTCGTGGAAAACATATGCGGCGGGATCCGGCTTTAAACCGAGACGGTCCTCTTCGAACCGGAAAACATCGGAATCACCAAAGATGATGTATTCGGCGCCGGTCGACTCGGTCGTCCCGGACAACCCAGCCAACTCGGTTGCCTGAGCCAGCGCCCGAACCACGATTTCGGGGCCGATTCCTCCCGGATCACCGAGGGTGATCCCGATCCGGCGGCGGTTCATTTCTTGTCGTCGGCTTCAGTTTCTCCGGACTCTTTTCCTTCGCTGAGCTTATACATGTATTTGATGCCGCTCTTGAAGACGAGCAGGTTGGGAGCGTTGTCCCGGTTGAGCTTGATGCAATTGCGGTCATACCACTCGATGTAGCCCTCGATGATTTGACCGTCATTGAAGACAACCGCCATCGGGGTCTTCTTGCTCATCTGCTTCAGATAATAATAGTTCTCGGCGAACGTATCGGTGGCCGGATGAATCCTTTTCGGCGGCTGCTGAGACGGCATCGAGGGCGAAGTCTGGATCTGGGGCGGCTGAATCTTGTGGGTTTCTCCGGCCTTGATCTTATCCTTGATCTCCGTAAAATTCGGTCTGATGAGCTTTCTGTTCATTAAAATTCTCCCCTCTGAGCGATGATTCCGTGATGGGTTTGGCTGTTCGCTTGCCTGAAATCATAGCACGCTCGCCTCTAAAATACAAGCCGCGCCGGCCCCTCCCCGGCCTCCCCTAAGAGCTATTTTCTCAAGAGCGGCCTGAGGGCCGCCAGCCAATTCGACGCAAGGAGGCGGTATCCGTCCCGCGAGGGATGGATTCCCGGAAGGAGGTCCGGCCGGCCCGCGAACAGGGCGTGGTTATCGACCAGAGGAATCCCCGCCGCAGAGGCGAGGGACCGGATCGCGGGGTTAATCTCCGCCGTCACGCGGCGCGACGATTCAGGGGAGAAGGGGGGGGGCGTATTCGCGGGGACGAGGGGAATCGTCGCCAGAAGAACCCGGGACGGGCGGCCAGTCCGGTCGGAAAATCCCCCGAGCACTTCCAAGATAGCCTTCATGTTGGCTGCGAAGGCGTCCGTATCGGCGTGGTCGCCGTCGGCCCTGACGTCGTTTGTTCCGAGCTGGAGGAGGATGAAATCGGGCCGTTTCTTCTTTAGCCAAGCTCCGTTCTCTTCCAGAAATCTGCGGTATTCGCCGGACGCGTTTCCGCTCCGGCCGTAATTGAGGACTTTGGCCCGGATCCCTTCCCGGTTGAGGAGCTGCTGGAGAAAATGGGGATACGCTTCGGCCGTGATGCTGTCCCCCGCGCAGAGGATGATGACCCCGCGGGACGGCGAGGAGCAAAAGGAAAAGAAAAACGGCATCAGGAGAACGAGAGAATGCCGGCCCAGCCGAATCTGCACGGCCGTATTATATCGCCGTCCATAGGACCCGGCAAGTCAACTTAGGGTAACACAACACCCTGTCCCGGGCAGTAGCCCTCGCGAAATGGGGACAACAACCTCTGGGTTTATGCAACTGTGCCCGGATTTAGCGGTTGGTGTCCCCATTTCGCGGGCGATAGCTTAGGGGCAGGGTATTGTCCCAAAATTGCCGATAGGAAGGATGCCGGAATTCGGTGACATGACCCCATTATCTTGAATTGGGATCGTGCCACCGAACCGAATTCCGATCAATTCCGATCAATTGACAATCGCCGGGCAACGGATTAGAATTGCGCTTCGGTATGCCCTTGAAACATCAGGAGTTGAGAGCCCGGACCACCCCGCCGCGCGCGAAGCGGAGCGCCTCCCGGTCGGCCGGACGGAGGGCCGTTCTATTCACCCTCCTCGTGCTCGTCTTCTCCGGTTCGGTGATCGTGTTCCATGACTATTTCTGCCAGGAACGTGATGAACATCTCCACGAGATCTGCAGCCCCCTGCATACCGCCTATGAAAATCCCGAACCCTTCGCCGCCGTCGCCGCTTTCGGCGGCTGTCCTCCCCGGGTTCTTCCGGCCGTGACGGCCGAAGGGATCCCGCTGGCCGGATACACCGCGAACATTTTCCATCCGCCCGATCTCTCCGCATAATCCCGCCTCCCGTCGTTTCCCGAGTCCCCTCGTCCAGCCCCGGAGGCTTGAAATGAAAAAATTTTGTCTTGTCATATTTTGCGCGTTCGCGATCGGCAGCCCGCCCGTCCACGGCCAGGACGGACTGACGCTCGAGCAGGCAGTCTCCCTGGCGCTCCGCCAGAATCCGGCCGTGCTCGTCGCCGAAAAGGAGGTGTCCGCAGCCTTGGGGAAGCGGATGCAGCTCGAGGCCGTCGCCGATCCGACGCTGGTCTTCCGCGACGAGGGACTCGCTTTTCGCCGGAACGCGGACGGAACGCCCGAAAAGGAGATCAGCTTCGGCGTCGAGCAGAACCTCGAATTCCCCGGAAAGCGCGCCCTGCGGGCCGAAATCGGGCGCGCGGGCGAAGCCCAGGCCGGGCTCGTCCTCGGCCGGACGCGCCTGCTCGTGCGCGCCCGGGTCAAGAAGGCCTACTACGCCGCGGTCCTGGCAAGAAAGACGGTTGAATCGCTTGAAAAATCGGCCGCCCTTCTCGACGAATTCATCACCAGCCTCCTCGCCAAATACCAGGCCGGCGACACAACTTACGCCGACGTCCTCCGGGCCAAGGTCGAGAAAGCCCGTCTCCAGAACCAGATCCTCGAAGACAGGAAGAACGGCGCCGCCGCCCGGGGCGAATTGAACCTTCTCCTCGGCCGGCGGGGCGACGAGCCTTTGGTCCTCTCCACGGACATGACCTACGTCCCTCTGACCAAAGGCCTCGCGGCCTGGAAAGAGGAGGCCCGGATCGCGAGCCCGACGCTGAAACTCGCGGCCGCCAAGCGGGGACAGTCCTTAACGGCGCTTCTCCTGGCTCGGAAAAGCGTCCTTCCGGATTTCTCCTTGGGCCTGTATTTCCCCAGCCTCAGGACGGGGTCCTGGGGGTTTTCGATCGGACTCTCGCTCCCGATCTGGCGGACGCGGACGAACGGCGAGATTCGTGAGGCCGAAGCGGCCAACGATATCGCCGCCCTGTCCGAAGGCCAGGAGGAAGCCCGGCTGATGGCCCGGATCGACCAGGCCTTCGAATCGGTCCGGACCGCCGAGGACCAGGTCAAGATTTTCGAGCAGCGACTCCTCAAGGACCTTGAAGATGAACTGAAGCTGAGCGTCAGCCAATATGGATACGCGAAACTCGAATTCTTCAGTCTGCTCGACCTCTACAGGACCTATGCCGCGGCTCAGCTCGAGCACCTCAAGTCCCTTTTTCTGTATCTCACCTCCCTGACCGACCTCGAAGTCGCCGGCGAATATGCCGCTGGGTAAAGGATATCTCATGAATAAGCTCGCCAAGACCTTCATCCTCCGCTTCGCCGCCCTCGCGCTCGCCGCTTTTCTTTCGACGGGCTGCGGGACGAAATCCGCCGAGCCGCCCGCCTCCAAGCCCGCCCCCGAGGCCGCGCCGTCAACGGTCACATTGACGCCCGAGGCCCTGAAAACGGCGGGGATCCAGACCGCCGCGGCCGAGTTCCGGCCCACCGCCCGGACGGTCCGGGCGACCGGAGAAATCCTGTTCAATCCCAAGCGCGTGGCCCATGTCACCGCCCGGACGGCCGGCCGAATCGAGAAGCTCTTCGCCTATGAAGGCGATCGGGTGCAGGCCGGACAGGTCCTGCTCTCCTTTTACAGCAGGGACTTCCTCTCGCTCCAGGCCGAGCTCCTCCAGGCGCTGGAACGGTCGAAGAGAGAAGGGCTGGACGACGCCGAACGCCGCTCCGCCCAATCTCTCCTGGATTCGGCCCGGAGCAGGATCCGGGTCTTGGATGTCGGCGAAGACGAGCTGGCTGTCGTCGAAAAATCGGGACGGGTCATGACCCTCCTGCCGGTCCGGGCGCCGATCGGCGCAAGCGTCATCGAGAGCCTGGTCAATGCCGGAGACTATATGGAAGCCGGCCTCGATCTGTTCCGCCTGGCAGACCTCTCCACGGTCTGGGTGGACCTCCATATCTTCGAGAAAGACCTGGCGGCCGTCCGCCCGGGCTGCGAAGCCTCGCTCCGGGCTGCCGCGTTTCCAGGCCGGACCTACACGGGCCGGATCTTCCAGCTCGGCAGCGTCCTCGACGAAAAGACGAGGACCATCGCCGGCCGGATCGATCTGGCCAACCCGGGGGGCGATCTCCGCCCCGGCATGTATGTCGACGCCGATATCCGGGCGGCCTCGGAAGAGAAGGCGCTCCTCGTTCCGGCCGCAGCCATCCAGGACTTCCTGAACAAAAAGGTCGTCTTCGTCCGGACGGCGGAAGGCGTCTTCGCCCTTCGCGAGATCGAAATGGGCGCCGCCGCCGGCGCGTTCGTCGAGGTCCGGGCGGGGATCAAGGAAGGCGAAGTCGTGGCCACGTCGGGCAGCTTCTTCCTGAAGTCCGAGCTCCTCAAGAAGACCCTGGGCGAGGACCGGCCATGATCGAACGGATCGTCGCCTTCACCCTCCGCCAGCGGCTCCTGGTCATCGTCTGCGTCCTCGTCCTCATCGGCTTCGGCGTCTATTCGTTCCTGAAGATCCCTCTCGACGCCTTTCCCGACGTCACGAACATTCAGGTCGAGCTCCTCTCCACGGCGCCCGGCCTCTCGCCGCTCGAAGTGGAGAAGTTCGTCACATATCCCTTGGAGATGGCTCTGCGGGGTCTGCCCCGCCTCGACCAGCTCCGCTCGGTCTCGAAGTTCGGGCTCTCGGTCATCACCGTCGTCTTCGAGGACGGGGTCGAAATCTACTTCGCCCGGCAGCTCGTCCTTGAACGGCTGATCGAGGCGAAGGATAAGATGCCGCCGGGTGTCGAGACCGCCATGGGACCGGTCTCCACCGCCATGGGCGAGATCTACCAATACACGATCGAAGGCAGGCTGCCTGATTCCGAAGCCGGGAAGATCCGGTACCTGACCGATCTCCGAACGGCCCAGGACTGGACGCTCGCCCCGATGCTCAAGTCGCTTCCCGGCGTCAGCGACATCAATTCCTTCGGCGGCTACATCCGTCAATACCAGGTCGTTGTCGACCCGGATAAGCTCGTCCGCTATGGACTCTCACTCGGCGAAGTCGCGGAGGCTCTCAAAAAAAACAACCTCAACGTCGGGGGAAATGTCCTTCAAACCCACGGCCAGCAATACCTCGTCCGGGGCATCGGCCTCTTCCAGTCGCTGGCCGACATCGAGGCCATCGTCCTCCGGTCGGAGAAGGGGACCCCGGTGCTCCTCCGCGACGTGGCCGAAGCCCGGGCCGGGCAGGCGGTCCGCCAGGGGGCGTCGGTCAAGGACGGAAAGGACGAATCGGTCGGGGGCATCGTCATGATGCTCCGCGGGGCCAACAGCCGCGAAGTCGTCCAGGCGATCGAGGCCCGCGTCGCCGAAATCAACGCCAGCGACGTGCTTCCGGCCGGGATCCGGATCGTTCCTTTTTACAAGCGCTCGGACATCGTCCAGAGCAGCGTCCATACCGTGACCGAGGCCCTCATCATCGGTTCGCTGTTCGTGGTCTTCATCCTCTACATGTTCCTCCGGAGCTTCCGCGGGGCGTTCATCGTCATCCTGGCCCTGCCTCTCTCGACGCTGTTCACCTTCATCACCATGCGGCTGGCCGGGCTTTCGGCCAATCTCATGTCGCTCGGAGGGCTGGCCATCTCGATCGGGATGATCATCGACGCGACCATCATCCAGGTTGAAAACGTCGAGCGCCATCTCGGCGAACCCGGCGCGGCCGGCCGGAAGCTCGCGACCGTGGCCCGGGCCGTACTCGAAGTCCGCAAGCCGAGCATCTACGGCGAGCTCATCATCGCCCTGACCTTCATTCCGATCATCGCCTTGCAAGGCATCGAGGGCAAGATGTTCCTGCCCCTGGCCTTCACCCACGTGATCGCCCTGTTCGCCTCGCTCGTCCTTTCGCTCTTCGCCATTCCCGCTTTCTGCCTTCTCGTCCTGAAGGCCCGCAAGGAAAAAAAGATCGTCGTCCTCGATGCCGCCCGCCGGGTCTATCTCCCGGCCCTGCGCTGGAGCCTCCGCCACAAGGCCGTCCTGTTCGCCGCTTCGGGCGCGCTCCTGGCCGGCGCGCTGCTGCTCATCCCCCGGCTCGGGACCGAGTTCATGCCCATCATGGACGAAGGGGCGTTCGACATGGACATCCAGTTCCTGCCCGGCATCTCGCTCCCGGAATCGATGGAGATGAGCCGTAAGGTCGAGGCGCGGCTGATGGAGTTCCCCGAGCTCCAGACCATCGTCTCCCGGACCGGGCAGACCGGCATCGCCCTCGAGGCCCGGGGCGTGGAGAAGACGGGCTACGTCGGCATGCTCCGGCCAAGGAACGAGTGGAAGTCCGGCGTCACGCGGGAGGAGCTGACCGACAAGATGCGCGACGCCATGGCCGTTTTCCCGGGCATGGCTTTCTCCTTCAGCCAGCCGATCGCCTGCCGGATCGACGAGATCGTGGCCGGCACAAGGGCCCAGCTCATCGTCAAGCTCTTTGGAGAGGACCTCGACGTCCTGAAGGACAAAGCGGACGAGATCGCCAAGATCCTGTCCCGGATCCCCGGGACCGAGGACCTGGTCGTGGAGAGCGTCGCCGGCCAGCCGTACATCTCGGTCCAGGCCGACCGGGCCCGGATCGCCCGCCATGGAATCAACGTCGCCGACGTCCAGGACGTGGTCGAAACGGCGGTGGGCGGCAAATCCGTGACCCAGGTCTTCGAAGGGGAGAAGTCCTTCGACCTTCAGGTCCGCTTCCCCGAGGAGCGGAGGAATTCAATCGAGGCTATCGGCGGCATCCTCATCCGGACGCCGAAGGGCACGCTCGTGCCCCTGTCCGAGCTGGCCGGGATCGCCTCGTCCGAGGGCCCGGCCCAGATCAGCCGTGAGTCCGGCGAGCGCCGGATCGGCGTCGAATGCAACATCTCGGGCCGCGATCTTGGCGGCTTCGTGGCCGAGGCCCGGAATCTCATCCGCCGGAACGTAAAGCTCCCGCCCGGCTATTATCTGACCTGGGGCGGCCAGTTCGAGAACCAGCAGCGGGCCATGCGGCGGCTGGCGATCATCCTCCCCGCGACAATCGGGCTCATTCTCTTCCTGCTCTTCCTGACGTTCGGCACGATGCGGCTGGCCCTGCTCGTCCTCGTCAATTTGCCGTTCGCTCTCATCGGCGGCGTGCTGTCGCTCTACCTTGCCGGTCTCTACCTCTCCGTGCCGGCGTCCGTGGGATTCATCGCCCTCTTCGGCATCGCCGTTCTGAACGGAATCGTCCTTCTCTCCTACATCACCCAGCTCCGCGAGGACGGCCGCCCGCTTTCCGAGGCGATCGTCCAAGGCTGCTCCAACCGCCTTCGGCCGGTCCTGATGACGGCTTCGATTACGATCTGCAGCCTGGTCCCGCTTCTCTTCGCCACGGGTCCGGGGTCGGAAATCCAGAAGCCGCTGGCGGTCGTCGTCGTTGGAGGGCTCTTCACCTCGACCCTGATGACGATGCTGGTTTTGCCGGCGCTCTACAGCCGCTTCGGTCCGAAGAACGCCAAGCCGCGCAACGGCAAAAATGGGGAGGCCGCCCAGGGATAGCCGTTCGGCGCGGCTCCCGCCCCCTCGCGCGGGCCTGGGGCTGTCGGGCGAGGGGGCTGCGAAAGTACGCCGGTTTAGAATGGGGACACCCACCGTCCTAAATAGGCACTGATTATGGGACGGGTGGCTGGGTGTCCCCTTCTTAAGAAAACCGGCTCGTTCCCTCGGCTCGCTCCCCTCGCCCTTCGGGCTCGGGGCCATGCCCGCTTCGCCTCGGTATGCCTTTCTCCGCCCCCATCGCCCGCGCCCCAAGCCCGCTAGTCTCTCGGCAGTCTGAGGAACGCGCGACGGACCTTTCATTCCCTTCCCGATCGGGACGGGCAAACGGAGGGACAGTCACGCGTCAGATGCGTCGCCGAGAGGCGTGGGGGATGGGGTGAGCGAACGACGGTTCGAGCCGGAGGGCCGGGCGCGGGGTGCGCCGCCCGAAAATCCGTCTGAGGCCGAGCGGGCACGGTTCCGAGCCGGTAAGCGAGGAGAGCGAGGCCGAAGCCGGAGCGGCCGCGCTCGCTGGGCGCGGACGCGGGTTTGAGGGCGGCCACCCCGACAGCCCGGCCCGAACGAGATTCATCGGGGAGCGAGCCCCGACCCCCGAGCCCTCCGGCCCGAGCCGCCGCTTACGCTTCTTCGGCGCGGGGCGCGGACGCCGGCACTGCGACCTTCTTCCGGGATGTCCTCCCCGAGATCACGTAGAACGCCGGAACGACCACTAGGCTGAGGACGGTCGAGAGGATGAGCCCCCCGATGACGCCGATGGCCATGGGCACCCGGATCTCCGAGCCCGAGCCCAGACCGAGGGCGGGCGGGATGGCGGCCATCATGGTCGCCGTGGCCGTCATCAGAATCGGCCGGAGGCGGATGGGCCCCGCCTTCTCCATGGATTCCCGGGGCCCGAACCCCTTAGCCTTGAAAGCGTTGGCGTAGTCGACCAGGATGATGGAGTTCTTCTTGACGATCCCCATGAGCAGGAGCAGGCCGATCATGCTGAAAATGTTCAGGCTCTGGCCGGTTAAGAGGAGGGCCAGGGAAGCGCCGGCGATGGACAGAGGGAGGATGGTGATGATCGTCACCGGGTCTTTGTAAGAATTGAACTGGGAGGCGAGGATCATGTAAGCGATCCCGATGCCCAGGAGCATCGCGAACAGCAGGCTTCCCATGGATTCGCGGAAGGCCATGCTCGCTCCGCCGAGGACGATGCGGTAGCCGGCCGGCATGTCTTTGCTCATGCCTTCGATGGACCGGATCGCCTCATCCTGGGAATGGCCCGGAGCGACGTTGGCAAAGATCGATATGGCCCGCTCGCGGTCCTTGCGGGTGATGGCCTGGAGCGCGGGCTGTTCGTCGTAGGTCACGAGGCTGGACAGCGGGACGAGGACCCCGCTCCGCGTCCGGACCTTGAGCCGGGCGATGTCCTCCGGCCGCGTGCGCTGGGCGGCGAGAAGCTTGAGGCGGACGTCGATCCGCCGCCCCCCGGAGCTGTATTTGCCGACCCGCACGCCGCCGACAAGGGCGTTCAGCGTGGTCGCCACCTCGTCGACCGTGACCCCGATGTCGGAGGCCATGGCCCGGTCGGGCGATACCCGGAGCTCGGGCTGGCCCAGCCGGTAATCGGAATCCAGGTCCTGCACGAGGCCGCCTTCGCGGAGCCGGGCCATGATGTCCTGGCTCGAGGCGATGAGCTTGTCCCAGTCGGGGCCGCGCACCGAAAACTCGATGGGGAACCCGCGCTGGGCCGTGAAGCCCTGCTGCGACAGGTCCTGGATGACCGCCCGGATCCCGGGGATGGCGTTCAGCTCACGGCGCATGATGTTCCCCAGTTCGTTGACGCTGAGCTTTCGTTCCCTGCGCGGGACGAGGGTGATGCTGAGGTTGCCCGAGGTCGAGCCGCCCATGCCGACGAACATGAAGCACTGTTCGACTTCGGGACGCCGGAGAGCGATCTCCTCGGCCCGGGCCATCAGCTTGCCGGTCTCCACGATGTCGGCCCCGGCCTGGGTCTGAATGCGGATGGACATGCGGCCCAAGTCCTGGGAAGGCACCATCTCGGCAGGCATCGAGGTCAGAATGAAGATCGCGCCGGCGAACAGCAACGCCCCGCCGCCCAAGATCCACAAGGGATGTCCCAGGCTGCGATGCAGGATCCGTCCATAGAGCTTCTCCAAGCGCTGAAAGCCGCGGTCGACGGCCAGGCCGATCCGGCTCCGTCCTTCGCGGGTCGTCTTCAGGAACTGGGCGCAGCGGGCCGGGGCCAGAGTGACGGCCTCGACATAGGAGAGAAGCACCGCCAGGCAGAGGGTGATCCCGAACTGGAGGAAGAACCTGCCGATGATCCCTTTGACGAAGACGACGGGGATGAAGATGGCTACGACGGCCAGCGTCGCGGCCAGCGCGGCGAAGGCGATCTCCTGGGTCCCTCCCAGGGCGGCCTGGACAAGGCCCTCCCCGCCTTCCCGGTGGCGGAAGATGTTTTCCATGACCATGATCGCATCGTCGACGACGATCCCGACGGCCAGGGCCATGGCCAGGAGGGTGAACGTATTGAAGGTGAAGCCGAGGAAATAGATGATGGCCACCGTCCCGAGAAGGGACATGGGGATGGCCAGGATGACGTTGAGCGTACTCGAGAACGAGCCGAGGAACAGCCAGCAGACGAAGGCGGTCAGGAGGACCGAGAGCAGGATCTCGAACTCGATCTCCCGGACCGACTCCTCGATGAACTTGGTCGAGTCATAAACGATGCTCACGGTGATGCCTTCGGGGAGCGTCTTCTGGAAATCGTCCGCCGCCGCGAGCACGGACTTGGCCAGGGCCACGGCGTTCGCCCCGCGCTGCTTCTTGACCTGCAGGCCCTGGGCCGGAACGCCGTTCACCCGGGCCAGCCGCCGCGTATCGTCGAAGCCGTCCTCGACAAGCGCGACGTCGTTGATGTAGATCGGACTGCCGTTCACCTCCCGGACGACGATTTTGCGCAGTGTCTCGAGGTCGATGGCCTCGCCCAGGACGCGGACGTTGACCTCCCGGCCCTGCGTCTCAAGCCGGCCGGCCGGAAGCTCGATGTGCTCGCGCTGGAGGGCGGAGATCACGTCGCGGACGGTGAGGCCCTTCTCGTCGAGCTTGGTGGCGTCGAGCCAGACCCGGACGTTCCGGTCCTGGACGCCCATGAGCGAGATTTCGCCGATGCCGGGGAGCGTCTGCATCTTTTCCTTGAGCCCGTACTGGAGGTAATCGGTCAGGACCCGGGGCGGCACCGCGCCGGCCAGGGAGAGCATCATGATCGGCTGGTCCTCGGGGTTGGACTTGGAGATCGTCGGGGGATCGACGTCGCGGGGAAGGGAGCGCTGAGCCTGCGAGACCTTGGCCTGGACGTCCTGAAGGGCCAGGTCGACATCCCGGGATAAATCGATCTCCAGCGTGATCTGAGCACCGCCCATGCGCGAGGTCGAGCTGATCGTCTTGAGGCCTTCGACCTGGACAAGCGCCTCTTCGAGCGACTCGGTGATGTCGTTCTCGACGACCTCGGGAGCCGCACCCGGCCAGGAGATATTGACCGAAATCGTGGGGAAGTCCACGTCGGGGAACTGGCTGATGCCGATCCGAAGACCGGCCACGATGCCGAAGACGATCGTCGCGGCCATCATCATCCAAGCAAGAACCGGCTTCTTAACGCATATCTCGGTGATCTTCATGGGGGGACTCCTCGGGC
>Ga0315286_10005505_pt1 | contig 12235 bp, 9 predicted proteins | sample YL17G10_0_MG_FD_205038 | JGI IMG/M metagenome (GOLD analysis project Ga0315286, IMG submission 205038) | Sediment microbial communities from Yellowstone Lake, YNP, Wyoming, USA - YL17G10_0 | ecosystem: Environmental > Aquatic > Freshwater > Lake > Sediment | place: USA: Wyoming | collected... | reverse complement strand
CCAATTTTTGCGGTTCCCGCGCAGGAGGTCCGATTGAATCCTGATCCGGCAATCTTTCCCCGACGGGGCCGGGGCGCAAAAGTAGTTATAATAAATTTTCGGCCAGCGGAGGTTTTGGAAGGTGGAGATTTCCCCTTCCCCGCCGGTCGCCTCCTGGATCATTTGATACCGGCTTTGGGAAGGTCCCGCAACGAGGTCGATCCGACCTTCCAGAATTCGAACCCGGTGGGGCGTGAGATGAAGCCCCAGCGTTCGAAGATGGGGAAGCCAATCTCTGATCCCTTCCTGGATTTTTTTCGGGAGAAGCCGGAGACGGGGAAGGAAGGAAAAAGGCAGGTGCACCGTTTTCAACGGCCGGGATTCGAAGCGAAGGTTGATCTCCGCTTCAACCCTTCGAAGGCGGCCGGAGGTTCCCGGGTCGTCCAATTCGCTTTTGAAAACCTGATGGCCCTCGATGATTTCGAAAATCGGGCCTTTGTAGCGATACGATCCCGAATGGATATCTACATCCAACCCTTCGATGACCCGGTCCGTCAGGGCAAATTTCCGCCACTTATTATCTGCCTCCCGGATGGCCAAGCCCACATCCCAAAAGACCTCTCCATCCCCCCAGGGAAAATCCTTGCTGTGAACCCCCGAGAAAAAGAAGAAGGGTTTCTCCTCTCCCCCCTCCCCGCGCAAAACTCCGTTCAAAACCAGATTTTCGTATTCGCAATGATAAATCGGGCTCACCCGGCAGAGGTAGGTATCCCGGATCTCCCCGTAGCAAAAGGAATAGAACCGGGTTACGGCTTTCAACTTCTCCGACAGAGACCGCGTCCCGGTGACCTGAAAGGAGGCAAACATGAAAGGGAGGGTGGAAAGGCGAAAATGCAAAATGCCCGTTCCAAAGAGAGGCGCCTGCGAAGAATTCCCGCGGTAAAGGCGGGTGTAAAGGGTGGTGAGGTCATCGGGAAGATCAAACTGCCGGGGTTCATGGTGCAGGGTTTTGTGCCCCGAGAGAAAGTAATTTTTGCCGTCCCTTCCGGTGAAGGCAAAAGAATACGTCATCTGTCTCTTGCCCGTGTCCCGATCGGGGATAAACAAGGAAAATTCCCCGTTGCGGATCGGAAGGTCCCGACCCAAAGGCGGGAAGGAAATCGAGCCTTCAAAAGTCGCTTTTCTTCCTGAAAGGGAGCAGAATTTGTCGAGATCTTCGATGGAAATCTTTATGTCAAAGGATATTTTGTTTTTTTGTTCTTTCCCCGCCCTTTCTCCCTCCGCAAAGTCTTCAATCCCCTCAGCCAGATACCCGGACATTTCTTCCGAAAACCGCAGGCCGATCTTCTCACCCATATGCCCTCCGTCTCCAGCTATGAACTTCATCGTCAATCGAAAGGGTTCAAGGAGTCGAGGATTCAAGGGTCCAAGGAACGCCGTCGACTTTTCTCTTCCGTCTGCTTGCGAATTGCGCTTTGTGCCTCACAATTTTCTCTATGCTCCATGCGCTTTTTTGTGTGATTATTTTTTGCTCCCTGCTCCGTGCACCCTGCCCCATGCGATTTTTATTATATCTCGTCCCACGGCGCCGGATTCGCCACTAACCTCGCACCCTGATGGGCCTGCTCGGCGTTCACCCCGAAAAGGCCCAGGATTCCCGGGGCGCTCTTGGGTTTGACCGGCGTCCATCTCTCCCGCCGTTTCTTCATTTCTTCATCCGATACTTCCGCCTGGAGAGAACGACCCGGAAGATCGATGGAAATCACGTCTCCGTCTTTCAGCAGGGCGAGCGGCCCGCCGATCGCCGCTTCCGGGGAAACCTGGCAGACCCCTAAGCCGCGGGCAAACCCGGAGAACCGTCCGTCCGTGACCACGGCGAGTTTGCCTTCCAGCCCCATGCCGACGATCGTGGCCAGGAGGGCGTACGTATCGGGCATTCCCGGCGCCCCCCGCGGGCCCGCGTAGCGCACCACGAGAACCTCGCCATCCTTCACCTTCTTTGCCTTTAAGGCCGCCACCGCCTCCTCCTGGGTGTTGAAACACCGCGCCGGGCCGCGGTGGGCGGGGATGGTGTTGTTCAGCATCCGCGCCAACGAGCTGATGGGCGCCAAATTCCCCTTCAACACGGCGATACCCCCGTGCGCTAAAAGCGGCTTTCCCAAGGAACGGATCGACCGCCTTCCCGCGGCCAACCTGGGCGTTCCCAATTTCACCCAGTCCCCGACGGTCTTCCGGTCGGCGGCCTTGGCCTTCAGGTTCAGCAGAGGCTTCAGCTCAGCCATGAGCGCCGGCATGCCTCCATCCTCGTGAAGATCGGGGAGGAAATACTTCCCTACGGGGCGCACATCGGAGATCACGGGCGTGGTGCGGCTGAAATACTCCACCTTTTCAATATTCATTTCCTTTTGCAGCCCCAACTCCCGGGCGAGGGCCAGGATGTGCAGGATCCCGTTGGTCGACCCCCCGAGGGCCATGCAGACGCGAAGCATGTTTTCCAGATTCCTGGGGCCCATGATGGAGCGGGCCGTCTGTTGCTGAAGCACCATCCGCACGATCGCTTCGCCGCTGGCCTTGCCCAGACGCAGCCTCTCCGCCGAGACCGCCCTCGCCGTGCCCGCGAAGGGAAGCGTCATGCCCACGGCCTCGGCCAGGCACTGCATCGTGTTGGCCGTGCCCATGATGGAACAGGCGCCCGGAGAAGGACAAACGACGTCTTCCAGGAGGGCGATCTTTTTCTTGTCGGCCTTGCCCTGCGGAAGCGCCCCGAAGATCATCTCGTCCAGATCGGACAGCGTAACCTGTTCCCCTTCGCAGACCCCCACCTCCATGCAACCGCCCGGGAGGATCAGAGCCGGGAGGTCGAGTCTTGCCGCCGCCAGGAGGGCCCCCGGAACCACTTTGTCACAGGAAACCAGGATAACGAGGCCGTCGAAGATCTGCTGTTCGATGATCGCTTCGATGTCAAAGGCAAGGAGATCCCGCGTCGGCAGATCATAGCGCATCATCGGTTCCCCGAGGCTCGCGGTGGGACACTGAGAGATGGCATTGAATTCGAGCGGCGTCCCGCCGGATTTCCAGATCCCGTCCCGCACGGTGCGGGTCAGGTGATCCAAGTTGTAATGCCCCGGACAGACCTCGCCCCAGGTGTTGACGATGGCGATCAACGGACGGCTCAAATCATCCGTGTTGTACCCCATGGCTTTGTACACAGCCCGGCGATGCGCTCCCGAGGGCCCATGATAATATTTCTGCGTTCTCCAGGTTTTTTTCTTATCCATTTTTTCCTCTCTCCCTATTTGGTAAAGTCTGAAAGTGCGCTTTTCTGTCATTCCGGCGGACGCCCATGATCGGGCGAGCACCGCTCGCCCCTACAATACAAGGCGCGCAAATCCGATGGTAGGGGCAACCCGCCGGGTTGCCCGATATCGGGCGGCTCGGCGAGCCGCCCCTACCTTCCGCAGCGCAACGCCGCAGATGGACTTTTTACGAAGCCATTAATGATATCACGTCGCCACCAAAGCGGGACCGCTCACGCTCCGCTGCCAAACATACCCGTAAACGCGATCGGCCAGAGCCTCGGCCTCCCCGTCCGTAAAGGGTGGGCGAGACAGGTTTTGCCAAAGATTATCAAGGATGAATACCTTGACCTCGGCCTGGGTAGATGTGTTCTTCGTCCATTCAGGCATGGGTCTGAGCAGCTCGCGAAGGGACGCGAGAAGGGCCCTGCCCGCCTGTTTCAGTTTTTCCCGGTCCGCCTTGCTGATGTTTTCCTTAAAAAGAAGGTCGAACAAAGCCAGTTCATCATCACTCAAACCCTCTTCCGCGGCGCGTTTCTGCTCGGCATCAAGGCTATTGGCAAATTCGACTAATTTTGCAAATGTCTCCTCTACCGTCACCCGGTCCTTCTCGCGGTTATGCTGAACAAGGGACCGGGAAAAATCGGAACGGGTAAGCTTTTCAACAGCCTGCTCCCGAATCGTTTCAGGGAGGGGAGGATTAAGCCGAAACAACGCCTGCCGCAGGTCACGAAATAACACAACCTCGCGCTCGCTCGCCCGCCCCAGCGTCCCCCCGGCCCCAAAGGTCTCGGCATTATAGGCGTAAATACTATCCCACCCGAGCCTGTCATGCAGATGCTCCGTAAAAGTCTGCTGAACCAACCGGTCTTCGCTGTTGATATCAGTTAGGGCCATGGGATCTCCCCTATCGTACAATCCGTCGGCTCATAAAGGACATTCCAAAACGGTGTCTTTTATGAATGTCATTTTAAATCAGCATGTTGCGGAAACGGTTTGGCGCGAAAATGGACCCTCTCAAGACAATTCCTCGCCACCTTGTCCTTTATGTTCCTGGTCGGAAAGTCGGTAACGCCGCCAGCGCCGCTCACCTGTATAAGCAACTCGGCCACGATCCAGCAGGACATCCAGCGCACGTTTTACAGTTTTGGCGGAAATTTCCGCGCCGATCCGCCGGTTTACGTCCGCGCTGGATGAGTCGGGATAGCGTGCCAGGTCTTCCAGAATCAAGGTCTGCAAGCGATGCGGCGAGATTCTGGTCAGCGTGGTTCTACCATCCAGCCGTGCTCCGCGCAGCCACTCCGGGGTAACGAAATAGCGTTTCCCTGACGTCCTACCGCTACTCTGTACCAGGCCCAGTTCGGGAAGCCGCCCCAGCCACGAGGCGAGCAAATCGGCCCCATCTGTTTCCAAAACGGCCGCCAGCTCGCGAACAGTCATCCCTTCCGTCTGCGCCAGCGCGCCCAGCGTGATCCGTTCTCGCTGCGTCAGCTGAAAGCGCTTATCGGTCTCGGCCATCGGGAGCAGGACCGCCGGTTTCACGATCCGCCGCTGAATCGTCACCTTCACCCAGTCCGCGCCTTCTTCCGGTACCGGCGCGGGACGGCCCTGGGACAACAGCCGGTCGTAGATCAGGTCGAAGCCGCTCCCCTCGCGCTCCATCAGACCGAGGTCGTGGAAGATGCGCGCCAGACCTTCATTTCGGCGCCGGCTTGCGTGCAGCAGTATTGTGCGGCCAGTAAGGAAGCTCGGTATATTGAACGAGACCCAGCGTTCCTGAGCGCCCAGTAACAACTCCTGGTGGCTCCACCCTAGCCTCATTATGGTAGCCAATAATACAATTTGATCCAAGAACAGGGACCTCCCCTTCTTGCATAATCGACTTCGGAAGATCAAAGCCACGCTGCAATTGAATAAAGTCTTTAAACTTAATTTGCTGCGATTTCATCCCACCAACTCCTCAAAGTTTTCATGAGTCTTTCATGAATCTTGCCTCAAATTCCGCCGACTCATCCATTCCTATGATCCTTTCTGTGTCAACTCCGCCTCGATCTCCTCCACCGTAGGCAGGCTGCCTTTGAATTCGTCCGGAAGCGTCTTGACGATCTTGGTCTCCCACTCGGCGACACCGATTGGCTTCCTGAAATTGCGCAGGGCGTACTCCACCACCAATTTGTTTTTCGAACGACACAGGAGAAGCCCGATCGACGGCTTGTCATCGAAATGCCGCAACAGGTCATCCACCGCCGAGAGATACATGTTCATAGTGCCTACAAAACCCGGATCGAAGGGCACGGCCTTAAGTTCCACCACGACGTAACATCGGAGTTTCAGGTGATAAAAGAGGAGATCCAGGTAGTAATCGTTGCTCGCAAATTCGAGATGGACCTGCCGCCCGACGAACGCAAAGCCAGCGCCAAGTTCGAGTAGAAAGCGCTGGATGTGATCGATGAGGGCCTGCTCAACTTCCCTTTCGCGGCGCGGATCTGCAGTGCCGAGGAAGTCGAAGAGGTACGGATCCTTGAAAATTTGGGATGCCATGTCTGAATCTGCGGGTGGAAGGGTAAGGGCGAAGTTGCTGACAGCCTTGCCTTGGCGGGCATGGAGCTTGGACTCGATCTGAAAGCAAAGGACCGGCTGGGACCAGCCTTGTTCGATTGCTTTTTCGGCATACCACAGTCGAACAGCAGGATCATCCAACTTGTCCAGGAGGGTAAGATTGCTCCTCCAGGGGATTTGTGCAACGACCCGTTGCACAATTGAAGGGTCCGGCCATACCGCTGCAAAGGTGCGCATATATTTGAGGTTTCGCGGGGATAGACCGCTCATCTCCGGGTAGGCTTCCCGAAGATCGGCGGAAAGGCGGTCAATGATCTTGGCCCCCCATCCTTCGCGTTCCTGACGTTCCAAAATCAGCCGGCCGATGTCCCAGTACAGCATGACCATGGCCGAGTTGGCAGACATGACGACCCGTAACCGCTCCGTCTGGATACGTCGTTTGATCTCGCCGAGAACGTTGGCGTAGCTATCGGGTAATCCCACGCGGGACGGTGCGACAGGAAACGAGGCGTCTTCGCGCTTTCTTCCCCGTGACTTCCGCTCGGGGGCGTTGGTGGTCGCGGCCTTCTGTTCCGGTTTCTTCATATCCCCAAATCCTCGAAGTTCTTCTGGATTTTCGCCGCAAGCTCCGCTGCCTCCTTGTTGAGGTCGGATAGCTCGGTGTGGATGTCTTGTATGGTTTGCTCGAAATCGAAGTTTTCATCTTCTTCGGGAGGGGCAACCCCCACGTAACGGCCGGGAGTCAGGCTCCAGTCGGCGGCCTCGATGGCGTTCATGGCTTCGGTGACGAGCTTTGGCAGATCGCTGCCGCTCGTGGCAGCCTGCTGCATGATCCAATCATAGCGGGCTTTTTCCGGAAGAAATAATGCGCGGCGGCGGTGGTAGTCGGCGGGTACGATCTTGCGCTTGGGCATCCGGCCGGAAGCTTGGTCCTCCCCTATCTGGCGTGCGGCGGCATCGAAACGGTTGGCGGCGTGGCGGAGAAAGATCACCCCAAGGACGGGCATAAAGTAATCGCTGGAAGTCAGCTTCGAGTTGGCCCGAAGGTTATCTGCTGCCTCCCAGAGATCGGCTTCGAATTTTTCGATGTCCTTGAATGCGTCAACCATGCAGCGGCTGCCTCATCGTCGGGTCGCTATATTTGAACCTCTGGGTAATGCAGGCGTGAACGCCGTCAAGACGGCTTGGGGCTTTTTGGGTCCAGTAAACCTTCATTTCATTCCTGAAGTCCGAATTTTGCACGAACTTCTTTTACATCTTTTGTCCTCCCGGCCTTGATGTCGGCCAAACCCCGTTCGATTATTGCCCGCACGTGCACCCCGTGCATAAGGTCATCCCAGGTAGCATTTTCGGGTAGCCTGTCGATCAGTTTGTGGGCTTCTCCCCTCTGCATCACCTTTGACATAGGGCCACCCCCTTTCCCTCCAAAGCGAGTATACTCCGAACCTTTCTGCATATCAACTTTGATGATTTCGCAAAAAGTTTATCTGCGGAGTTGCGCTTCAACCCCGCCCCGTTAAATATCAACCCGGCTCTCGGGATCCAGGGATAAACCCCCCGATCTTGGAAGCGAAAATCTCTTTTGAAAAGTATCTAACGGGGTGAATGGTTGCGGAAGGTAGGGGCGGCTCGCCGAGCCGCCCGATATCGGGCAACCCGGCGGGTTGCCCCTACCATCGGATTTGCGCGCCTTGCCTGGTAGGGGCACGCTGCGCGTGCCCGATATCGGGCGCGAAGCATCGCGCCCCTACAATTGAAACCATCGTTCCGGCAATTTCTTACGAGGTCATTATTCTTGATTATCTTCCAAGAGGTCACTCAAACGATGACCGCGTAAAGGGGGTTCCCACACTCCCAGAAGGAGACGCCCCTAACCCGGTTTGGGCAATTCTGGAATAAAGGCCAGGATCACGCCATCCGCACCACGGCCCGCATGCATTTGGACAGATCCTTCGCCATCTCGATGGCTTTCCCCCAGTCCTCCAGGGGAAACCGATGGGAAACTAAGTGGTCCACCTGGATTACGCCGCTTGCCAAGAGATCCTGGGCCACGATGCAAGTGTTTACGGAGGAAAAGCTGCCGATGACCTGGAGGTCTTTCCGGCAGATGTCGAAGGGGTTCACGCTCGCGTTCTGATCGGGCGGAACGATCCCATAGAGGACAATCTTACCGCCCGGGGTAACATACTTGAAGGCCCGTTCGACGATCGGGGCGACTCCCGTGGTTTCGAACACGGCGTCGAACCCATGCGGAGCCAAACGGCGCAGGTTCGCTTCCTGCTTCTCATCGGCCACGACCGTCTCATCCACCCCCATTCTCGCGGCCACTGCCAGGCGGCTTTTCGTTCTGCCGGTGACCGCCACCACCGAGGCCCCCGACTTCTTGGCCAACTCCGCGAGGATCAGTCCATTGGCCCCCGTGCCGAACACCAGGACCCTCATCCCATGCTGGAGACCGGTCCTCCGGAGGGCATAGACGAGCGTCCCGATATTGGCGATGAAACCGCCGGCTTCGAAAGAGACCGAATCGGCCAGAGGAATCAGGTTTCGCGCCGGGACCACGACCTGCTCCGAAAATCCCCCGTCCAGTTTGATCGCCTTCGACTTGGTGTGGCCGATCACCATGCCGTTCAGGCAATGGTTGGTCTTGCCCTGTTTGCAGAAAAGGCAGGTCTGGCAGAAGATGAAAGGCTCGATGGCCACCCGGTCGCCGGGCTTGACGTTTGTGACTTTCACGCCGGTCTTTCGAACCACCCCCGAAAATTCGTGCCCGGGGATGAGAGGATATTCCGCGCCTTTAAATTCACCCTGAAGAAGGTGGATGTCGGTCCCGCAAACGCAGCAGGCCATCACGTCCACCACGACTTCGGACTCGCCCGGAACCGGGTCCGGGAGATCGCGAAGGGCAAAAGATCCGGGTTTTTCAATCACGATAGATTTCATTGGCAACTCCTTCTCCTGAAAAATGAAACGTTATTTTCAATTACAAAAGCCGATGATCTCGTAAGAAGTCTGAAACTGCCCATTTTCGTCATTTCGGCGAACCCCGGATCGGGTCCGGGGCAGGCGCCGGAATCCAGTTCTTCCAAGTAGTTACAACTTCCCTGGACTCCGGTTTCCACCGGAGTGACGACTTTTTACGAAACCATCAAGGCTGACCTTTGCCCGCCTATTATGTTAAACCTTCTCGGTCATTCGAACTAAAGGCAAAAGATAGCCTGAGTTCTTCAAGCATGTCAAACAAAAACATTTTCTCGAAATTCACCATTCCCCCTTGAAAAAGGAAGGTGTGAAGAGATGGGAATATGCTCCCTCACCCTGCCCTCTCCCGCCACGGGAGAGGGAAAACATATTGAATAAGAAGGAATTTCCCTCCCCCTTGAGAGACTGTGTCGTAATGTCATTGCGAAGGAGTGAAACGGCTGAAGCAATCTCATAATATATTGAAAATCATTAGATTGCCGCGCTCCTTACAGTCGCTCGCAATGACAGATCAGGATTGCGACACAGTCTCTGACGGGGGAGGGGAGGGTGGGGTGATTTAGGAAAATATTTCACAGCCTCAGGGGGGAAGGGAGGATTTTCTCCGTTAAAACGTTGTTCGGGAGAGTCGCGGCCGCCATGAGAATTTGCGGGGGAACAAACGAAATCCATCTTCTGGTTTTTGCGGGGAAGGTGTGCTATATAAAATGGTGAGTTTCCCTTCAGAAAGGACCTGCCTTCGATGCCGGATTTAACCGTAAAAATCGGGAACGTTACCCTGAAGAACCCTCTGATCATCGCTTCGGGAACGCCGACCTATGGGCCGACGATGGTGAAAAAATGCATCAAGAGCGAGGCCGCGGCTTTTGTCACCAAGACGCTTTGCTACACGGAATGGCTCCAAAAGCAGCCCCGCCCCCGCTGGCATATCGACCGCCCCGAGGCCATCGAAAGCGGCGGGTATTTCTCCCTCCATTCCACGGAACGACTGAACCCCACCCCGCCGGAGGAATACGCCCGGAAAAAGATGAAGGAATATGTCAAAGAGGCGCACGATTTCGATGTCAAAGTAATCGCTTCCATCGCCGGGACCGACCCGGAAACCTGGCCCCGGCTCACGGATTTAGTCACGGAGAACGGCGCCGATATGATCGAGCTCAACCTCCAGTGCCCCCACGTGGAAAAAGGCCAACCCACGGGCATGGTGGCCGGGCGCGACCCCGAGCTTTGCTTTTCCATCCTGGAACTGGTGAAAAAACACACCTCCCTTCCGGTCATCGGCAAAATTCTGGGGGAAGGGGTGGATCCGATCCGGGTCGCGGAGCGCATGATCGACGGAGGCGCGGACTCGGTCGTCTTGACGGGAAGATATCAAGGGGTTTACATCGATATCGAAGCGGAAAAGCCGATCCATTGGGGGGGAATGGGAGGATACGGGGGCTACTGGCAGGCGCCTATTACCCGGAAATGGCTGGTGCGGGCAACCGAATATCAATTAAAGGTACCCTTCCTGGGCGGAGCGGGAGTGGGCACCTTCGAGGACTTTGTCTCCTACATCCTCTGCGGGGCCAGCGCGGTTCAGGTCTGCACGGCTGTAATCGTCCACGGCCATAAAATCATCAAGCGCTGGCTGCGCCAAACGGAAGGTTGGATGGAGAAGAAGGGGTATAACTCTATCGAGGATTTCCGGGGGCGGTCCGTGTCAAAAATCATCCCCCCCAGCCAGATCCCGGGAGACAAACCTTACAAGGCCCGGATCCAGCCGGAGAGCTGTCAGAAATGCCTGCGCTGCCTGGAAGCATGTCCGTATAATGCCATTGCGGTGGTCGGCAAGAAGTTGGTTGTGGACCCGGACCAGTGCGACGGCTGCCGCCTATGTGTGAGCCTCTGCGCCCATGGGGCCGCGGAGTTCTATTTACAGGCATAGGACGCAGATTTTCGCAGATGAACGCAGAAAATTCTTTATAGGCGTAAACTACTTACTACTTGCTACTAACGTTTTCTAATCTATAGAGGAGATTCAGAATGCCCACTTCGGTCGCCATCGTCAAAGGCAAGAACGGTCGAGATCTAGACGACGTCCGGCGCATGATGACGAACCTTTTCGCCCTGATCGGGCCTCCTTCCAAGATCATTCCGCGAGGGAGCCGGGTTCTAATCAAGGTCAACCTCACCTCCGAAGATAATCTCTGGGAACGGGGAATCCTGACCAGCCCTCTTTTCACCCGGGCCTTAGTGGAAGAAGTGCAGAAAGCCCGGCCCGCCGAAGTGATCATCGCCGAGGGAACGGCCGTGGGCCAGGACACGAAAAAGGCCTTCGCCGCCAACGGGTACCCGGAGGTGGCCAAAGCAACGGGGACTCGGCTCCTGGACCTTTACGACGGCGAGTACGAAGAAGTGAAAACGGCCCCAGGCGGGATTTTGGGGACCGTAAGAATTTCCCAAGAGGTCTTGAAGGCGGATTTCTTCATCAACGCCCCGGTTTTGAAAACCCATTTCGCCAGCACCCTCACCGCGGCCATGAAGAACCTGAAAGGCACGACGACGTATGATGAGAAAAAGCGGTTCCATTACTTGAATTTGAACCAGGCGGTGGCCGAACTCAACCAGGTTCTGAAGCCTAACCTGATCGTCATCGACGGGACCATCGCCATGGAGGGAGACGGACCGATTGCCGGGACCCCCGTGGGTTTGGATATGGTTATGGCCGGAACCGATGCCGTGGCCGTGGATACCATCTGCGCCCGGATCATGGATATCGACCCTGAAGAGGTGGCCCCAATCGTCTGGGCGAAAAAGATGGGCTTCGGGGTTTGGGATGAAAAGGAAATCAGGGTCCTTGGAAACTCCATTTCGGAAGTGTTCCGGCCGTTCAAACGCTCCTGCGCCCCTCTGAAGATCGATGCGAAGAAAATCGATTTCATAGACGGTCAGGCATGCAATGCCTGCCGGGACGGACTGCGGATCGCCCTGGAGCGCCTTAAGGCATCGGGGGTCGATTTGGACAAACTGCCCGAGGTGAAAATCAGCCTGGGATCGCAGGCAAGTTTGGAGGATTCGGCAGGCTGTGTTCAGGTCCCCATAGGAAACTGTCAAAACCAGTACAAGCACCTCCCCAACTTCGTCCCCGGCTGTCCGCCCCCGACTTTTCTCATGGCGGACCAGATTCGGGAACTGCTGGGAGAGAAACGGAAATTCGGGCCTAAGAAGGACTTTTTCATGGATAAATGATGATGGTTTCGTAAAAAGTCCATCTGAGGCGCACTCGTAAGTGCGCCTCACTCCTCAGTTTTTGCGCGCCTTGCATGTAGGGGCGAGTTGCACTCGCCCGATAATGGGCGTCCGGCCGGACGCCCCTACAATCGAAACCATCGTTCCGGTGACTTTTTACGAGATCATCAGTCTTTCTCCCCTTCAAA
>Ga0315286_10005504_pt1 | contig 12236 bp, 10 predicted proteins | sample YL17G10_0_MG_FD_205038 | JGI IMG/M metagenome (GOLD analysis project Ga0315286, IMG submission 205038) | Sediment microbial communities from Yellowstone Lake, YNP, Wyoming, USA - YL17G10_0 | ecosystem: Environmental > Aquatic > Freshwater > Lake > Sediment | place: USA: Wyoming | collected... | reverse complement strand
ACTGCCTGATATTGAATTGTTTGAATTGTAGCATTTTCTTCTGTGAGAATTGTAATGTTGCTTTGAGTTGTAGCATTTGTAGTTGTAATATTTGTCTGTGTAACATTTGTTTCTGTGATGCTCTCTTCTGTTTCAGGAATAGTGATGTTTGTTATTGGTTGGGTTTCATTTGCTTCTTGTGTGGGAATACTAACATTTGTTTCTGTTATGTTTTCACTTGTAATATTCTCTGCTGTAACATTTTCAGGAATGGTAATGTTAATTTTAGGTATATTTGTCTCTGGCTCTTTTTCTGCTTCTTGTATTATGCTGGATTTTACTTCTTCTAAATTTAATTTCAAGCCATCTGAAAGTTCTATCCTTAATGTATAAGAATTCTGGATTAAATTCAATTTTTCTAAATCACAGGTTTGTTCGCACACATCTGTGAAACTTTTTGTAAAGGTTTCAGAAGGCTTCGTCAGAATTTCAGAAGGAAGAAGCCCTTCATGAGAAGGACTCGACTTCTCTATCTGTTGAAGAGCTTCTTCTTTATTTATTTCTCCTGAATATATCAATAAATTATCGAGGTATATTTCCACGTTTCCTACTCCGCTTATTTTTCCCGATAATTTTAATGAAGAAAGTTTTTCTACTTCTCCTATTTGCGGTTCTCCAATCTGCGATTCTCCAATCTGCAATTCATAATTTCCTGATTGCAAGAATTCCAGATTCAATCTTTGTGAAGATTCTAATTCATTTCCCTTTACAGCATAACCAACAAATGAGGGCTTGAAATTAGAAAGGAACAAGAAAACTAAAAATCCAAGAACAGCCAAAGACAAGAACACAACGCTGGTTTTCTTCACAGCATTTTTTCTTTGCTCTCTCTTTAACTCTCTCTTGCAGTTTCTGCCATGCTTATCAAGGCAGTCAATCCATTCCTTTATGTTTTTTCCATGTCTCTTTTGATGCAGTGCTTCAACATATTTTGAATAAGAAATATTTCCATTAGAATAACCTGATCGTAATTTTTTTAGATAATTTGAGCACGCTTCTCTCCTTCTTTCTGTACCCTTTATTCTCTCTTTTATGTCGTTTATGGTACTCCCTGCTAGTCGAGTCCTTCTCATACCTATTATGTATGTATTTTGCCTTATAAATTTATGTAATTATGAGAGATATACTTACTATGTATGTATTTTATATCTCTAGTAAATTTGCAGTCTTTTTCAGTCAATTTTAAAGAAATATTTAAAAAGTGTAGTGCCTAAATCTTTTCATGGCTTTTATTGTTAAGAAAGAATATGTTTATAAACTAAACTTTACAAGTATCAATTAAAATGGATATGTATTCAATTCAGTTTACAAGACTTCAGAATAAAATTTTTAGACTTCTTTGCATCAAAGCAAATATATCTTTAAATCAAAGAGAGATAGCAAGACTTCTGAAAGTTTCCCCTACTGCTATATCCCAATCTTTAGCCTTGCTCGAAAAAGAAAATTTAATCAAAGTTAAAAAAGACAGAAAAATAAACTTGATGTCTATTGAATTGAACAGAGATTCTGAAAAGGCAATTAACCTCAAAAGAACTGAGAATCTTAGAATGATTTATGAATCTGGACTTGTTGGGTTTTTGCAAGAGAGTTTTCCTGGTTGCGCGATTATTCTTTTCGGAAGTTATTCAAGAGGCGATGATATTTTGAATGTGAATGAAGGGCATAAATCAGACATTGATATAGCAATAATCGGAACAAAGGGCAAAGAAACAGAACTGACAAAATTTGAAGAACTATTAGAAAGAATAATAACAATTAATTTCTATCTTTCATTTAAAGAAATACATAAACATTTAAAAGACAGCATTCTAAGCGGGATATTGCTATCAGGAAGTGTTGACTTATGAAACTGCCTAAGGAATTTGAATATTATTTGAAAGATGCAATTAAAAAAAGCAAGGATAAACCAAGAGCAGAATTTTTGCTGAATGAATCGGACATTTCATTAGAAGGATTAAAGGAAAGAATAAAAATAATTGGAATAAATGACAAAAATGCAAATTCGATAATAAAAGATTGTTATGACATTATGATTGAAATAATAAGAGCAAAACTTCTTTTGGAAGGATACTCTTTTTCTGGAAATTATGCTCATGAAGCAGAGATTTCTTATTTAAAAAAACTCGGATTTCCGGATAATGAAGTTTCTTTTTTAAATGAACTGAGATATTTTAGAAACTCAATAATGTATTATGGCAAAATTCTTGACAAAGAATATGCTGAAAAAGTTTTAGATTTCTTAAACAAAATTCACTCAAAATTAAAGAAGTTGGTTGAAAGATAATTTTTTAAATAAAATGGCATTTATAGTCAAAAAAAATATTGGGGGAAAAGATTACTATTATCTCAATGAAAATAAAAGAATTGATGGAAAAGTAAAAACTAAAACCTTGGCTTATCTTGGAAAGACAAAAAAAGAAGCAGAAAAAAAAGCCAGGGAATTTCTGAAAAAAATGGAAACTGAAACACACGAAGATGACAAGCAAGAAAAAATTACAGCTTCAGCAACGAGCATTTCAGTGGAAGACATGGCAGTATTCTGCAAAAGAAGGGGTTTTGTCTATCAGTCCGCAGACATCTATGGAGGGTTTGCGGGCTTTTGGGATTTTGGACATCTCGGAGCAGAACTAAAAAATAACATAAAAAAAGAATGGTGGAAATTTCATGTTTGGGGAAGAAGGGATATAAAAGGAATTGATGGAAGCATAATAACTCATCCTCTTGTTTGGAAAGCATCTGGACACATCGATAGTTTCAGTGATATTTTCGTCTTATGCAGGAAATGTAAAAAACCAGAAAAAATAGACAGGAAAGATTTAGGGAAAGTTAAATGTCCAAAATGCGGGGGGGAATTTGATGAAACAAGTGCAAAAGAATTCAAACTTATGTTTAAAACAGGTGTCGGAGAAAAAGATGAAGCTTATCTCAGGCCAGAAACAGCGCAGTTAATTTTTACGAATTTCAAGTTTGTCTATGAAAATGCAAGAATGAAACTGCCTTTTGGAATCGCGCAGGTAGGAAAAGCATTCAGAAATGAAATTGCTCCAAGGGATTTTTTGTTCAGATGCAGGGAGTTTGAACAAATGGAAATAGAATATTTCATCTTTCCAGACAGCAGCTGCATCTATGAAATTCCTGATGTTGAAATATTTGTCCTGTCTGCAGAAGCGCAGGAGAAAAATGAACCTCCAAAAAAAATGTGGATAAGAGATGCATTAAAAAAGAAAATAATAAAAAAAGACTGGCATGCATACTGGCTCGCAACAGAATTTTCTTGGTTTATAAACCTTGGAGCCCACCCTGATAATTTCAGAATAAGACAGCACGGGAAAGATGAACTCGCGCATTATTCTTCTGACTGCTGGGATTTGGAATACAAGTTTCCTTTTGGTTGGAAAGAATTGGAAGGAATTGCAGACAGGAGTGATTATGATTTATCACAGCATCAGAAATTTTCAAAAAAAGATTTAACTGTCTTCGACGAAGAATCAAAAAAGAAAATCCTTCCGCAGGTTATCTGCGAGCCAAGTCTCGGGGTTGAAAGAGCTTTTTTAGTCTTTATGTTTGATTCATATTATTATGATAAGGAAAGGGAAAATATTGTTTTGAAATTGCACCCAAAGGTAGCTCCAATAAAAGCTGCAATTTTCCCTATTGTTAAAAAAGAGGAATTTGAAAAAATATGTTCTGATATTTTTGATGATTTGAAAAAAGAATGGAATGTAATTTACGACGAATCAGGAAGCATTGGGAGGAGGTATTCTAGATCTGATGAACAGGGTATTCCAATGTGTATCACTGTAGATGAGCAGAGCCTAAAAGATAAGACTATAACCCTCAGAGATAGAGATACTACTAAACAAGTAAGAGTAAAAATATCGGAATTAAAAGAAATTATGAGAAAAGTTATAAATGAAGAATGTAGTATTTTGAAGTTTGGGAAAAAGGTAAGCACAAGAGTTAAATAATTTCTACAATTTCTCTGTCTGTTTCATAAACATTTTTTAGAACATTTTCAAAAGATATGTTTATTGATTTGCACATATTTTTAAGAACATATAGGGGGATCCTGTTCTTCCTAACCCTCCATGCAGACATAGTTGCTTTATGAGTTTCTAGGAAAATCGCAAATTTTTCATAGCTATAAAATTTTCGTAATATCTTATTAAATAAATAATTATGAAATCGTTCTTTCAGAGAAATCATTGTTTTATCAGAAATATATTTATTTATTTTTTTAGGTTTATTTGAAAGTCTTATAATCTTTTTAGTCTTTAATATTGATAAATGCTGTCTTATTGTCGTATGCGAATAGTTTAGCTCTCTCATTAAAAATTCAGCATCACATATTTTTACTTTTTTTACTAATTCAAGAATATTATTTGTTTTATATAAATCTTTTTCATAAGTTATCTGTTCTGATTTAAAATTTTGATTGTTTAACCACATTAATAATTCCCATTTTTTAGTTCCTTTTTCAAAATATTCTAGAAGTTTATCTGATTTGTTATTTATAAAAGTGTAAACAGTATATTCTCCTCTATTGTTTGTAAAATTACCTACTTTTAAATTATCTTTTATGAGTATATCTCTTATTGACTCTGCTAAGTATGAACTTAAACTTGAGAACATTATCTTTTTATTTTTTGTTACACATCCATCAAACATTAAAACCCCCTTTGCAAATTCTTTTCTTATTTTTAAAGTAGAATTTTTGATTATTTTCGGTTCATCAATAATATCTGTTTTGTATCCTGGCAGAATATCAAATAATTTTATTAAATATCTTGCTAGAATTTTATTTGAAAAAATGGTCCTCCATGCATTTTCTTTATTATAAAATATAGTTGGTTTAATTTCAAATTCTTCATTTAACCATCTGTTAAATGCTTCTACATTAGATTTATGCTCATCTGTTAACTCAATATTATAATGAGTTTGGGTTTGAAAATCTTTATTTTTTTTGGAAAATTTGATTAGATCTTCATAGTTATTTTTATTGATCTGCAATGCTATGTAATATTCATTTCTCATAACACTTTTTTTAATTAGGGGATTTTTTATAAATTTAAATTTAAATTTTTCCAGAATTTCTTTATCCTTACTTGATATAACAAATTGTATGCTTAGACTGCCATCTGCACAAAAAGCCCCTAGAATTTTACTTAGAATTTTAGAGAGTTTTTTAGGAGCTTTTATTGGTTTTGATGAGGCTGAATTTACTTTTAGATATTCAATTGAATCTTCTATAGTCTTTTTATAATTATTTTCTTTTTTTGATAATTTAATTAACTTCAATACAACTGGCAAGGGGTAAAATTCATTTTTTCCTCTTAAAATATTTTTAATTGAGACATGATTGTATAATAATTTTTGTGATAAGAGTTTACTTATCTGCTCTCTATTTGTCTTTTTGTTTCTAATTATTTCCTTTTCTATCTTAAATATAATGTCTTTTATGTTTTCACCTTTAATGCAAATCCAGGATCTTGGATGTTTATCCAGATTTTTATCATTTAGCGATAATAGATTAAATTTAATACTCATAATATCTTCAATTCAATAATATTTATAAACATTTCTTACTATTACTTAATAATAATGGGGAAATTTCTTTTGAAAAAGCAGGAAAATTAATAAAATAATTATTTTCTACGGTAAATCACACCAAAAAAATATTCTTTGTGAAAAATTTAGTAAGATTTATTAAAGCGTTTATCCTTTTTTTTATACAAAAAATGGTGAGAATAGCAATTAATGGACTTGGAAGAATTGGAAGGACTTTCCTGAAAATTGCTCTGGATAAAAAATTAGATATAGTCGCTGTAAACGACCTTGGCAACATAAATTCTCTTGTTTATTTGATAAAATACGATTCTGTTTATGGGAATTATGAAAATAAAGTTGAATCTGGAAAGAATTTTATTAAAATTAAGGACAAAAAAATAAAAGTCTTCGGAGAAAAAGACCCTGAAAATCTTCCCTGGAAAGAATTGAAGATTGATATTGTAATAGAATCAACAGGAGTTTTCACAGACAGAGAAGGAGCATCTAAGCATCTCAAAGCAGGTGCAAAAAAAGTAATTATATCTGCTCCGGCAGAAAGCCCGGATATTACTGTGGTTCTGGGAGTTAATGAAAATAAATTAAGAAAAGAGCACAAAATTATTTCTATGGGTTCTTGCACAACAAATTGTTTGGCTCCAATAGTCAAGGTTCTCAATGATAGTTTCGGAATTGAAAAAGGATATATGACTACAGTGCATGCTTATACAAACGACCAGGTGATTTTAGATGCTCCGCACAAGAAATTAAGAAGAGGCAGAGCAGGAGCAATAAATCTTATACCCACAACTTCAGGAGCAACAACTTCTGTTACAGACGTGATTCCCCAGCTGAAAGGAAAACTGGATGGACTAGCAATACGTGCCCCTGTACCATGCGGAAGTATTACAGACTTTGTCGCAATTTTAAAAAAATCAGTAACAAAAGAACAAGTAAATGAAGCAATGAAAAAAGCAGCTCATCAAAGCATGAAAGGAATTCTATCTTATTCCCAGGACGAGCTTGTTTCTTCAGACATAATAAGAAATCCAAACTCTTCAATTGTTGATTCCATTCTCACCCAAACAAATGGCAATTTAGTTAAGGTTCTTTCATGGTACGATAATGAGTACGGTTATTCCAATCGGTTGGTTGATTTGATTAAAATTCTAAAATGAGGTTTAATTTTTAAAATGAAAACTTTAAACGATTTTGACTTTCGGGGAAAAATAGTATTGCTCAGATGCGATTTAAATTCTGACGTTAAAAATAAAAAATTGCTGGAATCAGAAAGAATCAGGGAAGCTTCTATAACAATCAAGGAATTAAAAAAGAAAAAGGCAAAAATTGTTATTGTAGCTCATCAGAGCAGGCCAGGAGACGAGGATTTTATCTCTCTTAAACAGCATTGCAAACAGCTGAATAAATATACAAAAGTAAATTTTGTAGAAGACATTATTGGACAAAGGGCAGAAAAGGCAATTAAAAAATTAAAAAACAGCGAGGCAATTCTTTTAGAGAACATAAGAAATTTAAAGGAGGAGTTCACTCCGGAAAAAAGCAACAAGATTAGCAACTTCTTTGCAAGATTATGTGATATATATGTCAATGATGCATTTTCTGTTTGCCATAGGAAACAAACTTCTATTCTTCTCCCAAGGTACATGAAAAAAAGCTGTGCTGGAAGAATATTGGAAAGAGAAATTCAGGCACTTAGCAAAATAAAGTTAAAAAATACGCTATATATTCTGGGAGGAGCAAAACCAGAGGATAACATAAAATTATTGGGTGAACATAGAGTTCTGAGCTGTGGATTATTCGGGCAAGTTTGTTTGATTAACAAAGGGAAAAAATTAGGAGAACAGGAAAATTATCTGAAAAAAAAGAAGGTTTTTATTAAAATACCAAAAGATAAATTAAAAAAAGTTGAAACTCCTGTTGATTTTGCCGTAGATATTAACGGAAGAAAAGAGATATCTTTAGAAGGATTTCCAAACGAACATGAAATTTTTGACATTGGTTCTGAAACTCAAAAAAAATACATCAAAGAAATAAAGAATGCAAATGCAATTTACATGAAAGGGCCTGCAGGAGACTGCGGCAAGAAAGGATTTTCTAATGGAACTTTTTCAATTCTGAAAGCGATTGCAAATAGCCGAGCTTTTTCAGTTATTGGGGGAGGGCATTTGAGTGATGCGATTAAAGCGTCTAAGATAGATAAGAAAAAATTCGGACACATTAGTCTTAGCGGAGGAGCTTTGTTGAGTTATATTGCAGGGGAAAAATTGCCTGGTTTAGAGGCTTTGAAATGAGCAAACAGGAAATTTGCCACAAAGCGATTACGCATACGCATCGCGAAACTAAACACCACAAAACAGGAGGTTTTGCGTAATGAAACTCATAAAAGTTAAAAATTACAATGAATTGTCAGAAAAAGCTTTCCAAATTGTTAAAAAAGAAATTTCAAAAAAACCCAATCTCGTTATTGGATTTGCAACAGGAAAAACTACTCTTGGCTTATACAGAAAATTAGCAGAAGCATATAGGAAAGGAGAGATTGACTTTTCAAAAATAAAAAGCTTTAATCTGGATGAATATTATCCTATAAAAAAGAAGAATAAGAAAAGCCTTTCTTACTCTATGTTCAAGAATCTTTTTAATAAGATAAACATTAAAAAAGAAAATATAAATCTCCTGAATGGAAATGCAAAAGATATTAAAAAAGAGTGCAAAAATTATGAGAACAAAATAAGAAAAAATCCAATTGACATACAGATATTAGGAGTTGGTATTAACGGGCATATTGGATTTAACGAACCAGGAAGCGATTCAAATTCTAAAACCAGGTTAATCAATTTATCTAAAGAAACCATAAAAAGAAAAAATGTAACTAAAAAGGCATTAACAGTGGGAATTTCCACAATAATGAAATCTAAAAAAATAATTCTTTTAGCCTTTGGAAAGAAAAAAGCAAAAGCTGTTCGCGATTTAATTAAAGGGGAAATCAACAAAAATTGTCCTGCAAGTTTTTTAAAAAAGCATAAAAATCTTTTTGTAATTATAGACGGAAAAGCCGGTTCTTTGTTATAATATTCTATAAATTTAAAAACTATTGGGAATTATTTCACTTGTGGTAGACATTGAAAAAGGGGGTTTGTTATTTACTCCTAAAATGATTAAGCCTTCTTTTAAGGAGTTAATGGTAATTGGAACTATTAATCCCGCTGCAATAAGGAGAGAAGATGGAAAGATAGTTCTTTATGTAAGAGTTATTGAAAGGGTAAAAATTCTTGAAGATGAAAAATATTGTTATTCACCAAGAATGATTGGAGAGAAAAAATACAAAATAAAAATAGACAGATTTGAAAAAAAAGACATATCTGCTATTTCTGAGTTTGATATTCTTTTTAAGGATAATACAAAAAGATTGACTTACATTTCTCATTTGAGAAAAGTTATTCTTGATGAATCAGGATTAAAGATACTGTCTATTGATAAAGAGCCAAGCTTTTACGGAATTTCAAGCGATTCAGAATTAGGAGTAGAAGATCCAAGAATCACCAAAATAGACGGGCAATATGTTATGACTTATGTCAGCTTATCAAGGAAAGAAAATATTTCAACTTCAATTGCCTTTTCAAAAGACTTGGAAAAGTGGGACAGAAAGGGAATTATATTTGGAGAGCAGGATAAAGACGTTGTTATATTCCCTGAAAAAATCAGGGGAAAGTATGTTGCGTTTGACAGGCCAGAAAGCAATTTCCAGTTTAGTCTTCCTCACATATGGATAGCCCATTCCGATGATTTGTTATCTTGGGGAAATTTAAAATCAATTAATCTCTTAAAAAAAGGCGATGAAGATTACGGAAGAATTGGTCCAGGATGTCCTCCTATAAAAACAAGCAAGGGCTGGCTGTTAATTTATCATACAGTCAGAACAGACAAAGAAAAAGTTGATATTTATTCTGGCTCTGCTGCTTTATTTGATTTAAAAAATCCAAGAAGACTTTTATTAAAATCAGAACCCCTCTTTATTCCTCAGCAGGATTATGAACTGGAATTATACCAAAAAAAAAGAATAATCTTTCCAACAGGTATTGTTCTCGACAAAGACAACAAACATTTGCTAATATATTCTGGAGGAGGAGATATTGTAACCAGTGTTAGAAAGATATCTCTAAAGAAAATTATGGATTCCTTAAAAAAATTAAAATGAAAAGATTTTCATCGGAGGCAACGAGAGTTTACACGAGCATAACCTCAAAAATGAGAACGAGTGTGGGCTCGAGCAAAGAAAATCGCTTGAGGGATTATAAAAACCGTAGGTGTTTAAAATGAAAAGATTTTCATCGGAGGCAACTAAGTTAGCTTATGAAAAAGCATTTGAGTGTATAAGAATATGTTCAACTAAATACGGACTTTTTGCATCTGGAGGAAAAAGCGGGTATAAGGGAGTATGGGCAAGAGATAGCGTTATTTCTTTGATTGGAGCCAGTTTAATCAAAGATAATAGAATAAAAGATGTCTTTAAAAGAAGTCTGATTACCTTGGCAAATCATCAAAGCAAACTGGGACAAATTCCTAACGCTGTTTTGCATTTTGAAAGAAAAAAACCTCAGGCAGATTTTGAGTCAATTGATTCCAGTTTATGGTTTATCATAGGAGAATATATTTATAAGAAAAGATACAACAGCAAATTATTTAAAGAGCATAAAAAAGAAATTGAAAAAGCTCTAACTTGGCTCAGTTATCAGGACATGGAAGAAGACAATCTTCTTGAACAATTGCCAACAACAGACTGGCAGGATGCCTTTCCCCACAAATACGGGCATACGATTAATACCCAAGCTCTTTATTATAAAGTTTTAAATTTTGCCATGAAATTAGAAAAACAAAAACAACTCAAGCTTAACATTGAAAAAACAAATGACAAAAAATTATGGAACAAAAATTTTTACTATGCATACAGATGGAAAAACCATCGTAAATACAAAGAAATAGGAACTTGGTTTGATACTCTCGGAAATTTATTGGCAATTGTTTTTAATCTTTCCGAAAAAAATAAATCTGAAAAAATTCTTTCATATATAAAAGACAAAAATATTAATGAACCTTATCCTGTTCGTGCAATTTATCCCCCAATAAAAAAGAGCAGCAAATACTGGCAGGATTATTATCTGGATTGCAAAGCAGGAACTCCTTATCAATATCTCAATGGAGGAATTTGGCCTTTTATTGGAAGTTTTTATGTTCTTGCCTTGATTAAATTAAAAAAATTTAAAGAGGCGGAAAAAGAACTGGAAAAATTAGCAGAGGTTAATTTAAAAGGAAATTTCCCAGAATGGGTAAATCCTCTTAATAAAAAAATGTACGGAAAATTGCAGGCATGGAATGCAGGAACATACATTTTGGCTTATGAATCTTTAAAGAAGAAAAAGGTTTTGATTTAAATCAAGTCTGTATTTTTTGGAGTTGCATTTTGTTATTTACTCTAGTTCCAGTTTCTCTTTTATTACATCCAGCATTTTTCCGGATGTTATTTTGTAATCAAAGTTCTTAACCGCATGTTCTCTTGCATTCTTTCCCATTTCTTCCCTTAATTTATCGTCAGTCAAAAGTTTTAAAGTATATTTTCTTAAATCTTCTATGTCTGCTCTGTAGCCAAATGTTTTTGGTTTGTCGAATTTTATTATTTGCCTGCTTGAAAAACCCATATGAGGATAAGCCCATTCTTCTGTTAATTTTATCTCTTCTGCAACTTTTGCAAGAAACCCTGTTTTTCCGTGAATTATTGTTTCAGCAGGCCCGCCAACATTTATTGAAATTACTGGTTTTCCGCAAGACATTGCTTCAACCTGAATCATTCCAAATCCTTCTATTCTTGAAGGAGCAGCATAAATATCGCACGCATTCAGGACATTTACCATAAATTCTTGAGCAAATGAGTCATCTAAAAAAATGATTTTGTCTTTAATTCCTAGTTCTTCAGCAAGCCCCTCTTCTTTTTCTCTCCATTCATGTGCACAATCACTAGGCCATGATTTGCACACATATTTCCAATTTTTAAATTCTTTGTCTATCTTTGATAAAGCCTTCATCATCTCTTGAGCTCCTTTTGATGTAACATCTCCGCCCATTGTCAAAATCATTTTTTCGTTATCTTTAACTCCAAGCATTCTTCTTGCAGCGAGATTCATTTCTTCATTTTTTATTGGTCTAAACAAGTTAGTATCAATTCCTATTGGCATTGAAATTATTTTGCTTACATCCACACCATCTCTTTCATAAATGCTTCTAACCCATTCGCTTGTGGTAAACATTAATTTTAATTTATTAAATTCTTCTTTGTAATTTGCAACCCATCCATCTGCATTAAACCATGGAACAGGAGTTATGCCCCATTTTAATGGCTCTTGAATTATTTCTGGAACATTTCCCCAGAATCCAATTCCTAGCGCTAAATCTGGTTTAAAATTTCTTAAATAGAATTCTTTTTCTATACTATCATTAAGATTGCAGGGGATTGCATTTACTCCATGATGCAAAAACCCCTTATATAAAAACTCTCCTTGTATGCTAATCCCGTCATTTTCCATTGGATAGGGGTATAAAACCAAAATTTTCATTTTTTAATATCAAATGCCTCAATTTCT
>Ga0315286_10005499_pt1 | contig 12239 bp, 9 predicted proteins | sample YL17G10_0_MG_FD_205038 | JGI IMG/M metagenome (GOLD analysis project Ga0315286, IMG submission 205038) | Sediment microbial communities from Yellowstone Lake, YNP, Wyoming, USA - YL17G10_0 | ecosystem: Environmental > Aquatic > Freshwater > Lake > Sediment | place: USA: Wyoming | collected... | reverse complement strand
CCCGGCATCCATATACCAGCCCATCAAATACAGAGCGGCATAGCACGCGTTATTCGGAACAACAAAGGTCTGGCAAATCGACCGCCACCCTAATGAACTCTTCGGGACTTGGTTTGCGGAGTCATAGGGAACGGCGTCCATGAGACGCTCATCTTTGTCAAGCCAGGGGATGTGGAGGAAGATCCGGGCGTTCTTTCCTGGATTCTTGTTAAGGGTTACATCGGTTTGCACCTGTATGAAGGTCCCGGGTTTCACGCGGACTTTTCTTCCAGGGGTGCTTGAGAATCCGATTCGTCTGCCGGGCGATCCATTAAGTCGCAGAACTTTGCCATGTACACCACCGGGAGAATCCATGGAATAGTCCTTGGCACGAATCGGGCCGCTTGCATCGGACCATGGAGCCCAGCCCTGACAGATACTTGTGCGGCTGTCCCGGCCGATTTCGAAGTTGGCGTTGTCGATCAATCCTTCAAAGAAATTCTCAACAACATATGCCGACTGCCGTTTCTCGTAGGGTGGAGCGTTGCATTTGATAAGCCCGAAGTGGCCCGGCTCGCCGAGATACTCATAATCAAACACCGACCAGATGCCAAGACCTTTCAGCTTGTGGCGTGTACCTTTCAAGTCATCGTAGAACTGATCGATGATCTGCAAGTTGCTCTCGAAGAACTTTGCCTGATCTGTTTCAGAGGAATTGTTCAAGCCGAGAGCGAAGCCAAACTCACCGAGAAACCAGTCGTATGGCTGAGGTTGCAGATCCTCTACCATCAGCTCGTCAAGAACATCTTGGAATGCTTTCCTATACGTACAGGTATTGTAGTTGTGGAATGACATCCAGTCAAAGTAGACCGCGTCGTACGGATGAGAATCGTACGTGATTTCTGCCGGCCGGGTGTAGCCTCCGCCGTGGGCCTTCAAGAGCATGCGGCGCAAATTCTGATGGCTCTGGATTTGATCTTTCTGGTGGAGAGAGAGCATGAGTTTGAGCTTCGGCCACCGGTGATGCAGGTAGTTTGTCATCTCAAGAAGAAAAATATCCGGCAGGAACTCTCTCGGATATGACGCCTCTGCAATCGTGTTCGTGGGGATTGCTTCACTCATCACTTCACACACTTCTACCTGGCTCACGTCGATGTTCTTCAGGATGCAGTCTATCCAATGCGTTGCATCGATGAACCAGTCATTTATCTCCTTCAATGTGGGCGACTTTCCTTTAACGTAGAAGTTGTCAATGTTGCCTTTCGCGTCGCGCCTGGCGGGAGAGTTCTTTGTCTCCAGCCCATGCGAGAACAGAACAAGGTGAACCCGCATCTTATTCTGTGCACAGAAGGCGATCATCTCGTTGATATGTTTAAGGTAGGTTTGCGATTCGGCCGTCCGGAACACCTTACCTGTACCGACTGCCGAGGGATCAACCCAGCCATGATCATATGCCGGCGGATGAGGATCCCATGGCTGTGTGAAGTCCCTCGGGATAAAGTGGAGTGGAATCCTCACCATGTTGAAGCCGAGTTCACGGGCAATTCTGATATACTCTTTCACCTCGTTTCTTCTATCGGGCTCTCCGCCAAAGTAGTTCCAAAATGTTGGGAACTTGGCGTCGTAATAATCCAACGATGCCATCTCTTTCCATTCGTACTTGACCTGGCTATGGCAGGGGAGGAGCAGTCCGACAATAAGCACAAGTGTGGCCAGAAAGCAAAGAGTAAGTCTCATGATAGCGTTTCCATTCTCTTTTCTATTTACTATCAGGACATTTGTCCGGTTTCTGACTCTTTGCCGTTTTTCGTTGACAACTTCTGGTGAAGCGATGTCGACCTGTCCGGGACTCCGACGCTGAGCGTTGGATGAAAGTCCTTCACCAACCTGAAGTACTGGCGAATGGTGCTCATGCTTCGTCCAGTGATCTGACAGATCGAGATCGCATCATGCTTCTTCTTCGCTAATTGCAATACTTGATCGTATGTCTTGATGTATCGGTCGACTGCGTTCTGTGTGTGACCTGTCTTCTGCACGATGTCGGCCGGCGAGATGCCCTGTTCGTGCTGCTCTGCTCCCCATTCCGGGTCCAAACTGAATGAGAAAAAATCAGTGGATTCGTAGAACAGAAGTACGGTGACTTTTTGCCGGCTGACCTAATTGTGGTTTTCCTATTGACTACTCTATTCACTTGCGGCCCAAATTATCTCTTTCTAATAAAGAACAACCAGTTCAGTTCTGCCAAACGAATTCGGCTTACCCTTTTGACTAGTTGTATAAGTCCGCCTGTGTTCATCATCATCTATTGGAGTTCGATGGAAACTTTATACACACTCTTTGGCGGGTGATGTACACGGCATATAATAGCAGGCATTACGGCGCTCGCCGGATGGAAATCATAGGGTCGCTCCAACAATGCGTGTTTTTGCAAAACGTTGTGTGAAATTGTTTTGCTTGTTGCTATACCCCCAAAAGTGAGATTCAACGACACTCGACACTAAAAGAGATGTTCTCGTAAGTGATTTCTAAAAGGTTTCTAAAAGATGAATTCTTCTCTCTTTTAGTGCTCGGGCTGTGCTGCAAAAACCTCGCCCGGTTGAACGATTAGGCTAAGTGCATAATCTGTATAGTCTTCCCCTTCGGCAGTCCAAGTGAAGCTTGACGCGCATCTTGCACAAGGTCACTAGAAGAGTTTCATAAGTAAAGGTACACTTACTAAAGGGTTCATTCCCCTCAATGGTAATTCCATGGGGGCGTTTTCAGAAATCAGGGGAAAACTCAATAAACGACTGCAAATCCTCTATAAAACTCTTAACAGCGCATTCTCCCGGAACGGTAATAAGCAAAAAGGAGAGAAAACCAACTTGATCTGGACAAGGAAACTATTCCAATTCAAGTTGGTACATAAACCGGGGGCAGGTCACGAGCTTCTAGCATGTTCCCGAGAGCTAGGGCTACGACTCAAAGATACTCCACTTTTATCCAACCTCGCAAGCGGCGCTTCGCAACCGCTGCCGCTTCATTTCAGAAGCAACATCTTCTTCACTGCCGTGAACGCTCCACCAATTGAGCCGTTGGAGGTCGTTGCCTCTGCAGTGACACGATAGAAGTAAACGCCAGACATCAATCCGTGTGCATGGAATCGGAATTCCTGTCGGCCGGCCGCAACGCGCTTCGCATCGGCAAGCGTTGCCACCTCTTGCCCAAGCACGTTGTACACCTTCAACGTTACATACATCTCACGCGGGAGGTTAACCTCGATCGTTGTAGTCGGATTGAAGGGATTGGGGTGATTCTGATGCACTGTGAAGTTGGACGGTATTCCCATCGCGCCATCATCGGAGACGTCCGTTGCCAGGTCAACGATTGCCAGCCAGATCTGGTACAATCCAGCATAATCGTCCATCCAGAATGCGAATAGTTTGCTTCCAACGGCAAGCAGCTCGAGATGGTCGCCCTGGTAGGTCGAGGATCCACCAATGATGGGCTTCGGCTTGAACCGGTGGTCGCTTATCACTCTCTCAGTCCAGGTGATGCCCGCGTCTCCGGAGCGCGCCAAGATAACTTCCGCCGAATCGGAAGAAGTGTTTCGGTCGTCGCAGAAGATGATGTTGACTCCTCCGCTTGAATCGATCTCCATTGCCGGAAAGTACTGAATCTTACCGTTGTTAAGCGGGTCTTGGTTGACGCGAATTCCCGGCGACCAAGCAGCTCCTCCGTTTGTGGAGCGATACAGCACAATGTCTGGATCGCCGCCTGCCGGAGGAAGATTCTGTTGCGCCGTTACAATGTACAGCCATCCGTTGTGGGCGCCGTGGCTGTTGTCGATGGCAATCTGAGGGAGTCCGTTCACGCGGATGTTGCTCTTTGCGGCAAGCGTGCCATTGATGCCGTTCATGTCGAAGATGTTCTGTGAGAAACTCCACGTCGCACCGCCGTCCGTCGAAGACGCAAAGCCGGCGAAATCCTCAATGAACGGTGCCGCCGTCATCGCGGCCCAACACACGTAGACCCTCCCATCCCGTCCCACTCGGATTGATCCTCCGGAACACCGGGCTGGCGGGGCAGGATTTACCGCTGTCGGTGGTGTCCACGTCACTCCCTCATTCGTGCTGTAGGAAACTACAACGGGATAAGGGACCACGAGATTCACCCACGCGGAGTAAAGTCTGCCCTGGAAAAGACTGCCGGACATGTTGTCGATTGTCGTTGTGCCCTTGTCCTCTGGCTGTTGCGAAGTGAGGGTGTACGCGTTTGACCAGGTGGTCCCGAGATCTGTCGAGTAATGACTGTATACACCGGGGAAAATGTAGCCGATATGATTGAGTACAAATCGGCTGCTCGCGGTGATCGCAATACCCGGATCGCCGCCGTGGTTGACGATAAGTGCGCCGCGGCATGAGTCGCTGCCGAACCAGTGCAGTCCCCCATCGGTAGATACGTATACCCCTTCGCTCTTGAACGCATTGCTCGTGTTGATCGTTACGGCGCTGGCAAACATCAGCAGCGGGTCTACCGGACTGACTGCGGCGACTGGCTCGGTTTGCGTGACCGCACTGGGAAATATCCGCATGTTTGTGTACTGTGCACCCAGCCTGGCGGAAAAACTGCCCAAGCAAGCGAAAACCGCAAGCGCAACCATCAACCTAGTCTTCATCGAACACATCCTCTCATAGCTTGTAGCTCAACTTCAAACCTGCGTACGAAGTCCGCGGCTCGCCCGTTTCGTAGTACCGGCCGTAGAATTCGTTGATGTTGATGAAACCGACATATCGCTTGTCGAAGATGTTGTTGACCCCCACGTAAGCCGTAGCGTTGATATCCGCGAGTGTGAGGTTAATGCCGGCGAGCATGTTTCCGTAGAAGTATCCCGCTGAACTCTCGGTATTGGCGTCGTCGACGTACATGCGGGAAATGTAGTCGCAGTCCCATTGCGCCAGTCCAGACACATCGTCAGAGATCTCGTACTCGTAGTTAAGGATAAGATTCAGAATGTGTCCCGGGACCGAGGGAACGGTGTTCCCTGTGTAGTCTTCATGAATCGGTCCTACTGGTGTGTATATCGTCGTTGCGTACTCGGCGTATCTGAAATGGGTGAAAGTGTAGTTCGTCGTAAGCTCGATGCCTTCGAACGGTTCGCTCTTGATCCCCACTTCGATCCCGGTGCGCCTAGTCTTCGCCGCGTTTCTGAAATATGTCTTCTGGCTGATTGAAAAAGGAACGATCTCGTCGCGGACAACAAAATGGAAGAACGCAATATCGATGAACAGCTTCCGCATGAATTCCGAGGAAGGATTTATGAAGTTACCCTTCACGCCGACCTCGAAGTTGAGCGATTGCTGCAGATTCAGGTCCGGGTTGAGAGAATACCGGATGTTCGATGAAAGCGGCGTGTTTGGGAGTTCGCTCAGCGCAGGAAACTCGTAGCTCAGGCCATAGGATGTGTACAGCGCCACAGAAGGAGCGAACTTGTAGTTGAGGCCGATTTTAGGCGTAAGCTGTGCGAATGTTCTGACCGTATCCTTAAAGCCGAACGGAATGCGAATGTCGCGCGTGAACACGTTTCTATCGTAACGACTCGAAACAAAAAGATCGAGCTTCTCTTCCAGAACGCCAAACTGGTCGAAAACGTAGAATCCGATGTTGTTCAGACTCTCGTTGTATTCATTCTGCACAGATATGCCTCTGACGCCGGAGATGTTTTCGAACTCCGTCACCGGCCCCGCCTGATGAGCGTAGTCCATCCCAAACGTGAGTGTGTTCGGGTGTCTCATGAGGCGCGATCTGTTAGTGAAGCGGACGAGAGCGCCGAGTGAACGACGGGTCGCAAAGCTGTAGGATTCGTTATCGGCTCTTTCCAGGTCCTTGAGGCCGCCGTAGCCCGTCAGCTCCAGCTCGTTACTGTTCGATTCTCCGAATCGCGTAAAGTAGCGAACGGCGATACGGCCTTTCTGGGTGATCCGCTTGAAATCCTGCGAGACGGCAAGCGGATTCGCTTGAAACGGATCATTCTCCCATTCAGATTTCGTCAACGAGCCGGGCAGTCTATTGATGGCGTTCACGAAATTGCCGAAGACATTGAGGGTGGAACTCTCACCAATATACCCTTCGTAGGAAAGATTTCCAAGATGCTCAAACTCTTCGCTGTGGACGCGGAAGCCCGGAAGGTGGAAATAGTTGTACGTAAACAGAATGCGGTTTGCACCATTCTGCAGCCCGAGTTTGAATCCGTTTTCGCGCATGTTGAATCGGCCGACTTGGTTCATCGAAGAAAAATAACTTCGCATGAAGTACAAGTCGGAGAGGAAATTCACAACACCGCCCGGTGCATTGGCGTACAATGACGAAAGATTCCCCTTGACAACCTCGACACCGCCCAACGACGTGAAATCAATGGCATCGACGACGGTCTCGCCGTCGGGTTCGGACTCGGGGATCCCGTCTTGCAGGATGCGAACCCCCCGCGCTCCAGAGTTCGAGCGGGTCCCGAAGCCACGCAAAGAAATACGGAGGTCGTGATTGCCGTATCTCGATTGCAGAAACAGTCCTGGAACGTCCGCCAGAACGTCTTTTGCAGATACCTTCTTGCCGAAGGAAAGTTCTTTCTTGTCGACGCGAAACACAGAGTAGGGGATATCGATCATTCGTGCCTGCGCGCGCGTCGCCACGACGACTACCTGCTCGATCTCGTAGGAAAGCGTGTCCCCGCCCTTCCCCTCCTGCCCCCAACATAGCGGGGCAGGAAGGGTAGCGAGAATCACCAGTTGGATCCCCAAAGACCGAGCAATTGCCATCCCCCTACTCTCAGAGTTTAGTTCTCGATTTGGCAATGTTGCTCCATGCATTTTCAATCATAAATATTGACTTAGAGACCGATCCGCAGTCCGCCGAAGAATTCTCTGCCGGTGCCCGGTTGATACGAGTTTCCTCCCGGATCAGGTTCGCTGAATGCAACGTATTTCCGATCGAACAGGTTTCGAGCACTAATACTGAACTCCGCATCCATGCTGGCGAACTTACACGCGTAGCTAACCCGGCCATGCACCAGTGTGTAGCCGGCAACGGCTTCGGACTCGACGTTTGCTCCGTCGATGTGCGCTTTGCTGAGTGTCTCCGTGCTCAAACCGAATCGCAAGCCGGGCGAAGCAGTGTACTGCACGCTTACACAAAGTTGGTGCGCGGGTGAATTAGGAAGCCAGTTGCCGTCCACGATGTATTTCTGGATTGTGGTGTTGTCCATCATCACACGGATCGGCGTCGAGTTTGTGTACTTGAAGTGTGAAAAAGTATATGCCGCTTGCAGCTCCAGAGACGCCACGGGCGTGGCCCGGGTGTATAACTCGAAGCCGAACCTACGGCTCGAACCGGCATTGCGGTAGAACGTCTCCTGATTTCGCAAGGGATCGGTGATCCTGTATCGGTCGAAATCGTTATCGGTCGTTAAGAAAAAGCCGGCGACATCATAATAGTAGTTCTCCTTCACCGTGCCTCGGGATCCCACTTCGAAACCGCTCGATGTTGCAGGAACAAGGTGAATGTTGAATCCTCCGAAGTGGTCAGGGTTCTGCGCCAACTCTTCGGTAGCCGGCGGGAGAAATCCCTGTCCCCAGTTGCCGTAGAGGTTAAGCTCAGGAAGAGCAGCGTACGTCGCCCCGATTCTGCCTGTGGTCTTAGAGAACTCGGCATTGCCCGACAGATCGTTCGGGCTTTTCATGAGATCGTTCAGTTCGTTGCGAATCACGTCGTGTCGCAAACTCAACATGAGACCCCACGATCTTCCCAAATTGACCTTGTCAATAAGAAAGAATCCGACTCCTCGTTGTTTAATTTGCTCGTCGGATCTCCTGATTGTGCCCTCTACCGCGTAGAGGTTGTCCACTCGGTATTCGTCGATCGTTTGCCACTGTAGGTCAGTTCCGGCAGTCACCGTGTTTCTGATGAAATCCTCCGACTCTCCGTGCGTGTAGCCGTACTGTAGTGACACTCCCGGTGTCACGATTGTCCTATGATTGAACGTGCGGTTGTTCGCTTCTGTGAACAATGTACGTTTGACGTGACCGTTGAACTGAATCTGATGCTTTCCTGTCGTGATCGACCCTGCAAGACCGGTTGTGATTCGGTTGGTCTCAAGATATTCGTTGAAAGGAACCGCGTCTGGATTCGCCTGCTTCGGGTCTTGCTCGTACTGCTGCAGATTGATTCCCTCCGGATTCTCGTGATAGAAATTCGTGGAGCCGACAATCGGAGTCAGCGTAAGAAAATCCGTCGGGGCATACGTGGCTTTCCCGTAGAGCGTGTTGCCCCAGAAGTGCGTGTGCTCTCTGTAACCATCTCCCATAGTTCTGGAGAATGAGACCCGGTAGTTCACCCGGTCAACGTTACCCCCAAACTGGCCCGCACCCTTCCAGAAGTTGTTCGATCCGAACGTGCCCAGTGCCTCGGCAAACAGCGGCCTGTCGGGAGATGCCTTGGTCGTGATGTTGATGATTCCCCCTGCTGCGCTTCCTCCATACAAAGATGCGGCCGGCCCTCGAAGAACCTCGATGTGATCGACTGCCGCCAGGTCCACATCGAAAAAGTCCGGGGCGAAACCTGTAGGGTCGTTGATGGGGATCTCGTCGAGCAGGATCTTGATCCCTCTAATTCCGCGCTCGGTGAGAATGCCCTGTCCCCGTATGGAGAGGTGAACCCGGCTGCCGTTTGCCTGGTTGTCGACCTTCACGCCTGGAGTAAGCTTCAACGGCTCGTCCATTGCTATCGTGCGAGGAACATCCCGAACAAACGCCCGATCCACGATGCTCGTGGAGAACGGCGTTTCCTTGAGCGGCAAACTAATCCGCGGTGCTGTGACGACGATTTCTGTCGGATATTGGTAAGTCAGCGTGTCTCCGGTTTCCGTTTGGGGCATCACGACCTGGACACACAGCGTAATTAAGAAAAGTACAGCCATCGATCGTTTCATCGTACACCTTCCTTCTCAATGCTGAAATCATTGCTCGTTGGGGAGACTTGTAGGCGGTCTCCTTCTGAAGAGACTGAACACAATCCCCCGGGGAGTTCGTTAGCATGTACCCGGGGATGGAGGCGACTTGTCTCTGACCAGCTGGAAGGTTGGGTGCTCAACACAATGCTCGGGCGTCGACGCGTTTAGGACGGCGAGCAGCCCGAAAATGATCGGAGGAACAAATATGAAAGCCTTTGGAGCGTTGTCCTTGTCAAACGTCTCCCAATTCAGGGTCGGAGAATCGAAGGCGCACGTTTCGGAGACGGGTCGGTTGTTCTCTTCATACTCTTTCTCGAACAACTCCACGCGGAACGCGAAATAGTTGCATGCAACAACGAGAGCAAGCAGTTTTGCCGCGAGCGTGCGGTTCATCGAAGGTCAGGAGCGGTGTGCATGAGTCAGTACGAGAGCCAAGCGACAGACAATGGTGGACGCAGCAGCAGCGACGGACCGGGTCGACAGGCAGGTCTTTCCAAAGACGAAAAAAACCTCCTCCATCCGCCACAGTCTGGACAGACAAAAGAGGTTTTCAAAGATGACGCCTATGATCGGAAACCAACGGCCTGTTGACAGTCCTCCGCCGTTTCCGGCTCTGCGATACTAAGGTAGGGAAGACGCAGAACTAAGTCAACAAATTCACTGTCGAGCGCGAAGGCTTTGCATATGGATTCTGCCCGTGGACAAGCGGCGGAAATCCGTTGAGGAGGAGAGAAACGCAGGCGCCTGTTCGCCCGCCTACGTCAGCCTAACCAAGAGATCCTCAAGAAACTTCTTGATCTCAACCATGTCATTCCGGATCCGGCTTTCGTCGGTCTTTTGATGGATTGTGGACATCGCGCCTACCTCCGCTAGAAGCTCAAGCTGCTCGCCCGAATCGCTCTCCGGCAAGCAGCTCTGCAAAATCTGCTTCGCGCCTTCGATGGTGTAGCGCTCTTCCCTCAGTAGATGCTTGATGTGAAGGACAAGCTTGATGTCGCGATTCGTGTAAATGCGGTTCCCCGCGCGGTTCTTGGCAGGTTTCAACTGCTCGAACTCCGACTCCCAATACCGCAGCACATATTGCTCCAGGCCGGTGATCTTGCTGACCTCGCTTATCGAGTAGTACAATTTCTTGATGCCGGTTTGTTTCATAGCCCATTTCCCGGGAATGACTGTCCAGATCTTGGCATGAATGATAGGCAAAATCCCGCCGAAAGGCAAACAAAAGGCATGGTTGAAGCCAGCCCCCTATCCGGACTGTCGCTCGATTACGGCAAAAGCAACAACGGTCGACTTGGTATGCGACAGCGAGAGAAAAATCTTGCTGCCGGCAAGCAAGTTCTTCACATTCTCATGCACTGTCACGGTCGGCTTGCCCGAAGGCTCATTGCCGATCTCAACATCCTTCCAGCGGAAGCCACCGCTCCATCCGGTGGCGAGCGCCTTGCTCACTGCCTCCTTGGCAGCAAAGCGAGCCGCAAAGTGTTGAGACCGCTCCTTCTTCGAGTTGCAGTACTCAATCTCTTTTTTCGTGAAAACTCTTGAGAGAAAATCAGCACCCCATCTCTCAATCGCTTGACGCATCCGCTCGACTTCAAGTATGTCGACGCCGATTCCACGAATCATGGCCGCGCGTTCTCTCTGTCGATTATATCCAGTAGCTCTTTGACATCGCTGATGTCGTGATCGGCGCCTGAGTGAACAGTGCCGAAGGTATCGCCGTAGCGAGCGAAAACGGTCTTCATGCCCACCTGAGCTGCACCGACGACGTCCCGCTCCGCCCAATCGCCGACCATCAGTGATTCCGCAGCAGCGACGCCGAGGCGCGTCAGAATACAGCGGAAAGGACCGGCGCCTGGCTTGCGTTCGCCCGTGTCATCGAATGTTACCACGGCGTCGAAAATGTGATGTAGGTTTAGGTAACAGAGCCGCAGCCAGGCTTCGCGTGCCGGGGCATCCGAGACGACACCAAGTTTCAGGCCGCGCTTCAGCAGTTCCATCAGTGTCAGGTAGACGTGCGGATACGGGACGAGTGCTGCCTCGCGCGCTCGCCGATATGCGATGATGCCTGCGGAAAGGATCTTGTAATCTACCTTGTTGAAAACGTCGTACAGAAGCTGATCGAACACATTTTGGAACTCAATTCCCCGCTCCTTGTAAATGGCATCGATGCGCGTGCGCGCATCATCGACGCTCAAGCCGAGGCCTGCATCTATCATGGCGTTGATGGCGGCCTCTACGGCCTGGCGCTTCATCGCCATGAAATCAACGAGTGTGTTGTCCAGATCAAAAACGACTGCGCGGATCATCGAGCTTTGGAGGCCTTTGCCGTTTCGTCTTCAATGTACTGTCGGAGAGCCGGTTTGATGAACACGTTGTCCAACCCGATCTCCGAAAGAGCCTGCGCGAGAACCGATGCCTTGCGAGCCTCGGGGAGCTTCTTGTTCATTACAAGGATCTTCTCTTCTTTCAACACGCAATATCCTCCCTCGAAATCCCCTTTTTCATACCGCAGGGTGAGACCAAACTGGGCCGCAAGCTGCTCGAGTTCGGCTATGATATGTTCGTGCTTCATGGAGATGGTTGCGGTGTGACCTTTTTCAGCGGCCGGAAGATCGCCAGCCCGATGGCCGTGTAGTAACAAAACAATGCGATAATCGGAACGCCGGAAAAGGCGGCGAGACGATGAATGAAGAGTTTTCGGAACTCAACAAGATCGTTGGACCCAACGAACATATCGAGGTAAACCATCTTCGCGTCAAGAAACATTGAATAGATCTCAACGGGGATGAAAAGGTAGGAGAGTATGGCACTCATCATCAACCAGCCGTGCTGCTTGAACCTCAGCGAGGTCGCACGCAGAAAGACGATGCTGCTCACCAGCGTCACCAGGTATGCAATGTTGACAACCACCGAACTTGCGGAAACAAGATGGAACGAGAATCGCTCGACCGCAGGCGGGATGTTAGGCTCAAAATCGAGCGTGCCCATTACGAGGAGATCGTTGCCAATCAATGCGCGGATGTTCACGCCTCCGAGCCAAAACACCGCTCCCCCGACGAAGAAAAGAAGGGATATTCGGGCAATGCGCGATTGCATGGTTGTACCCAAACATAACAGTTTTCGCTGACTTTTCCAAAGCGGAGAGAGATGCCTCGATCCCGCGATAGAGGAGTTCCAAAACTGCCAACTTTTTTGTATTATAGGCACAATTGAGACAGCAGAATTCACCAAATGGGTGAACCGTCAGGAGCAATCTGATGCCTATCAAATTTGA
>Ga0315286_10005498_pt1 | contig 12240 bp, 8 predicted proteins | sample YL17G10_0_MG_FD_205038 | JGI IMG/M metagenome (GOLD analysis project Ga0315286, IMG submission 205038) | Sediment microbial communities from Yellowstone Lake, YNP, Wyoming, USA - YL17G10_0 | ecosystem: Environmental > Aquatic > Freshwater > Lake > Sediment | place: USA: Wyoming | collected... | reverse complement strand
CGTCGAGCCGGACCTCGGCGCCTCCGACGGCGTTGATAGCCTCCTTAGCATACAGGACGTCCGTGTGGGAGAGCTGAATCAACGGCACTGAACTGTTCGGACTGGCTGTAATTCCTAACCAGTAGCCAGGTTCCGGCGATCTTGTGTTGGGAAGGAAAATCACCGGAGCCTGTGATGTCCCGTTTGTTTGGAGTGTCCCCTGCACGTAGACTTCAAGATCCGTTTTGTCGAGAAGAAGTTCGGAGCCCGCTTCGACGGTCAAGCTCGCCGCGGGGTCGATCGCGAACCGGTTCTGGGCCGGCCGTATGATAAAGGGAGAATCGATCGCAAGCCACGTGATATTCGGGCCTTGAATTGGGTCACGCCTGACGGTGCCGACACGGATCGTCTCGACAAGAGTTGCCGTACCCCCTTTTCCATCCGTCGCCGTGACGGTGATGGTGTCCCGGCCGGTTGTGGTGGGGGTCCTCCATGTGATCGATGGACTACCCTGCTGCACGGGGTTGAGCGAACCGGAGGGTTGGCCGTTCCGTCTCACTTGCCAATTGACGGTCACGTTGTCCCCGTTGGGGTCCGTTGCATTCACCTTCAGTGTAACGTCCGAATTCTTCTCCACGGCCAGCGCATCGACCGCAAAGACGATTTCGGGAGGGTGGTTCTTGTCTGGGGCCACCCCTTCGTCCTTGGAGCATGCGGCGATCGATAGAAGCCCGGCGAAAAAGACAAACACGGTTATCCGCTTACAAAACCAGGAATTAAATGTGTCCATGATTCATCCTCGGGTTGGATCGTGGGGTCTTTCGCAACACTACTCGGAACATGCGTGAAAAATCAAGCGTTTTTCGTATGGAGGCGTGGGGTGCCCCAATCGTCCTCATGCCGACCGGTTGTTTCCAATTGTTTCACGTGAAACACTCCGGGAACCGATTGGAATATAAAAACTTGGTGTGAAACGATTCCTGGGGCCGCATGGTTGGGACAGCGCAACCGCTGGGCTTGACGCTCCCTGTCTCTCGTCGCCGTTGTCGAGATCTAGGCGGGTTCGGTGTTTTCTCCCGTGCTTTTGTAAAGCAGAAACCGTCCCTCGGCTGTGCCGCGCCGTGTCATTTCCTGAAGGCTCCGCCCGAGACGCTTGTCCGGAATTTCTTGGTCACGACCGCGCACGGCACAGAAGTACCCCGGCACTCGAAGAAGACGTTCGATCGGCGCGGCGACTTCCTCGGGGTTCGCCACCGCCATCATCACGGCGAGATCGAAAGCGTGTTCGTGGCTTTCGTATAGAGCAAACTCACGAAGATCCGCCGCCACCGCCGTCACACCGGCGAACCCCGCTCGCGCGATCACGCGTTCAAGAAAAGCGACTTTTCTCTCCTTGCGCTCGACAAGGACGAGGTCGAGCTCAGGCGCGAGCATCTTCCACACGAGCCCCGGGAACCCGGCTCCCGTGCCGATGTCCACGACCCGGCGGAGGTTCGCCGCCGCATGGTCTCCGGCCAAGGCCTCGCACACGAAATCCCACAGATGGATGCTCCGCTCGATGAGACGCGTGACCACCGATGGAGTTTCGCGCTTGGAGACGAGACCGATGTCGGGGTTCCACGTGAAAAGTTCTTCGACAAAGAGGTGAAGCGTCCGCACATCGAGACGGTGAGATGGTCCGGCCACGGCGGCCAGCACTTTGGAAACGTCATCAGCGGATGCGGTTGACATAGGCGACAGATTTGGAATCAGCGAGTTTCGACATGCGATGGCGCTCGAGGTGGACAACGAGTATGGAGAGGTCCGATGCCCTTACACCGGAGATCCGGGAGGCCTGCGCGATCGTCTCGGGGCGTTTTCTCGTGAGCTTCTGGCGCGCTTCGGTGCTGAGCCCCGCGATCGTCTCAAACCGGAAATCATCGGGGATCGTCTTGTTCTCCATGTCGCGGACCATCTGTACGTCGCGCTCTTGACGGTCGAGATACCCCATGTATTTGATCGAACATTCGACGTGATTGTCAATGTCTTCACAGAGATCCGCGTCCCAGTCCACGAACGGCTCAACATGATGGAAACGCACGTCCGGCCGACGGAGCACCTGGAGAAGCGATGATGGCTTGTTGACCGCCTCGAGCCCCATTGACGCGAAAACCTCGTTCCCCGTCTGTCCGGGGAAAGCGGTTTGCTCGAGACGCTCGACGACCCGCTTCACCCCGGCGACACGGCGCTGGACTTTTTCCCATGTTGTCTCCCCGACGAGCCCCCACCGAACACCGTAGCCCATGAGCCGTTCGTCCGCGTTGTCCTGCCGGAGCAGAAGGCGGAATTCCGCGCGCGACGTGAACATGCGATACGGCTCGTCAATATCTTTTGTGGTGAGATCATCGATCAGCACACCGATGTACGCTTCATCGCGTCTCAGCACAAACGGGGTCTCGCCCCTGAGCTTGAGAACCGCATTGATACCCGCCACAAACCCTTGGGCGGCCGCCTCTTCGTAGCCGGAGGTTCCATTGACCTGCCCCGCAAAATACAAACCCTCGACGTTCTTGGACTCGAGCGTTCGCTTGAGCTGATCGGGCGGGAAGAAGTCGTATTCGACCGCGTAGCCCGGCCGGCGCATGACGGCCGTATCGAGACCCGGTATCGATTGGAGCATCTTGAGTTGGACGTCAACCGGCATGCTGGTCGAGATGCCGTTCAAGTACAACTCCGGATGATTCCGCCCCTCCGGTTCGATGAACACTTGGTGGCGAACCTTCTCGGGAAAACGAACCACTTTGTCCTCGATGGACGGACAGTAGCGCGCGCCGACACCTGTGATGTCCCCGCGGTAAAGCGGCGACCGATCGAGCGCGCCTCTCAGGATCTCATGGGTTTTCTCGTTGGTGTGTGTGAGATAACAGAGTTCCTGCGGCTGACGGATCGCTGATGTCCGGTGCGAAAACGGCTGGGGCGGGTCATCTCCGGGCTGGGGCTCGAAACGGGAGAAATCGACCGAACACCGGAGGATTCTTGGGGGAGTGCCCGTCTTGAGACGTCCCAAACGAAACCCCGCGGCACGCAGCGACTCGGAGAGCCCGGCCGCTTGGGGTTCGCCCTCCCGTCCTCCCGCGATCTTGCGCTCTCCGATGTGCATCAGACCCCGAAGAAAAGTCCCTCCCGTGAGAACGCAGCACGTCGCGAGCACACGGCTGCCCCCCCGGAGTACAACTCCTTGGAAACGATAGTGTTCGGTCACCACATCCACCACCTCATCCTCGATCAAATCCAAATTTATCTGATTTTCGACGACATGTCGCATCAAGGTGCGGTATTCGAACTTGTCTACCTGGGCGCGGGGAGACCATACGGCCGGCCCTTTCGCGCGGTTGAGCATACGAAACTGTATACCGGTCACGTCCGTCGCACGTCCGATCTCGCCGCCGAGGGCGTCGACCTCCTTGACCAGATGCCCTTTTGCGAGACCCCCCACCGCGGGGTTGCACGGCATGTGACCGATGCGGTCTTTCATTAACGTGATGACCGCCGTCTTCGCCCCGCAGCGCGCCGCCACCAGAGCGGCTTCACACCCGGCGTGACCGCCGCCGATGACGATGATGTCGTACTGTCTGGTCATAGTGGAAAGGTTGAGCTCTGACCCGGATCTCCTGGACGCGCCGGATGAGCTCGGTCGTTCCGCCGGCGGTTCGTTCTCTGACAACATGGGACAGGGTCGCCGGCGGCGATCCATTGTCTCACATCACGATCACTTGCCGATACAAAACCGCGAGAAAATCGTGTCGAGCAGATCATCGGAGTACCGCTTGCCCGTCGCCGTTTCGTAGCACACGAGAACCTCACGTGTGTCGACCGCGAGAATTTCCAGAAGAGCGCGGTTCTCGAGACCCGACTCGAGCACACCGAGACGTTCGGCTGCCGCACCGAGGAGCGAGACAAGCCGGGCGTTGAGCACGATTCGTTCGCGCGCGATCCAATCGAGACCCTCTCGCCCGACGTCCGCTACAAACGCGCGCTCGATCTCCCGGGTTCCGTCACCGGTTTTTGCAGATGCAGGTATCACGCGAACACCGGGACAAACTGCACCCAACGCGTCTGGCGTCACACGAACCGGCAGATCCGTCTTATTCAGGACGACGATCGTCTTTTTCACATCGAGCCCCTCGAGACGGGCATGGACGTCGCCGGAGAGCGGCTCGGATGCATCCACAACAAAGAGGACCACATCCGCCTCGCCCACCGTCGACTCCGCAAGCGAGACGCCGATGCGTTCCACACGATCCGTCGTCCCGCGCAGCCCCGCGGTATCCTGGACAATGAACAACAACCCTTCCAGAACGATAGGTTCCCTGAGGACGTCCCTCGTCGTTCCGGGGACTTCGGTCACGATCGCCCGGTTCTCACCGATGATGCGGTTGAAGAGACTGCTCTTTCCCGAATTCACCGGCCCGGCAATCACGACACGGTACCCTTCACGGAACGGACGCGCAAGAGCCGACGACGAGAGGAGCTCTCCGAGACGCTCGCGGTGGCTTCGAACAAGCGCCAGGGTCGCTTTGTAGTCGATCGTGTCGATGCCTTCCTCGATAAAATCGATGTTGGCTTCGACGATCCCCAGGAGATCGAGGATCTCGCCGGCCAGATCGTTGATCCGGCCGGAAAGAGCCCCGACGAGCTGTTCGCGGGCCACTTTCTGTTGGAGCTCGCTCCGCGCGTGGATCAGGTCGGCTACCGCTTCCGCTTGTATGAGATCGAGTTTGCCGTTGAGAAACGCACGCTTTGTAAATTCGCCGGGGGTCGCGGGGCGGGCGCCTCGTTCGAACACCGCTTCGAGTATCCGCGAGACGAGGAGGGTGCTTCCGTGGCAGCTGATTTCGGCGGTGTCTTCACCCGTGTACGATTCGGGACCCCGCATGATGGCGCACACCGCTTCGTCGATCGCTTCCCCCGCGCTGCTGCACACGACCCCGTGATAGAGACGTCTGTGTTCCCAAACGCCGGGGTGGGGCGCACCGCTCATCGTCCGGAACAACGCGGAGAGGATCAAAAGGGTTTCGGCACCCGAGATTCGGATGACCGCAATCCCCGACTCTCCCGCGGGCGTAGAGAGCGCTGCGATCGTCTGGTCATGCTCGATCGACATGCGAGGAAGACACCCGGATTCGTCCGCTAGTTTTTGGGCTTGGCCGCGTTTTCGGAGTTCTCGCCCGTCTTCGGCGTGACGACGACCTTCCGGAGCAGCCCGTCACCGATCGTGTAGGTGGTCACGTCGCTCACCTCCGATATAGCGAGGTGGATGATCCGGCGATCGGAGGCGTTGAGCGGTTCGAAGTCGAACTCTTTCCCCGTCTGCCGAACTCGATCAGCAATTTTGCGGGCTCGTTCGACGAGGAGGCGGTGTTTTCGTTTGGTGTACCCACCGACATCGACCGTGATCTTGCTGTGTTGCCCGGTCCTGCCGGTGAAGAGGCGGTTTGCGACGTGCTGCAGAGAAGCCAGCGTCTCACCGCCCCGGCCGATCAGAAGACCATCCACCCCCGAAGAGTTGATATTGATGAAGGTCGTGTCGGGAAGCGTTTCAATCGTCAGTTCGTAATCGACTCCCATCAGGCCGAGCAGTTTCGCGAGGATCTCCTTGAGCGTGTCGACGTAGTCAGCCTCGCCTCTGGCTTCCCGAAGCGTCACGCGGATGCTGACCATTTTCGACCCGAAGAGACCACCCAAGAATCCCTTGTTCGCCCCGGGAAGGATTTCGATGTCCACGTCCTCCGGACGCGCGTTGAGCTGCCTTAGCGCCTTCTGAAGCGCCTGTTCGATGGTCTTGCCGGAGGTTTCGATGGAGTGCGTCATGAGTGCATACCTTTCCTTGGCTTCAACCCTGTCTTTGCTCGGTTGGGTTTCGATTTTTCCTATGATCGTCCGGATTTCATTGCGTTTTCGTTGGCCTTCAATCTCTCCGCTTTTTCAGCTCCCTTGTTTATGTAGTACTGCTGCGCGACGGAAAGCACTGTGTTGACGATCCAGTAGATCACCAGCCCGGAGGGCATTTTGTAGAAAAGAACGGTGAAGACGACCGGCAACATATACTGGAGCATCTTGGGCTGCGCCGCGGTCGCCTCGGACCCCGTGATGGAGCCCCCGATCTTGGATTGAAGGAGCATCCCCACTCCCATCAGAATGGGAAGAACGCTCACGGCATCGCCGATAAACGGCAGTGTCACGGGCAACTTGGACAGCACGTCCTGCTGCGAGAGGTCGTTGATCCATCCGGCGAAGGGCGCCTGGCGGAGTTCGATCGTGTTGCGGAGCACGTTGAAAAGCGCGATGAACACCGGCATTTGAAGAACCATGGGGAGACACCCTCCCAGCGGGTTCACCCCGCCTTCTTTGTAGAGCTTCATCGTTTCCTGGCTGAGTCTCTGCCGATCGTCTTTGTACTTTTCCTTGAGCGCCTGAAGCTTCGGTTGGAGCGCCTGCATTTCCCGCATGGATTTGAAGCTTTTGTGTGTGAGGCGGTAAAAAAGAACCTTTGTGAACACGGAGATAATGATGATCACGACACCGTAATTGGGGATGAACTTGTGGAGTTTCAGAAGGCTCCACAGGACCGCCCCGCTCACAGGCCGGAAATACTTGTGCCCCAGGTCGACGTTTTTTTCCAGACCGCGCCCCATCGCTTTGAGACCGTCGAAATCGATGGGTCCTAGATAGAGCTCGACGGTCTGATCCACGCGCCCCTGGCGCTCGGAGACGGGGAGCTCCATCCATGCGGTCATGAACCCGTCGGTCTTTCTCCCTTCGAGCCGCGCTTCGCCTCCCACGGGAGAGGGCACCATCAGCGCGACGGTGAAGTATTTCACCTGAAGCGCCACCCAGTGCACCATCCCCGAATGCTTTTCGTCGAAGTCTCCCCTTTTGATTCTGTAGTACTCGTCCCCAAGGCGAAGCGACGCTCGCAGTGCCATGTAGTCCTGCGCCACGTTGGTCTCGGTTGGGCGCAGACCCGGGCCAAGCTCCCACCTTACCGAGCGGACGAAGGAGAGTGGGGCCGTGCCGAACCGGATGCCGGAACGGACGACGTACGATTCGGGGGCAAAACGGTAGTATCGCTCGATCTGACGCCCATCCGGCCCCGACGCTCGGAATGTGAGCGTTTTCTCGGGGTTCCCGGCATCGACGACGACGGTTGTCCCATCATCGAGGGGCGACGAAGCCCCCTCGGCGAAGGCATCGAAGGCCACGCCGGACAGTGAAAAAGCCCTCTCGTCTCCCACGAGGGTGACCCCGGCCATACCCCCTGTCCCCGGGGTTTCGTCCTGAGCGACGAGCTCCACCGGGGCGCCTGCCGTCTTGAACCGAGTGAGCCGCGCCGAGACGATCTCGGCGCCCGATGTGGTGATGACGACGTCGTACAGGGGAGTGCGGACGGTGATTAGACGTGCCTGACCGGTTTGAACGACGGGGAAGCCTTGATCGAGGGGGCTGCCTGTGGCGGATACGGCCGCGCTCTCTCCCGCGGTCCGCAGCGTGTCCGCCGCAAGACCTCCGTCGAGAGTGTCACTGGACGCAGGGGCATTCAGCTGCTCCTGCGCCAGCTTCGCCCGCCGGGCCTCCTCGACCTTTCTCATCCGCGGCATATAGTACAGTCCCTGATACGCCAGGATGAGCGCCATCGAAAGGACAAAGGCAGTCAGTAGTCGTTTTTCCAGGGTAGGACTCCTCGTCGTTGGGGGGTTTACTCTCCCGGGTCGACACCCCCGGGATGCCAAGGATGGCACCGGCAAATGCGCTGGATAGAACGGAACGAACCGCGCCACGGACCGTACTTCTGGATCGATTGAACCGCGTATGTCGAGCAGCTGGGGTAGTACCGGCAGCACCGAGGGAGAAGAGGAGACACGAACTTCTGGTACGCGCCGACGGCAGAGATCAGAGATCCGCTCAATATGCGCTTCATGAGATTTTCTCGTTATTAAATATCGAGATAATTACGCCGGGGTCTCGCCCCGGATCAACCCCTCACCCATCATCCCCTGTTGGAGATCTCTCGACACGTCCCCGGAGGTACACCCGAGAATGCTCTTCTTCGCGACGAGCACGATCCAGAGATCCCGACGGATCACTCGATGCGCGGTGACCCTGGCGGCCTCGCGAAGCAACCGTTTGGCCCGGTTCCGTTCGACCGCGCCCCCCACACGCTTGCTCGCGACAAACCCGAACAACGGCCCGCCGTCCGGTTCACCCGTCTCATGATAGAAAAGAACCGCGTGCTTGCAGTTGACCTTCTTCTCGTCCTGGTAAACCAGCCGAAATTGCCACGGGTTGCGGAGGACGTTTCGCGGCATCGGACCGCCCTCCCCTCTCAAAAACCTCGCTCGCACGACCGTTTACGGAAAACCCCGCGCCCCACGTTCAAACACCCAGCCGTTTTCTTCCTTTGCCCCGGCGACGTTTGAGGACGAGTCTTCCGCCCCGCGTACTCATCCGCTTGCGAAAACCGTGAACGCGTGCACGCCTCTGAAGTCTGGGTTGAAATGTTCGTTTCACGATGACACTCCAGCCGATTGTCGATAGAGTCTTTCTCTATGAAAATAGGTGATCGGGTTACACGGAACCCGGGCGAGTTTTCGATACTGGCCGCTCAAAAGAGAGAAGCTACCCCAGCCCAACGGGAAAGTCAAGCCAATTGTACCGTGCAGTAATCCACGGCCGCTGGAATGTTAACCATTTGTTAACATTTCGCTTCGGGAATCTTGTGGGTAACTGCATTTTCGCCTTGAACGAATCCGCGGTTTTCTGTTAGCGTCACGTCGCTCAGTCGAGTGTCTTCTACAGCCGTTGCGGCTTTTTCCCAACAACAAGAAATTCAACATCTTAGGGGCGCACTGTGGACAACTTGTCGATTCTCGTCGTCTTTGTTTGCGCAACTTGTTGTTTAGCAAGTAGTTGTTTTGTTTTCCACAATTGTGGATAAAGCGTTTCAACCTTTTTCCCCCGGACGCGGGGGTCTTTTTTCCACCTATCGATAACACTGTTAAAGAACCGGGGCGCCCGGCCTTTCGGGCGGGTGTCTCTCGCGATGGTTCGCAGTAACGAAAAAGGGGCGTTCAACGATGTCTATCCACCCGTCAGACGGGAACTACGACCAGGTGTGGTCGGACTTCTTGACCCGGGTTACGACGTTGGTCACCAAACAGACCCTCCAGACCTGGTTCAAGCCCATGCGACTCGCCGCCATCGAGGACAACACCATCACCATCGAATGCCCGAGCAAGTTCTTCATGGATTGGGTCGAAGAGCACCACAAAGACAAGGTGTGCTACGTCTTCAGGGATCTCATCGGCGGAGAACCGCTCGTTCGTTTCAGACACGCGAACGGATCCGTGGATGACTCCCTGTTGAAGCGTTTCGAAAATCCTTCGGTGCTCCTCCCCAGACGAAGAAACGGGAATAGTGGGGAGCCGCTCAATCCCAAGTACGTGTTCGAGGAATTTGTTCAGGGCACCAACAGCCAGATGGCCTACGCGGCGTGCCAGGCGGTCGCCGAGAGTCCGGCCACCCGATACAACCCATTGTTCATCTACGGCGGCGTGGGTCTTGGCAAGACCCACTTGATGCAGGCGATCGGCCACCATCTCCTCGACACCAAGCGCCGGATGAAAATTCACTACAGCTCGGCAGAGATCTTCATGAACGAGCTCATCACGGCTATCCGTCAGGGCAAGAGCCACGAGTTCCGCGAGAAATACAGGAACGTCGACGCGCTTCTCATCGACGACATCCAGTTCCTCGCCGGCAAAGAGAGCACGCAGGAGGAATTCTTCCACACGTTCAATGCGCTCCACGGTTCGAACAAGCAAATCGTGGTCACCAGTGACCGCCCGCCGAAGGAGATCCCCACGCTCGAAGAGCGTTTGAGATCCCGTTTCGAGTGGGGGCTCATCGCGGATATCCAACCCCCCGATTTTGAGACCCGGTTTGCCATCTTGAAGAAAAAGGTGGAGAAAGAGAAAAGACCGATCCCCGATGAGGTGCTTACGTTCATCGCCGACAACGTCAAGAGCAACATCCGCGAGCTCGAGGGCAGCCTCGTCAAGCTTCTCATGCACGCGAGCGTGTACGGCGAAGAAATCACCCTCGAGACTTCGAAGGATTTGCTAAACGATTTCATCGATCACAAACCAAAGAAAACGAGCATCGCCATCATACAAAAGGTCATTGCGCAGTATTTCCGCGTCCCCGTCGACGCGATGAAATCTCCCGTGCGTACGGCGGCCTACGTCTACCCCCGCCAGGTGGCCATCTACTTGTCGCGCGAGCTCACGAACTGTTCTCTTACTCAGATCGGGCAGCACTTCGGCGGCAGGGATCACACGACGGTTCTTCACGCAATCGCCAAGATCCGTGAGAAAATGACCGAAGACGTGTCGCTAAAGACGACGATCCTTCAACTGAAAAAGGAGCTCACCTAGAGTTTTCAACGACAGTGGATATCTGCTGTGGAGGGCGTGTCGATTCCTCTCGTGTTGTGGAGAAGCTCGTCCTTCGAGAAACGGTTTCAACAAACGGTCAACAACAGCAGCAGCCGAAATCTGTTGAACAAGAACAAAAAGGACGATCTACCCACATATCAACAGGGTCTACTACTTCTACTACCTTTTGTATAAATCATAGTAGGACACGGTCCCCCGGACGGTGGGTGATACTTCCTGTGACAAAAAAACATCGACGGGTCTTGAAAGCGCTTTTCGGTTGGCTTATAGTGGTCGAGCGCTAGCGTTGCGAGAGGTGACTTATCAACGAAATCGAGGAGGTCTGGTTGTGAGGTTCTCGGTGGATCAGAAGCTGCTGACGAGAAAAATACAAGGGATTTCGGCCGTCGTCCCGACAAGGACTTCTCTCCCGATTCTGTCCACTTTTCTCATGGAGGCAAAGAAGGGAAAGGTCTATTTGACGGCGAACGATCTCGATGTATCGCTGACGACGATTATGGATTGCGAAGTCGGGGTGGAGGGTAAGACAGCGGTCCCGGGGAGGAAGTTCTTTGAAATCGTCCGGTCGCTCCCCGAGGACACGGTGGAAGTCGACGTCGATGGCGAGAAGATATCGGTAAAGTGCCGGAGAAGCCGTTTTCGCATGTCGGGAAAGCCCGCCGAAGAATTCCCCAAACTCCCCGATCAGAAGCCGATCGCGAGTTTCACCATCGCAACGAAGACCATCGACGACATGATCCAGAAAACGATCTACGCGGTCTCCGGCGATCTCACCCGTCCGGCGCTGTGCGGGGTGCTCTGGGAGCTCAAGAAGGACAACTTCATCATGGTGGCCACCGACGGCCACCGTCTCTCTCGCGTGACCCGGACCGGCGGTTTCGGCGACGTTGAGCGAAAAGACGTCATTGTGTCTCCGAAAGCGTTGAACATTCTACGTTCGCTATTCGAGGACAACGGCGAAGTCAAAATCACGTTGGCGGAGAACCACATCACGTTTGATCTCCAGAACAATGTGATCTACTCGCGCCTGCTGGAAGGCCCTTTCCCCGATTACACGCAAGTGATCCCAAAGAACAACAAGAAAGAGCTCATCGTCAACCGCGAGGAGTTCGCCGACGCGTGCAGACGGGTGTCGATTCTCTCGAGCGTGATCACGCACCAGGTGAGGCTCGCCGTCGGCAAAGACACCCTCATGGTGAGCGTCAACACGCCGGACGTAGGGGAGGCCGCCGAGGAAGTCCATTGCGCGTTCAGCAACGAACCGATGGACATCGGGTACAACGCCCGGTACCTCCTCGACATTCTCAAAACGATGGACACGGATGATGTGACGTTTCTCCTCGACCGCAGCGACAACGCGGGTATGCTGCTTCCCGTGGGAGGACCGGAGGATCTCCAGTATCACTGCCTCCTCATGCCGCTCAGGCTGAATGACTAAGATCGGCGGTTGGAACGGGATCTGTCCGAGCGGGTCCTGTCGGCCATCTGCCCGCTGCCGTGCTCGCTTCGCTGCGCGCGCGTGAGCGGGCGCCCGTGGCCGCCACCCGCCGCGGCTGCAGAGGGTGAGAGATGACCCTCAAGCGCACCCACCCACATCAGGCTCGATCGAGGGATCCGTGTCTTGCGCATACAACGATTAGCGACGACCCACTTCAGGAACCTCGTACACGAGCCGATCTCGTTTTCTCCCGGTGTCAATCTTTTCGTCGGAAACAACGGCGAGGGGAAGACGAACATCCTCGAAGCGCTTTCCCTTTTCAAAATCGGC
>Ga0315286_10005497_pt1 | contig 12240 bp, 11 predicted proteins | sample YL17G10_0_MG_FD_205038 | JGI IMG/M metagenome (GOLD analysis project Ga0315286, IMG submission 205038) | Sediment microbial communities from Yellowstone Lake, YNP, Wyoming, USA - YL17G10_0 | ecosystem: Environmental > Aquatic > Freshwater > Lake > Sediment | place: USA: Wyoming | collected... | reverse complement strand
CGGTGTGAACTTCCTCGAGCACTGCCCGCAGATCCCCCCATCGGTCAGACCTACCGAAGAGCTGGAAAGCCCTCCAAGCGGCCTGGGGACAGCCGCGGTGCAGTCGCAATGCCTCACGTATCTCGCGCTCGGCGCCGCGTGTATCTTCCTTTCGCATCAGCGCAAAGGCCTGCGTCAAGTGCGCGCCACAGCATTCGGGCTGTTGACGGAGAAACTCCCGAGCGGCCGCTTCCGACTCGCCCCAGCGTTCAGCCGTTTCAAGCAGATAATTCAGATCCCAATGAGCCGCGCCACAGCGGGGATCCAGCGCTAGCACTTGACGCAGAGCCTCCTCCTGCGCCGACGCCGGCGCCTCTTGAATCTCCAGGAGGATGGCCTTGGCGTAACCCGCTGCCGCCTCCTCGGTACTGGGGCTGTATTTGCGCAAGCGCTGCCGTTCCACCTGCTCGATCGGCCGGTCCAGGTGTTCCGCCACGCGCACCGCGAGCGATTCCGCCAGGTCCACCCAGCCCGGCGAGGTGACTTCAACCTCCGTGGGGGTGGCATTCCCCTCGGGACGAAGGATCCACGCGTGGGCCATCCAACCATTCGTCTGACGCAGGAAGCGGCCCCACACCGTGACGTCCGCTTTCAACTCAGTTGTAGCCTGCCCGGCGAGTGTCGCGTCCACGACACGCCCGGCGGTCCAACCCAATCGCCCAAGCACGGCCCGCGTCTGTTTGCCGTCCCGGACGTCGATCAACTCAGAGTCCAGCCAGAACCGTAGCTGCCCGGGTAGCGCCTGCTGCCAGTCATTTTGGCTGGCGTCGCCGGTGGCGTTTTCAAATGGAAGTACTACGACGCGGATTCGCGACGGCGGTTGCGCTGCTGGCGCCTCGTCGGAGGCGGTCGATGCACTTGTCAGTACAAGGGGCAGCAAACTCGCCACCAAGAGGAACGCGCTCTTCCTCACTTGCCAGTTCATCTTCCGCGGGCTGGCCATCCCCCCGCATTTCCTCTTGGAGTGAACTCGGTTCTGGACCCCCGCCCGCAGCGGGATGTCTCCGCCGCATTCGCGGTCGAAGTTGACGCTTCCGGCGAGTGAGTGCGCGGTGTTGGACGCTGCCGTGGAGACTGCTTCCGCGAGTTGGTTGGGCGAAGTCATGGGATCTTCCTTCTTGTGCTACTTCCGGTTTCGGAACGCAAGGCCGCTTCACTCAGGACGGAGTTCTCTACTCTCGAGTCAGCTTTCGTTTGAACCATCGCGCAACTGCGTCAGGCCCAGGGCATGGTCACCCTCAGCGCCGCCGGGTTCGTTCGGCCCCTTGGCTGGCGGTTGGGCCTTCATCCTGTACTACAGGGAAATGCTGCGGGGATTACACGCCCGCGGAAGGAGTCCACAGCGCCGCGAGCGTGCCCCGTCGCAGGAAGCGCCGGGTTGACAGTGGGGGCGCACTCACTCACGCCGAACCCAGGTTGAATCTGGGTTAGGCCGACGGTTCTCAAGTGTCCGTCTTTGGGTTGCCTTGTCATACGCAATCGCTGGAATGATACGGCCCATCATGAGGGCGGGCGGAAAGATCATCCTCCTCAGTTGTCCTCTCCAGTTGCGACGGCGCGTGGGGCGAGCTTGAAGGCGTGGGCGCGTTTTCGGGCCTCAGCCAGATGGTCAGGGCTGAGGACTAGCTCCATCTCCTTGAGCAACTGTCGCGCTTCAGAGTGGCCACTGTCGGCCGCGAGGAGAATCCACTGGACGGCGGTTGCGTCGTCTCGCGGAACGAGTTTGCCTTTGTAAAGAATCAGGCCGAGATCGTATTGGGACTGGGCATCGCCTTGGTCGGCGGCCCGGGCAAGCCAGATCATGGCTTCGTCCGCGGCGTCCTTCCCACGGAGCTCGAGCAAACGCCATGCGTAGAGCCGCTGTGCGTGGGCGTAGTCTCGTTCTGCGGCTTTGCGGAGCCAGTGCACACCCTCCTCGGTGCGAGGAGGACGCGCTTCGAGACAGAGTCTGGCCATCGCAACGTGGGCCTCCAGATCACCGTTCCTGACGCGGCGCTGCAGCTCCTCGAGCCGGCTCGGCTCTCGAGACCGGCTAGCGTCCTCGGACGGAAGCACCACGACGCCGATGCGCGGCAGCGGTTGCGCTGCCGGCGTCTCGTCGGAGGCGGTCAGAGCACTGGTCGGCACGAAGGGCAACAACACTGCCGCCAGAAGGGATGCGTTCTTACTCATCAGATTCCGTTGCACCGATCGCCACGGCCGCGTTAGGCGCAGGGCTTGGTGCCCCTCCGTGCCTCCGGGTTCTTTCGGCCCGTCGGCGGGCGGCTGGGCCTTCATCCAGTACTACAGGGAAACGCAGCCAAGATTACAGGAGCCAGGAAGGAATCCGAAGCGCCTCAAGGTTGCCAGGTCGCAGGAGGGGCGAACGGCCGAGCCCCGAGCTTGGACGATCTGTTCGTACGCTGTAATCCGAGGAACGATCTCCTGTAGTACCTGGTAGAGCGCGATGGCCGGAATGAGGAATAGCATGTGCCTCAGCCAGGACTACTCCCAGTTCATGCGAGTCGTCCGTCTGACGGCGGCGATTCTGCTCCTTGACGTGGGAGGGGATCTTCACTTGGCGGCCCAGCAGGACCAGGTGGGCCGCAGGGTTCTTGAGGAGAGAAAAGCCCAGGCAACGAACGGGGATGCCGAAGCGCAACACAACCTCGCTTAGGCATGTTGGCAGGTATGAACCCGATCCCAATCGGCTACTTTCCCAGGCGGCCTTGCAGACGGGGTTCCGGAGGCCGCATCCTGCCGCCACAGCTCGAGGAAATGTGCAATGTCGGCCATCCGGTGGCCTGTGGCCCGCCGAACTGGATCAACCTGTGGCTTCACAATGAACTCTGGGTGTATGACACCGAGGCGCGTGCGTGGGCCGTGGCGGCGGACAATGCGAACCTGCACCGCCTGCGTGCTGAACTCTCCGGCCACTGGGACGGGATTCCGGGAAGCGCGGACGCAGCCATGGACCGCTATATCGCCAGGCATGTGCCGTTGCCCGGACCGGCCGCGCCCTCCGAGGGCGCAAGGTTTGACTGGGACCTGTACGCTTACCGGATGTTCCCCGTGCGGTTTGCCGATGGAAGGGAGGAGCCGTTCGCGATTTCCCTGGTCGGGGTTCAGTCGCTCCCAGAGGATTACGATTGGCTCGGATACGATGTCGTGAGCCGCGAGACGGACACTGAGTTCTGCTGTTCCCCCTTGGACTGCAACGGCCTTCATACCAAGATGGCCGTGAATCGCTATTGCTTGGTGAATGGGCTTGATCTGGCTTTCCGGCTCGCAAGAGAATGGTCCCTCGATGTGTACCAGCCCGACGGCTCCTACGTTGGCCCGGCGGAACCGGGACCGTACCATGTCGTCGAAGTGTTCCGTAAACGGAGACACGGTTGATGAACACGGTCGCGAAAGAACCCCGCCGAACTCAGGAGACCGAACGTGAAGCCAAGACGATACAAATGCCTCGTGATCGAGTTCCGAACCGGATGGTCATCGGCATCGCAACACTCATTCCATGCGCCGGCTGGATCGCCCATTCGGAGCAACGGCTACTGACCTTCTTGGAGAGGTGACTGCCGTCCGACGGACTCCCGCCGCGAAGAAGTGATTCAGCACGCTGTGTCGGGCGGTCCGGCAACTCCGGGCGATGGCGTGAGTGATGTATCGTTTCGCCAACCCGACGGCGCAGGGGAGTCCGCAGCCGAGCGCCAGGTAACTGGTGATCGCCGCGGAGTAGGTGCAGCCGGTCCCGTGGGTGGAAACACCCCGGATAAACGGCGCACGGAGCAGGAGTTCCGTCCGACCGTCTTGGAAGATGTCCACGGCTTCGGTCAATCCCTTGAGGTGCCCGCCCTTCACCAGCACCGCACTTCTGTAGCGCCGCTGGATCTCCCGTGCCGCCGCGCGCAGGTCCTCCACCGATCGGAGTGGGCGCCCGACCAGGATCGCCGCCTCATCCAGGTTCGGCGTGATCAGCGTGGCGAGCGGCAACAGACGCTCCCGCAACGCCCGCACCGCCGAGGGTTGGAGCAGCCGGGCGCCGCTGGTCGCCACCATCACCGGATCAACGACCAGCGGTGGGCGGCGGCGACGCCGGAAGAAGTCAGCCACCACCTCGATGATCGGCGCGGAAAACAGCATGCCCGTCTTCACGGCTGCCGGCGGCAGTTCGTCGAAGACGGCTTGGATCTGCTGGCGCACGATCTCGGGCCGGGCGGCCTGGATGCCGCGAACGCCCCGTGGATTCTGCGCCGTCAGGCACGTGATGGCGCTGGCGCCGTGAACGCCCAGCGCGGCAAACGTCTTGAGGTCGGCTTGAATGCCGGCGCCTCCACCACTGTCCGAGCCGGCGATGGTGAGCGCCACGCTTAGAACCGGTCTTGAAGTCGCGCCTTCGGTAGGGCGAGGCGTCCCAGCCGAGCCGGGCTCCGCCCATATCAACCGAGAGCGGCTCACCGGGACGGTTCGCCCTACCTGTTTCAGACGGGCTCCTGGAGGTTTCCGTCGGGCCATGCGAAGAGAGCGGCTTCGGTTGCGGGTCAGGGTTCGCTGCGAACGCGGAAGAAGGCCGGCGTCGCGTTGGTGAACGGGCTGAACCACTCTGTATCCGGGCACTGTCCCGGCACGTTGGTCAGCAGGCTCATCGGCTGGTTCAGATTCGAGGTCCCCCATACTTCGTAGCTTCGGTTCGCCACGCCGGGCCAGCTCAGGCGGTTCAAAGCGGCGTTCCAGCGCGAGAGGTCGAGCGCGAACTCCCGGTCGGGTTTCAACGGATCGGTGCCCATCACCTGCTCGCGCGCGTTCGAGTAACCGTCGCCGTCGGGGTCGTCCTGCGGGCCCAGACCGAGCGAGCCGAAGTGCGCAATTTCCCAGTCGTCATCCAAGCCGTCGGTGTCGGTATCGGTGATTGGCACGCCGGTCAGCATGAGGCTGGCGAGGTGGACCGAACCGGTTGCGTCCAGGCCCTCATCGCTGACCAGGAGCCGCCATTCGCCCACGCTGCTCTCGAAGAAATGGTGAGTCGAGTAGTAGGTCCAATCGCTTGGGCCGGGATTGGTGTCGGAGTTGTACCGCTGGAGAACGCTCCGTGTGCCGGCCGGTGAGACGAGGGTGATCCGAAGGTCACCGCGCAAAGGATGGTCCGTCTGCAGCCGCAAACCAACGTGTTCGCAAAGCAGCGAGTGGGTGACCGTGAACAGAAGGTTCGTGTTGGTCAGCCGGATGCGTGCGCGGGCGGTGGCGTTGGTGGCGAAGATCGTCTGCAGCGCCACGCCATCGCGGTGACTCACGAAGACCGCTGGAATGGGCGTGAAATCGGTCCCGCCCATCGGAACCAGTTGGTCGCCGCCGGGCGCACCGCTGCCGCTGGTATTGGTGGCGTAGTTATAGATCACGGCGAACGCGGCGCCGGCCTGGGCGGCGAAGTTGATCTTGTCGGCGTAGTTGTTCGTGCCGCGTTGAATCAGGGCGGCCTGGCCGGTCAGGTCGGCGCCGATCGTGTTCGTCGCCAACCCCACGTCCACCAGCGGCAGGAATGGGGTTGGCTCATCGGCAGGCGGGCCGGTACCCGGCAGCGTGCGGATCGAGGCGAGGCCGGGCGGGACGCCCTCGCCGATGACCTCCACGCGCAGGCCATCATCCGGGATCCCGGTCACGGCGGAATTCGTCACCGTCACGGTGGTGGGGGCGGGTCGGTTTGACCAGAGTCGGGCCAGTCGCACCGCTTCGCCGGCATCGGGCACGCCGAAGCCGACACTGTGGCTGACGAGGAGGCCGGCTCCATTTCTGTGGAGGTCCGGGTCCGTGAGGTCGAAATGCCGGGCGGAGAGGGCGAGGATCTGTTGCACGTCGCGGATGGTGAGCTCGGGGTTGGCGGACAGGACCAACGCAGTCACGCCGGACATGAGGGCAGCGGCGGCCGAGGTGCCCGTGAAGCCGAGTGTGTCGAAAACATAATCAGACAAATACTCATAGGGCGGGAAGTAGTTCAGGAAGTTCGCTCCTCGCGTTCCCAGGAGGTCGGTCGTGAAAAGCCGGGCGCCGTCCTCGCCCCCCGGGGCGGCGACGAGCAGGCACGCGCCGGGGTTGCTGTAGAGAGCCGCGCGGCCACGGATGCCCACCGCCGCCACGGCGATGACCCGCGGATCGGAGGCATACGCATTGTCGTTCGCGTCGTTCCCCTCGGTCCGGTTGTTGCCTCCCGATCGCACCATGACGACCCCCCGCCCGCCGCGGCCGAAGGTGAGGGCATGGGACAGGCCAATCTGCTCGAGCGGGCTCGGCCCATCCTGACCAGTTCCCGGAACGCTCCAACTGTGGTTCTGCACGCTCACCACATTCGAGCTGAACTGATAGGCGTCCATGAGCAGTTCGTCACTGACCAATCCGCCGGACGGATCCAAGATGAGCCAACTCGCCAGCTGTGCCGCGGGCGCCACGCCCGTCAGCCCCTGCCGGTTGTCTCCTTCCGCTACGATCAAACCGGCCACCTCCGTGCCGTGCGCCCAACTCGCGGTGCCTCCCCAGGGGACGGCATTGGTTGTTCCGTCGCTGAAATTGTGGTGGGGTGCGCCTTCGGCCCGTTGGATCAGTTCCACGTGGTTCAACTCCACGCCTGAGTCCGCGACCGCGAGGGTCACTCCCTCTCCTCGAGTCACCGGCCAGGCCGCTCGCACGTTCAGGTCCGGGCCGACGGCTGATCCGCTGGCGTTCCGGTGCTCCAGCGGCCACTGAACATAGAAGTAAGGGTCATTCGGCCGGGCCGCGTAGGTGTTGTGGAGGTCCGCCCTGCGGCGCATGACCGGGTAACTGGCCGTCACGCCGGGCAGGGCCGACAGGCGGTCGGCCTCGCGTGCGGCCGTAGGCGCATCGGGCGCCTGCAGGATGAACAGATTGGAGGTTACGGTGCGCGCCAAGCTGAGCTGACGCAGGGCGATGAGTTCCGGCAGCGACGCGGGTGTCTCCAGTTGCACGACGACGCGGCTGCCGAGTTCGACGGCCTGGCTCGATCCGCCGGTCGGCCGGGCTCCCAACCACTCGATCGGAGCCGGTGGGGTTCCGGCAGAGATGGGCACCACTTCGATCTGGAAGACGGCCGGTCGGGGGAGCCGGAACTTCACCTGCTCCCAGTCCGGGGAAGCGACGGTTGTGCCCAGGCTCGCCCACGCGGCCAATCCAACCATCCAGCCCGTTCGCCGAATCGAGCCGTTCATCATTCTCGGAGAACTCCTAGCACAGCCGCTGGCGTGGGAACACCCTTTTTGCAGAACCGCCCCCGCCGGAGTCTGGAGGAGTGGTGAACGGCCTCGTATGGCCCGCGTGGAGGTTGCGGCTTCTCCACGGGCCCCAACCCCCGGAAGGACGCCCCGGAAGAACAGGCTTGATCTGCTTGCCCGACCTGAAGAATCCTGAACTCGCATGAACAAGTTTCTGAGCACTGTCCTGATCGTGCTGGCCCTGGCCATGTGCGCGCTGTGTGCCTACCAGTGGTACCGCGAAACCCGCCAGCGTGAGGAGGTCGTGAAGCTCAACAAACGCGTCTTCGAAAGGGACATGGCGATCCAAGGCTACACCAACTCCATTCACATCATGGACAAGAAGATCGCCCAACTGGACGGGCGGGTCGGGGAGCTCAAGGACACCGTGAAGACTAATGAGGCGACGATGCTTCAGCAGAAGCGGGAAATCGCGAAGCTGGAGTTCAACAACGTGGGGCTCACCAATCAACTCGCGGACTACAAACAGGCGCTCGAGACGGTGCAGAGCCGGTTGAAGGACGCCTATGACGGCATTGAGAAACAGAACCAGGTGCTGAAGGATGTAGCGGCCCAGCGCGACGACTACATCAACAAACTCAACGACTCCACCCGGGAAAGAAATGACATTGTCGCGAAGTACAACGAGCTGGTCAAGGTGGCGGAGAAGTTGCAGGAAGAACTGGCCAAGCAAGCCCAGCCCAAGCAAGCCCAGCCCAAACAGTCCCAGCCGCAGCGGAGCAACTCCCGATAAGGGCTGCGCTTACCTTCCGGAGTCGTCCGGTTTGACGGAAACCGCCACCTTCTGGATTCCGGCACGCTTGACGAAATCCAAGACATAGATCATCGAGCCATGGGTGGTGTCCTTCTGGCCGGTGATATAGACGGGGAGGTTCGTGTTGGCGGCGAACCGATTCGTCAGCAGGTTCTGCAGCTCCGGGAAGGACAGGTCCTGTTTGTCCACCGACACCCGCCCGTTGACATCCACCTTAATGGTGACCATGTCCGGCTTCTCGTTCGCCTTGGCCAGCGTGGCCGTGGGCAGGCTGGCGCGGACCGTGCGGATCTTCTGCATCTGCAAGCTCACCATCATAAAGGAGGCGAGCAGGAAGAACATGATGTCGATCAGCGGGATGATCTCGATCCGCGACTTCTTGTGAGGGACGGGCGATCCGATTCTCATGGTCGGGTCCTCAACCTTCCGATAACGCGACTCGTTGCTCAGGGAGGTCGGGATTCATAGGGAACTCTGGAAATGTTGCCAAACCGGGGCTCACTTCGGCGGGCTGGCCTCAGGAGCCGGGCTGACCAGAAACGCCACTTTCTGCACTCCGATCACGCGGACCGTGTCAAGGACGGCGGCGATGGCCTCGTGCCGGGTATCCTTGTCCCCGCTGACCGTCACCGGGAGATTCGTGTTCGCGTGGAAGCGGTTGCTCAACTGCAGGCTGAGTTCGGGCAGCGTGATCGCGTTTTTCTCCCAGAAAACTCCGCCGGCCTTGTCCACGGCGATGTTGACCATCCCCGGGGTGAAGTCCTGCTTGGCCTGGGTGGCGGCGGGCAGCCCCACCCGGATGTTCTCCGTCTTGCTCATCTGGAGGCTCACCATCATGAAGGAGGCGAGCAGGAAAAACATGATGTCGATCAGCGGAATGATCTCAATCCGCGAGTGTCTCCGGGCGACGGGTGAACCAAAGTTCATGGGCGAAACGCGAGTGCTCTCCGGGTGTGATCCCTAGGCCTTCGCGCCGCTTGCGCCAGCCACGACGTCGCCGGCAGGCGCATCCACGCGGAGCCCTTTCTGCTTCGCCGCAATGTACATGACCTCGACGTTGGTGGCCGCGGTCTCCAACTCGAACTGGAGGCGGGCCACCTTGCCGGTGAAGTAGTTGAACGGCACCAGGGCGAGGATCGCGATGCCGAGACCACATGCGGTGGCGATGAGCGCCTCACCAATGCCGCCGGTCACGGCCACCACGGAGAGCTCGGCTTCGCCCACGCTCAGGAAGGCCCGCATCAGACCGGTCACGGTGCCCAGCAGGCCGAGCAAGGGCGCCAGGGTCACCAGTGTATCCATGACCGTGAGGAACCGACCGGCCCGCTGCAACTCGATGCCCGCGGCCACCTGCAGCGCCCCCTGGAGCGAGGAATGGTAGTGGTTCAGGCCATGATAGATCATCCGAATGATCGGGTCTTGAGAGCCTTTGGCGGCCTGCGCCCCGGCCCGGAAGTCGCCGTTCTCCAGGGCGGCGAACATCTTCTCCATCTTCTCCGGGTCGCGCCGAAGGCTCTCGCGCCACCACCACCAGATGCGCTCTCCGACCACGGCCACCGCGACCACGGTGCAGAGGAGGATGGGCCACATCACCGGGCCGCCTTTGAGGAAGAATTGAACCACAATGTTAGCCAGCATAACGATGAGAGGAACAGATCAGTTCAGGTTCACTTGCGCGACGCACCGATGAGATTGTATTCAATGGGGATTTTGTACTCCTGTTCGGACGCACCCCGTGGGAAGGTCCACTGCCTTTTGACCCAGTCCAAGGTGTGTTTGTCCAATTGCGGGTGACCGCAAGACGTCTGGAGGGTGATCGAGGCGGGCACACCGTTGGTATCAACTCTCGCCAACAGAACCACCGTTCCCGACATATCCTTCTGGATCATCTCTTGCGGGTAGGGAGGGAAAGGCCGGTCGCCTCCTTTGCCTTGGGGCAAGAGCACGCTCAGTTTGGGGGCGGTGGCCTGCTGAGGCGCCTGCATCGGGCGCGGGGGCGGAGCGCTGGCCATGGCCGCCGGGACGATCAGGTTGCCGCGGGTCGGCACTGAGAAGTTGAAGGACGGCGATGGCAGCGCCACCGCCACCACCTGCGGCGTGTCAGGCGACTGGTCGCTGATCTCCTCCGTCGCCTCGGCAGGGGCCAACTCCTGCGGCTGGCTTGCCGGCGGCGGCTCAATGACGGCGGTCAAGGGTTCCTCCAAGGGAGCCACAGTCGTGACGACGGGAACCGGCGGCTTGAGACCAACCACCCCGATGATGAGGAACCCTAGGCAGAGCGAGTCCACCCACGCCAGCTTCCGCTGGGCGTCCCGATGCGCCGCCGGAAAGCAGAATTGGGCCAGCTCGGACCGGAGGGTGTAGGAGGCGGCGGAACCGGAGTTGGAGATCGACGCGTTCGCGGCGTCCGCAGGATGGCTCGAGGACATCATGAGCGCGCGCCCGCGGTGATCTCGCTTCCCGTGGCCCACGAGCCCGGGCACGAAACCCGATCGCGAAGCGGCGTTTCCAATAAATTCGACCTTGCTGACACCATGCAAAACTTCGACCCCGGTCGCCTCGGCAACTGGCGTCAAACAGCGCGGACTATAAACGATGCTTCCCGGCTCTCAATCCAAATTTTCCAACCCAAATTCGCCAACCCGCCGCGAGGCGAGTTCAAGAGAAGAGATGGAGCTGGGAAGCAACTCAACGAGGATAAAACGGGGCGCCCGCGGTGTGGTTGGCAAGACGTCGCGGCCGGCTTGCCACTCCCGCTCTGCCTGCGTGAACTGCCGATTCCCGCGAGTTCCGCTCTCAACTGCCCTTGGCCACCCTTTCCCGTCGGATCGCCCGGAAGGGTTCTGCGCTTGGCCGCCTCCGGGCGCCCCCCAAAGGGCAGAATCCTCCTTTCACCCTTGGATTGGCTTGGCTTTTTCCTTGTTCCAACCCCTCGGGAACTCCATCCTCACATTCGGCGCAAACAAGCAGATTCCCTTGAAGTTATGAAGAATTCTGCAACCGCCCTGCTCGCGGTCGTGGCGGTGCTGATGGCTGGATGTGGCCGCAACGATCCCGCCATCGACGAGTCACAACCTGCCAAAGCCCATGACCGTGCCAGCACCGCCCACGAGCGTCCGCCAGCGGTCACTTCTTGGCCGGATGCGAACGCCTCCGCTGCCGACCGCCTCGAATGGAATCTGCGCACGCTGGTGGCCGCTTATGATCGGGCGGGGGTGAAGGATGCCCGCTGGGATGAGACGGCACGCGATGCGCTGACTGCCTTCGCGGAATTGCGCGCGCGCAGCGATACCAATGCCGCCGCCTTGGTGCGGGATCTGGTCAAGAAAACCCTCGCGGCCGGATGCACTGATCCGATGGTCACCTACCTCGGCCTGCACTATGTGCACGGACCGCCAATGAAGCACTGGACGCCGCGGCGGAGCTCATGGACGTCGTGAAGGAGAACTCCACGCATGGTGACGAATTCCTGCCCACGCTGGTGGACTACCTGGGACGGCGCTGGCCCGGGAACGCCCGCGCCCGGTTACTGCGCGGAAGGGCGCAGATCGTCCTCGCCTGGAACCGCCGCGGCTCCGGCTACGCCGGCACGGTCCCCGACGAGGGTTGGGAGGCATTTGGGCAACACCTCGACGGGGCGGCGGTTGACCTGGAGGAGTCGTGGAAACTGGATCCTTCGAACGCGGAAACGGCCGTCGAGATGATGCGGGTTGAACTGGGCCAGGGCCGCGGGCGGCCCCGGATGGAGTTGTGGTTCGAACGCGCCATGAAGGCCGACCCGGCGTGCTATGACGCCGCCTACCAGAAGGTCTGGTACCTCCAGCCCAAGTGGCATGGCTCCGCCGCCGAGGCGATCGCTTTCGGCCACGAGTGTGTGCAGTCGAAGGAATGGAAGGGCCGGGTGCCCTTGATCCTCTGGGAGGCGCACCGGATGCTGGCCAGCGACAAAGCCTCCGGCCTGAAAGACCGGCACTGGCTCCAGCCGGGCGTTTGGAGGGACGTGCAGGCCAGCTTCGAGCGCTTCTTCGAGCTCAATCCCGACGCCAGGGGTTGGCGTCGGGACTGCGCCCTCCACGCTTACAAGTGCCGGCAGTACGAGAAGTTCCTCGACCTCCTGCCCACGATGGGATGGGTGAGGGATTCCTATTTCGGCGGACGCGAGGCATTCGACCGGATGGTGGCGGAAGC
>Ga0315286_10005495_pt1 | contig 12242 bp, 6 predicted proteins | sample YL17G10_0_MG_FD_205038 | JGI IMG/M metagenome (GOLD analysis project Ga0315286, IMG submission 205038) | Sediment microbial communities from Yellowstone Lake, YNP, Wyoming, USA - YL17G10_0 | ecosystem: Environmental > Aquatic > Freshwater > Lake > Sediment | place: USA: Wyoming | collected... | reverse complement strand
GACAATATCCTCGTGCCCGACAATGACCTTGCCTATCTCCTTTCGCAACGAATCGAATTTCCTGCGAAAATCCCGGCACAGCTCTTCAACATTCTTCGGTTCTTTTGACATTTCAAGTATCTCCTAAGCCTCTATTCATTACCCGCACGATTTTCGTTGTCTTTACGCTCTGTGGCTTTTTGTTTCGCCTTGAGTAGTCTGTCAATATGAGAGATCTGTTCCGCGGCCTTTGTCGGGGTTGCCTCTTCGGGCTTCTTCTGCGGCTTTGGCTTGGGCTTCTGGGCAGCCTCGGCCATGGGCAAATCGCCCTGATATTTCTCGCTGCCCTCGTACCGCTTCGAGGCAAGCGCATCAGCCTTGCGAGCAGAAAGCTGCTCACGGAGCTTTTGTCGCCTCAGCTTCAGCCGCTCAAGGGTCTGGTCGATCTTTTTCTCGCCCTTAGCCGCCCGGACAAGGGAGACAATCCGCCGCAGCATAGCCCGAAAGTCAACGACTATCCTTCGCACCGCAACATCCAATAGGAACAACGCGAGCCAGAGTAACATCAACGGTTTGGTCAACGGCATCTGGCTCTCGGGAAACTTCAGACCCGCATAATCATACACAGTCGCCAGATTGGGGTCGGCTGGAAGGATATTGCCCCCCGTAATCTCGCTGACCTCCGCCAGCAGCGGCGCGTTGTCCGACAAGTCGTGAAATTCCGGTGCAAAAGGAATAGTCACCGTTGTCTGCATAACGTGCGTTTCCGCATCCTCGCCCAGCTTTCTGTACTGCAGATTCACAATGTAGCTGCCCGAACCGCCGCCCTGGAACCGGCCCTCGTACTGCCCCGGACCAATCTGCGTCAGTTGCAGCGGCTCACTCGACACATCCGGCGCTATCACCTGCCCGTCGATATTTGCAAACTGCACGAACTTGCCTTCCGGGTCAATCGCTTCGATGTTGACTGTAACCTGCCGCCCCTGCACGTCGGCGAAAACCTCGCAATCGGATGACTGGGCCGGCTTGGCCGCCCACCGCGCCGTCTGCTCCCAGAATCGCTCGAACCCGCCCCACTGCAGCCAGTTGGATGCCCATCGGCTGTCAGCCGAGCTGGCGAAGACGGCGCAGCGCCCCAGCCCCGACTGGCACGTGGCCAATATCGGGTCGGCCTGGTGGCTCGCCAGGACAACCTGGTTGAGCCCGCCCTTGGGCCCGGTCAATACATAACCGTCAAGCTGCGGAAGGCCCCCCGACAAACCCCTGATAATCTCGCTCAGCGAGTACGTTATCGCGGGCGTGAAGCTCTCCTCGAGAATCATCGCCCGGCGAACCTCCTGCGCCTCTTTGATAAATATCTGCGGAAGCTGTGCAGGGTCTTTAACGTCATAGAAGCGCCCTCCCGTGGCCTGCGCAACACGCATCAGGCTCTGGACATGCCGCGGATCGTGGGGGAAAACCGCCACGCCTGTAACTGTAATCCCCGCATCCTTGCACTGCCCTAAGAGCGCATCGGTCGGCGCCGTCGGGTCGCCGTCGCTGATTACTATTACGTGCTTCTGCGCCGCGTCGCAATCCTTGAGCTTGCTGTACGCCTGCTGCAAATGGTCCTGCAGGCTCGGCATATCGCCCATCACCATCTGCTGGATGGCGGAAACGGCCGCATCCTTATCCCCCACCGGCGAAAGCGGATACACCCAGTCGCCCGCGCCCTGCCAATTATACGCCAGAATACCAACCAGATCCATCTTGCTCAGAGCGTTGACCGCTGAAATCGCAACCCGCTTGCCCCAGAAGTTGCCCTGAGGCATCTCGCAGGCGTGCATAATCAGCACCAGCGCCCCTTTCGGCATCTGCTTTTTCTGAGGCGGATCAAGATCAACCGGAAGTATATCCGCCACGGGCGAGCCTATCCACCCCCCAGCTCCGAACGCCTGCGGGCCGCCTATCATAATCAGCCCCCCGCCCAAGTCATTGACGTACCGGCAAAGCATCTCCTGCTGCTGGTAAGTGAAGTTGCTACATTCGGTATTAACGAGGATAACCGCATCGGTATCCATAAGTTTGGCCAAGTTGTCGGGAAAAGCAACCGCCGGGCTGTAGCGAACGTCGATATCGGAATCTTCCAACGCCTTTTGCAGCCTCTGGCTGGTCGTGCCGTCCGTATCCACCACCAAAACATGCCCCGGCCCGGCCACGTACGTCATCGCGCTGGCGCGGTTGTTTTCGAGTATCACATCATCGTTCGCATCATCCGGCATAAAGACCGCTTCAAATTCATGCATCCCGCGCGTGCCGACCGGCACCGATATCGTCTGCACATTCGTACCAGGCTTCAGCTCAATCGGCACCGCAATCTCCGGCGAGTCCGGGTCGAGATCGACGGCCTTGCCGTTCAGGTTCAGCATCAGCTTTCCGCGGGCATCCGCCGTGCTGTTGAGAATAAACCGCAGCGAAATCGTCTGGCCGCTCCGCGCCTTCGTCGGAGTATCAAGCCGCCTGAACACAACCTCCCTGTCGTACTGGTATCGCAGCGGCAGTACGTCGATGGGAATCCCGTTCGCCGCCGCCAATCGAGCGGCCTCTTTCAGGTCGCCTGCCGTCTCGTTCCCCTCGCTAACAAGCAGTATCCTGACCGCCGTATCCGGAGGTGCGATAGCCATTGCCATCTGAATTCCGGCCGACAGTCTGGTTTGCTGACCGTTAAGCGTCGTATTTCGCTCCCGGATGGACGTCTCGCCCGAAGGCAATTGCGAGATACTCGCAACCTCCGCAACGTCAACAACTGCCAGCAAATCCATCCCTGCCTTGCTTCCAACCGCTCGCGAGAGGTAATCCAGGCTTGCCTCCTGAAGGTTGGCGGGAATCGACTGGCTGCGGTCGATCACAGCAATTACGGTGAGACGCCGGCTCGTCCTCGTAAGCATGGGCCTCGCCAACAGCGCAATTAGAATGAGCACGACAAGACACCGCAGAACTATCGCAAGGACCCGCCTCAAACCGCCAAGCGCAGTGAGGCTCCGGCATCCCAGCCAGACAATCCCCACTAAGAGGATGCACGCCGCCAGCCACCAGGACTGGCTAAAATAGAAGCCGTAAGAATACGTCATAGCTGCCAGACCTGAATCCGGTTGTTGCCGGCATCGACAATGAACGCCCGGTCGCGCCGGTCAACCGCAACGCCCCACGGATACGCCAGCTCGCCCGGCCCGCGACCGGGCCGGCCATAAACGGCCAAGCTGCGTCCTTCGGGGCTGAATAATTGTATGCGATTATTCCCGAATTCGCAAACCGCCAATGCCCCGTCCGAAAGCAGCGCCAAATCGTACGGGTAACGAAGCTGCCCCGCATCGCGGCCAGCCGAGCCGATGTACTCGAGAAGCTCGCCGTCCGGAGTATATACCGCAATACGATGATTACACGCATCAGCAACGTACAGCCGCTTTCGCAAGTGGTCGATACACAGCGCCGAGGGCCGGGAAAGCTGCCCCTGTCCCGAACCCGGACTCCCGAATGAATATACAAACCCCCCCTGCTCCGTGAAGACGCTTATTCTGTCGTTACCGCCGTACTCGCTGACATAAACCTTCCCATCGTTGGAAAACGTCACGTCCGTAGGGTATATGAAGCAGCCTTCGTCCTGGCCGAATTTGCCGAACTCGTTGATTATTTCGCCCTCAGGAGAAAAAACCACCACCCTGTGGTAGTGCGTATCGGCCACGTAGATATTACCGTTCGGGTGAATGCTTAGACCCGTGGGCTTGCCCTTCTCGATCTGCGGCATATTCATTACACCAAGGAATCTCCCCTTCGCATCAAGCCGCTGTATCCTGCCGGTCTTATCGACGACAAGCAGTGTATTGTCGGCGGCGATATCAATCGCCCGAGGGTATGCGAACTGGCCCGGCCCACGCCCGCCCTGCCCGAAGACATCCACCACCTTCGCTTCGCCCCCACCGCCTCTGGCGTGGCAGCCGCCTGCGCCGACTGCCATCGCACACAGAAACAACAGTGCCGCCCCCCGCCGCACCCGCACCACACGCAGCAGCAACACCACAACGCCGCTGAGCACCACAAACAGACAGATCAACGCCAGGCACGACGCGATTACCTGCTGGTCGCGCGCATAGTGCATCTGGTTGAGCAGCCGCTGGGCGAAGTTGGGCAAGCCCGCCGGCAGCAGCACCATCGTCGCCGCCAATTCCGTAATGCTCAACATAACAACAAGGATGAAAGTCCCGACAATTAACGGCCACGTCCGCGGCAACTGCACATGCCGCCACGCTTGAAAATGCGATGCGCCATCCAGCCAGGCCATTTCCGACAGACGCCTTTCCTGGGCCTCTCGCGTCAGCAACAGCAAAACTAATGCTGCTCCGGCAAACCTTGCCGCCTGTCCAGCCGAGACCATATACCAGCTTTGCCGCATCCCCGCAGGCATACGCGACAGGCCCGACAGCTTGAGCAATGAAACTGCAACCACGGAGGCCGGCACAAACATCGCAAGAAATATGGTAGTCCGCACCCCAAGGCCGGACAATTCCCGCCGGGTCCAGAGCCGATTCCCGACGCTCCCAGGCCGACGCACTTGCGCCGTGCTCCCCAACGACACGGCGCCCAGCGCAATCAAATAGGCTATTGCGGCAGCGACTACCGATATCCATAGCGACCAGCCCAATTCGTCTAAATGCAGCTTGAAAAACTGGCGAAATGCCTGTGAATCGCTGATATTGGCGACCAGCACGAATAGAGGTCCGACTACAGAAATCCCCATCAGTCCCAACAAAACGCCCCACCGCCCCCGCTGCGATTTGAATTCGACCGTATCGAGCGCCGGGTCCGGCGAAGCCCAGCCCCCGCTGCTCCGCCCCAGTCCGACCGCGACAACAACCGCCACGACCACCACCGGCCAGGCTGCCCTGACAACGTAACCCTCCGACCCGGTCAACTCATACAGCACCGCTAACTCCGCCCCGATTGTTTGGATCCCCGCAAGGTGGAAAGTGGCAAACTCCGACAGGGCCAAAACAAAGCATGCGCCAAAAGCCAGAATTAAAGGACGCCCCAGCAAAGGCAGCGTTACGCTTCTAAACACCTCAAACTCGCTCGCATCGAGCGCTGCACAATCCCGGATTGCCCTATCGAAGCTCCGCCATCCCTGCGCCAGCAGCAGCGCAGCCAAAGGCCAGTACCAGAGAATCAGAACCGACGACGACGTAACGGTCCCCACGGCCTTTGCAACATCAGTCCTGCTCGATAGGTACTGCCCAAGGCTGCTCGTAGGCGTCAGCAGCAGGCTCCAGGCATAATAGAGCACGTACTGCGGAAGAACCAGTGGCATCAGCAACAGCAGCAAGAGCAAGTCACTGTTACGGCGCGACGTTCCCAGGAGCCGTCCGGGGACCCATCCCAGCGCAACAGCCGCCCCCGCGATAATCGCCGCCAAGCCAAACGAACGAAAAGCATAAGGCAGCAGCCGACCGGCCGTCCCAGGCTCTGAGCCGGCCGATACCGCCTGAATAAGAAGAAACACCAGCGGCAGAAAAATCACCAGGCCCCAGGCTGTTAGGGACACCACTCGTATAAACGTTGCAGCGGCCCCGTCGCCTCTCACCTGAGAATCCCCCTTGCGGACTGGATAGCCCTCGGCAGCTCATCGGCCACCCTGGCGTAATCCACATCCAGTGCCTTTGGAATCTTGTACGACTTATACCGCTCCGCCAGAGATGGGTGAATTGGGCTGTTGTGTGAATCGCTTTCCGCCAACATCTGCTCAAGCTCCTCGCTTAGCAGAAAACTCATCAGCTCCTTCGCTTCTGCCGAATGCGGCGCGCCCTTTATCACCGCAGCCGTATTCGGTATCGCCAAAGCCCCCTCGCCGCCCTGGTCGAGATAGTTCATAGCAATGGGCCAGCCGCTTCGTTGGGCCGCATAGATGTCATCCGTGTCCGTAAAGCAAATGTCCGCCTGCCCCGTCGCCACCATCCGCACCGCAACGCTGTTGCCCGCGACCAAACGCACCTCGTTGGCCTTCAGCCCCCTGAGAATCTCCTCCGCCCGCTGGGCGCCGTAATGGGCGAACCAGCTCGCTACGTCGCCGCCCGTGGTTCCGAATTCCGGGGCCGCCATAGCAAGTCGTCCCTTCCACTTGCCGTCGAGCACGTCCTCGAGCGACCGGGGCGCTTCCTCAGCACTCACTTTTTTGGTGTTGTAACCGATCACCCGCCCGCGCAACGCGAAGCCGTACCAGCGGCTATTTGGGTCGCTAAACAGGACAGGCCAATTATCCGTTTGCTCGCTGTTGTACCCCGCAAGCAGACCCTCACGCCCCAAACGTATCGTATAGAAGACCTCGTTCGACCAGAAAACGTCCGCCGTCGGCGATGCCGCCTCCGCCCGTATCCGCTGAACCAGGCCTATAGTCTTATTCGCCTCCGTGTCGAAACGAACCGATACCTTGATGCCGGAGAGTTTTTCAAATTCCGCAATGATAGGCTCGGCAATCGCCTGATCCACCGAGCAATATAGAACAACCTGCCTGTGAGCGCTGCCGCCTTCTCCCTTGCACGATAGCCAGACCAAACAGAATGCCCCTGCGATAATTGCAGAGAGACCTAACAGAGCACGCGACAGTCCTTTTCGCATTCGTCGTAACTCCCTGAATCAGGCTTGACGGGGGCCTTTTTTGCAGTGTACTACAAGACCAATTCCACCCGCGGGCGAGAAGAGACCTTTTCTTACTTCCCGGCCTCTTCAAGCTGGCCGAAGTAACTCTTGACCGCGTCCTCGTACTTGCGCGGTATCTCGTTCTCGCTTATGGCCTCAGCCGCACTGTCGCGCCCCGCCTGAACAACCTGCGAGAACTCACGCTTGGCCTCGCCCTTCACCTGGGTGCCCTTGAAGTACCAACTGGCGACCATAGGCCCTTCGCCCCCCTTGTTCTCGACACGGGTCTTTTTATCTAAGGTCTGTCCGCTCTCGTCGATGTCTCGCGGGCCGTATCCCATTCCCGGCCCCCCTGTACCGGCTCCGTACTTCTGTGCAAACCCCTCTTTGAATGGCCCCATCCCGCCGAGACCCTCGCACATTCCCTCCCCAAGACACCCCATGCAGCGGCCGATCTCGTTAAGGCTCGCCTGCATCATCATCATCTGCTCCTTTGTGGCTTGCAGCTCGTCCACCTGGTCCATAAGCGCCCCTAACTCGTCGCCTGACAAGCCCGCGCTGCCGGCCCCGCAGGACGCCATTGCATCCCCAAGCCTCGAGCACCGATTGCTCGCCGACCGGCACGCAGCCGCCTTCTTCAACAGCCCCTCAACCTTCTCCGAGCTCAGGCCCTGCTTCTGCATAGCCTCACGAAGCTGCTTTTCGTCCATCTTGGCAAGGTTCTTGTCCAGTCCGAGCTTTTCTAACTCTTTCTCAAGCTCCTCGTTCTTCTGAGCCAACTGCTGAATCTGCCTGGCAAGATTCTGCAACTGCTCGGCAAGGGCCTTTCGCTGTTCCTCGGTCAGTTTTGATTCTTCCAGCTCCTTGCGCATTTGGTCCAGCAGATTGGACGCCTCGGCAAAATTGCCCGTCGCAAGGGCCTGAACCATTTTCTGGGAGAACATATCCGACGAGCTGCGAAGCTGCTTAAACATCTTCTGCATCAGCTCGGCAGTCTCAAGCTGCGCGCTGCTCTGCATCTTCTTGATTTGTTCGGAAAGGTCGCCCAAAGCCCTGATCGCCTCACGCTTGATGTCCTCCGGCCTGGCGTCCTTCGGCATATCCTCCAATTTGCTCAATGCCTCGGCCAATTCCGGCTTGCCCAACTGGCTCACCGCCAGCCTCACGGGGGTCGCCGCCTCCTTAATCTCCGCCTTCGCCTGCTCTATCTTCTTGACCTGTTCCTTCTGCTCATCCTGTTTCCTCAAGAATCCGAGCAGGTCTTTCTGCGGCATAAGCAGGACTATCGCCCCGGCGAATATCCACGCACTGGCCGCGTAAAGCCAGCACCGCGAAGGCCTGATCGGAAAATGCCCCGCTAATTCCATCCGCTCGGCCCTGGTGCGGGCCTCATTGCACGCCGCCTGGGCGAATGGGTCCTTTGAATCGGCAAACGCCAAAGCCGTGCTAAAACGCTCGCGCAGCCTCAGCCGCTCGTCCAACAGCAGCGAAGCCTGCATACGGTTCGGCTGATTGACCAGCCACAGCACAAGGATCGAGACCGCCGCCGCCCCAAAAAATACCCACAATCTCACGTCGTTGACAACGCTCATCGCGAACAACTGCTCAGTCAGAGCAACAACCACCGCTATAACGCCCGCAGCCGCCAATATCCTGCCGGCCTGCCTGAGAAGAAGATTAATGCTGCAGCGAAGACGAACCGCACGGAGCTTCTTGTCGAATGCCTTCAACATATCAATCCCTTTCCTTTCGTAAAGAGACTGCCCTAACGCCTTACCAGGCGTGCACCATCCGCTACCCTCGCCGAATTTGTGCTGGATTCACGTTACCAGCATCCAAGTATTATAGCCGATACTGCTGATTCTGCCAAGTATTTTCCTGCCAAATGCTTATATCGTCACATTTTCATTTACAGGCCCACAGAATTATAGACGCCCCAGGCGCCAAAACGTTACGAAAAAAACCCGGTTATTGCCCCCCTCAAACGCAATCCGCCTACAACCCCCACCATCAAAGAAACAAGCCCCGACCATCAGGGAGGGGGTATATCGCAGTCATACCATCCCATCGCACGCCCCTACCGCTCAACAATAAACGTAACATCCCAGTTTTCCTTTCCCCCCGTGCGCTTGCTCTCTGGAAGTCGCTCTTTTCCGCCGTTGTCGCTGCCGTCTTCGCCAACGCTATAGACAACATACCCCTTCTCAAGCCTCTTATACCGCAGCTCCTGCCCGTCAAACGGGTCCTTAGGCACGGCATCGAGGTATGCCGGAACAAGCTCAGCCAGATTCTCAGGCAGCTTCCCATTGGCTAAGCGGTAACGCTCAATCGCCAGTCCCGCTCTGACGGTCCTAAGACGTGCAATGTTGTTCAGACTCACTTGGAATATCCGCGAATGAGCGGGCATTAGCATATGCAGCATCACGTAGATTTTGGGAACATCCTGCAACTCGGCATCGATAGTCTCAGCCGCTTTTATGCGCTCTTGCTCGGGCAGGCGCAGGGCGTCAAACAGTCCATCCATAAGGTCAAGGTAAATGGTCGCTCCTTTGTCCGTCAGGCCCATGGCCCTATAGGCGCCATACAGCAGTCCCATTGACCGAGGGGACCCAAGAGCCTGGGGACCCACGCCGTCAGGGTCCCTGAGGGCCTCAAACACGGCGCACCGTTCTCCAACGAACCCTCGCAACAGATCCGATTCATATTCCCCCTGCGCACAAGTCTCGCTCAGTTTGGCCAATTGCTCATCACCGAGCTCCATCCTGTTGACAACCCGCTCAATGGCGGACACGCCAATACTCTCGCAGGTGAACCGAAAGAGTTGAGAGATAATTAGAGGTTCTTTGGCAAGTGTGCGAGCAACGCCAAAGATGGACACCACTGCCTCCATAGCTTCCTCCCCTTCGTTGTTCTGGACATGCCAGAAGGCATCGAGCAGCAGCAGGCGAGCTGCACCACGAATCTCGCCCAGATAAGGCATCCGGGCGGCAAAACCGGCGCTAAGGTCTATGGGATATCGGCTGTGCTCAATTGATGCGGCTTTGCCAAGCAGCTCAAGTGCCCGCTTGTTCTGTGCGAGATACTGCCCAATAAGCTGCCTGGTTTCTTCGGATAAAGGCTCGGTTCGTCCGGGCAGCTCCGCCTGACCTACTACCGGCATAAGCTCGGGCTTGTTTGGCGCCGCATAGTACTGAGTCGCATCCAATATCACGTCCGCGGCGTTTTCAACGTCGTTCGGTATGCTGTACCACTTGTCCAGCTCAGCGCACGTAATAGGATACCCCGCCGCCCGAATCGCATCCATCCTCCTCTGAAGCTGCGACTTGAGCTTCCACCTTAGCAGGCCATACCCGCCGACGAGGATAACCAGCGCCACAAGCAGAATGTAACAGGCCCTTAACCTTCGGCCTTTTCTACGCACCGCACGCTCTTCGCTCAAAATAGACTCCCCATTTGACACTTCTAAACCACATTTCCTGCGAATTTACCCCCCATAATACCCGTAACCGCCTCACCGTACAACCCGGAAAAAAACCGATTTTCCCAAGAAAAACCGTTACCGGACCTCTGATCTCCGCCTTCTTTAGATAGAACGGCAGCTATGAATAGAGCCGCTTTGCTGTGGAAACCTGGATGAGTTTGAAAGGAGCCATATCATGATCGCGTCAATCTTGGAATCCAAACGTGTCGCGGAAGTCTTCGTTCTGGCGGTGGCCTTTACAATGATTGCCCTTGTTGCCTCTGCCTTCGGCGAGGAGAAGTCCCACGGCAAACAAGCCAGATCAGCCCCATCTCAACAGCAGGCGCCGCCCCAAACGGCCCCAGCGCCTTCAAATACGCCGAGTCCCGCCGCGAAGGCGCCGCCGGCGACAACCGTAGCAAGAGAGATTCCCAGGGTCTCCCAGCCGGCAGTCGCTGTGAACACGCCGGCTCCCACTCTTGTCGCGAAGGGCCCGTCCGGGCCGGGCGTTCATTCCTCTTCGTCCCGGGGTGGCTCCAGAAGCACTCCCAGTCCGAGCGCGCCCGCACCCAGCCGGATGGCTCCCAGCTCACCACCGGCAGCAGCGGCCCCAAGCAGGCCGCCAACCAGCACAGCGCCGAGCCGACCGCCAACCATGACCGCTCCCAGCCGCTCTACCCCCGCGCAGCCGCAATCTCCATCCGCCGTTCGCGCGCCGTCAAGCGGCCCCGTGTCTGCGCCGGCGGCTCCAACGCCGACGAGGCCGCCATCTTCTTCATCGGGCGCCCGCACAGGCGGACGCTCAAGCCGCATTGGCGCGCCTATCATCGTAAGCAAACCATCAACTCCGTCCGCACCGACACCCCCGGCAACAGGCTCAAACAACAGCACAAGTACCACCACAACAAGCCGCATCATCAAGCCTGTGATCGTCAAGAAACCATATTCTCCCCCCGGCAGCACACCGGCCGCCCCGTCCTCATCAAAACCGCAAACGCCGGAACCGAACAGGAGCAGAACCATCACCAGCACAGCGGGCGGCAGGAAGCAACTGACGCCCCCGCTCGTGAAACAGCCTGCCTCTGGTCCAACTACCGGCACAGCCTCTGTTGAAAGCTCAAAGACAGCCGTGCCGAGCCGCACTGAGCGTATTGCACGACCGCTCAGCGGCAACCCATCCATTTCAGCCCGGCGAGAGCTTACTACCGACAGCACGATTGCCAGCACCGGTACTGCAAGAAGCAAGGGCGGCAAGCCGGGCGAGAATAGAGCACCCAGACTAGGCGAAGCCAGCGAGCCTTCCACAGGCCGCTCGGATAGGATCGCCGTGCAGAGTCCGACCTCCGCCTCGCCAAAATGGCTGCGCACCGGAAGAGCAGACACAATTGGCGATCAAAGAGGTTCCGACCACCCGGGCGGACCGCTGCAACGATCCGGAACAACCGCCGCAGAAGCCCCAAGAACAGGCCGATCTGAATCGACCCATTCGATTGGGAGTCCGAGGATTTCGGGTGACAAATCGATCTCCTCAAGAGAAAGAAGACCTGACCCAGAGAATCGAACAACTATCTTCAATAATACAACAATACTAAACAACGTCGCAGGCGCCCACACAGACCGCTCACACCGCTACGGCGGCCCCGGCCACAGCTATGCGATATTCCACGACCGTCCCTATTCAATAGGACACACCTTTCACTACGACCATATTTACAGGGATTTCCAAAACCGGACCTGCCATCGGACAATCTGGCCCAGGTATCACTTTATGCTGAACTACAACTGGGGACCTTACTCCACATTCACGTATTGCTATCCGTACTACCACCGCAAGTACGTCTTTGTCAGCCTGGGCGGTTATTGGCCCCTGGGTTACAGCTATCTCCGCTACTACTGGTACGGCTGTCACCCCTATACCTGGTACGGCTACTATCCCGTCGCACGCGAAGTCAGAAGCGACGCTTACAACTACTACACCTACAACTACTATTACACCGGCGAAGGCCAGACCGTGCAATATGAGCCTGCTGCGACGGCAGACTACATTACGCCCGTTGACCACACCACTTTTGCCGACGTTCGAGCAAAGCTCGCCGCCGAAGCCGCCGCCGAGCCTGACCTCGCCACCCTTGCCGAT
>Ga0315286_10005493_pt1 | contig 12244 bp, 12 predicted proteins | sample YL17G10_0_MG_FD_205038 | JGI IMG/M metagenome (GOLD analysis project Ga0315286, IMG submission 205038) | Sediment microbial communities from Yellowstone Lake, YNP, Wyoming, USA - YL17G10_0 | ecosystem: Environmental > Aquatic > Freshwater > Lake > Sediment | place: USA: Wyoming | collected... | reverse complement strand
CAGGAAACAAGACCCCCTGTGGCAGGAGAGTCATTTGCCCTGCCGAGCCCGTTCCAGGATCCTTCTCCGCTTCCCATCCCGGCGCCATTGAGGGAAAGGACGTACAGACACCGGCCTCCCCCGTCGGACAGGATCATCGGCAGCTTCGCCACGACGCAGAGGTTGTGAAGGAAGGTCCTCGCATCCTCTGATCGCAGGATTTCTGCGACAGCGGTCTGGACTTCGCGATTCCATGTCATCTTGACGGCCCTCTTCGAACCTGGGCTAGCCTGCTCGCAGGGCTGTCCGCCTCCTCCGGCAGGGAGGAACACCCCTTCTGGTCGTCCCGCACAAGGAAGAGACAGTTCCATCTGGATCCTTTGCGGATGTAACGCAGCTCGGTCATGAGCTTCCGGATGAGGAAGATCCCATACCCTCCTTCCTTCGGGGTCGTGAGGTCCGGAGGAGGCACCCGGGTCGGATCAAAGGGTTCGCCCTGATCCAGGGTCAGGATCTCCAGGCGGGTGCCTCGCCTCTTGACGGCAACCCCCAGCTTTCCTGAAGGGGAAGCGCGATAGGCATAACGAATGATGTTCGTACATGCCTCCATCACAGCCAGCTCCACAAGGTAGCGCTCGTCCGGATTCTCCGGGTACGCAGCCTCCCGGGCGAGGGCCTCCCGGAGGAACCCGGAAACCAGCTCGAGCTCGCTCATCTCGGCCTTGACCCAAATGAAGAAGCGCGCTCCCTTTCCCGGTTCTTTCGGGTCTCCCGGCTTTCCAAAATCGAACTGAACGCCTTGAGAGGCCATGTGATCGCTGCCTCTGTGGCTGGGGATCTCCCTCTCCCTGAGGGGGTTTTGCAGAATGAGACCGTTTCTCCGTAAGTCTAGTCTACCCATCTATCGACAGTTTGCGCTTCCAACCTGAAGACCGTTCCGGATTCCCGAAGCCCTCGCTCCTCCGGTTCGCGGGCCGGCTCACGGCAAGGCCGGCGGGGCAAGGGGCCCGGATTGCCTTTTGAGAGGGCATTCAGCAAGAATGACAGAACCTGCGAATCGGCAGAGAGGTTTTGGCATGCGCATCTATGCCGTGGCGGACATCCATGGCCGGCAGGACAAGATGGCCCTGATTCGGGAGAACATCGCGAGGTTCAAACCCGATGTGCTGGTCGTGGCCGGCGACATCACCCATCCGGCACGCCCTCAGGCGGGCATCTCGCAGATTGGAGAGCTGCCCCTTCCGGTCCTGGCCATCCGGGGCAACTCGGATCGGTCCAGGGTGGAAAGCCTGATCGAGGAACACCCCGGAATCCATTCGCTCCATCTGAGAGAGGTTTCCGTGAACGGGGTGGACTTCGTGGGCGTTCACGGGACCATCCCAGTGCCTTTCCGTTCCAGGGTCTGCTTGAGAGAGAAAAGGTTCAGGGAGCAGCTCGATCCCCTCCTCCGGGGCCACTCGGTCCTGGTGGCCCACCCGCCTCCGCTGGGCTTTCTGGACGAGGTGCTGGGCAGGTTCCACGCCGGATCGAAGAGCATCCTGGAAATCATTTCCAGGGTTCAGCCGGCGTTGTTCCTCTGCGGTCACATCCACGAGAGGCCCGGCACGGCTTTCGTCGGCAAGACCCTCGTCGTCAACTGCACCCTGGCCCGCAAGGGAGCAGGGGCCCTGATCGAGTTCGAACGGGGCCGGGTTCCAGAGGCGATGATGCTGGCGTGAGGGAGTGCTACACCGCACTCACCATCTGACAACCGCGGCGCCCAGAAGCCCGACGATCAGGCCGGCTCCGATGAACTGCAGTGCCTTGCGCCGCTTGAGCGCGTCGTTTCCACGGATGTCCGCCAGAAGGCCCATGAATCCTGTCGAGGGGTTCTCCGAGCCCCCCACAGAGGTCATGGAGAGATACATTCTGCCCAGAGCTTCCTGGGACACCCGCAGCAAGCCCAGGCCTAGAACGAGAAGGACCGACCCGGCCAGCATGATGAAAGTTCCGACAAAGGTCCAAAAAATGGTCATCGATCATACTCCTTCTGGATGGGGATCAAATGCCGGCACGCCACCTGCTCGAGCAGGCTGGCCGGAATCCTTTCCATGGCGTGTTTCTTGTACAGGTACTGGATGCAGGGGCTCTGAGGATCCTTCATGACGTGGCCGTCCACCACGAAGATCCTAGGTTTGCCCTGGAACTGGTCCAGGTTGCTCAGCGCGCAATGGGTGCAGTACACGGGAAAGCCCTTCCGAAAGAACGTGCACAGGTGCGGGGAATCCACGAGGCTCAGGCCGTTCCCGTAGCGGGGCGTATCCTCGCCCATCTCTCCCCGGAAGAGCCTGCCGCCGCTTCCGCAGGGGTCGAGAGTGAATTTGAACCGGTCTTCTTCCTCCTCCACCTGGAAGATTGCCTGATGGTAGTACCAGGTATGGGCCAGCATGCGCAGGGTGGTCCTGTCGTCCAGACCCCCGTAAAGCTTGTAGGCATCCTGCCACATGGGGATGTATGTCCCGCCGACGAGATCATTCACGTACTCCACGCCACACCGGCGATGCATGATGCTCTCCAGGAGAGTAACCCACAAGTTGAGGAAATCGTGCAGCGGTCTCCAGTGCCTGTGGTGATCCCTGAGGAGATCGGCGATTCCTTCGAGTCTGCCTTGCCGGAGCCTCACCAGAGCCAAGGCACACTTCGGAGTGGCTGCCGCGGCCAGATCCTCCCCGGAGAAGAGCCTTTCCCCGCTCACGGCTGCCTTCATGAAGCGGAAACGGCACAAGCCCATTCGGGTGGGATCCGGCTGGATTTCCAGGACCGTTCTTCCTGCGAGGGCATTGAAAACCCCTTGCAGATGCCGGCAGGCCTCACAGAAGATCGCCTTCCCGTTATCGCAGCGTCCAAAGGCCTGGGGATCCGCATCGTACCAGCCTTCCAGCAGGAGCCTCCCGCCCAGGCCGCAGGGGGCGAGGAGCATGCGGAAGTCCTGATCGGTCTCCTCCAGTCTCTCCACGCCGCCCATATGGATACGCCACAAGGAGAGGAAGAAGAGGAGGGAATCCCTTTCTCTGCCTTCCCGGTATGCCCGGCCGGGCGGCGAGAGCAATGACTTGAAAACCTCCTCGAGAGCCGCCTGGAGCACCGGTTCTCCGTGGTCCCTGCGGATCTTGGTCATGATGCGGGCGACCCAGTAGAGATAGCCCACGAAGAGGAACTGGGGGCCCATCGACATGCGACCGATCCACCAGGCAAGCCGGTCGCGTCTTCCCTCGGCCAGGGCCTCGAGGGCCCAGTCCACAGGCGGCCGAACCTCCCTCTGCAGGGCTTCAGGGGTATCGTACATCACGGGCGGATTCCTCCTGCGTATGGGTCATCGGGAAGGAGTTCTCCTAGATCAGCGCCTCGGACTCTACATACTGGAGACGAAAGAACCCTGTCAAGGAATTCGTGCTCCAGCGTCAGGGAGTGACGTCCAGAGTCGCAATCTGGACCCCAGAAACTCATACCCCGCACCATGCTCGACACGCCGCCTTGACATCTCTCCCACGATCCGATAGCATGCCTCGCACATAGAGTCCGCTGGTGCGGACATCTCTCCGATCCCTGAACGCCTAAAGCCGCTGGGCCATGGCGCAGGGACATTGAGCCCGGCTGGAAATGGCCGTGCTTCCCGTGTTCGGAAAGGAGAGGGCCTGAGGGCCGACCTGACACGCGGGTCGGCTTTTTGTTTTTTGGACCCTCCTCGGCGTTACGGGAGGGTTTTTTGCGTGAAGACCCCGAAGATACCGTGAACCCAAGGAGGGAAAGGGCCGTGCAAAGGAATCTCTTGCTGATCGGCATCGATGACACGGACAACAGGGAGTCTCCCATGGGAACCGGCAAGCTGGTGCGCCTCCTCTGGAAGCACTTGGAAGTCCGTTGCCCGGCATTACGCTCGCAAGGCGTGGTTCGGCTTCAACTCCTCGTGGACCCGCGTATTCCCTACACGAGCCACAACAGCCCCGCCTGTCTGATCCTCGAGGCACCCCCTCAACGGACGCCCTTGGCTGCGATCACAGAAGCGGCTCATTCCTTCATCCGAGAAGCCGCAGCGGAGGGTTCAGACCCGGGTGTGTGCATCGCCTCCTTGGAGAGGATCAGCCGCCGGATCATCGATTTCGGGCTGAAGACTGCCAGCAAAGTGGTGGAGAGAGAAGAGGCCGAAGGCCTGGCCGACGTAGAGGGCATTCATCTTGCTGCTCTGGGCGGGGACGGAAGCGGAGTTATCGGGGCCCTGGCCGCGGTAGGCCTCACGGCTCAGGGAAGCTGCGGAAGGTACATTGAAGTGAGCTCCCTCAGGGATCTCGGGGAATGGGTCACGACCGGAGATCTCAGGGGTTTGGGGATCGAGGTGGTCAGCACCGATCGGGAGGGGAAAGCCCTGGACGCGTGGGAAAAGGTCAATACCGGAGGATGGCTCCGACCCCGCAGAATCCACTCCTTTCCTGTGGTTTTCGTCCAAGAAAGCGCCAACGGCTGGATATGCTACGACAAGAAACAGCGGTCCTGATGGCCTTTGTCTTGTTTGCTTTCGCCCTGCTCCCTCTCCGAGCTGCCGGGGAAGAGGCACAAGACCCGTCATCGGGATCGGAGAGACGCGTGGCGGCGAACCCCTCCACGGAGCCCATGAGTCTGGAGCCCATCGAGGTCCGGGCCCGCCCCACCTGGGACGAGCCCTCCTACCCCACCATCTCGACGAGCGTTCTGACGCAGGAAGACATCCAGGCTCTGGTGGCCCGGAACGTGGGCGAGGCCCTGCGCCTCCTTCCTGGTGTGACGGTGACGCGGGGGACCCGGAGAAACCGGATCCGGGTGAGCATCCGGGGATTCAATCCGCGCTACGTCCGGGTCTACGTAGACGGGGTCCCCATCAACCCGGCCACGGACGAGGAGGTGGATCTGTCGACCCTGGCCATCGAGAACGTCGAGAAGATCGAAGTCATCAAAGGGCCGGCACCGGTGAAATACGGAGCGAATGCCATGGCCGGCGTGATCCTCATCACCACCAAGAGCGGAGACCGAGACCGCGGCCTGGAGGCCTCTTACACCCATTCCTTCTATCCTCCCCGAAGCCATTTCACCGAAATGAAAAATGGAACACTGGTAACCGGCGATGATGACCACGGTCTGTACAACGGAGACAACTACGGAGTGGCCGGGGGCGGTGGGGACGCAGACCTGAATATCTTCGCCATGGCCTCACGGGACGCCTCGGAGGGATTCCGGCCCCACAGCGCCTACGAGAGCAACAACCTCAGCGCAAAGATCGGCTGGAGACCCTATCCCGCGCTGGGCATCGGGTTGACGGGCAATTATTTCTTCGGCGACCGCGACCTGCTTAACCCCACCGTGGTCCTGGAGCGCAGCGGGCAGTATGGCACCGGAGGCGGAGGCGGAACGGGCCCCATGTACGGCGCTTCGGACTGGGAGCTCAAGGACTGGAAGAAAGGACACGTAGCCCTCATCTGCGACCTTGCACCCGCCGACTGGGCTGCGACGCGAGCCATGGCCTACAATTTCCAGGAGAACTACCGGCTGGAGGCCAGGAAGCCCCACGAGCCGGAAGGGACAAAATCGCGAACCCCCCGTGACAGCCAGGTCTCGGGGGCCGACCTCCAGCAGGAGTTCAACACTGCCCACGCCTGGCCCTTCCGCATGGAGCATGTGTTGTCTCTGGGTTTCTCCGGGCAGTACGAGTCCTTCGGCTGGGGCAACAGCCAGAACCCGGCTCTCGGCGAAACGTCCCAGGAGCAAGAAGCGAGCGTCGTGACCCTCGGGGCCTACCTGCAGGACGCCATCAAGCTTTTGAAGGAATTGAGTGTCGTGGCCGGGTTGCGCTACGACCTTCAGACCGACGAGCGCGTTTCACTCGACTCGGTCGATGAGGACCGGAATGGAGGCAGGCAGCAGACGTCCCCTCACCTGAGTCTGCTCTACGAATGTACGGATTGGCTCTCCCTGCACGGTGCAGCAGGCCGCACCTTCCGGTTCCCCAGGCTCCGCGACCTGTACGACTACGTGGCTGGGAATCCTGAGCTTAAGCCGGAGACCGCGTGGGATTTTGAAGCAGGCGCCGACTTCCGAATCCTTCCTTCCGTCGTCGCGAAGCTCTCCGCCTTTCACAACGAGGTCGAGGACCTGATCTACTCACCCGGAAAGTTCATCCAGTTCCAGAACATCGGGCGAGCCCGCTTCCGGGGAATTGAAACGGAACTCGACTTCGAGCCAAATCCTGCTTTCGGGGCCTTCCTGAACTACACGTACATGGACGCCGAAGACCTCGAAACCGACTCCTGGGCCCCATACTCCCCCAGGCACAAGTTCTCCTATGGCTGGGTGGCCTCCCGGTGGGACTTCCGGTTGAGCTACCAGGGGGTTTACGTGAGCGAGAGAGCCACCGGGGACGCGCTCACGCCCAGGGTGCCGGGCTACCATGTGGCGGATGTCAAGCTTACCAGAGTATTCCGGCTCCCGGCGATTTCCCGGGAGAGTGAAATCGAGGCCTTCACCGCGATCCAGAACCTGTTTGACGAGCAGTACGAGGACATTCTTGGTTTCCCGCTTCCCGGCCGCACTTATCTGCTGGGAGCATCCTTTCACTGGCACTGGTAACGGCCGGGACGCGTACGCATTGGCCGGAGGCGGATGCAATCAGACCGGGTAACATCAACGGCGTGCCGCACGCCTTGAAGGGAGGTGATCTCTTGAATTGTTGAGCCCGTGCAGCCTAAAGACCCTGCAGACCTGACGTTGGATCCAGCAGAGGTTCCTGACCCATGGCCAACCATCGGGAGAAAAACCCAAAGAGCGAGAGGAGGAGAGGGAAATGGCTTCGAGAGAATTGAGATTGACCATCGTATTATGCGCAATCATTGGGTTTGCACCCTTCGCAGTTCAGGCGGATGTCCTGCCGAATTACCACCACCTCTGCCTGGACATGGCAAACGGTGCAACCTACGACGACTCGGGGGTCCTGAACCGGGACTGCGACCCCATTGCCAACGAGCAATACTATCACAAGCAAGATGGCCCCGGGCTGAATGAACTGCACATCACAACCGACCTCCTTCAACCCAATGGTGCTGCGTACGAGAGCGACGACCAGTCCGGCACGTTCTATATCACCAATACCGGGAGCCGGGGCTACGCCGACGAGGTCATCCTTCTCGTCTCGATCAACGCAAGCTCCATTCCCTCGGACTTCAGCCTGCGCATCCAGTCGAGCGGCTACGAGATCACGACGAATTCCTCGCAGCAGATCGTCGCTTACGCCTTCAAACCGGACGCACTGGACCAGACCTTCACGGCTGACGATTTTATCAACGACGGCTACGGCCCCCAGACCTGGAGACCTGCGAGCACGGCCCTCTTTCCCCTATGGTACGGCCAGGACCCGAACTCCTCTTCGACTTCCTCGCTCCTCCTCTTCATCGACCTGAACGTGGCCAGCGTAAAAGCGGGGAAAATTGTGGGGGCGACCTATGACGGAGCAGCGCGGGTGGACTTCACCCTCACGGGATTGCCCGGCCTGGCCGTCTTCAACGTGTATGGGTTCACCTTCTACTCCAACCAGGGCCAGGGGATCAGTTGGACCAACGACACGAGCAGCACCTCCGCAACCCCAAGCGGCTATGCGGTCAACCCGCCACCCGAACCAACTTGGACGGTTCCAGCGGCCCAGGCTGCAACCTCCTCTTCCGGCGGAACCAACGGCTCCCAAGCGGCCAACGTGCTCTTCATGATCCTGGTTCCGGCCATGCTCGTCACGGCTGGCAAAGTCAGCCTCGGCCTGGTCCGGAAACGCAAGTAGGGAGCTGATTGCGTGCGGCTTAGGACTGCAATCGCCCCCGTGGCGGAACTCGCCCGAACCGGAAACCCCATGGACAGGAGAGGGCCCCAAGGATGCCTGAAAAGAAATCACTGTCATACTTCCGAGACTTCGACCTGCGGGAGGCCCTCATCCTGGCCCTGCTCGGCGCTCTCATCGTGGCGGCGAAGATCGTGGTGCGTCTGCCGGTCAAGCTGACCGCCCACTCCACGCTCTTCTGGATGCTCTTTCTGGTTCTCGGGAAAGGACTGGTGCCGCGGTTCGGCTCAGGAATGATGATGGGCCTTTTTTCGGGTCTTCTCGCCGTCCTGATGGGTGTCGGGAAGCAGGGAGTCTTCGTCTTCTTCAAGTTCTTCGTGCCCGGCCTGACCCTGGACTTGCTGGCACCCCTGCTGTTTCTACTCTTCGGAAGGCAGGCGCTGGCCAGGCCCTGGGCAGGGGCGACTCTCGGCATCCTGCTCAATCTGGCAAAGCTGGCAACCGGAGTCGCCTTGGCTCACCTGCTGGATTTTCCCCTGGAAAAAATGGAGGCTCTGGTTGGCGTTGTCATGCTGGGGCATGTGGTATTCGGCGGTCTGGGGGGTGTGCTGGCAGGGCTTGCCCTTCGCCGCCTGAGCCGCCTCCTGCCGAATCTGGTCAGGGAAAGCCCGCGTTGAGACAGCATGCTGGTCCCGAGATGCCTCGCTCCTTCTCTGCTCAGGCGTCTTTCAAATAGGTGCGGCGGCCGGGGGATTCCAGCCCTCTGGAAACCGCGGAAAGCCGGATTTCCTCGCTCGTTTTCAAGACACGGACGATCATGGGAACCAGCAGGCAGTGGGCCAGGTCCCTCAGGCCCGCAGGAGAGACCAGAGAACCAAAGCGCAGGGAGACCCCTCTGAGCCTCTGAGCCTCCAGGATATCCCGGAAATCCTGGAGGAGGAACGGAACGAACCGGATCGTGACCCCGACGAGGAAGAGGTACCGATAGGGAACCAGGCGCCTGAGCCCGTAAAGGAGATCCGAAACGAGCGTCGTGCGAAGCCAGACGGCAACGGGCATGAAAAACAGAATGAGTTTCATCCCGACCATCGCTCCAAGCCTCATCCCCTCCTGCCCCCTGACGGTCAACGCAATGATGCCGAAGATCGTGCCCGCCTGAAGGAACACATAGCGGGAGTCCCTCCAGAGGCGCCGGATTCCCAGGCCGGAAGCAAGGTAGATCCCGATGAAGAGGAAGATTGCGCCCAGCAGGATCTCCGGGCGGTCCATCCGCAGGAAGACAAAAAATGCGCCACCCGCTGCTGCCGCCTTCAACAGCGGAGATGCACGGTGCACGAGCGAGCCGCCGGGTATGTATTGCCAGACAGGCTCTGCCGCAGCCGCCCTATGCGCTCTTTCACCCCTGCGCATCGCGCACCCTTTCTCCGTTTTCGACCCGAAGCCGCCGATCACAAAGGGTCTCGATCAGATCCTCGTCGTGAGAAGCCACCATGACCGCAGTCCCACGCTCCCGCCTGAGATCCCGGACCCAGTTGATCAGCAGTCGGCGGTTTGGCCAATCCAGCCCTGAAGTGGGCTCGTCGAGCAAGAGCAACTCGGGCCCGGGGGCCATGGCGCAAGCGCAGACCAGGCGTCGCTGTTCTCCAAGGCTGAGGGCCAGCGGGTTCCTGGCTCTAACCGCCTGCAGATCCAGGCGGCGAAGGGCTTCCATCACTTCGTTCTTCAGATCCGGTCCGTCCTGTTTCCTGCTACGGGAGCGACGAATCCTGCGCAGCGTAAACAGGACCTCTGCCTCCGCTGACTCCTCGAAGAGCTGCCGCTCCGGGTTCTGCATGACGAGCGCCACCCTTCCCAGCATCTTCTCCGGTCTTGACCGCTGCACCCCAAGCACGGAGATCTCTCCTTCCTGCGCCTGCAAAAGGCCGGCGGCGGCCCTTAGAAGCGTGGTCTTTCCAGAACCGTTGTCGCCTTGGATCCCCAGGATCTCAGCAGACTCCAGGGTGAGCGAGATGCGGTGGACGCCACCGCCGCCGGAGTATCGGAATGTGAAATCTTTCATGAAGAGAACCGGCTCTCTCGGCCCTCCCGGTCTTCCGTTTGGAAGCTCCAGGCGATTCTCTGAGGGTTGTGCCAGGCCCAGCCCAGCCAAGACCTGCACAGGGTCCTCTCCATCCAGGCGGAGATCACTCCGTAGCTGTCCCCTGTCCAGCACGACGAGTCGGTCCACCAGATCCGCAAGTCCATCCAGGACCTGGTCAGCGATGACCAGCGTCATGCCCTCGCCCCTCAGGGCCTTCAGGATTCGTGTCAGCTCTTCGCGACCTCCGCGGTCCAACCATGAAAGGGGCTCGTCCAACAGGAGCAAGGAGGGATGCATGATGAGGACGGAACCGATTGCGACCCGCTGCTTCTCCCCACTGGAGAGGGACGCGGGATTGCGCCCGCGAAGGTGAGAGATCTTGAGCCTCTCCAGGATCTCTTCGATTTCATGCCGGATCCGTTGCGGTGGCAACCCCAAGTTTTCCGCACCGAAGGCAAGCTCTTCCTCCACCGTCTGAAAGAAGACCTGGGTCTCAGGATTTTGGAAAACGAGACCAACGGAACCCCACTCTCGCAGAGCCTTATTCTCAATTTCCCCTGAGACCGTTGCCGGGATGTGCCGACCCAGGAGCCCCCGGAAAAGCTGGAGCAAGGTCGTCTTCCCGCTCCCGGATGGGCCGGTCAGAAACACGCATTCCCCTGCGTGGATCGACAGGGTGACGTCTGCAAGGGCGCGTACCCCTGAAAGAAAGGAAACGCTCACACTCTCCAGCCTAAGAAGAGTGTCTGAGACCGTACAACCCTTGCCCATCTGCAATGAAGGAAATCTCATTTGGCGTCCTGGGAGGCTTGGCTGGGCAGCATGCGGGCAGTTTCAATGCCGGCCGATCCTCTCCTTCACGTCCACCAGGGACCACGAATCCGCTTCCCGGTCGAGTCGGAGCAGATAGACCTTGTGATCGTCCGTCAGGACCTTGAAGTAGGTGTGATCTTCTCCGCACCACTGGTCGATGATATCCTCCACCGTCCGCTCCGCTCCCGCGATCCGGAAGGAAACGGGTCTCTCGTCGGCTTTGTGGCCAGAGTAGCACCGAACTTGAATGGGATCGGCTGGAAGGTCCTTGTGATTTTTCATCGAAGGGAAATCCCTGGAGGGTTCCCGGTTCATCGAACAGACAACTCTAGAAGGAAGACCTCTCCCGTCAGAGATCCGGCTGCCAGAGGTAGCAGAAGGTAGGCCCTCCCCTCGCAATCAGGCCATCCAGGTCCAGCTTGATCAGGTTGATCTCCGTCTTGGGCAGTCCCTCACCTCCCCAGGTGGCATAGATGTTCGGCTTGTACTCGTCCCTTCGCGTGTACACGATCACACGGGCACTGGGTAGGCCCATTTCTCGCTGAATCCAGTCCGCCGCATCCGCAAAATATCCGATCTGGTCCACGAGACCGGCCTGGAGGGCCTGGCTCGCGGTGAAGATCCTTCCGTCCGCAAGCTCGGGATGCTCTGCCAGCGTAAGTCCCTTCCGGTTCTGTTCAACGAGAACACAAAAGCGGTGATGAAGATCGTCCACCACTGCCTGCAAAATCTCCCTTTCCCCCGGCTCAGGTTTGCGGAAGGGGGAACCGAGATCCTTGAATGCTCCGGATTTCACCGTCTGGTCGCTCACCCCGATCTTCTCCATGAGACCGTTGAGGTTCAAGTTCAGAAGAACGACACCGATGCTGCCCGTGACCGAGGTCGGATGGGCAACGATCCGGTCTGCCGCCAGGGCCACATAATAGGCTCCGGATGCAGCGGTATCCAGAAAAAGGGCTGCCACCTTGACCTTACGCTCCGTCCGGAACCTCTTGATCTCCTGATACAAGATGTCACTGGCCGTGACCGTTCCGCCCGGGCTGTTGATTTTGAGCACCATCCCCCTGACCCGGTCGTCCTTTGAGGCCTTGTCCAGTTGCTCCTTCACAGAAGCCACGAGGCTGGGCTCGCTTCTCAGCCTGAAGATTCCTCCCCTCTCCTTCTCGGAGATCACGCCGCTGACATCCACGAGGAGGATTTTGTCCTTCCCCTCTCCGGAGACCACGGACTCCTCCAGAGACATCGTACGGCCACCCAGGAACCCCCTTCCGGACACGTACACGCAGCCGCTCGCCAGGCAGAGACAAGCGATCAGCATCACGGCGAGAACGCGTTCTATGCCCGAGCAAGCCCGGCTCTTCATTTCATGTCCCTCCTGCGTCCTATCCTTCTCGGTGAGCACAACCTTCCTTTTCACCCAGCGTAGCGGTTCGAGAAGGCCGGATCAAGCCGGCAATTGCCCGTTTGAAAAATCCACCCCAGGATGCTAGGTTTCCCTCCCACGGATCACACCAAAGGAGCGATCCAGATGCAGGAGCGCATCC
>Ga0315286_10005492_pt1 | contig 12246 bp, 12 predicted proteins | sample YL17G10_0_MG_FD_205038 | JGI IMG/M metagenome (GOLD analysis project Ga0315286, IMG submission 205038) | Sediment microbial communities from Yellowstone Lake, YNP, Wyoming, USA - YL17G10_0 | ecosystem: Environmental > Aquatic > Freshwater > Lake > Sediment | place: USA: Wyoming | collected... | reverse complement strand
GCGCAATTGCCGGGCGAAGAAGTGTGGGTGTGGGTCCGGCAGGAACGGGCGGTGTATCCGTGGTCATCAGGGTGGGCAATTCGGTGGGGGTTGCCGTGGAAACATGTAGATTACAGGAAGCCAGCAGGAGTGAAACAACAGTCAGAAAGGTAAACAAAGGCGATCTTGTTTTCAAGTAATACCTCCGAATTGAAAGCAATTACCTCATCACCAGCGCCACCCAGTCCCCTAATTGGCGCTTTCCCACTAATTTTAATCCGTGCGTTTCAGCGCAGTAAATCACTCCTTCGGCCTGTTCAACGAGGATGCCCGAAAGGATGAGCGCTCCGCCTGTCGATACCAGCTCTGCAAGACCCAAATCAAATAGTCGGATGATGATCGGGGCAAGGATATTGGCCACGACCAGTGGGGCATTCCGAACCTGGAACTTGCCTGCCAAGATCTCCGTCACTGAACCCAGGCCGATGGCGAATTGATTTACGGGGATACTGTTGAAGTCTGCGTTCTCACGGCTGGCTTTGACCGATGCCTCATCTATATCTACACCTAAGGCAAAGTCTGCACCGAGTTTCAGTGCGGCAACTGAGAGAATCCCGGATCCGCAACCGACGTCAATAACACCACCATCTTGCGGTGTAATTGACTCAAGAAATTCCAGGCATAACTGCGTTGTTGGGTGTGTGCCAGTCCCGAAGGCCATCCCAGGGTCAATCTTAATAGAGATACGGGAAGGTTCCGGTGATTCGAGCCAGGCCGGAACGATGATGAGTCGTTTACCAATTGGGATCGGTTGGTAGCGCGCTTTCCAGGTTTCCATCCAATTCTGATCCGCCAATGCTGTGAAGACCGGCGTGGGCAGCGGCTGGATCATGCCTAAAAAGAATAAAGACTCCTCAAGTCTCCTGCGCGTCTCTTCGAGTTTTTCATCCTCAGGCAGGTAGGCACGCACGGTGATAGGTCCAACTGGTGTACCCTCGTCCTCGTCATTGATAAAATCAACACTTTGCTCGGTAGTTACACCATTGCGTGCAAAACGTGCCAGCACCTCGGCAACAGCTTCCGCCAGTTCGCCGTTGACTGTCAGGGAAACTTCGAGCCAATTCATAAACTCAGCTCACTTCTCGGAATCCAGGATTGCCAGGCATTTCTCAATCGTGGCATACTGTTCCTTGAAAAGACTGGGGGGATTGTTGGGTTCGGAATATACGTATGCTCGCACAGCAGGATTTGTCCATGTTCGTTGATGATGATCCCCCAACCGCCACCTGATAACGCGGGCGAATAAAGACAGCCGCGCAGCGCTGCATCCAGATTGGCAGAAATCGCCAGACTTTGAGCAGGAACTTTTTCATGCTGTTATATATGCCGTTTATTCCACATCGAGTGGGTAAATCATACCACAGGAGAATAAACCCGCCTCAAAACAAGGCGGGGTGCCGGTTGAACCTCACTGGAACCACGATTACCCCCCTATAGCATCATTCAACCAATCTAAGAATCCCTTTTCCTTCGGCTTGACTGTCGTGCCCAGAGTGGCGGCCAGTTTCTCGAACAGGTCGCGTTGTTCCTTCGTCAACTTTGCCGGGATATCCACATTAATAAGTACCATCTGGTCACCGCGGCCGCTCTTGCGCAGGTAGGGCACGCCGCGCGCCTTGATTGTGAACACCTTGCCCGGCTGCGTCCCAGCTGGGATCTTGAGTTTTGAAGATCCATCCACAGTCGGAACATCCACCTCTGCACCGAGCACGGCCTGAGCCACATTAATATCCAGGTTGAGCAGGATATCGTTCTCGCGGCGTTTGAAAAACTTGTGCGACTTGACCTCTAGCAGCAGGTACAGATTGCCCTGCGGCCCGCTTAGAATTCCGGGTTCGCCTTCCCCTGCCAGCCGGATCTGCGTGCCATTGTCCACTCCAGCCGGAATCTGGACGGTTTTCTTGACCGTTTTCCGTTCCAGCCCGGACCCGCGGCAGGTATGGCAAGGTGTGGAGATTACCTCGCCGCGTCCACCGCAGGCAGGACATGGCCCTGATTGCATCATCGATCCAAAAATCGTCTGACGCACTTGGCGGACTTCGCCGCGCCCGTTGCAGGTGCTGCAGCGCTGCGGGCTGGTGCCTGGTTCAGCGCCCAACCCTCGGCAGGTCCCGCAGGTTTCGTTGCGCGTCACTTCAACGGTCTTCTCTGCGCCAAAGACGGCCTCTTCAAAGGTCAGGTCAAGGCGCACTTGCAAGTCGCGCCCCCGTCGCGGCCGGCGCGAACGGCTCCCACCACCCATATTAATTCCGAAGAACTGCTCGAAAATATCCGAAAAGTCCATCGTGGCGTAATCGGGCATACCACCCATTTCACCCAGGCCGGCGCGGCCGAACTGGTCGTAGCGGGCGCGTTTTTGCGGATCCGAGAGGACTCCGTAAGCCTCGTTAATTTCCTTGAATTTTTCCTCGGCATCCGATTCCTTGCTTACATCGGGATGATATTGACGCGCCAGTTTGCGGAAGGCAGTCTTGATATCATCCGTGGAGGCGTCTCTGGGAATGCCGAGGATTTCGTAGAAGTCGCGATTGGTCATAGGTCACTGGGAACAGGAATTGTGTATTGGGCAAGCCAATCACGAACCCTTATTCACTTCCTTTTGCTTCACTTTCAACCGTATTCTCACCCTCTGGGTTTTTCGGGCTGTCTTCCGGTCCGGGTTGTTCCGGGGCTTGCTCGTAGGCTGCTGTACCGACTTTCTGAACAACCTGGCTGAGGGCATCCACTGCTTTGCGGATGGCTGGCTCGTCATCGCCTTCTTTCACTTTCTTGACTTCGTCAATAGCTGCCTGAACCTCGGCTTTGATCTCCGCCGGAACTTTTTCCCCGAGTTCGATTAACACCTTCTCAACACCATAGACGGAATTATCAGCTGTATTCTTGGCCTCGATCAAATCGCGGCGTTGCTTGTCTTCGGCCGCGTGAACTTCGGCTTCTTTGCGCATGCGTTCTACTTCATCCATCGCCAGGCCAGACGATGCCGTGATGGTAATGTGCTGGCTTCGTCCGCTGGCCTTGTCTTGCGCATTGACTTTCAGAATTCCGTTGGCATCAATGTCAAAGGTCACTTCAATCTGTGGAACACCGCGCGGGGCAGGTGGGATGCCATCCAGGATGAATTTGCCAAGTGACTTGTTATCCACAGCCATCGGGCGCTCCCCTTGCAGAACATGGATTTCAACCTGCGTCTGGCTGTCGGAGGCAGTTGAGAAGACTTGGCTCTTGCGGGTCGGAATGGTAGTGTTGCGCTCGATCTGCGGCGTGGCGACACCACCCAGTGTCTCAATTGAAAGCGACAATGGAGTTACATCGAGCAGGAGAATATCTTTTACATCTCCACTCAGCACACCTGCTTGGATGGCCGCGCCGACAGCCACCACCTCGTCAGGATTGACACCTTTATGGGGTTCCTTGCCGAAGAAACTACGGACAGCTTCCTGTACGGCGGGCATACGTGTCATTCCGCCCACCATCACCACTTCGTTGATGTCGGAAGCCGAAAGACCAGCATCAGCCAATGCCTGTTTGAGCGGAGTCAGCGTTCCTTCCACCAGATCAATGGTGAGTTGTTCCAGTTTGGCGCGAGTCATGGTCATCACCAGGTGTTTTGGACCGGAGGCGTCGGCTGTGAGATAGGGCAGGTTGACCTCGGTCTGCATCATCGTCGAGAGTTCTATCTTGGCCTTCTCGGCGGCTTCGCGCAGGCGCTGAAGTGACTGGCGATCCTGGCGCAAATCTATACCGCTCTCTTTCTGGAACTCCTGAGTGAAATAGTCAATGATCCGCTGGTCGAAATCATCGCCGCCCAGGAAGGTATTGCCGTTGGTAGAACGTACCTGGAAGACGCCTTCGCCCACATCGAGGATGGAAATATCAAAAGTCCCCCCGCCCAAATCATAGACCGCGATGATCTCATTGGTTTTCTTATCCAGACCGTAAGCCAGTGAGGATGCTGTCGGTTCATTGATGATACGCAATACGTCCAGGCCGGCAATCTTACCGGCATCCTTCGTCGCATTGCGCTGGGCATCATTAAAGTACGCCGGGACGGTGATCACCGCTTGTGTAACAGGTTCGCTGAGATAGGCTTCGGCATCGCGTTTGATTTTGGCCAGGATCATGGCCGAGATTTCCGGTGGGGAATATTCCTTGTCATCCATCCTGACACGCACATCGCCGTTTTCAGCGGGGAGCGCGGTATACGGGACCCGCGGTAAAGTGCGCTGAACTTCCGGGTCTTCGTACTTGCGACCCATGAATCGTTTGATGGAAAATATCGTATTCTGGGAATTGACAATCGCCTGGTTGCGAGCCACCCGTCCCACCAGCCGCTCATGATTTTTATTGATCGCCACCACCGAAGGCACCAACCGCTCCCCTTCTGATGACGATATGACGACCGGTTCAGACCCCATCATCACTGCGCCTACAGAATTTGTTGTCCCCAGATCGATTCCGATGATTTTTGACATAAAAAATTTCTCCAAAAAAAGTGCTGAAGCCGACCTTTATGATCACCTCAAGCGGGGATTAACCCCGTCCTTGCAGATTATTGCGCCACCTTCACCATTGCAGGGCGGATGACTCGCTCACCCAACATGTAGCCGTTCTGCACGATAGCGATAATTTGGCCACTTTCGTGGTCGTCGCTCGGCTCCTGTAAGATGGCCTCGTGGAAGTTCGGATCGAACTTCTGCCCCTCAGCCTCGATGCGCTTCAGACCAGCTGATTCAAGGATAAATTGCAATTTACGGTAAATCAACTCGATGCCATCCACCCACGCCAGGTCTGCCGGACGCGCCGCCAGCGCACGTTCTATATCATCCAGGATTGGTAAATATTGTTTGATGATACTGCCGACTGCATTCTGGTAGGTTTCAACCTTTTCAGCATCGACACGCCGCCGGTAGTTCTGGAAATCAGCCGCGCAGCGCTGCCAGCCGTCCTTGTATTCAGCAGCCTGGGACTCGGCTTCGGCCAGATGTTTTTCGAGGTCCGCGAGAACAGAGGCAGTGTCCAGAACTTCTTCGGGCCCAGGACTCGTGACCGGCTTGGAAATTGCCTCAGGTTCACTCGGGTGTACCTTCTCTTTCTTACTCATTTTCTTCTCCTGCCATTGTTTCAGATACCAAGGCGCTTAACAGATCAGCCATAAAGCGGACTGTGGGGATGGTGCGAGCATAGGGCATACGCATTGGCCCAAAGACACCTAGGGTGCCGGTGACGAGGCCAGGAATGCCGTAGCGGGCCAGGACAACCGAACATTGTTTCAACTCTTCCCATTTGCCTTCTCCGCCTATCAACACCTGAACACCGCCCACCGTGGCATTGTTGGTCGTGCGGGCCAAAAGGTCTTGCAGCAGCGAACGCTCTTCAAACAGATGCACAGCCCTGCGGGCATCCCCGGATTCGAGGAATTCAGGTTCGGAGAGAACATTGGTTAAGCCATCCAGATAGATTTCACCTGAAACGCGTTGTTCGCCGCGATTCATATCTTGGAGAACGAGAGTTAGGATATCCTTTTCAAGGGAATCAGAGCGCGCAGGAAAAGCCGCGATTTCTTCGGTAGTTCTTCCCAGGCAGATCTGGTTGAGCCTGTCGGCGACTGCAGACATTCGCTCCTGTGGTACAGGCTCGGCTAGGGTCAGGATTTGCTGGCTGACCTCTCCACCGGTCAAGACCAGCACCATCAACACCTGCCGGCCCTGGGTGGAAATAAGTTCCACGTGTTTGTAGTGCGAACGCTCTGAATGCGGCGCAGTGACGATCGAGGCTGCCCGTGAATGTTGCGCCAGGATGGAAGCCGCCAGCGGCATCCACTGCTCAACATCCTGGCGTGCCTGGTAAAACTGGTGCGAGATGGTGTCGCGCGCCGGTTCGGGCAGGTCGGACGGATAAACCACGTGAGTGACGAAATAACGGTAACCGTCCTCGGTTGGAATACGCCCCGCGGAAGTGTGAGGCTGGCGCAGGTAACCGGATTCGGTAAGCACGCCCATTTCGTTCCGAACAGTGGCGGTGCTCATATCAAGTTTGTAACGTTCCACCAAGCGCACTGAACCGACAGGCTGCGCAGTTTCAGTATAGTGACGCACAACAAGGGCAAGGATCAAGAGCTGACGTTCGGTGAGGTCATTCATTTTTGTTTCTTGTTGTTCGTTCTTGCAGTTTTAGCACTCTCAAGGCGAGAGTGCTAATTGAACGGTAATAATGATACCATGTCCATTCGATGGCCGTCAATAAGAAGGGTGTTAGAATTTTGGAGGGACGTTGTCCCAGCTAAATAATCCCCCTGATAAGGAGAGCTACCTCCAAAACTGGAACTGGCTCAAACCTAGCAACGCCAGCGAGACCGGGATTTGTAAACGGAACGAAATCCAGCCCACCACCAGCCAGAAAATGTTATTCACAAAAGGCAAGTACCACAAGACCACAAAAACAACCATCATGATGATATTACTGTACTGGTCTACTAATAAGCGCAGTTGAGGGTTGAGAAATGGCGCCAGGGCGCGATAGCCATCAAACGGTGGCACAGGGATCAAATTCAGCACCAGCGCTGATATCTGCAATAGTGCCAGGAACGCCAGTCCAGGCCAGATGCCGCTAAAGGTAACAGGTGCAAAGTTCAAGACGATCGCCAGGAGAATCGCCAGCACCAGGTTGGATGCCGGTCCGGCCAGCGAGACTGCACTCTCCCAGCGCTTGCTGCGCAGTCTCCAAGTCTCGATGTAGACTACCCCACCGGGCAGGCCGATTCCACCCAGCAGCAGGAAAACCATTGGCAGAACAATCGAATACACCGGGTGGGTGTATTTGAGTGGGTTGAAAGTTAGATAACCCTTGTCTTTTACGCTGGTATCACCGCCGTTATACGCCACCACGGCATGCGAGAATTCATGCAGGCACAACGAAAATATCCAACCTGCAATGACAACGATGAAAGTGGTTGCTTTTTCCATTAGTTTTCTGTGTAACCTTGCGGGTGCGTGCGGTGCCACTCCCATGCGCTGGCAACAATGTCAATCAATTCAGGATGTTGCGGCATCCAGCCCAACTCGCGGCGAATTTTTTCCGATGAAGCCACCAGACGGGGTGCATCGCCAGGACGCCGCGGGCACTCGACGATCGGGATCGGGTGACCGGTCACACGGCGGGCAGTCTCGATCACTTCCAGAACCGAATACCCGCTCCCGTTGCCGAGGTTATAAACCAGCCGGTCATGTTCGCCCAACGCCTCCAACGCCAGCAGGTGCGCCGAAACCAGGTCAGCGATATGAATATAGTCGCGGATGCAGGTGCCATCCGGTGTGGGATAGTCCGTGCCATAAATGGAGGCAGCTTCGCCCTGGCCAAGGGCCACTTTTAATACCAATGGAATGAGATGCGACTCGGGCAGGTGTGCCTCTCCCCGTCCTGGTAGCGCACCGCAAGCGTTGAAATAACGCAGTGCAGTATAGTGCAATCCGTGGATCTTGCGATACCATTCAAGGGCTTGCTCGATGGCAAGTTTGGTGAAACCGTAAGCATTGGCCGGGTCAATAGGAGAATCTTCATTTAATGGTGCATCATTGGAGGCATAGACTGCGGCTGTCGACGAGAGAACAAACCTTTTCACTCCCGCGCCTGCCGCTGCTTCGATCAGTTCCAGCGAATTTGCCAGGTTGTTCTTGAAGAATTTTCCGGGATCTTTCATTGACTCGCCTGCCTCAATGAAGGCTGCGAAGTGCATCACCGCTTCGTACTTTTCCGAAGCCAGGGCAGCCGTCAGGGCGGCGGAATCGCCAAGGTCGGCTTGGATGAAGCGCACCGCCTCGGGCACTGCTCCCCGGTATCCTGTTACGAGCGAATCGTAGACAGTGACAGAATGTCCTGCAGCGATTAGTGCTTCTGCAGCTGCCGAGCCTATGTACCCAGCACCACCGGTAACGAAGATATTCATGGTTTCTCCTGTAGGAAAATTATATCGTACTCTCCTGCTTGACGGGCGCACCCGTTACGCATTATACTCACACCGCCCGGGGTGTAGCGCAGCTGGTAGCGCACCGCGTTTGGGACGCGGGGGTCGGCGGTTCGAATCCGCCCACCCCGACTGACCGCCGAAACCACCCTGGTTCTCGGCGGTAATGTTACCGAATAATATACATGGCAGAACCATGAAATGCTCAACCAGCATATGCTACAATAGCAATGAGGAATTTAATTATGGCTCGAATGAAATTGGATGGTGTTATTGAAGCTGTCCAATATACAGCGGGCGGCAAAATAGCTGTCGTGCGCGCATATGAACGTCATGGTGTAGTGTGGTCCGACCACGTATTGCTTCAACGCAAAGAATTGTCCGAACGGCTCAAGCAGGGTAAACGTTTCGTGATCGGTGAACGCAAAAAATATCTCGGCAGCATTTTTGAAATCGGTTTGGCGGTACTTAAGATCGAAGGAAATATCATTACCGAAGGGCAGACTGGTGTGCGCGATCTCCTTGCCGAGGTTCCGGTTTTCTAGCCATTTTTCTTGGAAGGCTGTCCCATGAAAATCATTGACCAAACCCCATTCTTTAACAACGAGACCGGAGAGATCAAGTTCCTCGACCGCGGTAAGGCAATGATGAAATTCGGTGCTGGTTGGATTAAGGAAGTTGAGGCGCAGAAACAAGTCCTGACCGTACTGGATAAGGTGCTGGATAGAAGCTACACCCTCATGCGCAATGTTACGCCTCCCGGCTTAGAAGCCAGCTTCCCTTTCATTCTGGTCGGGCCGGCAGGGGTGTTCGTCATGTATGTCACTACACTGACCGGTATATTTCGCGCCAAAGGCGACCAATGGGGCACCATTAGCGGGAATAATTTCAAAAATGAAAAACCTAACCTTCTGACGCGCACCGAGCACATGGCGCGCGCTATCCAGATATATCTACAACGTCAGGGTTATACGGGGTTAACCATCGTAGAACCCATCCTTCTATGTTCAGACCCGTCTGTCCACGTGGACAGTATTCGGCCTATTATCCGCGTGGTCATGCGTGACGCATTGGAACGCTTTGCCATCTCCATCATGCAGGCACGGGTTATGCTAAGCCCTGAATCCGTCCAGGATGTAATCGAGCGTATCCTGAATCCCCCAAAATCAGTGCTGCTCCCACCCGCCGAGACTCTTGCAGAGACCAGCGCGGTGCTGCTCCCACCAGCTGAGACTCTTATAGCGACCAACCAGGAAACACCCGCTTCCGTAAAAGCGGAAGATCCATTCGTTCCAGAATTAGCTTTACCCGAATCGCAAGCCCCGGAATGGAATAGCGAATCGTCCCCCCTCCCCATAGATGAAACGGAAGACCACCCCCAGGTTTCCCTTCGTAATGGGTTGACCAAAATCCAGTGGGCTTTTTTGGCTGTTATGTTCGTTATTTGGTTCTTGCTTATTATTGTTTTTCTATTCCTGGTCATCAAAGATCAGTCATCCTTTCTCTTGAGCTTAATGCCTTGAACTACCCGTTCCTTTCAATTGTAATACCAGCCCACAACGAAGAAACCCGCCTGCCCCAATCCCTGGGACAGGCCTTTGCATTTCTGGAAAACCAGACTTACCCTTCCGAAGTGGTTGTGGTTGAAAATGCCAGCAGTGATCGCACCCTGGAAGTAGCCCAGGAGTTCACCCGCAGCTTCCCCAGCTTGCGAGTCCTGCACGAGGACCAGCCAGGCAAAGGCCGCGCCATCCGTCGCGGCGTGCTGGAGGCGTGCGGCGAATACCGTTTCTTCGCCGATGTTGATTTTTCCATGCCGGTTCAAGAGATCAACCGCTTCCTGCCGCCTGCCTGCAATTGCGACATTTCTATAGGCTCACGCGAAGCCCCCGGCGCAGTTCGTTACCACGAACCTCCTTACCGCCACTTCACTGGCCGAGTGTTCAATTTTTTCATCCGCACACTCGTCCTGCCTGGTCTTCAGGATACGCAATGTGGATTCAAATGTTTCCGCGCGGCCGCTGCCGAGGACATCTTCCGCTTTCAAACCCTGCTGGGTTGGTCCTTTGATGTAGAACTGCTTGCCATCGCCCGCCGTCGTGGCTACACCATCGCAGAAGTCGGCATCCCCTGGTATTTCAACGCCGACAGCAAGATCAATATCCTGCGTGACTCGGCACGTATGTTCTTCGACCTGCTCGCCATCCGTGCCAACGCCCGGCGAGGCGTTTATGACACTTAACGGCAAATCGCATTCATATCCAACCCTTGAATTTGAACGGAATTTATGGAATGATGGCTTCACCCGCATCGCCGGGATCGACGAGGCCGGGCGAGGTTCCTGGGCCGGGCCGGTGGCTGCAGCCGCTGTCATTCTACCAGCCAATCCTTCTCTCACGCTGATCCTGAACCGGGTGCGCGATTCCAAGATGATGACCCAGTTGGCTCGGGAGACTTGGGCTCCGCGAATCAAAGAATCCGCAGTAAGCTGGGGGGTGGGATTTGCTTCTGCAGAGGAGATTGACACGCAGGGTATAATCCCGGCTACGAAACTGGCAGCGACACGGGCGCTCCAAGGCCTGCTCCCTGATTTCCTGATAACCGATTACCTGATTTTCCGTGAAATTGACCTGCCCCAGACTGCCCTGGTCAAAGGCGACCAGCGTTCGCTAAGCGTAGCGGCGGCTTCTGTGCTGGCAAAAACCGCCCGGGATGCTTTGATGCGTGAATTAGAGATTCAATATCCCGGTTATGGTTTTGCCCGCCATAAAGGCTACGGGACGCGGCTCCACCGGGAGGCAATAATAAAGCTAAGACGGTGTGAAATCCACCGGAAATCGTTTTCTATTCCATAAGGGGTGTTCGAGCCATTCGATCCAGGCAATGCTATGATTTTTCTTTGCAGAACGCAATATTATAAAATCACGAAGGCAGATGCCCTTCGTGATTTTATAATAGTTAATGTTGGGGATTATAGCCGCTAGGCGATTTTTTCAAACCTCTCGGCCGGTGTACTACACACCGGGCAATTACCTTCCATCGGACCTTCGTGAGTAAAGCCGCAGACCGGGCAAACATAATAAGTCGTCTCCGGGGCATCCTTGCCTTTGCCCAGAAGTTCGCGTGCATTGCGATAAAGTGCTTCGTGAATTTTCTCGACTTCCAAAGCCCACCCGAATGATTTTGCAGCGCGTTTATCGCCTTCTGTATTGGCCTCGGTCAGCATGGACGGGTACATCGAGACGACCTCATAATTCTCACCAGCAATCGCCACATCCAGGTTCTCTGCCGTGGATTTGACACCGTCCATAGCTCGCAGGTGGTTGTGAGCGTGAACTGTCTCCGCCGCGGCTGCAGCCCGGAATAGTTTGGCGATTTGGGGAAACCCTTCCTGGTCCGCTTTTTTGGCAAAAGCCAGGTATTTACGATTGGCCTGTGATTCACCGGCAAATGCAGTCTTCAGGTTATCAAGAGATTTCAACATGGGTTCCTCCAAAAATTAATGATGATGTTTATTATTAGTCTCTTTATTATACCCAATTGTCTCCTATCAGGTGATTGACGCATATTCTAAGAACAGGTATGATAAAAAAGCCTCAGGTCGGCTGGACGGTCGCGGTTCTGCGCTTTGGTGCAGGGTCGAGGAAAGTCCGCACTCCACAGAGCACGGCGCCGGGGAAATCCCGGGACGAGGTAACTTGCCGGATAGGGCCACAGAAACAGACAGCCGCTGCAAGGCGGTCATGGTGAAAAGGCGGTGTAAGAGACCACCGGCGTCTGCAGCAATGCAGGCGGCCAGGTAACCCCCACCGGGAGCAAGGCCAAGCAGGGACGAGACGCTGCTCGCGTCGTTCGAGTTCCGGGTAGGCTGCACAGAGAGATGACCGTCCAGGCAGAGCGTTGGGAAGAAACTCTTCGGAGCGTAAACCGACATCCCTCTGCCGGACAAAATGCGGCTTATAGGCCGGCCTGAGGATAGTTCTTCAAATCGTACTCGAATATTATTCCTATTGATAGACGGCTGCAATTTGATGTGAACCAAAATGTTGTCATTAACTTTAATTATTCAACAAAATTTCATATATTAATACAAGCAGCATAAAGATGGATTTTTTCTCCGAAATCTACGCCGAACTGGAACAAGCAGATGCCGCCCATGCAGCCGGTAATGAAGGTCGGGCACGCGTTTGTGCACGCCGGGCAGCGGGGTTGGCAGCCCGGATTTTCTTAACCCGGTACGATGTCCG
>Ga0315286_10005491_pt1 | contig 12247 bp, 9 predicted proteins | sample YL17G10_0_MG_FD_205038 | JGI IMG/M metagenome (GOLD analysis project Ga0315286, IMG submission 205038) | Sediment microbial communities from Yellowstone Lake, YNP, Wyoming, USA - YL17G10_0 | ecosystem: Environmental > Aquatic > Freshwater > Lake > Sediment | place: USA: Wyoming | collected... | reverse complement strand
CGCGGTCTCCGCAGCCACGATCTCGCGCACGCTCTCCGCGTCGAGCGGCTCGAAGTAGAGGCGCGAGGACGCGTCGAAGTCGGTGGAGACGGTCTCGGGGTTGGAGTTCGCGAGGACCGCCTCCCAGCCAAGGGCGCGGAGGCTCTCCGCCGCGCGGACCGCGCAGTAGTCGAACTCGATGCCCTGGCCGATCCGGACCGGCCCCGAGCCGATGACGAGCGCCGCGGGGCGGGCAACCGGCGGGGCCTCCGGCGGCGAGCCGGCTGCGGTGTACGTGCTGTAGAAGTAGGGCGTCTCCGCCGCGAACTCCGCCGCGCACGTGTCCACCATGGCGAACCCGGGAGCGAGCCCCAGCGCGGCCCGCGCGGCCGCCACCGCGGTCTCCCCCACCCCGGCCAGCGCCGCGATCTCGCGGTCCCCCAGGGCGGCTCGCTTGGCCGTCGCGAGCAGCGTGGCGGCCGCGGCGTCGCCGGGGTCCGCGATCGCCGCCCCCGCGTCCGCGATCCGCCCTTCCAGCGCCACCGAGCGCCCCAGCTCCGCGACGAACCAGGGGTTGATCCCGGTCGCCTCCACGATCGCCGGCTCGCCGACGCCGCGCCGCAGGAGCGCCAGCACCCGCCACAGCCGGTTGTCCGAGGGGGCGAGGAACCGCCGCAGGACGATCGGGGCGGCGCTCCGCTGGGCGTGCCGGGTGCTCTCGCAGGCCTCGCCGTCCTCGCTGATCCAGCGGATGACCGCGTCCTGCTCGTCGGGATCCCCGGCGAGGGCAGCCGCCATGTAGTCGAGCGTCGGCGTCCACGCCGGGTCCTCCGCCAGCGGGCCGGCACCGGCCTGCTCCAGGCCCCGCAGCGCCTTGTTGAGGGCCGCGCCGAAGGTCCGGTCGATCGCCATCACCTCGCCGGTGGCCTTCATCTGGCTGCCCAGGGTCCGGTCGGCCCGCGGGAACTTGTCGAAGGGGAAGCGCGGCAGCTTCACGACGACGTAGTCGAGGGCCGGCTCGAAGGCGGCGACCGTCGTCCCGGTCACCACGTTCGGGATCTCCGCCAGGCGGCGCCCAACGGCGATCTGGGCGGCCACGCGGGCAATCGGGTAGCCCGTCGCCTTGCTCGCCAGGGCAGAGCTCCGGCTCACCCGCGGGTTGACCTCGATGACGGCATAGTCGCGGGAATCGGGCGAGAGGGCGAACTGGACGTTGCAGCCGCCTTCCACGCCCAGGCCCCGGATGATCGTCAGGGCGGCGCTGCGCAGCCGCTGGTGGACGGCGTCTGGGAGCGTCTGGACCGGGGCCACGACGATCGAGTCGCCCGTGTGGACCCCGAGCGGGTCCACGTTTTCCATCGAACAGACCGCGATGCACGTGTCGTCGGCGTCGCGCATCACCTCGTACTCGATCTCCTGCCAGCCGACGAGGCATTTCTCGACCATCACCTGGCCGATCGGGCTGGCGCGCAGGCCGGCCCGGACCCGTTCCCGGTAGGCGGCCTCCGTCTCGACGATCCCGCCCCCGGTGCCGCCGAGGGTGAAGGCCGGCCGGATGATGGCCGGCAGGCCGATCGCGGCGAGGGCGCGGTCGATCGCGGCGGCGCACTCCTCGTCGGTCGCGCCCTCGACGATGGCCGACGGGGCGTAGGGCTGCTCGAGCCGGTCGAGCAGGTCGCGGAACTCCTCGCGGTCCTCGGCCATCTCGATCGCCCGCAGCGGGGTGCCGAGGAGCCGCACGCCGTGGCGTTCCAGGACGCCGGCCTGGGCCAGCGCCATCGCCAGGTTGAGCGCCGTCTGGCCGCCGAGACCAGCCAGGAGCCCGTCGGGCTTCTCGCGGGCGATCACCGCCTCGATGGCGGGGACGGTGAGTGGCTCGAGGTAGACGGCGTCGGCGACGGTGGGGTCGGTCATGATCGTCGCCGGGTTCGAGTTGACGAGGATCGTCCGGACACCCTCGGCGCGGAGGGCGCGGCACGCCTGCGTCCCGGCGTAGTCGAACTCGGCGGCCTGGCCGATGACGACCGGCCCCGAGCCGATGATGAGGACCGAGGCCGGCTTCGGCGCGCGCGCCGCCCGGGGCGCGGGCGTCGCCGGCGCCGTCGCCGGCGCGGGCGTCTCTCTCATGCGCGGCCCTCCGCGCGAGCGCGCGCCGCGGCGACGAACCGGTCGAAGACCGCGAGGGCGTCCAGGGGACCCGGCGCGCCCTCCGGGTGGTACTGGACGGTCTCGATCGGAAGGATCCGGTGGCGGAGCCCCTCCACGGAGCCGTCGTTGAGATTCACCTGGCTGACCACGAACCCGCTCCCGAGCGGGATCGTGGCCCCGTCCACGGTGACCTCGTGGTTCTGGGCGGTCACCTGGACCCGGCCGCTCTCCGTGTCCTGGACCGGGTGATTGGCGCCGTGGTGGCCGAAGCGGAGGCGCCGCGTCTCGGCGCCGACCGCCCGGCCGACCAGCTGGTGCCCCAGGCAGATCCCGAGCAGCGGGCGCCCGTCCGCGACGACCGCGCCGGCGAGGGCCACGGGTCCGGCCAGGCGGGCCGGGTCGCCGGGCCCGGGGGAGAGCACGACGCCCGAGACGTCCGCGGCGAGCACCGCGCCCAGCGCGGCCGTGTGGGGCAGCACGCGCACGCGCACGCCGCGGCTCCGAAGGCTGCGCACGATGTTCGCCTTGAGGCCGAAGTCGACGATGGCGACGAGGGGAGCGTCGGGCTCCGCCCCGGCATCGCCCACCTCGAACGGAGCCGACGGGGAGACAGCCTCGACGAAATCCTGGTCCTCCCAGCGCGCCACCCCGCGCGCCCGGGCGACTGCCTCCGCTGCGTCCACCTCTCCCGGCGCTGTGACCAGGCCCCGCAGGCAGCCGTGCGTCCGCAGGTGGCGGGCGAGGGCCCGCGTGTCGATCCCCGCGATCGCGGGGATCCCTTCGCCCCGCAGGAGCGCCGCGAGCTGGCCCGCCTGCTCGGCCGCCGCCGCAGTCGCGGTCGCCACCACGAGGGCCCGAAGCCAGGGGTGCTCGGACTGGTCGTCGGCGCGGATCCGCCCGTAGTTGCCGATGAGCGGGTAGGTCATGACCACGATCTGGCCGGCATACGAGGGGTCGGTGCAGACCTCCTGGTAGCCGGTCTGGCTCGTGTTCACGACGAGGTCGCCTCCCGCCGCGACGTCGGCGCCGAAGGCGATCCCCCGGAAGACGGTCCCGTCCTCAAGGGCGAGGAGCGCCGGCCCGCGCGCCCCCACGCGGGGGTCCACGACGAACCCTGGGTCCGGGGCGGGCGGCAGGGGCAGCGTCACGCCGTCCCTGACACGAAAACGCCACCGGCCCGCTGGGCGCGGTGGGCGCGGATGAGCATGCGCACGCGGTGCCTCCCTTCCGGCCTCACAGGACCGGTACGCCGGCCTCACGGGACCGGCCTCCAAGGACGGCCGAAGGGTAGCATGGCGCCGCTGCGCGGCCGGGCGACGACCGGGGATCACGGGAGCTGGCTGACGCTCCAGACCTGGTTCAGCACGTGCTTCCCGTCCGTGGTCGGCGCGATCAAGGTCGGCTGCGCCCGGTCCATCACGACGTACGGGTGGAGCCGGACCTGGACGAGCTGCGTGCCCACGAAGGTCAGCTCCGGCAGCACCCCCTCCTGGGTCTGGCGGCTCCAGTCCTGGCCGTACAGGAAATTGCCGTGGCTGGAGATCACGACCCGTGACCCCCGGTCGCCCATCGTGATCGAGATCGCCGACGACCAGTGCGTCCCATGGCCCACCACGTGGTCTGCCCCGGCATCCCAGAAGAGCTGCATCTGCTCCTCCTGGCGGGCCGTGAACTCCGCGTGGTACTCCGGCCAGGCCCACTGGGGGACGACGATCACCACGTCGGCGACCTTGCGGGCGGCGGCGATGGAGGCCCGGACGTTCGAGTCGGTCAGCCACGCGACACCCGCCGCCGTGGATCCCGCCTTGCGCGAGCCGGGGATCTCGTTGAACCCGACGAACGCGAAGCGGACGCCGCGGACGTCGATCACGGCCGGCCGGCGGGCCTGCGCCAGGTTCATGCCGGCCCCGAACCAGCGCACCCCGGCGTCGTCGAGGAGGTCCATCGTCTCCTGGAGGGCGTCGATCCCCTGGTCCGTGATGTGGTTCGAGGCCAGCGTCACGACGTCGATCCCGGACCGTGCCAGGAGCGGGGCGACCTTCGGGTCAATCGAGAAGACCGTCCCCGTGTCGTGCTGGCGGAAGGTGCTGGTCATGGGGCACTCGAAGTCGCCGATCGTCAGCTCGGCGTCGCTGATGAGCGTCCGCACGGCACCGTCGTTGCCGGTGCGGACGGCCTGGACCACCGGCCATCCGTTGCCGTCCGGGCCGTCGAAGCGGCGGTCGATGCCGATGCCGGTGTAGCGGGCGGTGCCGCCGTCGAGGACCCAGTCCCAGCCCTTCTTCTTCGTGTTCGCCCAGTTGCTGACGTCGCGGTCGGGGCAGGTCTCGCCGGTGGAGATGATCGTCCGCACCTCGGCCGCGTCGAAGCCCGCCCAGGCGGCGGGCAGGTCCGTGGCGCGGGCGATCAGCGGATACGGTTGCGAGCGGAAGCGGGGCGCCCCGAAGAGGTCGGCGTTGCCGATCCGGAGCACCTTCACGCGCGGCGTCACCAGCGCCGCGGGCAGCAGGCCCAGGCGTGGCTTGGCGGAGCGGACGGCGGTCGTGATCTTCGCGGCGTCGACGCAGACGCCGGCGCCGTCGGTCACGGGCGCTCCATCGAGGGTGAGCTCGTCGAGCCCGCAGGGAAGGGCGACGCGTCCGGCCGCGAGCTCCTTCTCCAGCTGGGCCGCGGTAAGGCTCTCCCGCAGGTCGCGCACGTCGGCGACGAGGGCCAGGGGGAGGTCGGCTGGACTGGGCCCGGCCGAAGGCCCGGCTGAAGCGGCCGGCGAGGACGGGTTCGGGCTGGCCGAGCCGGGCTCCCCGCGTGCCCCGGGACTCGCGCTCGCGACGGCGGCGCCGGACGAGCCGGGGGACGCGTTAGGATCCGGCGAGGCCGACGACCCCGGCGATCCGCCCGCGAAGATGGCCGCCCCGACGAGGAGGGCGACGCCGACGACCGCGAGCAGGGCGACCGTGATGCCGGTCGCCGGCAGCTGGGGACCCCCGCCCCGCGACCCCCGAGGAGTGTCACCGTCGGCCGCCGGCCGCCGGCCGCCGGCCGAGGATCCGCCGCGGGGGACGCCGCGCGGGGCCGCCGACCCGGAGAGCGGACGCGCCATGGGCGGGCGGCGGGGCGGCTGGCGAGGAGGCATCGACGGCATTCTGGCCCAACCCCCGGCGAGCCGGGTCGGTCAGTCGCCGACCTTGTACGGGTAGGTCACCCAGCCGTGCGCCAGCGCCGCGTAGTGGTCCGGCTCGAGCGCCACCCGGGATCGACCCGGCTTGTAGTGGATCACGGCGCTGATGGGACGGCCGCCGGCCGCGCGGGTCCGATCCAGCACCGCCGCCATGGTCTCGCCGGACTCCCAGACCTCGTCAACCACGAGGATCCGCTTGTCACGGAGCAGCTCGGCGTCGGGGAAGTGGCCGAAGCGGGGCGCCTCGTGGGTCTTCCCGCCGGTCGTGTAGAACTCCACGCCGGCGACGAGGATCTCGCGCAGGTCCAGGCGGTAGGCCAGGATCCCGGCCGGCACGAGCCCGCCGCGGGTGATGGCGAGGACGAGATCGAAATCACGTCCGACCTTCTCCGCGAGCACGCCGACGAGGCGATCGAGCTCGGCCCACGTGACGGTGATGGGCTCGGGATCCAGCACGGGGCCTCCTCGGGTGCGTCGGGCGCCGCGTGGCACCGGTCGCGTGGCGCCATTGTGGGCGATCCGAAGGGCCCCCGGGGCCGTGTGATGCCCCGCTCGACCGGATAACACGACGCCCCGCCGGTCGGCGGGCGCTGGGGTTCGCGAGTTGGTGAGCCCGCAGAGATTCGAACTCTGAACCTAGGGATTTAAGAGTCCGGCCCAGCGTCGAACGAGCGTTCTGTTCGTGCGTACAACAGCGTCGGCCGTGCCCCCAGGCTTGGTGTAACAGCGGACCGCCCTGAACGAGAGAGGCCACCGCGTCATCCTCGCGTCCTCGGACCTGCAACCGACAACTGCACGGCGGGCGACGAGTCCTCTCGCTAGCCGTCATCCGCCGCCCCGCCCACGGACCGATTGGGCGGCGTGCCGGATGGCACCCCGCGCTGGGGGCCGTTTGGCCCTGCCTTTCAGCCGCCACCTCGGGAGAATCTGTCCGACGTTTGATCGTTGGACGACCAACGTCACACAGGTGACGAACGCGACGATCTCTCGTCCGCCAGCCGTGGGCCGAAACAAACGGGGAGCATCGACCGTGACGATCACCGCGCCGAGATCCGACGAGCCATTTCGGGTGCTGCGGCGAGGGAGTCTCGTCGAGGAGATCATCGACGCATTCAAGCGCGAGATCATGACAGGGCGGCTGCGCCCAGGAGAGCGGGTGCCGTCCGAGTTCGATCTGGCGAGCCGGTTTCAGGTCAGCCGCGGCGCCGTTCGCGAGGCGATGAAGACCCTGCAGGCGATCGGCGTCGTGACGATTCGCCCAGGCGACGGCACCTACATCGTCGAGCGCCCGAGTGAAGCACTGCTCAACCCGCTGGTCTTCGCGGTCTTGCTCGAGACCACGAGGCCGGCTGAACTCGTTGAGCTCCGGGAACTGCTCGAGGTTGGGTACTGCCAGCTCGCGGCGATGAAGGTCACGGACGATGATTGGGCTGCGATCGAGGCCGCGCAGCGGCGCTTCGAGGAATACGCAGCAGCTCCCGACTGCGACGTCGAACAGCTGGCCCTTCTCGACCTCGAGGTCCACTACTGCCTGCTAGAGGCAACGCACAACCCCCTCGTCAAGAAGATCGGCCGAGCGGTCGAGGAGCTCTATCACAACACCATCAAGATCTCCAACCTGACTGACCAGGGCCGCGGCACGAGCATCACGGGCCATCAGCAGATCATTGATGCAATCAGGGGTGGAGATCCCGAGGCGATCCGGATCACGGTCGCCGCGAGCCTCTCGTACTGGGCGCATGAGATCGAGCGCGAAGGATCCGATGCCGCGATCAGTCTCGCTGAAGTCCGCTCATGACCGAGCTCGGGCTCACGAGCTACGCCTACTACTGGGCCTGCCGGCCGGACGCCGACTGGAACGGCAAGGGGCGACCGATGGGCCCGCTCGATCTCATTGGCCGGACGGCAGAACTCGGCCTCAACGTGCTCCAGATCTGCGAGAACGTCCCGACCTTCAGCCCGTCCGACGACCGTCAGGTGGGCGCGCTCCGTGAGAAGGGCGATGCTGTAGGTGTCCGACTCGAGCTGGGCTGTCGTGCCCAGACGGCCGAAACGCTCCGTCCCGCCGTGGCTCAGGCCGCCGCCCTCGGCTCCGGACTGCTGCGCGTGGTCCCCTGGAGTGGCAAGGCGCGGCGAAGCGACCGCGGCGGATCAGAACTCGTGACGGCCCTGACGGCTGTCCTCCCCGATTGCGAACGACTGCGCGTTCGACTTGCGATTGAGAACTACTTCGACCTGTCGGACGCCGAACTCGTCGACCTGGTCGCCGGCCTCGATAGCGAATGGGTCGGGGTGGTCCTGGACACGGCCAACTCCGTGGGTCGACTGAGCGACCCGCTTGAGACCGCCCAGACGCTGGCCCGATACGCCATCTCGGTGCACCTCAAGGATTTCGAGGTCACGAAGCCGCCGATCGGATATCGCGTGAGCGGGACTCCCTTGGGTGAGGGCCTCTTGGACGTGGCCGCAACCCTCGGCGCGGTCTTCGCGTCGAGTCACCGGCCAGCACTGCTAATCGAGCTCTGGGTTGATCCCGAAACGGATCCTGCCGCGACATTGCGCAAGGAGGACGACTGGGTAATCAGAAGCGTGGACTACGCCCGCCGGGCACTCCAAGCAACGCACCGCCCTGCAGGGGCCTGAGGGGAAGAATGGAGACAGCACGCGCGATCGAGGAGCAGGGCATCCAGGTGAACGCACCCTACTCTCGCTCGATCAAGGTCCTGTTCGCGCCCGATCGCCGGAATGTCGACGAGCTCACCTTCAGCGTCGTGCTCATCGATCCGGGGAACGGCACCGACTACCACGTTCACGACCGCCCGGAGCTGATCTACATCGTTTCCGGCCACGGCGAGGGACTCGTCGAAGGCGCCACCACGCTTCTCGAGATGGACACCGCGCTCTTCGTGAGAGCTGGCGAGTGGCACCAGATGAAGAACACCGGGTTGGAGCCACTCAAGATGGCGACGGTGTTTGTCCCCGGAATCCGTGCCGAGGACAACTACCGCCGCTGCCTCACGGCAGCCGATGCCCCGGTTGGCACCGGCATCGAATGAGCATCGCCGGGGCCGCCTCGTACGTCCCGCCGGCGGAGTCCGCCGGCGGCTGGCGGTGGTTTGCGGGGCCGGACGAGATCCGATCGCTTGGCGGCATGGATCCCGACCGGATCGAGGGGCTCGGTGAGCGTCAGCTGACCTTCAACGGCGGCGACTCATGGTCGATCGCGATCATCCGTCACGGTTACCTGGTCCGCGAGATCCACACCTTCAATGTCCTGGCGCCAAGTCGATTCGACATCTGGTCGTGCACGAAGTCGTTCACGAGCACGGCCTTCGGGCTGCTCTTCGACGACGCCCGGAGCGGCAGAACGCTCACGCCGATCGACCTCGACGCTGTGGCCTACGAGTACCTACCCGAGGGGAATCCCCTCACCGATCCGCGCAAGTCCGGCATCACCCTGCGGCACCTCCTGACGATGACGGCCGGCTTGCCGGGCGAGGCCCGTGGCGTGGTCGGCATGCCAACACGGACCGGTGAGGGACCGTTCGAGCATGCCCTCGGGCTTGTTCCGAACCGCTTCGATCGGTCCATCGGCCAACTCGCCGCGGAACCGGGCAAGGTCTGGGACTACAGCGACGCCAGCATGGCGCACCTCGCCCTCGTCTTCGTGAACGTGACCGGGACCGAGATCGCCCCCTTCATGAACGATCGCGTCTTTCGGCCCATCGGGATCGAGAGTCTCAGCTGGGATGTCCAAGGTGGGAGCGGCTCGATCGGGCCACATACGAACGCCCACACCGGGATCCACATCTCCGCACGGGAACTCGCGCGCTTCGGATACCTCCTCCTCCGCGGCGGCGAGTGGGCTGGTCGCCAGATCGTCCCGCCGTGGTGGGTCGATCTGGCGACCCAGACGTCCCAAGACTCCAACCGGGACTACGGCTACCTGTGGTGGGTGAACACCGCGGGCACGAAATGGCCGGCGCTTCCACGGGACGCGTTCGCGGCGATCGGGTACCGATCCAATCGCTGCTACGTGATCCCTTCACTTGATTTGGTCGTCGCCAGGGTCGGGACCGGACCGGTGGCCTGGGACGAGCAGGAGCTGATTGGCGCCGTTGCCGCCGCGGTGATCGAGCCGTGATCACGGCTCACGTCGTCACTGTCATCACCCGGTTGTGCGCGGGACGCCAAGCGATCGCGGATGCCGGAGAAGCTGAGCTGCGTCCCGCCACAGAGGAGGTGGATTCGCCCCCATAGCGCAATCGAGACTCAGGTCATTGCCCCTGCGGAGATCTGGACCGCCACCGGCAAGCTCGTCGACCGCGGCTGCGGGTTGCGACGACCAACAGAGGAATACAGATGAAGCACAAGGTCATCACACTCCTGGGGGCCGCCGCGATCATGCTGGCGGCCTGCTCCGGCGGCGCGACGAGCGCGCCGGCGACGAGCGCGCCGGCGACGAGCGCGCCGGCGACGAGCGCGCCGGCGACGACGGACGCTCCAGTCGCCACCCCGGCCGCTGAGACGCCGTCCGACACGAAGGTCGCGGCCGTCACGACCGGTCCGCATCCGTACTTCACGCCGTGGGGCGATGGGGTCGCCGACGCTCAGAAGGATTTCGGGCTCGCTGGCTCCATCTTCAAGTTCCCGCCGGAGTGGAGCTTCGACCTCGAGAATGGAGTCATCGAGACGCTGGTCGCCCAGGGCTACAACGCGTTCGTCGTCTTCCCCGGTGATCCGACCGGCCAGAACGCGACCTACGAGGAGCTGTCCGGGCGCGGGATTCCGACCGTTAGCGGCGCCGGCTGCACGCTGGAGCCGGTCAAGGACAAGCTCTGCTTCGCGACGGACGTGAAGCTCTCGGCGTACAACGGCACCAAGGCCGTCATCGAGGCGATGGGCGGCAAGGGGAACATCGTCCACCTCGCCGGCTTCCTGTCGGTCTCCAACACGAAGATCCGGATGGCGGGCGTTGAGCAGGCCGTCGCTGAGACGAACGGCGCTGTCAAACTCCTCCAGACGATCACCGAAACCGACGATTGGGAGGCGGGCGAGAAGCTGATCAGCAGCCTCTTTGCGGCACGCGAGGCGGAGATCGACGGGATCATCGGCACGGGCTACATCCAGTCTGCCGTGGCCGCCAAGCACCTCACAGCAATCGGTGACAAGCGCATCAAGCTCGTCGGGATCGACGATGACCAGATCGTCCTCGATGCCATCCGCGCTGGGTTTATGACCGGCACGATGTCCCAGAACCCGTACCTCCAGGCCTATGGCGGCGCATACAGCCTTGACCTGTTCCGCCGTGGATGCACGGCGAAGAGCGATACCCCCCATCTGATCGACTCGGGGTCGGGCCTCATCACAGCCGCCGACCTGGACAACTACAAGCAGGGTCTCAAGGACTTCGCGAAGGAGTTCGTGAAGACGTTCAAGGACAAGTACATGAACTGCCCGGCCTGAGGGCACGGAGTTCGACGGGATCGGCAACGCCGATCCCGTCGAACCCGACTGACGCAACTAGGCGGAGATGAGCGATGGCGCCGAAGGGCACTCGGAGACTGGGCGCCGGGGTCTCTGCGGGGACGCCTGGCGGGTCGCGGTCAGGAGTCTTGCCCAACCTTGGCAACATCCTCCTGCGAGGCGGGCTCATCGTGGTGATCGCCGCGATGTGGCTGTTCTTTGGCATCGCCGCCCAAGGCTTCACCAGCGAGTTCAACATTTTTGCGCTCGGCCGTGCCGGTGCCATCGCGATCGTGGTCGCGTTGTCGCAGATGGTCGTGATGGGCATCGGCGGTATGAATCTGGCGGTCGGCGCCATCGGTGGTCTCGTCGCCATCTTCAGCGGCACCATGATGAAGACACTGGGGTTGCCGTGGCCGTTGGCGATCCTCTTGGGTCTGGCGTTCGCGACGCTCCTTGGCGCCATCAACGGGACCCTCATCATCAAGACGAGGATCAACGGCTTCATCGTGACGCTGGCCATGGCGAGCGTCTTCCACGGCACCATCTTCATCGTCACGAAATCCGACCCGATCCCGGACCTCCCGGCGGGTTTCGTCTGGTTTGGGCGGGCCTCGATCGCGAACGTCTCGCCGCTCGTCTTCGTCCTGGCAGCCACGGCGATCGCGCTGTTCTTCCTCTACCGCAATACGACCCTGGGGCGCCAGATGCTGGCAACCGGCGCCAGCCCTCGAGCAGCCCAGCTGTCGGGAGTCCCGGTCGACCGAGTCATCCTCATCACCCACATGCTGTCTGGCCTCCTCGCTGGGCTCGCCGGCCTGATGATGGCCTCCCGACTCGCCTCAGCAATCCCGCTCATCGGTGAGGATTGGGTGCTGCCCTCCTTTGCGGCGGCCGCAATTGGCGGGACCCTGCTGTCCGGCGGCATCGTCTCGGTGGTCGGCACGGTCCTCGGCGGTGTCCTCGTCGAGACGGTTCGTAGCGGGCTCACGCTGATGGCTGCGGCAAGCTACTGGGTCGGCATTCTCACCGGGTTGGTGTTGCTGGCGGCCATCCTCCTTGACCGCGCTCGGGCGGCCTTCGTCCTCGGCCAGGCTGCAAGAGCAGGGTCGGCGGCCGGAGCGGGCCAGCCAGATGAATCCGGGAAGCTGGCCGCATGAACGTGCGCAGCATCGTTCGTGCCGACTGGCTCGGGCTCCTCGTTGCGGTCCTCGTTCTCGCCGGGTCCCTTGCCAGTGGCGTTCCCCAGTTCAACACGGAGATCAACCAGTACGTCGTCCTCCTGAATGTCTCGGTCACGCTCATCGTCGCCTTCGCCCAGATGGTCGTGCTCGCGATAGGCCATATGAACCTAGCCGTCGGCGCAATGGGAGGCCTCGTAGCTGTAGTCGTGGGCGGGCTCATGGAGAGCTACGGCCTGCCGATCCCGCTCGCGGTCACGATCGGCATCCTCTGCGGTGCCCTGATGGGCTTGAT
>Ga0315286_10005490_pt1 | contig 12249 bp, 12 predicted proteins | sample YL17G10_0_MG_FD_205038 | JGI IMG/M metagenome (GOLD analysis project Ga0315286, IMG submission 205038) | Sediment microbial communities from Yellowstone Lake, YNP, Wyoming, USA - YL17G10_0 | ecosystem: Environmental > Aquatic > Freshwater > Lake > Sediment | place: USA: Wyoming | collected... | reverse complement strand
ATCCCGAAAACATCATAAACCGATGCAATCAGATTGTATTTCCTCACAATTTCCTGATGGGTATGTCTGGCCTCTAAGATTTCCTGGTTCATTCAAACATCCTTACCTTTTATTTTAGAGAAATCAAAAGTTTTTATAACCTATCATGGAAAGGTCGTAAACAGGTTTGAGTAGTATAGGATTTCAGGGTGAACCCTTGAAATATTCAAGGATCTTTCCAAGAACAATGTGTGGAATATCCTCTTTCTTTTTGACCGTGAAGATATTGATATTTTTTCTATTTCCAATGGCCTTTTCAAATCTCGATGCGTAAGGATTCTCTCCGACATGAACCGCGGTAATACGATTCTGGATCTTTTCGAAGTATCCAATCAGGGTTTCGAGGTTGGTAATCTTCATATCCGTGATGATGAAAAGATCGAGGTTTTCCCTTCCCAGGATAAGAGGGATCAGGTCGTCCATGTCGAGGGCTGTCCCTCCGCCAAAATACTTGCACAGGGTGCGATAGACCTCCTCCCGACGGAGGGTATAATCCAGGATATCTTTTCCACCCATGGGGGCATCACTAAAATTATAGACCGCCACTTTGCAGTGATTCCGGAGGTAGGCATCAGCTGCACAGGCCGCACCCAACACTGCATAGGAGAGATTTTTCCGGGGGTTGATCATGCTCCCTGAAGAATCAATGGCAATCAGACAATCCGGGGTCCCCTCTACCTTGCCTCTGCCCTTCCCTTCCCGTTTTTTCCAGATCTGCGTCACCCCAGGCATGATCTTGCCGAAGCTGCTCCAGATATCGATGTCCTGAATCGGAGAGCCGACTTCCCACGGGGAATGGGTATGGGGATGCAGGGCCCCCTTCTCCTCCATCGGGATCTTTCGAAGGGGAAGGGAGTAATGTTCGGCAAGTTTCATGTAGAACAGGACATCCGCATCAAGGGGGGTTCCCCGACCCCGCCCCATGCCCCTTTCCATCCCATAACCGGCCTCCTTGAGGTCCGCCGAGAAATCCTCAACCACTTCCCGGAACTCAGCCAGTTTCATGTTCTGTTGGGCATAGTTCCGAAGACCCTGATCGATTTCCTCGAGGGAATAATGATCAAGGCCATGGTCTCCCGTAGGATTGGACTGGCCCTTCCCCCCCTGACCTTCTTGGCCTTCCTGTTCCTCCTGCTCTTCCATAAGCAGTGGTTTAACGGATCTTGCAAACCTCTGAACGCTATCAAACCATCTGGAGCGATCGAGATAGGGAATCCGCGCCAGCCGTCGAACCACCTCTTCATGCTCTCCTCGGCCGGAGGCACTGGGGATTCCGAGATCGACTCCCCAGATCCTTTGGTATAAGGAGGCAATCACTTGATCCATCTTCCCTTTGGTAAGGGACCGACGTAATGCGGGGATATCCGTCTCTCTCTTTTTGACACAGTAGGTATCTGCTACCACATCCATAAAATAGTTAGCCACCCGTTTTGCCAAGGTATTGTCATTGACCACTTTTTTGGCCTCGGCATAGAGTTGGACATGGGTATGGAAATCCCAGGGGCAGAAGGTATAATGGGTGATCCCATGGTCCAGGAGGGCTTCGATGGCCTGTTCCTCGGTGATTCGATCGCTCAGTTTGGACAAGAAAGCAGAACTGAGGATCATCTGCCTCTCCTTCATCTCGAGCCCGATGCCTTCATCTTCTCCTGTCCCTTCCTCTGGAAAATCAGGCTCTGCTCTAATTCGGGGGGTGGGCATTTCAGGAAAAAGATGCTTCCTTTTCACTCGCGGCCAAATCTTTTCAACAATCTCTTTTTGACGGTTTCTTTCTGAGTCCATTTCTCGAAACGGCTGCCTATCCTTTGATTCTAATATTCAATAATTGAGGTTGGGACTCCGGGCCTTTCCCGGATAGATCAGTTTCTCCCTCTCGTACACCTTTCCCTCAACAATATTTCCGAGGCCTCGGACGCGCCCGCCAACAAAGATCTCTCCTCCCATCATCCATTCGCCCGTATGGAGACCAATATTCTTACGGACCAGGATTTTGCCACTCCGCATCCCTGCACCCGTCCAATTTTTGGCATTTCCCTCAACGATCAGTTCGCCTCCCTCTACTCCAATTCCTGTAAAATCACCCGTGTCCCCCTCGATCAGCAGCCGCTTCCCCTTCGAAAGGCGAAACCCCAAGAGATTGATCTCCGTCTTCAGTTCTGAAAGTTTCAACAAAATCTCTTCCTCGGAGGCATAATTACACAGGGCAGAGATATAGAGCCCAGCGGGTCCGGGGATCAGGTAGGGAATCTTCCGGGTGTTTTCCAAGGCAAAACAGAAATCTTCAATATCCTCTGCACTGTACTCGATCTCCCTGACATAGCGTTCTGCAACCTCATAGGCCTTGATAATCGTGTTGTACTGAACCATCCAGACGAGTTCTTTTGCCTCTTCTTCCAGGAGTTTCTCATATCCCCTGCGGATTTGGTCCATCACGACTTCTGTTGATCGGACAATACTGTCGAGCGGGATATCCTTTTGGGGAAGGGCATAGGTCCCAAATTCCTCGAAGGGATTCTTGAACCTCGGTTCTTTATGACCCGAGGTCTCTGAAGGCTCTTTCGTCTGAAGGGATATGGGTTTCATCCTATCGACATTTTCACCTAAAATCGTCCTGGCTTCATTGGTCCGATCTTGGGGAGAGGCTGACTTAGGACTTGCGCCCTTCGAGATCCTTTTTGATCTCTTGATAGAGAGGGTGGTCTCCATCCAGGGGTTCCAAGGATTCCCCTTGAAAGATTCTCGAACCCACGGCTAAGGCATCTTTGAGATGGTCGCTCTGTTCCCGGTATCTCTGCAGGACGACTCTGACGGCCTCCTTAACGAGATAGATGGGAAAGGGGTCATCTCGCCTTGCCCTTTCCTTTTGTGAGAGGACCTGATCTCTCCATTGAACCCGATGCGCCAGCGTATAAGGGATCACGGATTTGACATGTTCGAGATCAATCTCCGAATCCTGTAAGAACCATGCCAGTCCTTGAGCATACTGCCTGATTGAAGTCGGTAACCGGTTCGAGGCACAGTTCTTGATATCATGACAGAGATATCCGGAGAAATGGCAGCCTTCCTCACAGGTTTCCACCGACCGCTTCTGGCCATACCGTTCGCAAAAGGAGAATTCAGCGAGGAGCATCCGCGTAAAGGCGCTCGCATCCAGATCAAAGCCGATATCCTCCATCTCTGCCCGGATCTGATCTCGATCCTGTTTCTGGAGGGGCCGGACCCCCAGTGCCTCCTGAACAAATTCGCCAAAGGCATTGCAGAGCTCTTCCATCTTGTCCACTTTCTTCTCGTAGGCGATTTTGGATTTAAAGAGACGATGGAACTCTTTCTCGGTCTTGGGATGTCTCAGGAGGTGATCTTTCCGGTTGTTTTTCCCGACTTGAAAAGAGAGATTGGCACCCGGGTATTTTGATTCGATCATGACATCGAACCGGTCCACCAGGGGAGCGATGATCGTATTCGTTCCTCCATCCTGGTAGTTGGCGGTGGCAAACAAGCAGTATTCCTCATTGATGATCATCTCATTAAGGTACTCCCAGTTTCCCCGGTCGACCCCATCGAGGATCATGCTCTGTTTTGTCTCAGGAAGGCGATTGATCTCATCGACGATCTTGGCCGGGATTTGGGTAAAATTGGTCCATACCACATCCTCTTCTCCCTGGTTCAGCTTCCCCAGGTCGGGACGGCCGATGATCTTTTCCTCCGTCTGTTCAGGATGGCCCGAGACCTCGCTGGCCCAAATCACACCGAGGGGAAATTGATAGATGAGCGAACAGATAAACTCAGCCGAGGTGGTCTTGCCAAGTCCGGGTTCACCAATGATCAGTTCTTTCCCCTGCTTTAGAGCGGTCAAGAGACTCAAGAGAATCGCAGAATTGTATTTTTCTCCCTTAATTTCGAGATCCGGGCGATTGAAATAGAGATGGTCATGGATCAACCCATAAATCTCTCTCACCCGTTTCTGATAACCATTCTTCTCCACTTTCCTTCATCCTTTCCTTCTCGATAACTCACTCTTTTAACATAAAAAAATGATAACATGGGCCTCAGGTCAAAACAAGGAAGGAGAAGACGCACCCGTATCCCTGTTCGTCTCAGGACCTTGGGAAGGGTCTATTTCCGATCGAAAGGCGCAGGTCTATGCTTCATCCGAAGGAAGGTCTGGCAGTCCCTTCCGCCCGGGCTGCACGAATTTTACCTTACCCGCAGCAATCTCCCGGAGGGCGGATACGATGGGCCGATTGTTTCTCTCGACGAGGGGTTTGGCTCCCTTCACGATCATCTTTGCCCTTCTCCCTGCGAGGATGACCAGTTCAAACCGGCTATCCACTCTTTTCAAACAGTCTTCAACAGTGATTCTTGCCATCAGTGTTCTCCCATTCCTTCATTTTTCTATCGAAGATTGAACTCTTATCTTTCCGACACCGCTCAGCAATGATAATGGCCTTCAGCGTCTCAACCGCCTCTTGCAGCGTCTCGTTCAGAATCACATAATGATACCGATGAGCCTCTCCAATCTCTTTCTTTGCATTGGCAAGGCGTCGCTCGATGACGTGAGACGCATCGAGCCCCCTTCGCAACAGCCGTTCCTTGAGAACTTCAGGGGAGGGCGGAAGGATGAAGATTGAAACGGCCTGTCCGATCTGCCGGAGAACTTTCTGAGCGCCTTGAATATCAATATCCAAAATAAGATCCCTCCCTTGCAACCCCAATTCTTCAAGGTTGGGCATGGCCGTTCCGTAGTGATTTCCAAGCACTTCAGCCCATTCCAGAAACGCCCCACGTTCCACCATTTGCTGAAAGGTGGAAGGCGTCACAAAATAGTAGTCCTTTCCTTCTTCTTCATTGGTTCGGGGTGAACGCGTGGTATAGGAAATGGAAAACTGTAAACCCCCCAGTTGCTCCATCACCTTCTTGATCAGCGTTGTCTTTCCGGCGCCCGAAGGCGCCGAAAGAATAAAGACAAGTCCGCTTCCCCGATCTCTGAAATGGCCCCCTGGTCCCACAGGCTTCCCCTCATTCAATATTTTGGACCTGTTCCCGTATCTTTTCAAGCTCACTCTTGATCTCAACCACTTTCTGGGAAATCTCCGCATCATTCGCTTTCGAACCGATGGTATTGGCCTCGCGATGAATCTCCTGAAGAAGAAAATCCATCTTCCGGCCCACAGGGTCCTGACTCCCGAACAAGGATCCGAACTGTTTGAGATGGCTTTCTGCCCGGACCATCTCCTCTGTGAGGTCTGTCCGTTCGACCCAGAAGGCCACCTCCTGCTGGAAGCGGGAGGGGTCCAATTCGGTCCCCGCAAGGAGTGTTTGAAGTCTCTCCCTGAACCGTTCCTGATAGGCCTTTTGAGAAGAGGCGAAGCGGACCCGAATGTCCTCGAAGGTCTGTGAAATCCGGTCCATGCGCTGACCGAGGTCTCTCCCGAGGGATTCCCCTTCCATCCTCTTCATACGGTCCATTTCTCTCAAAGACTGCTTCAGAATCGGAACCATCTCTTGCCAATAGGGTTCCACCTCCTCCACAGCTTCCTTTGCAAGGATCAAATCTTTTGCACCCGCCAGGAGGTCCAGCGTAATCTCTCCCTGCATCTCGTATCTTTCTTTAAGCTGCTGAAGGACCTTGTAATACTGGTCGGCCAGAGGAAAGTCGACATCGAACTGGACCTTTCCCTCTTGGGTTGTATCGAGTCTTAACGTGAGATCGACCCTTCCCCTTGACACCTCGGACCGAACGATCTCTTTGATCCTCGCCTCAAGGGGGTTGAACCGTTTCGGCAATTTCAGATTGATATCGCTGTAACGATGATTGATGGAACGGCACTCTACCACCATCCTCCCAAGGGTTGTCTCCCCTTCTCCCCTTCCAAAACCTGTCATGGATTTCAACATTGTGCTGCGGCTCCTTCTTTCAAGTCTTCCCTGTATTTTTCCCGAAGTCGGTTGAAGAGATGGATCACCTCTTCTTGCCGGTAATCCGGATAAGTCCATTCCAGGGCATGGAAGGACCTCTTCCGGTAAATCAGTGTGAGATCGGCATAAATACCATCCCGGAGGTAGGGCCGGTGGGTGTATCCCTTTGTGGTTGCAAGAACCACATGCGGGAGGGAGAGGTATCCCGGATCGATATTGATCCGTCGATTTCCCTCGGGGGTGGCCAGCTTTTCCTCCAGGCGATTGGTCGTCCGTTTAATCTCGGGTAGTCTGGGAATCGGAATCAGGTCTTTAAAGGCAGCGAAGTGTCGGAAGAGAGGGAAGCCCATCTCCTTCGCATAATAATCCGTTAAATGAAACGGAAACCGTTCACTCATAACATCAACCTCTCCAAAAAGGAAACCGAGTTCCTCTAACCCCTGACGGAGGATATCCTCTCCTCGGACGATCAAACTCATGAAGAGTCTTGCAGGTTGAGGTTCTTTTGGGGTTCCCATTCTCCCTATCAATAATCAATGCAAAATTAGCAATGCAAAATTGACAATTAGCAGCGAACTACACGGGATAAATGCGTCATTAAGCGGAAACTGGTTTTCCATTGCTGAATCTGCATTGATTATCCCAGCCTCTCATTGCTAATTTTACAATGCTAACTTTTCAATATGCATTGACTTTTCTTTAAGTGGATAAAAAATTCCTTGTTTCCCTTAGGGCCAAGTAGAGGAGATTCGACGACACCCAGGACATTCAATCCCAGATCCTTGCTAAACGCTGAGATGCGATCGATGACCTTTTGATGCTGAACCGGGTCTTTGACCACGCCTCCTTTACCGACCTCTCCCTTGCCCACTTCAAACTGAGGCTTGATCAGGCCGATCAGGGTTCCTCCCTCTTTCAGGAACCCAAGAAGGTGGGGAAGAAATTTTTCGATCGAAATGAAAGAGGTATCGATCAGAATGAGGTCAACCCCCTCCTTCTCAATGGCTTCCCGTGGGAGATAGCGTATATTGGTTCTCTCCAGATTGACCACCCTCGGGTCGACCCGGAGATCCCAGGCTAACTGCCCGTACCCCACATCCACGGCGTAAACCTTTTGGGCTCCCCGCTGGAGGACGCAGTCTGTAAATCCTCCTGTGGAGGCCCCCACATCCATGACCACCCTCCCCTTGGGATCCACACCAAAGGCCTGAAGGGCCCCTTCCAATTTGAGCCCCCCCCGGCTCACATAGGGTAACCCATCTCCTATCAATTGAATGTCGGCATCGGCCTCAACTTGGGTTCCAGCCTTATCCGTCTTCAGATTCCCGACAAGGACCTTTCCGGCCGCGATCAAGGCCTTCGCCTTTTCCCTGCTTTGAACGATCCCTCGAGTAACGAGGAGGGTGTCGAGACGCTCCTTTTTCACCGCTTTTGAATCGCTACAGAACTTTTCAATCGCTCTCCAACCATCCGCATCGCCTCTTCGGCAATGCCATCCTCATCGATTCCATATTTCTTTCTCAGAAAGGACTGGGGGCCATTTTCAACGAAGAGGTCAGGGATTCCCAGACGTTTGACTCTGACCGAAAAGAGGTCTCTCTCTTGAAAGAGCTCTATCACGGCGCTGCCAAACCCTCCCTGGAGGACATTCTCTTCGACGGTAAGGACCTTTCCGGTCCTTTTCGCCCATTGACAGAGGAGGCCCTCGTCCAAGGGTTTCAAAAAACGGCCATTGATCACTGTAGCATGGATTCCAGCCTCATCCAATCGGTCAGCTGCACGGAGAGACGGGTAAACGGTTGAACCGATGGAAAGGATCAAGATATCTTCCCCTTCTCTCAGGACCTCCCCTTTCCCAATCTCGATGGTTTGGATCCCATCATCCATGGCGACACCCATCCCTTTTCCCCTCGGATACCGGAAGGCAACGGGCCTGGCGCATTCCATGGCGGTTCGTATCATATGCTGAAACTCATTTTCATCCTTGGGTGCCATGACGATCAGATTCGGGATATGCCGGAGATAAGAGAAATCGAAAAGGCCTTGATGGGTTGGACCATCCTCTCCCACGATCCCCCCCCGGTCCAGGGCCAGGACAACGGGAAGATTTTGAAGACAGACGTCCTGCAGAATCTGGTCATAGGCCCTCTGGAGAAACGTGGAGTAGATCGCCACCACAGGTTTCATTCCTTCCAGGGCAAGACCGGCGGCAAAGGTGACGGCATGTTGCTCAGCGATTCCAATATCGTAGAACCGTTTTGGAAATTCTTTTGAGAAGAGTTCAAGCCCCGTACCGCTCTGCATGGCTGCCGTAATGGCGATGATGCGCTCATCGTTTCTTGCAAGTTGGCAAAGGGTTTTGCCAAAGACCTCCGTATAGGTAGGAACCTCTCTTGATGAATCGCTTCGAAGACTCCCCGTCTCTAAGTCGAAAGGCGGAACACTATGAAAACGTGCCGGGTTCTTCTCTGCCGGAGGATAGCCCTTTCCCTTTTGGGTCACCACATGGACGAGAATGGGTCCTTTTAATCTTCGGATGTTCTGAAACGTCTCGGTCAGATAATCGAGTCGATGGCCATCAATGGGCCCGATGTATTTCAGGCCAAGCTCCTCAAAGAGGAGGCCGGGCATCAAAAGTCCCTTCAGGGATTCCTCCGCCTGCTTGGCAAAACGGGAGACCGACTTCCCAATCCCAGGAAGCGTTTCCAGAAAAGCCATCATGTCATCCCGGAATCGATTGACGAATTCGCCCGTCATGAGGCGATTGAGATAGGAAGAAAGGGCCCCGACATTTCGGGAGATCGACATCTCATTATCGTTTAGGACGACGATCAGATCCCGTTTGATATGGCCGGCCTGATTGAGGCCTTCGAACGCAACGCCGGCAGTCATCGACCCATCCCCGATGATGGCAATGACCTTTCCGTCCTCTCCTTTCTTCCGGAGGGCTTCCGCCATTCCAAGAGCGGCAGAGATCGACGTTCCACTATGGCCTGAATCGAAGGTATCATAGGGACTCTCCTCCCTTTTAGGAAATCCGCTGATCCCTCCATACTGTCTCAGGGTTTTAAACCGTTCGGACCTACCCGTCAGGAGTTTGTGGGCATAGCTCTGATGTCCCACATCCCAGACCAATTTGTCCCTGGGAAGATCAAAGATATAATGGAGGGCAACCGTCAATTCCACAACCCCCAGATTGGAGGCAAGATGGCCACCATTTTTCGAAACCGTGGAAAGGATCTCTTCGCGGATCTCCTTGCAGAGCCCCCTCAGCTCCTCGAGGTCCAGTTTCTTGACATCGAACGAAAAATGGATTTGATCTAAAAGTTTTGTCATAGCCTTACACTACCATGGGGAAGGTCTATCAATATTCCCTCGCAACGATGAATCGACCGACCTCCCTCAGCGGATCTGCCTCCTTCCCAAAGGGGTGCAGGGCTTCCACCGCCAGATCGACAAGCTCTTTCGCTCTCCGCTTCGATTCCTCCAGCCCCATCACGGATGGATAGGTCGCCTTCCTCTTCGAAAGATCGCTTCCGGGGGTTTTTCCAAGGGTTTGGATCCTTCCCTCGACATCCAGGATGTCATCTGCGATTTGAAAGGCGAGGCCGATCCGTTCGCCAAAGCGTGTCATAGCTTTGAAGTCTTCTTCCTTTGCCCTCCCGAATCTCGCCCCGATCTGGACCGAAACCAGGATCATGGCCCCTGTTTTGTGAGTATGAATATATTGCAGGGTGGGAAGATCCACCTCCCTCCCCTCCGACTCGATATCCACAACCTGTCCGCCAACCATGCCAGATATCCCTGCAGCCCTGGCCACCCGATTGAGGATATCGAGGATCAACCCTCCCTCCTCTAAATCTCCTTTTGAAATTCGTTCCGTCATGATAGCAAAGGCCTCGGTCAAGAGGGCATCGCCCGCCAGGATGGCGGTTGCTTCTCCAAAGACTTTATGACAGGTGGGTTTCCCCCTGCGGTAGTCATCATTGTCAATAGCCGGAAGGTCATCGTGAATCAGGGAGTAGGTGTGAATCAATTCAAGCCCGCAGGCAAAAGGCATAATGCCTTCGCCCTTGCCCCCTGCAACCTCATAGGCAGCCATACATAAAATGGGTCTGATCCTCTTCCCACCGGCAAAGAGACTGTGGCGGATCGCCCGGTGCAGAGAGGATAAGAGCTGCGCCTCCTGGGTCGGCGTTTGGAGAGGAGGAAAGTATCTCGAAAGGGCCGAATCCACCACTTCCTTTTTTTCGGCAAGATAACGTTTAATATCCACCATGACTCCCGATAGACCCTTTATTCATCTTTATTTGAAAAGAGATCCCTTTCAGATTCTCCTTGACCCGAAGGGTCTGAAGAGGCTTGCCCCGAGTTGACCGTAAGGCCTTGTCCTGAGCTTGTCGAAGGATCAAAAGGTCGGGGCTTCAGCACTCCGTCTTTATCCTTTAAAAGAATCTCCACCCGCCTCTCAGCATCATCCAATTTCTGATTACAGAATCTTGAAAGCCGGATGCCCTCTTCAAAGAGCTTCAGGGATTCTTCGAGTGGGATGTCTCCTTTTTCTAATTTTGCGACGATCTTTTCGAGTTTATTCATGGCTTCTTCAAACTTTTCTTTTGCCATCTCGCTCTCCAGCCTTTTGCTCGCTGCTCAATACAGCAAGGACTAAATTTTTAATTGTAAATAATAAAATGGCCTAACGTCAATACCTGCCGATTTGATATAACCTATCATGATTCAAGGTTTTCCCAGATCGATTGAGGCAGATGGATCATAAAGGGTTGTCGCCTCCACCTCACAGAGCAGTGCACCCCGATGAAGCCGAACCTCCACCTGGTCGCCCCTTCGAATCTCCTCCGCGTCTCTCAAGATTTTTAGGGCCGGGAGTTTTCTCGTGATACTGTACCCTCTTTGAAGGATCGACAGAGGACTCAGGGTGTCCAATTTTCCCAATAGCCCTCTCATCCTTTCCCGCTTCATCTCAATCGAATGTTTGACGGATTGCTCCATGCGTTTTTGAGTCTCTAAGGCCAATAGTCGATAATGCGTGACCTTTTGGCCTGGACTTCGATGGTAAAGGCCTCTTTTTAGATGGACACTCCTTTCCCGGTGCCCTTCAAGAACCCAACAGACCCTTCTCTGAAGTCGACCGAAGAGCTCATCGATCCTGAGAAAAAGCTCCTCCAGTGCCTTCCCGGGAGTTCCTAAGATCTTTTGAAGGTGCTGCAGATGGGTCCGATCCTCCCGGAGGGTTTGCGTAATCCGGCTTTCTAACCGATGGCCTAAAAAATGGAGTCCATTCTTTATCTCCCTCTTTTCCTTCACCACGAGTTCTGCCGCGGCCGAGGGGGTTGGGGCCCTCAGATCAGCGACAAAGTCCGAGATCGTATAATCGGTTTCATGTCCCACGGCAGAGATGATGGGTATTTTGGACCGGTAGATCGCGCGTGCCAGTCCTTCTTCATTGAAGGGCCAAAGGTCTTCCAACGAACCTCCCCCTCTCCCCATGATGAGAACGTCCACATTCTTCATGTGATTGAAATACTCAATCCCACCGGCAATCTCCCGCCATGCCCCTTCCCCTTGAACGCGTGCAGGATAGAGGAGAATATGAAGATTCTCGAACCTCCGTTCCAGGATATGGAGCATATCTCTGATCACGGCTCCCGTTGGAGAGGTAATGATTCCGATCCTTTGCGGAACCACGGGCAAAGGCTTCTTAGGTTCCGACCGAAAGAGCCCCTCTTTTTCCAGTCTTTCTTTTAACTGGATGAAGGCAAGCTGGAGTGCCCCGATCCCCTTAGGTTCCATGGTCTCCAGGATGAGTTGATAGTCGCCTCTCTTCTCATAGAGGCTCACCCTTCCCCGACAGATCACCTTTAGACCATCCTCAGGGAGAAAACGGAGAGAACGGGCCTGCATCCTGAAGAGAACAGCCCGGATCTGGCTCGCGTCATCCTTGAGGGTGAAGTAGAGATGCCCCGAAGGCGGGATTCGAAGATTTGAGATCTCGCCTTCGACCCATACCTCGGAGAACCTTTCCTCAAGGAGATCCTTGATCTCTTGGTTCAGTTCCGTAACGGTCAGGATATCACGAAGGGGCAGATTGTTACGAACACCCATGAAGACTCTCTATCCACGCGAGCGAATCTAAGTTAAGGTTTGGAGGTACACCTACCTGCCGATTCAAAGCGCACACACTAATTGTAACATAAGCCTAACGAGTTTGCGTTCTAAACAGGTTTGACTATTGGGGGTTTCAGTTTATAATACTATCTTATATCTATCGAGGAG
>Ga0315286_10005489_pt1 | contig 12252 bp, 13 predicted proteins | sample YL17G10_0_MG_FD_205038 | JGI IMG/M metagenome (GOLD analysis project Ga0315286, IMG submission 205038) | Sediment microbial communities from Yellowstone Lake, YNP, Wyoming, USA - YL17G10_0 | ecosystem: Environmental > Aquatic > Freshwater > Lake > Sediment | place: USA: Wyoming | collected... | reverse complement strand
TATCCCGGCCGATTCAACCCTTCCGAAGGACCGGGTCAGTCTTCCTGGAGGATCTGTCGCTCGTATTCCTGCTCCAAGCGGAGCTTGTGGCCTTTCTCCTGTTGAATGAGGAAGGCCAGAAGCCGCCGGAACTCCGGATCGGAGACCGCGTCCCGAAGCCCGGTGTAGAGCTCGATCGCCTTCTCTTCCTTCCGGGCGGCATGGATCAGGAGATCTTGAAACCCGCTGTCGGGACCGATCGGTTCCTCGATGAGGCCGTCGCTGATCTTGAGATCCGGGATCTCGCGGTCCGTGAAGGTGACGGCCTTCCCGTCGGAGATGTTTTCGAGCAGCCGTTTGTGGTTCTTCTCCTCGGATTGGAATTCGAGGAGAAGCCCCTTGACGATCGGGTCGGCGGCGTCTCGAGCCAGGTCGCCATACGACAGGGCGGCCTCCTCCTCGCGTTCGATGGCGAAGCGGAGAATCTCGGCGGTTGAGGCGAAGGTCATCGGTCGCTCCCCGCGGCGGTCGCGAAAGGCTCCCCATCGGTTTAGGCGGAAGGGAGATGCTCGCGGCCCCGCGAATCATCAGATGTCTGAATTTTAATTATAACCAAACAAGCGGGATTGTCAATTTTGGACGCGGCCTTCAAGCCCGGGCCCTCTGGCACCGGGGACAGAAAAAACTGCTCCGGCCCCCGATGACCAAGCGGCGGACCGCATCTCCGCAACGGACGCAGGGCCCGCCCTTCCGGCCATAGACGCGGTGGGCATGCTGGAAGAGGCCGTCCATACCATCCGCGTCCTTGTAGTCGCGGATGGACGATCCGCCCGCGGCCACCGCCCCCTCCAGGATCTTCAGGACGGACGCCCCCAGCCTTCGGATTTCCGGAGCGGTCAGCGATCCGGCCCGCCTCAGGGGATGGAGACCCGCATCGAACAGGATCTCGTCCGCGTAGATGTTTCCGATGCCGGCCAGAAACGCCTGGTTGAGGAGGAGGCTCTTCAGCCGGCCCTTCCGCGTCCGGAGTAGCCGGCCGAACTCCGCGGAGCTTGTCTCGAGCGGTTCGGGTCCGAGGATGCGCAACGCGGCGGATTCGAGGGGCCGGTCCGTGACCAGAACGCGCAGCACGGCGAATTTCCGGACATCGCGGAAACGAAGCTCCGGGCCGGGCTCGCGGAACGTGATGCGGAGGCGCGTATGCAAATCGATGCGAGCCCGGCGGGCCGCCCAATGGAACTGGCCGGTCATCTTCAAGTGGAAGAGGAGGTGGAGGCCGCCGTCGCAGCTCATGAGGAGCATTTTCCCACGCCGGCGGACGCCCTCGATCCTCCGGCCGCGGAGCTTCCGAAGGTCTTCGGGATCCCCGCGAAGGAGCTTGGGCAGGAGGAGGCGGATTTCGGCGATCTTCAGCCCGACGATCTTCGGACGCAGGGAAGCGGCGATGGTTTCGACTTCGGGAAGTTCGGGCATAGATTCATTATATAAGGAAGCGCTCCTGGATCCCAAATACGCGGATGCCGAACCGAGGGGTCAAGGGGCAACCCACGGCTCCCTGGGGAACCAGTCCCGTCGGTTCCCCCCCATCGAAAACGATGGGGCCCCCTCTCCGCTATGGGAGCCTTAGGGTCGCCCCTTGGCCCCTCGGCAATCCCGCTATGTCGACAATCCGCTTATGCTTGATTTAAGATCGCGTTTCATTTAAACTCTGCGCTGATCATGAACATCAAAGGCCTTCTGGCGCTGGTCCTCGGCTGGCTCGTCCCGGGGCTGGGGCATGTCCTCCAAAAGAAGTACGCGCGCGGGCTCGTCTTCTTCGTCTCCATCCTGGCCATGACCGGCATAGGCCTGACCATGGGGGGCAAGATCTACCCGTTCCAGACCGAGAACCCGCTGACTATCCTGGCCTTCTTCGCCGACATCGGGAACGGGGCCGTCTATCTCCTGTCGCGCCTCCTGCCGATCGGCCTCGGCGACCTGAAGCTCGTGACCTTCGAATTCGGGACGGCCTATATCGCCGGGGCGGGACTCCTGAACTTCCTCATCGCCCTCGACGCGCTCGACATCGCCGCGGGGAAGAAATCATGATCTTCAAGAGCCATCTCGTCTCGATGATCATCTATGCCTTCTTTGTGGCGATCGTCCTGTCGCTCCTCCGGCGCGGCGAGAAGCGGGCCCGGATCCGATACGCTCTGTTCCTTTTCCTCATTATGGTCGGAGGGGCGATCCTCTTCGGCTGGCTGATGTATCTCTTCACCCTCTAAACCCGTCCTCCCCCGACGGGAAAACCCTTAGGCCGTCCCGCCGGTTTCTGCTATAATTTTTCCGATGATCGAACTCACCCACGTCTGGAAGCAATACCAGAAACCCTCGTGGGCCCTCTCGGACGTGAGCCTCACGATCCCGAAAGGCGAGTTCTGCTTCATCACCGGTCCGAGCGGCTCGGGAAAATCCACGCTCCTGAAGACCCTCTACCGTGAGGTCCACCCGACCGAGGGTCAGGTGATCATCGGCGGCCGAAACATTCTCCGCATCCCCGACCACCGGATCCACACGATCCGCCGCCATATGGGCATCGTCTTCCAGGATTTCCGGCTGATGTACCACAAACGCGTGTTCGAAAACGTGGCCATCGCCCTCCGCGTACTCGGCGCCTCGCCGAAGGATCTGAAGCGGAAGGTGTTCATCGCCCTGCGCATGGTCAACCTCCAATCCAAGATCTGGGAGTTCCCCTCCAAGCTCTCCTACGGGGAGCAGCAGCGGGTGGCGATCGCCCGGGCCGTGGTCAACAACCCCCGGATTCTGCTCGCCGACGAGCCCACCGGGAATCTCGATCCCGTCCTGGCCCATGAGATCTTCACTCTGTTCAGGGAGATCAACGCCCAGGGGACGACCGTCGTCATCTGCACCCACGACCGGGAGCTCATCCGGCGCTTCGGCGGCCGGGTGCTCGCCCTGCATGAGGGCAAGCTTCACGAAAAGGACGCCGCATGACCCCGCCCAAGATTCGCTATTTCCTGCGCGAGGCCCTCCAAAACCTGTGGCAGTTCAAGACGCGGCACATCTTCTCGCTGACCATCATTTGCCTGTCGTTCGTTACCGTGGGCGTCGTCCTGTCGCTTTCGGGCAACCTCCGCGACCGGGCGAAGGAGCTGTCCAAGAACCTGACCGTGGTGTTTTACCTCCGCCAGGACGTCGGGGACGCCGAACGCGAAGCCGTGGAAACCCGGGTTCGCCGTTCCCCCCTGATCGGGGCCGTCAAATCCATCAGCCCGGATCAGGCTCTGGGCCGCTTCCGGACAAACTTCCCCGATCTCCGCGACATCCTCCAAAACCTCGGGTCCAATCCCTTTCCCGCCTCGATCGAGGCTTCGCTTAGAGACGGCGGGATGGCCGCGGAAGCGATCCTGGCCTTCATCGCCGAGGTCCGGCAAAGCCCCGGCGTCGAAGACGTCCAGTTCAGCCGCGATTGGGCGGATAAGGTCCGCGCTCTCGGCCGGCTGGTCGAGGCGGCGGGCTTCTTCCTGGGCGGAATCCTGATCCTGGCCTCGTTCTTCATCATTTCGAACGTCATCAAGCTCAACGTTCTCGCCCGGCGGTCCGAGATCGAAATCCTCCGCCTCGTCGGAGCGACCAATACCTTCATCCGGGTCCCGTTCCTCATCGAAGGGGTGATGATGGGCATCGCGGGAAGCGCCCTGTCGCTCCTGATCGTCCTTGTCCTCGTGAAATCCTTCCCGCTCTATTTGGGCAGCTCGCTCGGCGCGCTCCAGGAGCTCGTCAATTTCCGCTATCTCCGCTGGACCCAAATCCTCGGGCTACTCAGCGGAGGAGGACTCGTGGGGTTCCTCGGCAGCTTTAGCTCCATCGCCCGCTTTTTAAAAATTTGACATAACTCCTTGATGGGCCTAACATTAATAAGCCATGTCCATCCTCGGCCAAGAACTCCGGCGCGAGCGCGAGCTACGCGCCATTTCCCTCAAGGAGTTCTCGGACCGGACGAAGATCAGCCTCCGGATTCTTGAAGCCTTGGAAAAAGGCGACCACCGATTCCTTCCGGAGCCGTTCTTCGTCAAGAGCATCCTCCGCACCTACGCCCGTGATTTCAGACTCGCCGAAGACCATTTCTATGCGCTATATCGACAGGAAGCAAGTCCGGAGATCGGAATGGAGCTGGCCCCGGCGAGGCCGGCCCCGGTGCCCCCGGCCGGGAATCGCCGGGAAAAGCCGCGTCGACGGATCGCCGCTCCAGCGTTCGGACTGGCCGGCCTGATCCTCCTCGCCGCCGCGGCCGCCGCCTATGTCTTTTTCGTGAAAGCGCAGCGGGCCCCCGCACCCGTCATCCCCGCTCCGCAGGTGGGAGCGCCGGCTTTGCCGGCCGTACCCTCCTCCGAATTCCCCCCGGTCGTGGAGGCCGGCGCCATCCCTGACGGCGCGGACCTCAGGCTCGAGTTGAAGTTCACAGCCGATACGTGGATCCATGTCGCGTCCGACGGCGCCGTCCAATTGGACGGCATCCGGAGAGCGGGCGAGCAGGCGACCTGCACGGCAAAAAAGGAATTCCTCCTCCAGACGGGCAATGCGGGCGGCTTCACTCTCTCCCTCAACGGCCGGGCGTTGAAAGCTCTCGGCCCCTCGGGGGCGGTCCTAACCGACGTCCGGATCAACCGCAACTTGATCACAGCGCCTGAGTCCGCCCCGGACCGGGATCCGGTGAAAAAGGCCGGACTCTGAGGCCATCCCCCATGGAGAACCGGAAAGAACGGGGCTCCCGCGTCGTCGGGGGGATCATCGTCCTTCTTATCGTCCTGTTCCTGGTGATCGACTTCTTCCTCCGCCGGTCGACCGAATTCTCGCCAGCCAACGTCACCAACATTCTCCTCTACGTGCTCCAGATCATCGTCCTGCTCATGGCCCTGATTCTCCTGTTCGTCCTCGGCCGCAACCTGACCAAGCTCTATCTCGAGCGCAAGCGGAAAGTCGTCGGATCGCACTTCAAGATCAAGCTCGTCAGCTTCTTCATGGCCCTGTCCTTCATCCCCACCCTCCTCCTCTTCCTCTTCACGAGCAACCTGATCAACCGCAACATTGAACAGTGGTTCAAGCCGGACTTCACCCGGATCCTGAACGACACCAAGGAAGTGGCGGACGGATTCTACGCCTCGACCTCCGAGATGACCGAACACTACGCGACCCAGCTCGGCAAGGAGGTCCGCCGCCAGAACCTGCTCACCCCGGGGAACCGGGGCCGGCTCGAGGACTTCCTCCGGGCCAAGCTGACCGAGTACCGGCTCGACGAAATCGGGATCTTCGTCGAGAAAGAAGAGCTGTTCTCCTACTACAACCCGAATCTGCCCTTTCAGGACTACCAGGAGCTGCAGGCCAACGCCGTCCAAAGGGCCCATCTCGGCGAACCGATCAAGGAAAAGCGGAGCATGGGCGCGGGTGAGTTCGTCCGGAGCGGCGTCTCGACGGCAATCCCTCCCATCGGCAACGCTCTCATCGTCACCGGCAAATTCCTGCCCAAGAATTTCGCCCAGAAGACCATGGCTCTGTCGTCGTTCATCGAGCGCTTTCGGACGCGGAAACCCCAGGACCTGGCCAAGACGGTGTTTCTCCTGCTTCTGATCTTCGTGACCATGCTGATCGTCTTCGCCGCGGTCTGGATCGGCTTCCATATCGCCAAGAGCATCACCGTCCCCATCGAGAAACTCGCCCAGGCGGCCAAGGACGTCTCGAAGGGTAACCTCGCGGTCAAGGTCGAGGACCCGGCCTCCGACGAGATCGGCCTCCTCATCGACGCCTTCAACCAGATGATTTCCGACGTCCAGGACGGCCGCCGGACCATGGACCAGAAAACCGCCGAGCTCGAAGCCCGGAAGCATTACATCGAAACCATCCTCAACACGATCAATACCGGCGTCCTGACCATCACCGGCGAAGGGACGATCGCCACGATCAATCCCTCGGCCCGGGACATGCTCGCCCTCCCGGCCGACGGCGTAGCCGGCCGCCCCTACAAGGACGTCCTCGCGGCCGAGCGCTACCGCGAGATAGTGAAGGCCTTCGATGCCGGGGCCAAGGCCCGCTATCGCATCACCGACAAGGAGATCCAGCTCCAACTCGACGGCCAGCAGACGACCATCGCCCTGACCCTGACCCCCTTCCGGCGGCCCGACCAGGACTTCTCGGGAATGATCGTCGTCCTCGACGACCTCTCCCAGCTCATCAAGGCCCAGAAGATCGCGGCCTGGAAGGAAGTCGCCCAGCGCGTCGCCCACGAGATCAAGAACCCGCTGACTCCCATTCAGCTCAACGCCGAGCGGATCCTGAAGAACCTCAAAAAGACCGACCCGGGGGGCGGCGAGATGGTGGAGCAGGGGGCGAAAATCATCATCCAGGAGGCCCAGACGATCAAGTCCCTTGTCGACGAGTTCTCGGATTTCGCCCGCTTGCCCAAGATCAACCTCCAGCCGGCCAGCCTCCGCGACGTCATCACCCAAGTCGTGACCCTGTTCCGCGGCATCTTTGCCGAGGTGACGATCGAGGTCGATATCGGGCCCGCCGTGCCGCCGGTCCTGGCTCTCGATCCCGAACAGATGAAGCGCGTTTTCATCAACCTGATCGACAACGCCATTGACGCCATGAACAAAAAGGGTAAAATCGTCATTCGCGCAACCTTCGACAGAGAGGCCAACCAGGTGAACATCGAAGTCACGGACAGCGGCCCGGGGATCCCGCCCGAGGACAAGGACAAGCTCTTTCTGCCCCATTTCTCAACAAAGAAGAAAGGCACGGGCCTGGGGCTGGCCATCGTCGACCAGATCATCAAGGAGCACAACGGCACGGTCCTGGTCATGAACAGCCGCCCGAACGGCGCCCGGTTCATCCTCCAGCTGCCGGCGTGAGACCATGGCCCAAGACCGCATCCTGGTCATCGACGACGAATCGAGCATCCGGTCCTCGCTCCAGGGCATCCTCGAGGACGAAGGCTTCCTCATTCGGACCGCCGAAACGGGCGAAGCGGGATTGGCCCTTCTCAAGACCCAGAACTTCGGACTCGTCCTGCTTGACATCTGGCTCCCCGAGATGAACGGCCTCGAGGTCCTGAAACGGATCCGGGCGATGGACGAACGCCCCCAGGTCGTCGTCATTTCCGGCCACGGGACGGTCGAGACCGCGGTGATGGCCACCAAGCTCGGCGCGTTCGATTTCCTCGAAAAGCCGCTCTCTCTGGAGAAAGTCGTCCTGACCGTCAAGAACGCCCTCCGCCAGCATAAGCTCGAGGAGGAGAACATCCAGCTCCGCGAGCGGGTCAAGTCCCGCTTCCACCTGGTCGGCAAGAGCGCCGCGATCCAGAAGCTGCGGAGCGAGATCAAGAAGGCCGCCCCGACCAACGGCCGGGTCCTCATCACCGGCGAGAGCGGGACGGGCAAGGAGCTGATCTCCCGGCTCCTCCACCAGCAGAGCCGGCGGGCGGACAAGCGGTTCGTGGAGATCAACTGTGCGGCCATCCCCGACGAGCTCATCGAAAGCGAGCTGTTCGGCTACCTCAAGGACCACACACCCCATGCCATCAAGGACAAGAAGGGCAAGCTCCTTCTGGCCGACGGCGGGACGCTCTTCCTCGACGAGATCGGCGACATGAGCCTCAAGACCCAGGCCAAGCTCGTCAAAGCCATGGTCGAGCAGAAATACGAACCGGGCGGATCGAGCGAGACCATCGCCTTCGACACCCGGATCATCGCCGCCACCAGCCGGAGCCTCAAGGACCTGATCTCCAAGGGCCGGTTCCGGGAGGACATCTTCTTCCGGCTCAACGTCATCCCGATGGCCATTCCGCCCCTTCGGGAGAGGCCCGAGGACATCCCCCTCCTCATCAACTACTACCTCCGTTACTATTCGCTCGAATACGGCAAGAAGCCGAAATCGATTTCGCGCGAGGCGCTGCGGGCTTTTCTGAACTACCACTGGCCGGGCAACGTCAGCGAGCTCATGAACGTCATCGAACGGTTCGTGATCCTGGTCGAGGACGAGGAGATCGGCGTCGCCCACCTCAACCTGCTCGTCGAGACGCGCGAGCAGGAGCAGATCCGCGGGCTCCATCCGTTCCCGACCCTGTCCCAGGCGGCGCTGGCCCATGAGCGGATGTACATCCACCGGGCGCTGGTCAAGAACGGCTGGGATGCGGACAAGACCGCGGCCGAGCTCGACCTCCGGCCCGAAATCCTCCGGGAGAAGATCAAGGCCCACCAGATCGCCTTCATCGACTAGCCGCGGCCCCCATGCCCCTCGATCAAGCCGAAGCGATCGTCCTTCGGACCTCCCCGCTCGGCGACCAGGACAAGATCGCGGTCGTCCTCACCCGGGACAAGGGGCTGATCCGGGGGGTGGCCAAGGGCGCGCGAAAGTTCGGGAACCGGTTCGGGAGCTCGCTTGAGCCCATGAGCCACGTGACCCTTTTCTACTACGAGAAAGAGCACCGGGATCTGATCACGATCAGCGGCTGCGACCTGGTCGAATCCTTCTTCGAGGTCCAGAGCGACCTCCGGACTTCGCTCACCTTGTCGTATTTCGCCGAGCTCATCGAGGAGGTCGTGCCCGTCCGGGCGCGGGATGACGTCCTCTTCCGCCTCCTCCTGTCCGTGCTGCGCGCCCTCCGGATGAAGGGCGAGCTCGGTCTGCTCACCCGCTATTTCGAGGCCTGGTTCCTCCAGGCCAACGGGTTCCTGCCCGACGTCCACCGCTGCCGTCAATGCCAAAAAACGCTCGAAGGCCAGGAAGCCGCCTGGCTCTCACCGAAGAAGGACGGCATCTTCTGCGACGCCTGCGCTCCCGCACGGCGGGACGAAGTCCGACGGGAGCTCTCCCGGTTCGTGCATTGGGCCCGCCGGAATCCCCCGCCCTCGACCGACGAGATCCCCTTCACGCCCGGAGAGCTCCTGTCGGTCCAGAAGAGCCTCCAGGCGATGATCGTCTACCACCTGGAGCGCGAGCCGAAGAGCCTGCGCTATATTAGGGATTGAGTATGGATTGTCCAGCCCTGGGGTCGGCCCCCGGCCCGCAGCGGGGACCAGTCCCGCGTCGGATTGGAGGGGCGGACCCCTCCAACGGGCGCCGAAACGGCAGCCCTGCCTCCCCAGATGAAGTGCGCTGGGCCCCCTCCGCTATGCGGGCCTTGGGGCCGACCCCTGGGCCAGACATGCGCCTGACGGGAAAAAACTATTGCTCGGGATTAACGAGGGACGTCAGAAATAATAGATGATCGTCACGATCGAGGCGATCCACAGGACGATCGCGATCAGGAGCGGCTTGTCCTTGACGATCAATTCCTCGGGGCTCCCACCCTGGTCCTTCTGGTGGATCAGGTACAGATAGCGGAAGATGCCGTAAAGCACGAAGGGGGCAGTGTATATGAGGCGGTCCGTTCCGAATTTCCGGACGGTTTCCTCCGAAACGGTGTACAAACAATAGGCGATGACCGTCGAGGCGGTCACCACCGAGATCATCTGGTCGAGCAGGAGAAAGCTGTACTCGCCGAGGCTCCGCCGGTGGCGGGCGGCGTCGGCCTCGAGAATCAGGAGCTCGTGGCGCCGCTTGCTCATGGCCAGGAACAGGGCCAGGAGCATCGTGCAGAGGAGCAGCCAGGGTGAGATCGGAACGGAAATGACCAGGCCGCCGGCGACGACCCGGAGAACGAATCCCAGGGCGACGATGAAGACGTCGAGGATGACCACGTGCTTGAGCCGGATGGAATAGGCCAGCTGCAGGAGCACATAGGCCGCGGAGGCCGCGAAGAACGCGGGGCTGAGGAGGTCGGCGGCGACGAGGCTGAAGGCGGCGAGCACGGCCGCGAGGGCGACCGCCTCGGACGAGCCGATCCGGCCGGCGGCGATGGGCCGCCGCGACTTCCGGGGATGGAACCGGTCCTCCTCGGCGTCGAGGACGTCGTTGACGAGATAGTGCGCTCCCGACAGGAGGCAGAAGACGGCGAACGCGGCCATCGTCCGGAGGAGGAGCGGGACGTCGAACACCTTCCTGGCGAAAATCAAGGCCGCGGCGACGAAGAGATTTTTGGTCCATTGCGCGGGCCGGAGCGAAACGACGGCGTCTTTGATCGTCATGCGTCCTCCTTCCCGGATTCCGACGATATTCTACAACATCCGAGCGGTGTGCTAAAACGAATTTCGATAGACGACGGTTTCGCCGTTGGACGGAAAGAAAAGTCCAGGCCGCGTGCGGCCCGCGGGGTTAATATTGAATGCCGGAATCGGTGGCCCCGGTGAACGATGAGCTGTTGGCGTTCAAATAGAGAAGCAGGATCCTGATGGCCATGAAGATGATCCCGCCCGCCAGGACGAGGGAATATACGGTCAGAAACGAGATGTACAACGCCGATTTTCGGCGGGAGAGGTCCTGGGAGAAGAGGAGGTCGGTCACGGTCTTCCCGAAGAGGATGATCATGAGGACGACGCCGCCGGCCGCCCGGTAGAAATACTCCATCGAGCTGCGGAGCTCGACCTTGTCGAGGGTAATCATCGGCAGGAGAAGCCATGCGGTCAGGGCCCAAAAAACGATGAAAATGACGAACTTCATCGTCGGGATGTCGTTGATTTTCTTGGCGAGGTCCATTTGATTTAAGCATAGCCTTCCGAACCGGCCCTGTCAACGGGGAATTTCGCCCGCGGGCCGAGGCTTCCGCCCTTATCGCTCTTGCCTCCGGTCCCGAAGACGCATAATTGTTTTAGGGACCCTCCTGGCTGCTGGAGGGAAAGGGACGGAATCCCGTTTCCAATCTGGTCGGCAATTTTGGATCGCCTGAAGCCGCTGAAATAGGGTACAATAAGCGGCTGCCGACCATGCCGAATCCAGACCGCTCCCTCTCCCGTCGTGCGGGCGGGGCGGCGTTCATCTTCTTCGGTTTGGTCCTCGTCTTCGACTATGCCGACCAGGGACTGCTGAGCCCCTTCGTCAATCCCCTCCTCCAGGATTTCTTCGGGACGACGGCGGACGTGGTCCCGCTCGGCTGGCTCGCCTTCGTCTTCACCCTCCTCTCGGCCGCGTCCACGGTCGTCGCCGGGATCCTGGCCGACCGCCGGTCGCGAGTCCGCCTCTGCATTGCGGGCGGCCTCGTCTATGGGACTTTCTCCGCCCTGACCGTGCTGGCGCCCCACGGTCCGGCGGGTTATGTCTTCTTTTTTGTTTCGCGCGCCCTGGTCGGCCTGGGGATGGGCCTCGTCGTGCCGGCCGTCTTCTCTCTCGTCGGGGACCTCGTATCGCCCACCCGCCGGGCGACGGCTTTCGGGTTCATGTCGGTGGCCATGCTCGTCGGACGGTTCGGAGGCTTTGCCCTGGCCGGGGCGTTCGCCGGCCACTGGCGGCAGGCCTATCTTCTGGTCGGCCTGGTCAATATCCTCTTGGCCGTCTGTCTGCTCGCCGTCCGCGAGCCCCGCCGGGGCGGCCGTGAGGACGAGCTCCGGGAGGCGCTCCTCGAAGGGGCCGAATACCGGTTCCGCATTTCGCGGAAAGACATCGGCCTGATCCGGGCGACCCGGAGTAATTTCTGGCTGGTCCTGAATTTCATCGACGTCTTCCCGGGCTCGATCGTCCTCTTTCTCATCTTTAAATACATGAAAGACATCCACAATCTGGAAGCGCCTGCCGTAAACTTCACGATTCTTGTCGTGGCCCTGGCCGGGGCGGCCGGGGCGATCGTGTTCGGCCGGATCGGCGACCTCTGGTCCCGGAAAGACCGGCGAGCCAAGGTCCTGACCGCGCTCGTCTGCAACGCCCTTCCGATCGTCTTCATGATCGTTTTCCTCCTTTCAAAAGTTCGCGTGCCCGCGGATGCGACGCTCGGAGCGGCCCTGGCCGTTCCCGGCATGCTGCCGCTCGTCCTGACCATCGCCGGAGCGATGTTCGTCAATCAGGGCGTCAATCCCAACTGGTACGGCACCCTGACGGATATCAATCTTCCGGAGCACCGGGCGACGATGATCTCGCTCGCCTCGGTTATGGACATGATGGGGAGCGCCGTAGGTCCGCTCGTCGGATCCTATATCGCTTCGTCCTGGGGGCTCAGGGCGGCCATGGCAAGTGTCCTCGTTTTCTGGGCGGTCAACATCCTGTTCTGGCTCCCGGTTCTGACCCATGTCCGGTCCGACCTCGACCGGACCCACGCCATCCTCGCCGCCCGAGCCTCGGAGATGAAAAGGAGCCTGCCCGGCCATGCCGCGTGACCGCCTGTCCATCCTCTACAACCCGTCGGCCGGC
>Ga0315286_10005487_pt1 | contig 12254 bp, 9 predicted proteins | sample YL17G10_0_MG_FD_205038 | JGI IMG/M metagenome (GOLD analysis project Ga0315286, IMG submission 205038) | Sediment microbial communities from Yellowstone Lake, YNP, Wyoming, USA - YL17G10_0 | ecosystem: Environmental > Aquatic > Freshwater > Lake > Sediment | place: USA: Wyoming | collected... | reverse complement strand
TTGCTCAACCAATCAAAAGCGTTGTTAAACAACTTGAAGAACTTCGCAATCGGACCGCGTCCCGGCGTCGGTTTCTTGAGCAACAGGGCGCACAACGCGGGGCTGAGCGTGAGCGCGTTGATGACGGAGAGCACCACCGATACTGCGATGGTGAGAGCAAATTGCCTGTAGAGCTGGCCCGTCACGCCGCCCATGCCCGCCACCGGCACGAACACGGCACACAGGACGAGTCCGATGGCCACGACCGGTCCCGTCACTTCTTTCATCGCCTGGCGCGTGGCCTCAACCGGGGTCATGCCGCGCTCGAGGTGATGTTGCACCGCCTCGACCACCACGATGGCGTCGTCCACCACGATGCCGATGGCCAGCACCAGGCCGAACATGGTCAACACGTTGACACTGAACCCGAGCATCGGGAAGGCGATGAACGTGCCGAGCAGCGAAACCGGCACCGTGCACATCGGGATGATGGTGGCGCGGAAGCTTTGCAGGAAGATATAGACCACGAGGAGCACCAGCACGATCGCCTCCTCGAGAGTCTTCACGATCTCCTCCATCGAGGCTTTGATCGGCAGGGTGGAATCGAGCGTGATGTCGTAATCCATGTCGGCCGGGAACCGTTCCTTGGCGGCCTTGAGAATCTTCTTCACGTTGTCAGCGGTTTCGATGGCGTTCGCTCCGGGCGCCAGGTAGATGCCGATGGCACCCGCCGGCGACTGGTTCAAGCGCGCGCGCAAGTCGTAGGTCTGCGCGCCCAACTCCACGCGGCCGACATCCTTGATCTTCACCTGCGAGCCGTCGGGGTTGGAGCGGACGATGATGTCCTCGAACTCCTTCGGATCCTTCAAGAGGCCGAGCGCGCGGACGTTGAACTGGCTCTCCTGGCCGGGCGGGGCCGGCTCGGCACCGATCCGGCCGGCGGGCGATTGCGCGTTCTGTTCCTTGATGGCGTTGGACACGTCGCTGGGGGTGACTCCCAGCGATGCCAGCTTGTCCGGCCGCAACCAGATGCGCATCGAGTAATCCTGCGCGGTGAAATTCTTCACGTCCCCCACGCCGCGCACGCGTTTGATGGCATCCACCAGATTGATGTCGCAGTAATTGCCCAGGAACATGGCGTCGTAGGTGCCCTTGGGTGAAGACAGCCCAACGACCATCAGGATGTCCGGGCTGGAGCGGTTTACGACGACGCCTTCCTTCTTGACCGCGTCCGGCAACTGCGCCTCGGCCTGGCCGACGCGGTTTTGGGCGTTGACCTGCATGATGTCCACGTCCGTGCCCACGTCGAAGTAAACGTTCAGTGTGAGCTTGCCGTCGTTGGCGTTGTATGACTGCATGTAGAGCAGCTTGTCCACGCCGTTGACTTTGGACTCGATCGGCGTGGCCACGGATTCCATGACCGCCTCAGCGGCGGCGCCGCGGTAGGTGGTGGTAACCTGGATCATCGTCGGGCTGACGGGGGGATACTCGGAGATGGGCAGTCCCTTGAGGGTGATCAGCCCCACGATGACCATCAGGATGGCTATGACCATCGCCACGATGGGGCGGCGGATGAAGAAGTCAGCCATAGCGTTACTCCTTTTCGTGCTGGGTCGTCGCCGGCGCCTGCGCGGCGGCGGCCTGGGCCATCTGCTCGGCGGTCATCGGTTGCACGGGCGCGCCTTCGCGCACCTTTTGCAGGCCCTCGACCACGAAGCGTTCGCCGGCCTTGAGACCCTCGAGAATCAGCAGGCTTCCTCCGACCGTCTCGCCCACCTTGACGGCGCGTTGCGTCGCCTTGTTGTCGGGGTCGATGACCCACACGAAATTCTTGCCCTGGATTTCCGCCACCGCCCGCTCGGGCAAGAGGATGCTGTCGGGTCGGACGCCAAGGTCCACCTTGATCCGCCCGAACATCCCGGGGCGAAGCAGCTTCTCGGTATTGGGGAATTCGGCGCGCACCCGCAGCGTGCCGGTCTTCATATCCACGGCGCGATCAATGAAGACGAAGTTTCCCCTGGCCGGATGCACTGTGCCGTTCGCCAGGATCAGGGTGAGCGGCAGGTCGGCCACCTGTTTGCCGGTGCGACTGACCTCGCTCTGGGCCTTGAGGAACTGGACTTCGCTCACGTTGCAATAGAACCAGATGGGATCGAGCGTCGAGATGGTGGCCAGCAGCGTAGGCGTGCCCTTGCCCACCAATTCGCCGATCGACACCTGCTTGGCCCCGATCAGGCCGCTGATCGGTGACCGCACGTCGCAATAGCCCAGGTCGATCTGCGCCGACTCCACCCGCGCTTGTGCCGAGAGGACGCCCGCCTTGCCGACCTCCACCGAGGCGACGGCGTTGTCGAGGTCCTGTTGCGGAATGGCGCGCTTCTCGGCGAGGGGTGTGAGTCGGGCGACGTCCTTTTCGTACTTGTTCAACGTCGCTTTCGCCTCAGCCAGCATCCCGTTGGCGGCGTTGAGCCGTTGCTCGAATGGCTTCTTGTCAAGCAAGAAAAGCGGGGCGCCCTCCTTCACCTCGGTGCCCTCGGTGAAGAGCACCTTGTCCACGAAGGCCTCGACGCGGGCCCGCACCTCCACGTTCTGCGGCGAATCCAGTTGGCCGATGATCTCGGTGGCCATCGGCACGTTGGTCGGAGTGACTTCGGCGACCTGCACGATGGGTGGGGGAGGGGGAGACGCCGCTTGCTTATCGCACCCGGCGGCACTCATGACCACGGCCGCCGCCCATGCGGCGCAAGGTTTGAGGAGAACCCCGCCCTGGCGTTTCCTTCGAGGAAAAGGGCGTTTCCCACTCGTCCATTGCTCTTCTCTCATGAAACCTTCCTCTCCGTTTTATCACTTGGGTTTGCCACTCAGGATTCCGCGCGAGCAGGTATTGTTATATTATATATTTCGCATCATGCGAGAACAATGCCAGGCGGCCACAGTCCACGGCCGTAGTGAACTTATCGTCTGCTTTCCGGCGAGTTTAGGGGAGAAGCGGTGTGGCTGAAAAGGAAGAGAAGATCGTATGCTGCGGGACGGCATTTCGACTTCGGGTCGAAATGCCGTCCTTTCCTTCCCGCGATCCAGGGATCAGCTTTCAGCGGTCAGCTGTCAGGCCTCCCCCTCACCTCTGACACCTGGCAACTGAAAACCGACAACGGATTCAAAGAACGAACCGAACGCAGCAGACCGGCGTTTTTCGATGGCCTGCTAACCCTCCCATTTGATGCACTGCGTAGGACATGCGTCGATGGCCTCTTGAATCTTATCTTCGGGACCACCTGTAGCCTTGATGACTTTCGCAGACTCCGCACCCTCCTCCATGCTGAAAACCTCCGGACAGCCTTCCACACAGACGCCGCAGGCTACGCATTCGGGCTCATCGATAACCACCTTTCTCGCCATTTCCTTTTCCTCCTACTTGGTTGCCGGATTTTCCCTATGGATCCCCATCCCCTTCTCTCTCACAGGCGGGAAATACTGATTGAGAGTCAGGAGACACTTCTTGGGACAGACTTCAACGCAAAGATTGCACATGCAGCACTTGAGACGGTCGATTTCCCATTCCTTGGTGGGATCCTTGCTGACCGCAAGAGCGTGGGTTGGACACCGCTTCGAACAGATCCCGCAGAATATGCAAGTGTTAATATCGATCCCTATGCTCCCCCTAGTGATCGGGGTGAAATCCCTCTTCCGTTTGGGGTACATGAGCGTCGCAGGCCCGGCGATCAGGTTCTTTGTCACGGTCTTGGTCATCGTAAACAGTCTCATGATCTCAGCCCTCTACCTCTCCGTGCAGCTTATACATGGATCCAGGGTGACGATGATATTGGGAATGTCCGCCAGCTCTGAGCCCTTCATGATCTTGATCATGGCCGGGATGTTACTGAAGGTAGGGACCCGGACCCGGAACCTCTGCAGAAACTTCGAGCCGTTCCCTTTCACGTAGTGGATGACTTCGCCCCGCGGCTGTTCGATCCGCGAAAAATACTCCCCGTTCGGAGTGCCCTTGACCTTGACGTCTACCGGTCCTTCGGGAATCTTGCCAGCAGCCTCACGGATCAAGTCGATGGACTGGAAGATCTCGCGAATCCTCACGAGGCATCGAGCATAACAGTCTCCCGTGTTTTCCACCACGGGCTCCACCTCCAACTCCCCGTAAGCAGCGTACCCAAGGGTCCGCAGGTCTATGCCCAGCCCGCTCGCTCGAGCCATGGGTCCAACGCACCCGAGGGTGTAGGCGTCCTCTTTAGAAATACACCCGACCCCCACCAGCCTGTGCCTGATCGAGTAGTCGTTGATGAAGACATCGGTGAGATCTTGCAGCTCACCTCTCAGCGCGGTCAATCTCCTAACCACACCCTGCAGTGTTTCCGAACCGATATCCTTTCTCACCCCTCCCACTTTGCAGGTCCCGAAGATCACCCTGCCCCCGGTGGTTTCTTCGATCACGTTGAGAACCTCCTCGCGCACCCTCAGGGACTGCATGAAGACGCTCTCGTACCCGAACGCATCGGCCGCAACGCCGAGCCAGAAAATATGACTGTGGATCCGCCCGAGTTCAGCCCATATGGTCCTTAGATACAAGGCGCGCGCCGGCACCTCGATGCGCATGACCGCTTCAACCGCCTGACAGTAGCCCATCGCGTGCATGAAGCTGCAAAGTCCGCAGATCCTGTCGGCGATGTGAACGAAATCCAGGTAATCCCTCTTTTCCACCAGCCTCTCCAACCCTCTGTGCACGTAGCTGATGGAAGGTACGACGTCCACCACCTTCTCGTCCTCGGTGACCAGTTGAAGATGTAGAGGCTCTAGGAGGATCGGGTGTTGAGGTCCGAAGGGGATGACATTTCTCTGGCCCATGGGAATGGAGCTCCTCTCTCTTGGCTATTCTCCTGATCCTTCGCGCTGCTCTTCAGGTCTCTCCGCCTCCCCCGTTTCCTTCGGGGCTTCCTGCTTCGGTTTCGGGGGCACGGGCACCGGACAGTTCTCGATGCTGAACGGCGTTTGCACCTTCGTACGATACAACGTGCCGCGGTAATCGACCGCTATGTTTCGAACGGTGAGCCCGAAAAGATCATGGATCTCGTTCTCGTACAAGAATGCACCCGGGTAAATGATGCTGATGCTGGGGATCTCCTCCTCCTGGGTCACAGTTACACGCAGGTGCTGCAGCCGATACCCTTTGTCGAAGGAGTAACTGAGCTCGTAGGCGCTCTCCAGCGTGGTGCAGCTGATCTGCACCAAGCGATGACCCTCGGCATAAAGCCGAGCGGCCTCTCCCACGAGCTCGCCCACTCGGATCGGAACGATTTCCTGCTGTTCAGTCATGGTCAGCGCCCCGTTTTTCAATGTTTACAGTCCTTGAACCCGCCGTTTAGCCGCTTTCCCCTCCGCATATCTCTCTTCGAGGACATCGCAAGCCTTCATCAACCCATCGATAATCGCCTCCGGCCGCGCGGCACATCCTGGGACGTAGACATCCACAGGCAGCACCTTGTCCACTCCCCCGAGCACGTTGTAACAGTCCTGGAACACGCACCCCGAGATCGCGCAGAGCCCGATTGCCACTACCACCTTTGGATTCGGCATCTGCTCATATATGTTCTTCACAACCTGGGTGCTCTTCTCATTCACCGATCCGGTTACCGCAAGGATATCAGCGTGCTTCGGGTTCCCGGTGTTGATGATCCCGAACCGCTCCAGATCGTACAGAGGCGTCAGGCTCGCAAACACCTCGATGTCGCACCCATTGCAACTCGTCGCGTTGTAGTGAATCATCCATGGCGATCGTTTGAACCAGGCCATTCTCTTTCTCCACCGACCTATCTCAGGGTTGACAGCACGATAATATTTGGCACGGCAACGACGGCCGTGATCAGCCATGAACTCAACAAGGTGAGCTGCCACTTGAACCGGGCATAGTTCATATCGATAAAGATCTCCAAAAAGTAGACCAGCAAGGCCATCACTACGGCGAGCAACGGGTTGGACCCCAGGAAGAGGTATACGATCCCGAGGAGCAGAACATTCTCGTACCAGTGTGCGATTTCAATGAGAGCCAGGGCCGGCCCGGAGAATTCAGTGGTGAGCCCGCGCACGATTTCCTGATGCGCGTGATGGGACATGGACAGATCAAACGGAGACTTTCTGAACTTGATCGTCAGAATAAACAGAAAGCCCGCGAATACACCTGGGAGATGGAAGAGCAACGGCATCTGGTGCTGTGCGATGTCTGCAACCTTGAAGCTCCCCGTCACCTGGTACATCCCCACGGCTACAAGGATGACCATCGGTTCGTAGGCCATCATTTGAATCACTTCGCGTTCAGCGCCAAGGTGACTGAAGGGCGAACCTACACAGAAGGCGCCTAGAACGAGGAATGTTCCGGCCACGGCCAGGCAGAAGACCGTCAACAGAAGATCGGCCCCGGCAAAGAACAGAGCGCCGGAGAACACCGTAAACAGAAGGAAGAGGAAGATCGGAAAGTTTTGCGCCCGGTTCACCACCACCCTTTCCTTTTGAAACAGTTTGAGCGCATCGAAAAAGGGCTGCCTCACCGGCGGGCCATACCTGCCTTGCAGCCTTGCACTCAGCTTCCGATCGATTCCCGCCAGCAGGCCTCCCAAAAGGGGCGCGAGGACCACAAAGGCGACCATCCTCTCGACGAGACTCAGGGACTGGTACGTCTCTTGAATGATGTTCATAGGGCGGCCACTCCAAACATGATGAATACGAACGTCAACGCCAAGTACACCCCGACAGGGAATAGCACGTTTTCCCCAAAGTATTTTTCCATGTAATAACTCTTGATTTCGATTTCCCCCACCTTTCCCATCGCACCTTCATAGCTCACGTCGTCGATGTTCCCGCCCCCCAGGTAGGTCGCAACCGTCCTGATCCCCTTACCCAAGGTCCTGTAGTAGAGAAGACCGAGCGGAAGGACGATCCACAGCGAGATCATGAGGATCAGGATCACATACACGTTGAACGTATCGACAATGGGAGCCTGTCCGAAAACCTCACGCAGATACGGATTGATCACCTGGAACGCAATGAACGGAAACGCAACGCAGACCGCTACCGTGGCAGCCGCCAGTATCCCCAACGTGGTCCACTCCCAGCGGCTGACCCGGTCCTCGACCACCTCCAGACTGGCCCCCCCCTTGATGGACATCACCTTCCCCATCCATTTGACCCAGAAGAACAGCGTCGCTGCGCTGCCATATGCCAGAATGACCGTCATGACCGGACTCTCGTTGACGAATGCCTTCAGTGTCGCGAACTTGGCGATCACCATGCCAAACGGAGCGATATACATGCCCGCCATGCCGATCAGCATGCATGTGGCAAGCTTAGGCATGCGCATGATCAGATAGTCCATGTCCTCTATGTCCCTGCTCCCCACCTTGTATTCAATGACGCCGACGCAGAGGAAGAGCAGCGACTTTGCCACTGCATGGAAAATGATCAGGACCAGCGCTGACCATACGGCAGCATCCGTATTCACTCCCGCACAAGCCACGATCAATCCGAGGTTCGAGATGGTCGAATAGGCCAGAACCTTCTTCGCGTTCCTCTGAGAAACGGCGATGAGTGCGGTAATGAGAAAGCTCACGCCCCCGATCATCGTCAGAACTTTCGATGCGGCCGTGTTTTGCAGAACGGGAGCCAACCTCAAAATGATGTACACCCCTGCCTTGACCATCGTGCTCGAATGCAACAGAGCGGAAACCGGGGTCGGAGCCACCATCGCGCCCGTCAACCAGGACGAGAACGGGAACTGTGCGGACTTTGCCAGCCCCGCAAAGACAATGCATACAGCGGGGAGCAGAACCATGCCCTTGTCGAGCCCGAGAACCTTATCCAGCTCCATCACGTGGGACGCGTTGTACAGGTAAACGAGCCCGACCGCGAAGGCTACCCCGCCAATCAGGTTCATGTTCAGAGCCTTGAAGGCGCTATCCTGGGAGGGCTTATCATTCTTGTATCCGATCAAGAGGAACGAACACAGGGTCGTGATCTCCCAGAAGAAGTAGATCCACATCAGGTTGTTGGAGAACACGATGCCGAACATGGCAGCCAGAAAGAGGTACAGCAGGAACGCGAAGTAACGCCGCCTGTCCGGCACTTCTTGATAGTGATGATGGAACTCCGGCATGTACCCGAAAGCGAACAGACAAATCGCCCCTCCGATGCAGCCGACAATGAGAGCCATAATGATCGAAAACTGGTCGACAAAGAGATTGTGCTCCACCTCGAGCGTGTGCCCTCCGGTGAACTCGAATGCCAGGATCGCGACCGACTGGAGCACCACGAGAAGCACCGGCAGGTATCTCCGGGACCGGACAGAGACGTAAATAAGGTAGACTGCAATGACCACCTCGATGAGGGGCATGGCCGCGTCGACGAGATGGCTCTTTGCCTGGTAGTACGTTGCCTCCTGGCCGAGGTGAGCAACCAGGAGATAGACCGGTACCCCGCACAGAACAGCATTGGCAAGGACCCCGATAACCTTCTTGATCAGAAGGCCACGCGGGAGGGCTAACGCCAGGAACGCAATCAGGAGAGGGAACAGGACTAGGAAAATCAGCGGATACACTGCATCCTCCTCACGGTTTCCAAGCTAGAAAAGGGGGGAGCCGATCCCTCAGTTACTTGCACTCCTGCTCGATGGAACGGACTTGCCGGTAATTTCCCTTATGATGGTCAGGGTCTCATCGGCCGCCTCTTTGGGCGAAAGAGCCGTGTCTGCGACGTTGCAGACGACTCTCGTGATGTCGTGATCCACCTTCTTGTTCGTCCACACGGATCCCTTCGCTGCCGTTATGTAAACCGAATAAGAGTGGTGCGTCGTTCCGGGCCTTTCCCCAATGATGTGCAGGATCCCCTTGAATCGATTCGGATCCGCATCCTTGTACAGTAACTGGCCGATCTCGTACCCGGCCCTCACCCTGGCGCTCGTGACAACAATGTTCTTCTCTTCTACGACGGCACCCGCCTCGGTCAGCAGCCTTCGAATCTCATCAAGGTAGGGTGCGAGATGATTCTCGTCCATGATCGCATTGGCATTCAGGCCGTCGGAAATCACGATCTGGACGTTCGGTTTCTTTTCTCCCCACGAGTCTCTCAGCTTTTCTAAAGTGGCAACAGATTCGGGGCTCAACTTTTCGCCGGTCGCAGGATGCGCAATATAGTCTTCGCGGTCCTTGGAGAGAGTCCTGACCTGGACTGCGTTGGGAATCGTCTTGATGAACTCGGGGGTAAGCTCTGCCCAGAGCGATTTCTTGGCATCTTGATAAAGGGAGACGAGCTTGTTGGAGAGTTGAGGATTGAGATCCCAGGCTTTCTGGCCGTGGCCGATGGCCAGGTCAACACCTCTGGCGTCCACCTGGCTGATTTGCTTCTGGCCTTCCGCATAGATGGCTTCCTTGGATCGTTTGTCGCCCTTCGCCAGGCGATACTGGTAGTATACCCAGACGGGGTCTCCGAAGTGTTCCGTGTACTTGTTGTCCTTCCCCACGATCCCGATGCGCTTGTAGAACTCCCACATCTTGTCGTTTACTTTCAGCCCGAATTTCTCTCGCAGGCGGACGTGATCCTGAAACGAAGCGGTGAGATAGCTCAACATGGGGTCATTCCTGGTGGGCAGGCTCATCAGGTAAGCGGGCGCGGCCGGCATGATCTGGTCCTGACACCATTCCAGGTCGTCCAGGCTGACGGCCATGTGCAACGTCGAGCAGATGTCAAGCCCCATCGTCAAACCGTGGAGCTTGCCCATGGCGATGTCCTCGAGGCAGCATCTGACGAGTTGCTCCCGGGTCTTGAAGACTTCAGGGCCGATGAACCCGGCCACATCGTTGACGTGCAGCCACGCCCCTCTGGGCTGCACCTTGGCCAGTTCCATCTGCGCGGCCCTGCTGAACCCGTACTTCCGGGACTCGAGCACCATCATGTCAACGCCGTTCGCCGCGCCGTTGGTAAACTCGGACCCCTGCCCGGTCTCGAAGTAGAGTCCGTACCTTTCTCCCTTCTTCGCCTGTGCATACTTCAGGATCTTCGCAACCGTGACATCGAACGTCTTGTTGCAATCATCTGTTCCGGCAAGACTCTGGAACATGGTCGCAACCGATTGCGGATATTGTTTGCTCACTTCCGCCTGTACGTCGATATGGGAGAGCACGCACCAGGGGACGACGTCCTCGAGTTTGAACGTCACGACGATGTCTTTGAGAGCCTGTTCGACGGCGGCCACACTCTTGACCTGACTGTCTACAGGGTTGGTCCCGATAACGATATCGCCCGTGGCGAAGGAAAACCCGTTAAAGGTCTGCCACACGATGTCCTCGGGATTGTCAGTCGGTGAATTGGGCTGGAGACGGGCGCTCAGGTACCCTTTTGCCCCGATCTGGGTGCCTGGCAGGGAGTTGAAGATCTTTGAATCGAAAGCGATGAGCTCTTGATTGCTCATCAGCTTCGGGACACACCCTATCGTCTCACTGGTCAGGCCGTGCATGATAGCCTTGATCTCAGCTTCGGACTTGGTCAAGAGAAACTCTTTCAACTGTCCCATGGTCCAGTCTTTGACTTTCCCATACTGGCCCGCATCCGTGGTCTGCCAGATCAGCTTCTGGAGGTCGTCGGCGAGCAGAGGATGTTCATAGAGATCCTTGATCTTCGTGTTCGCCAGGAGCGCCCGGGCATTCTCCCTGGTCTTTCCATCATCCGCCCCCACGCCGATCGTCTCATCGCCTTCCTTGAAGGCGTTCGAAGCGCCGATGACTTGCTGGTAGAGGGTCTGATCGAAGCTTCCTTTTACCCTTTGGATATAGCCGAATACGTCCTCGCCCGGCTTCACGTCACGGATCGTAACGGCCCCACAGTCCGTGCCTGCGCACAGGTAGGCAGCGAAAGTGCAACAGAGCAAGATGAAAATCCACAGCTTTCGTTTCATGATGTGCCTCCCTTCCATTCCGATTTGAACACGGACCCGCAACTCGATCTACCTTCGCAAACAGGACGTTGATGAACGGAAGCCCGACCGACTTCCTCAGAAGTTCCAGAATGAGTCCATCTCTTCGTCGGTGAAATCCCACACTGCATTGTGGGGTGGAACGGGCTCCTCGAAGAATTCCGGAAGGCGGTCGTCCTTGCTGGTAAAGCCGGCTCTCAGATTGAAGTCGTGTTCCGTAAAGAGCGTCTTGCGCCCGAGGGCGACCCACTCGTCAGGCGTGACGTTCAGACCATACTTGGCGTTGAGCATATCGGGAATCATCGCAAGAAAAGCTTCTCGAGCGTCGAGTGCAGGGAATACGACGAACACGCAAAGCCCCAGGCTGTCAATGAGTGCAGTGCCCACCTGCAGCCTTCTGGATAGGTCGATCTGACCGTCCTTTTGCAAGGGGTCGACCCGGCCTCCGACACCCAGAATGTTTGTAGGAATGCAGTAGCCCGCGGTGTGATCAGCGCCCATGGTCGAGGTCGCATAGGTGATTCCCATACCCTTGACGGACCTGGGATCATAGGCGGACAAGGCCTGGTCCTTGACCACGGGCACTCGGGTGACACCGTACATCTTTCCTACTCCTGCCGCCCCGGACCCGAGTATTCTGCCCAACGGGGTACCCGCGCCGATCTCCTTCAGCAGGCGAAGGACGCCTTTGCCGTCACCGAACGGAATGATCCCGGCATCCATGGCAACGCCCATCGCCACCCCGGTTTCGATCGAGTCGACCCCGACGTCGTCCATGATGTGGTCGGCCTGCGCGATGATGTCCAGGTCGTCTATTTCGCAATTCGCCCCGAAGCCCCAGATGGTCTCATACTCCATTCCTGAAGTCACATAGTTGCCGTTAGGATCGTTGTAGACCTGGGAGCACTTGATGACACACCCCTTGTGACACACGTGCCACGGACTGCCTTTTCGCTCAACGATGACGTCATGCAATCTCTCGCCGCTTATCTTTTCGTGACCGGGGAACTGGCCATAGCGAAAGTTCCGGGTAGGCAGGCCCCCCGACTCGTTCAGGATGTTGACAAGAACGTTGGTGCCGTAAAGTTTGAGGGATTCGCCGCTGACGGGATGCTTCACGATTGCCTTCGTAAAGGCAACGCTGGCCTTCTTGAACTTCTCTTCGTCAACGATCTTTACCCCGGGGCCGTCGGCAGGATCAATGACAATGTACTTGATCCTCTTTGACCCCATGACTGCGCCCAGTCCGCCACGGCCAAGGCTGCGCACGTTTCCATCCGGGTCTTGTACGGAGATATTGGCAGCCGCC